>JGI20155J14468_10000756_pt1 | contig 26008 bp, 26 predicted proteins | sample COG_05_FD_14468 | JGI IMG/M metagenome (IMG submission 14468) | reverse complement strand
AAGATGGGCATTAGGTCTTTCATTTGCATTCTAATTTAATTTAGATTTAAATTACAAAAGGGCCCCTTTTTAGGGGCCTTTTTTTTATTCAAAATTTGAAATACCAGCAAAACTAAAACTATTTATAAGTTTTAATAATCTAATATTTTTTTTAGAAACCCCACCCAAAGCAATTACTTCTTTTTCTGTTAATTTTGAGAGTAATTTAAATTTATTTATTCCTAAAAAGTTCTTATTTTTTTTAAATAGTGAAGATATAAAAATTTTATTTACTTTTTGTTTTTCTTTAATTTTTATTTCTTTAAGATTATGTGCCGAACCTAAAATTTGAAAATTTTTCTTTAAAGAATAACTTAAGTGTCCAGTGCTTTTGTTGAATGAGGGTATATAAACACCGTCTAAATCAAGCTTTAGAGCTAATTTAATATTATTAGATAAAATAAATATTCTTCTACTTTTTCTACAATAATTTCTAATTTTTAGAATTTGAAATTCATCTATTTTTTTAAAAGAATAATTTCTAAATATTATAACAGTTTGCTTATCTTGTTTTTTAATATTTTTTGTATCAAAATCTTTAATAAAGTAATATTTTAATGAGAAATAACCATGCATTATACAGTCCAAAATTTAATTGATATAAAAAAGTCCATCATAAATATTTTAGAGGATAAAAATATCAGTAAAATACCAAAAATAATAGCAGTATCAAAGACTTTTAACTCAGATAAGATTTTACCATTAATTGAATATGGACATATTGATTATGGAGAAAATAAAGTTCAAGAAGCAATTGATAAATGGACAGACATTAAATCTAAAAAATCAAATATAAAACTTCATATGATTGGAAAATTACAAACTAATAAGGTTAAGTTTGCCGTAAAATTATTTGATTATATTCATTCAGTTGATAGTGAAAAACTCGCTCAAAAGATTTTTGACGAACAAACTAAAATAAATAGAAAAATTAAAATTTTTATCCAGGTTAATATTGGAGAGGAAGATCAAAAATCAGGAATAAATAAAAACGAGCTTTCTAAACTGATTATTTTTTGCAAAAAAATTAATTTAGAAGTAGTTGGTCTGATGTGTATACCTCCAGCAAATTCAGATTCCGAAAAATATTTTACAGAAATGAATTTATTAAATAATGAGTTTAAATTTAAGGAACTTAGCATGGGTATGTCCTCTGATTTTATCAAAGCTTCAGAAAACAACGCATCATTTTTAAGAATTGGCTCAAGTATTTTTGGACAAAGATATTAAGTTATTTTAATTTTAGTATTTTTGTTAATTAATTTAAGCATTATTAAAAAATCCTTTTTAGCTAAAGCAATGCATCCGGCAGTTGGTTTATAATCTTTGGTTAAATGAATAAAAATACAGCTTCCAAGACCAACTTTAATTTTATTAAAATTATACTTAATGGGAATTAAGAGATCATATTTTTGATCATTTCGTTTAAGTTTTTCATGTTTTATATTATTTTCAATTTTAATTAATCTATTATATTTTGATTGAACTTTAATATCATCACACCACCCCATTTTTTCTTTAATTTCAATGGTTTTTAAAGATGTTTTTGGTTTTTTAAGTCTATCTTTTCTAAAATATAAATGTTCTATCTCAAAAGTTCCTTTTGGAGTTCTTTTGTCTCCCTCAATTTTATTTTTTATAAGACCATTTTTTCCAATACTGCATTTAAAATAGAAACTATCTACTTGAAGAGTATGTTTATTTTTTAAGTTAATTATCATATCCTTAATATATATGAATTATCAAAAATTAATAATCTATGATCATAGCGTCCTTTTTTCTATATTAAATGAGTTAAAAAAAGATCTTAATTTTGAAATTATAGAATTATTCAAAAATGATATGTCTAATTTGTTGTCTGAAGTTAATAAAAATAGCTTAATTATTACGCAAAAAAAAATTCCAGAGCTTTCCAATCAGATAATATTAAATAATTTGCCAATTAAAATTTCAAAATTAATTGAAAGATTTAATATTGAATTTATTAAAAAAAAATTTAATCAACAATCAGAAGTAAAAATTAGTAACTATAAAATAAATTTAAATTCTCGAGAATTAATATCTAACAAAATTAAAATAAAATTAACCGAAAAAGAATCTGGTATAATTTTATATTTATCAAAATCAAAAAAGCCTATAAGTATTGAAGAACTTCAATCCAAAGTTTGGGGTTATCAATCTGAGCTTGAGACTCATACGGTTGAAACACATGTTTATCGATTAAGAAAAAAAATATTAAATGTTTTTAAAGATGATAGTTTTATAATAAGTAAAAAAGATGGTTACCAAATTAACTAAAAAAAAGAATAATAAATTTGCAAAAGATCTTTTTACAAAAAAGTATAAATCAAGAGTAGTTAAATCAAAAAAAGGAAAAGGAAGTTTTAAGAGAACAAAAGGGGATTAAATTCTAGCCCCAATTATTTGTATTATTTTTGATGATAATTCTGTGCCTTTTTCTAAGCATTCTTTGGTAGACAATTTATTTATATATCCATGTAAATAGCCTGCTGCAAATAAATCTCCAGCACCTGTAAGATCAATTATCTTTAAATCATTTTTTGCAGAACATGAGACAACTTCGTTATTAGTAATTGAAACTGCACCTTTTTCACCTCTAGTTATTATCATTTCTTTTTTAAATTCTTTTGAAAAAGAAATTACATCATCAAATGATTTACTGTCTGTAAGAGATATAATTTCTTGTTCATTTGCAAAAACAATATCTAGTTTATTTTTAACTAAATCTAAAAAGTTTGTCTTATGTCTCTCAACACAGAACAAATCTGATAAAGACATGGCAGTTTTATTTGAGTTTATAATTGCTTTATCAAAAGCTTTTTTGGGATCCCCTTCATCCCACAAATATCCTTCTAAAAAAGTAATTTCACAACTTTTTACTATTTCAGCATCAATATCATTTTCATTAATTTTTCCAGCTGTACCTAAAAAAGTGCACATCGTTCTCTCAGAATCTGGCGTAATTAGAATAAGACAAGTCCCGGTAGCAATTTGTTCATTTTTTTTGGAATAAAGATAATTAACATTTTCATTTTTAAGACCATCTTCATATTTTTGACCTAAATCATCGTTATTTATTTTTCCAATAAATCCAACATTATTTCCTAATTGTGACATACCAACAATAGAGTTTGCAACAGAGCCACCAGAAATAGTTTTTTCAATTGTAAGTGATGATATTAGTTTTTTAAATTCGATCTCATCTATAAGTTTCATTGTACTTTTGGTTAATGAATTTTTCTCTAAAAATTTATCATCAACTTTGCACAGAACATCTACAATTGCGTTACCAATTCCTAAAATTTTCATATCAAGCTTTTATAGTAATTAAGGGTTTTTTACGGTTAGGATAACAAGTGTTGCAAATTTTACAAGTTAATCCATAGCAATCTCTTGCTTTACAATATTCTCTCCCATAATAGATTATTTGAAGGTGAAGTTTGCTCCATGTTTTTTTTGGAAACAATCTTTTTAAATCCACCTCTGTTTGAATAACATTTTTTCCATTTGTTAAGCCCCATCTTTGTGCCAATCTATGGATATGTGTATCTACTGCAAAGGCTGGATAACCAAATCCTTGTGACATTACTACACTCGCTGTCTTATGGCCTACACCGGGTAATTTTTCAAGTTCTTCAAATGTTTTTGGCACTTTTCCTTTATGTTTTTCTAAAAGTTGCTTAGACATAAAATAAATACTTTTTGCTTTAATTCTGAATATACCAATTCTTTTAATTAATTTTTCAATTTTTTTTATTCCTAATTTTACAAAATGTTCTGGTTTATTATATTTTGGATATATATCTTTTGTTACGTTGTTCACATTTAAATCTGTACATTGTGCTGACAAAAGAACAGAAACTAAAAGAGTAAATATATTTTTATGCTTTAATGGAATTGGTGTTGTTGGATAAATTTTATTTAAAATCTTTAAGATTATTTTAGCTTTTTCTTTTTCATTCATTATGAAAAATTCAATAAATCTCTCATTGAATAAAGTCCGGGTTTTTTTTTCATAAGCCACTTAGCTGCTGCTAAAGCACCATCCGAATATAGGGCTCTATCAAAAGCTTCATGATTTAAAGTAATTATTTCTTTACCGCTTGAAAATTTTACCTCATGTTCCCCTATAATTTCTCCCTTTCTAAGAGAATTAAAATTAATTTTTTTCCCATAAGGAAACGTTTTTTTATTTAAAAACTTTTTACCAATTAATCTGTTAAAATCTTTACTTTTTCCATTTGCAATTCCTTTCCCCAGCATTAAAGCAGTTCCTGATGGAAAATCTTTTTTATGCCTGTGGTGAATTTCATAAATTTTAGTCAAATAGTCATCGTTTAACGATTTTGATGCAATTTCAGTTAAATACATCAATAAATTTACTCCAAGGCTCATGTTTCCAGCCTTTAATATTGGAATTTTTTTAGAATATTTTTTGATTAAATTTTCTTCTTTAGAGTCAAAACCAGTTGTCCCAATCACTAATCTTTTTTTGAGTTTTGATGCAATTTTAAGAATTTCAATCGTGCATCTAGGTATTGTAAAATCGATAATTATATCAGCTTTTTCAAATGCTTTTAAAGTATTTAGCTCAGGTTTAATTCCATTAAATTTTTTATTTATAGGCCTACTTTCGGTCAATACAGTAAGTTTAAAACTATCTTCTGACTTAGAAGATTTTATTAATTGTTGTCCCATTCTTCCCATACANCCTGAAATTGCTAAATTAATTTTTTTCATTTTTAAATCAGAAACATTCTTTTTTTGTAAATGGACAGGTTGTATAATGAACAATTCCTTTAGTTGTATTTATAGCCACTGATGTTGTTGTATCAATTACGGTTACAGCAGTTGAGCAACTTTGTGTAAAAATTATTATCATAAATAATAAATAATTTTTTTTTATAAAAATATTCATTAGAATGATTATTATATCTATAAATTAGATATTAACAGATATAAAAATTACACTTTTAGATTAGTTTTTCCAGAAACTTTTTGCTTTTTGAAAGAATTTTTTGATACTTGGGTTCGATTTTTCGTTTTCAATTTCTCTGAATTTTTCAAGTAACTCTTTTTGCTGTTTATTCAATGATATAGGAACTTCAGTATTAACTTGAACGTACAAATCTCCAAAATCACCTCTTCTCATGAAAGGCATTCCTTTACCTTTTAGTCTAAATTGTTTTCCACTCTGAGTTCCATCAGGTATTTTAATTTTTGCTTTACCCCCATCAATTGTTGGAATTTCAATTGTTGTACCAAGTGCTGCATCAGCTATTGAAATTGGAAATTCAAAGAATAAATTTTCATCTGATCTTTTGAAAAGGTCATGTGAGTGAACGTTAATAAAAAGATATAAATCTCCTGTTGAGCCACCTCTACTTCCTGCCTCACCTTTTCCAGCTAGTCTAATACGAGTTCCATCGTCAACACCTTTTGGAATTGTGACGGATATTTTTTTTGAAGCTTGTTTTTTACCCTGACCGTTGCAGTCGTTACAGGGGTTTGTGACTTCTTCTCCATTACCATTACATTGAGGACATGTTTGTTGAACGGTAAAAAAACCCTGGTTGGATCTTACTTTTCCATTACCACCACAATATGTGCATCTATCAGGAGAGTGGCCTGGTTTTGAACCATTTCCTTTACATGTGTCACATTTTTCAGTTGTAGAAAATTTTATATCTTGTTTTTTACCTTCATAAGCTTCTTCAAGGCTAATAGATAAATCATATCTTAAATCTGACCCTCTATTGTTTTGGCTTCTACTTCTTGATCTTCCACCACCTCCAAAATCTCCAAAAAAATCTTCAAAAATATCAGAAAAATCTGCACCACCAAAACCACCACTTTGTCTGCCACCACCACCTTCAAATGCAGCATGACCAAAATTATCATAATTTTGTTTTTTTTCTTGATCTGAAAGAATGCCGTAAGCTTCACTTGCTTCTTTAAACTTTTCTTCTGAAGTTTTGTCACCTGGATTTTTATCAGGATGATGTTTTACAGCTAGTTTTCTATATGCTGATTTTAATTCTTCAGGGCTTGCATTTTTGCTAACACCTAAGACGTCATAAAAATCTCTTTTAGCCATAAGTTATCCTAAAATGATAGTTGTTTAGAGATTTAAGCGCTTTTTTCTTTATCTTCTTCTTTTATTTCTTCTTTTGACTCTTCTTTATTCTCATCTTTTACTTCTTCAAAATCAGCATCAACTACATTATCGTCTTTTTTTCCTTCATCATTTTTATCACCATTATTTGATGATTCTGGTTTTTTTTCTTGAGATTTGTAAATAGCCTCACCCAATTTCATAGAAGCTTGAACTAAAGTTTCATTTTTCTTTTTAATATCTTCACTATCAGTTCCTTTTAAAGCTTCTTTTAAGTCGGACGATGCATCTTCAATTGCTTTTTTCTCAGCATCAGAAATTTTAGCACCATGTTCTTTAAGGTTTTTTTCTGTTGAGTGTATTAGAGTATCTGCTTGGTTTCTTAGATCTACTGACTCTCTTTTCTTTTTATCTTCATCTTTATTAGCTTCAGCATCTTTAACCATTTTTTCAATCTCTTCGTCACTTAGACCCCCAGAGGCCTGGATTTGAATTTTTTGTTCTTTACCAGTTCCTTTGTCTTTAGCTGAAACACTTACTATTCCGTTTGCATCAATATCAAAAGTTACTTCAATTTGAGGAACTCCTCTTGGAGCTGGAGCAATCCCAACTAATTCAAAATTTCCTAACATTTTATTGTCAGTTGCCATCTCTCTTTCACCTTGAAGCACTCTAATAGACACTGCTGGCTGATTATCTTCAGCTGTTGAAAATACTTGGCTTTTTTTTGTTGGTATTGTTGTGTTTTTTTCAATTAGTTTAGTTGATACACCACCCAATGTTTCAATTCCCAAAGAAAGTGGAGTTACATCTAACAGCAATACATCTTTTACGTCACCTTGGAGTACACCAGCTTGAATGGCAGCACCCATTGCCACAACTTCATCTGGATTAACACTTTTGTTAGGATCTTTTCCAAAAAAGTTTTTAACTTCAGAAAGTACTTTTGGCATTCTTGTCATTCCACCAACCATTACAATTTCATCAATTTCATTTGCAGAAATACCCGCATCTTTTAGGGCTGTTTCGCAAGGTGGCAGCGTTCTAGATATTAAATCTTCTACAAGAGCCTCTAGTTTTGCTCTAGTCATTTTTAAATTAATATGTTTTGGACCAGTCTTATCTGCCGTTATAAAAGGCAAATTAATATCTGTTTGTTCGGTCGAAGAAAGTTCAATTTTTGCTTTTTCAGCAGCTTCTTTTAATCTTTGAAGAGCTAATTTATCTGATGTTAGGTCAATTCCACTATCTTTTTTAAATTCACCAACCAAATAATCAACAATTGTATTGTCAAAATCTTCTCCACCTAAAAATGTATCACCATTTGTGGACTTAACCTCAAAGACACCATCACCTAATTCAAGTATGGATACATCAAAAGTTCCACCACCTAAATCGTATACTGCAATTTTTTTATTTTCTTTTTTCTTATCTAAGCCATATGCAAGTGATGCAGCAGTAGGCTCGTTTATAATTCTTAGAACTTCTAGTCCAGCAATTTTACCAGCATCTTTAGTCGCTTGTCTTTGAGCATCGTTAAAGTAAGCGGGAACAGTTATCACTGCTTTAGTTACTTCTTGGCCCAAATATTTTTCAGCTGTTTCTTTCATTTTTATTAAAATAAAAGCTGATATTTGTGAAGGTGAATATTTTTCTCCTTTTGCTTCAATCCAAGCATCACCTTTTTCAGAATTTACTATTTTAAAAGGAGCTGCAGCTATATCTTTTTTTACAGTTGGATCTTCAAAATTTCTTCCAATTAATCTTTTTACAGCAAAAATAGTATTCTCTGGATTTGTGACAGCCTGTCTTTTAGCTGGTTGGCCAACTAATTTTTCACCATCATCTGTGAAAGCCACGACAGATGGAGTTGTTCTTGCTCCTTCAGCATTTTCTAAAACTTTAGGCTGACTACCTTCCATAATGGACACACAAGAGTTAGTTGTTCCAAGGTCTATTCCAATAATTTTGCTCATAATTTAATTTCTCTCTTTCATATATGTGTTAATTTTAATTCTACAAGTTCGAACAAATATTATTATTTGTCTAAATTTTCCTTATTTTCCTTATTTTCCTGATCTTTTTGATCTTTATTTTCTGTTTTTTTTGAAACACCAACCAATGATGGTCTAAGTAATCTATCTTTAATCATAAAACCTTTTTGAACTTCCTGTATAATTGTTCCCGGTTCTTTTTGGTCATCTTCTATTTCCATCATTGCTTGATGAAAATTAGGATCTAGTTTTTTGTTTAGGCATTCAATTGGTTTAATATTATTTTTTGTAAAAGTAGATATTAAATCTTTATTAATAATATCTAAGTGTTCTAAAATTTTTTTTAAAGCTTCACTATCTTTAAGAGTTTCATCACTCTCTAGAATTAATTTTGAGCGTGTTAAATTATCAATTAAGTTTAAAGCTTCTTTTGCAAATAAAAAGCCACCATAATCAAACGCATCATCTTTCTCTTTTTCAAACCTTCTTCTTTGGTTTTCCATCTCAGCAAAAGTTCTTGCCAATTTATCTTCTAGCTCGATTACTTTCTCTTCAGGGGAAGCTTCTTTTTTTTCCTCCACATCAACAGAAGCATTTTGATCTTGCTCTTCCAGTTTTTCATCACTTATATTCCCATCAGGAGAATTGGGAGTAATGTTTTCTTGATTAGTGTTTTCCTCTTTATTAGTGTTTTCCTCTTTTTCCATGTGTGCATATATGGTAAGAAATCTCAAAATTGCTAGGTATTTATGAAAAAAATTTCAAAATTACTTATTGGAACAAACAATAAGGGAAAATATAAAGAAATAAGGGATTTATTGCCAAAATATATTAAAACCTACTCAAATGGTGATTTTAAGCTTAAAAGTCCAAAAGAAGATGGGCTGACTTTTGAGGAAAATTCTCTCATTAAATCAAAATATTTCTCAAAAAAAACAAAATTGACATGTCTTGCTGACGACTCAGGTTTAGAAATTGATATTTTAAATAAAGATCCAGGAATTTATTCCGCAAGATGGGGTGGAAAAGCTGGTGATTTCAAAAAAGCTATTAAACGGGTATATCGAGAACTTTTTAAAAAAGATAAAAGTTGGCAACAAAAGAAGATTAAAGCTAGGTTTGTTTGTGCATTATCAATTTGTGATATTGATAAAAAAATTTCCTCTGTTGTAGGAAAAGTCGAAGGCTATATTTCAAATGAACCTAAGGGTAAAAATGGTTTCGGCTATGATTCGATTTTTATTCCAAGAAACAAAAAAAAAACCTTTGGGGAAATGAACTCATCACAAAAATATAAAATTGATCATCGCTCTCAAGCGTTTAAGAAAATTAAAAAATTTCTATAAGCTTTTTATCTTCTATTTTATAAAAATTTAATCGATGATTAATCTTATTATTTTTTATATCAAAAATACCTATTTTTCCTTTAAATGAGTTTTTCTTTTTAAAAACCTTATTAAAATTAGAGAGATTTGTTTTTAATGATAGATAATAAACAAGTCCCACAAGATCATAACTTAATAAAGATAAATGAGATGGGTATTCATTAAATTCTTTAAAAAATTTTTGCTTATAATTATCAAAATTATTTTTATTGATTGACGGGTAATAAAGTGGCTGCATATCAACTTCGTTTAGCAAACTTGAATCAAACCACTGATTTAATGTTATAAAATATTTATTTTTTGGTGATACGTCAGTATATAAAAGAGAACTGCTTACACTTTTTAAGCTTTCTTCAAAATCTGCAATTACTACTGCATCAAAATTTAAACCACCTAATGTATATCTTTTTTCTAATTGTTTAATTTTTTTTTCTTTATTTGAGCTAATTGATTTTTTTACTCTGTTAATCTCATCTTCTAAATTTTGTTTTCTGATTTTATAATTAGTAATTTCTTCAATTTGACTAGTTAATTTTGTTGGCTCTGTATTGTAAACATAATTTTTGAAAATCTTAATTTTAGAATTTTTTATTCCTCTTTTAACTTCAAATTCATAATCTTGCATCGGTATTAAAAAAATAGTTCTTTGAATATTGTTCATTTGCAGAAATTTTTTTATTGTATTCAATTGAGAGGTTGAATTAATTCCTGCTGAAATTACATTTTTTGGAAGATCTAGAGTTTTATTGGTTAAAGATAAAAATGTCATATCTTTCATTTCATCCAAATAAGCAATACTTTCAAAAAATATTGGACCAATAACAACTCTTACTCCCATCTCTTTTAATTCAAATGCAGACTTAAGAGTTTGGTTTGGCTTCGTTGCTGTGTCTTTTGGAATAATTTCTATTAAATTACTATCAATATCTTTTACAGCTAATCTTGTAGCTTTAATAATTGATTGACCTAAATCTTTATTTGGCCCTGTCATTGGAATCAGGAGACCAATTTTTATTTTCTCAGCAGCATATGCTGTAGTCAAAACTGACAAAGATAAATTTAAAGATATACAAAGAATAATTTTAATAATTTTCCTCATTTTGATGATACTATAATATTTTTTAAGCTTAATTATGATTATAAAATCACAATCCCAGATAAAAGATGATAAAAAAGGTCTTTATTTAGTTTCAACTCCTATTGGCAACTTAAAAGATATTACCTTTAGAGCAATTGAGACACTTAAAAAATCTTCATATATTTTATGTGAAGACACAAGAGTTTCAAAAAATTTATTAGATAGATATCAAATAAAATCAAGAATGATTTCAAATCATAAATTTAATGAAAAAAGAAATTTAAATAAAATTATTGATCTTTTAAAATCAGGAGAAACTATATCGCTAATTTCTGATGCAGGCACCCCAAGTATTTCTGATCCAGGTGCAGTCTTAGTAAATGAATGTACCAAACATGGTATTCAAATTATTCCTATTCCAGGACCATCAGCAGTTGCAACTGCAGTTTCAATAAGTGGTTTTTCAGAAAAGTTTTTTTTTTACGGTTTTTTGCCTGATAAAAAACAAACATTAGTAAATGATTTAAAAAAATTTTCAAATTTAGATGATTCATTTGTTTTTTTTATATCTCCTAAAAAAATTAATAAAATAATACCTGAATTGAAAAAAAATTTTACTGGAAGAAAAATAGTTTTTTGTCGAGAAATTTCCAAAATATATGAAGAGTTTATTAGAAAAGATATTGATGATTTAGAATTATTTACTAAAGAGCCAAAAGGTGAGCTTACAGTTGTTATTTCAGAAAAAATGACTGATAAAAATACTTCACAAGAACTTAGTGAATCAGATAAAGTAATTATAAATAAAATGATTAATAAATTGAGTATAAAAGAAATATCAAGTCTTATTTGTCACAATAATAGTATATCAAAAAAAGAAATTTATAATTATTGTTTGAAACTTAAAAATGAAAAATAAATTTGCATTAATATTTATAATTTTGATTGGAATTATATTTTCAGGATGTGTTGGAGTTTCATCTAAGGGTATCTTTGGTACAGGTGTCAGTATTGCATTTGACCCACGAACTGTTGGAACACAAATGGATGATTCTATAATGCAAAAAAATTTAGCAGCTAGAATACTTATTAAAGACAAAAAATATATTTTAGCTGTAAAATCAAAAGTATTAGATGGAAGAATTTTTTTAACAGGTAAAGTTGATAATCCTGAAGAAAAATTACAATTAACAAAATTAGCGTGGGAGACAAAAGGTGCGCGATCAGTACGAAATGATATTAAAATTAAAGAAGAATTTAATTTTAAAAGATCTGCAAAAGATATTTTAATAACCTCACAGCTTCGAACAGCAATGATTTTAAATAAGAATATTAAAGCAACAAATTATCAAATAGATACTTATAAAGAAAAAATTTATGTTTATGGAATAGCTTTAACATCAGAAGAAAAAGATCTGGTAATAAGTGAGGCTAAAGAGATATTAGATGTAGAAGATGTTATTGCAAGTATTATACTTGTTGAGGATTTAAGAATTCAAAAAGAATAATTTTTTATTTATTGTAATTAATAACATCTGCAGAATAAGCTGCAATAGATGCTAAATTAATTATTTCTGAAGTAGAAGATCTAAGGGGGGCAATCTCAATAGGTAGTCCTAGTCCAATTAGTAAAGGGCCTATTACTTTTGTATCTCCTAAAGTTTTCATCATTTTATAAGAAATTGCTGCACTATGTTGTCCGGGCATAATTAATATATTTGCCTTACCAACAATATTTGAGAAAGGATAGAGGTCTTCATACTCTGGGTTTAGAGCCACATCTGGTTGCATGTCACCATCAAACTCAAAATCTACCTTTTTTTCTTTTAAAATATCGACTGCCGTCCTTATATGTTTTGTTCTACTAGTTAAAGGCTGACCAAATGTGGAGTGAGATACAAAAGCTACTTTAGGCTCAAACCCAAAAAGCCTTACAACTCTTGCGGCAGAAATAGCTATCTCCGCCATTTGTTCAGAGGTAGGATATTCATGAACACTAGTGTCACCAACAAAAATAGTTTTACCTTTATGGACAACCATATTTAGCCCAAACATGATTTCTCCATCTCTTACATCAACTACTTGTTTTATTTTTTCTAGAGAAGCTCCAAAACGTCTTGTATTTCCTGTTACCGCTCCATCAGCATCCCCTGAGGCAACCATACTTGTGGCCCACACGACTCTATCATTTCGGATAAGTCTATCACAGTCTCTCTCAAGTAAACCTTGTTCTCTTTGTAATTTCTTAAATAAATGTTTTACATATCTTTTTCTTTTTTCTTCATCTTTAGAATTTACAATTTCAATATCAAAGTCATCACTGTAACCAATATTTAGTATTTGTTCTTTTATTTTATCTTCTTTACCAATTAGAATTGGAATACCTAATTTTGAATTTTTAAAAGCAATAGCAGCCTTAAGTGTGTTCTCATCTTCTCCATCAGCAAATACAATTCTTTTTTGATTTTTTTTAATGTATGAGTTTATACCCTGCATTATTGTTACTGTAGGATCTAGTCTTTGTTTAAGTTGATCTTTATAAATATCAAAATTTTCAATTTTTTTTCTAGCAACACCACTATCCATTGCTGCTTTTGCAACAGCAGCAGGAATAACGCTTATTAACCTTGGATCAAATGTTGATGGAATTATGTAATCCTTACCATAATGAGGTCTCTCACCACCCATAGCAGCAACAACTTCATCAGGAACATCCTCTCTTGCTAGTTCTGCAATAGCTTTTGCAGCAGCAACTTTCATTTCTTCATTAATTGTTTTTGATCTTACATCTAGTGCACCTCTAAAAATATAAGGAAATCCTATTAAATTATTTACTTGATTAGGATAATCAGACCTACCCGTTGCAACTATAGCATCCTTTCTCACATCATAAATTTCTTCAGGAGTGATTTCTGGATCAGGGTTCGCACATGCAAAAATAATAGGGTTTTTTGCCATTTTTTTTACCAATTCTTTTTTTAAAGCACCTTTTGCTGAAAGCCCTAAAAAAACATCTGCACCATCAATTGCTTCCTCAAGTGTTCGCAGTTTAGTTTCAATTGCATATCTTGATTTCCATTGATCTATCCCATCAGTTCTATCTTTGTATATTACACCTTTTCTATCCAGCATAATTACATTTTCATTTGGTACCCCAAAATTTTTAAATAATTCAGTACATGCTTGTGCAGATGCACCCGCTCCATTAACTACTACTTTGATTTCTTTAATTGATTTACCACTAATGTCTAATGCATTAATCAATGCAGCCGTTGTAATTATTGCTGTCCCGTGTTGATCGTCATGAAAAACGGGAATATCTAAAATTTCTTTTAGTTTTTGTTCAATTATAAAACAATCTGGTGCTGCTATATCTTCTAAATTTATTCCACCAAAACTTGGTGCAAAGTTCTTAATTGAATTAATAATTTCATCGGCATCAGAACAATCTATTTCAAGATCAATCGAGTCAATGTCTGCAAATCTTTTAAATAAAACAGCTTTGCCTTCCATCACAGGCTTAGATGCAAGTGCTCCTAAATTACCCATTCCAAGAATAGCAGAGCCATTACTAATTACGGCTACTAAATTTCCTTTACTTGTATAATCATATGCAGCTTCAGGGTTTTCACTAATCATTTTTACGGGTGCTGCAACACCAGGAGAATACGCTAACGCAAGATCTCTCTTGGTTGTCATATTTTTTGAAGAAATTATCTCTATCTTTCCAGGTTTTTTAAATTTATGAAAATCTAAAGCTTCTTTATCGGTATAGTGATCAATCTTTGTTTTTTTCATTTCTGACAATTAGGTATACAAATAGGGTAAAATTAAGACTAATATGATTTATGAACCTAATTAAGTCAACTGGTACATTTGGATTTTTTACCTTAATAAGCAGAATACTAGGATACTTGCGTGATATTCTCATTGCTATTTTTCTTGGCACAGGTGTTTTAGCTGACGCTTTTTTTATTGCCTTTAGAATTCCAAATACATTTAGAAGATTATTTTCAGAAGGAACTTTTAATGCAGCTTTTGTTCCAAGCTATGCATCTGAAATTACTAAAGGAAAAAAACAATCAAATAAATTTGCTAACAAGATTTTTAATCTTTTGTTTTTAGGTTTGTTGTTTTTAGTGTTTATTGTTCAAATTTTTATGCCTGCATTTGTGTCAATTATTGCTCCTGGATTTGTTGAAAATGTTGAAAAAATGGAATTAGCTATAAGTTTAACTAGAATAACATTTCCATTTTTATTTTTTATTTGTTTGGCATCATTTTTTTCTGCAATTTTAAACTCACATAATAAGTTTGCATCCGCATCAGCAGCTCCCATAATTTTAAATCTAATTTTAATTGGAATTTTATTATTTTCAAAAACACTAGGTGATGAGCTTGTTTATTATTTGTCTTATGGAGTTTCATTTGCTGGTTTTTTACAATTAGTTTTTTTATATAAATTTGTAAAAAAATTTTATGCTTTAAAACTTTATTTTAGTTTTGACAGGAATAAAGAAAACAACCTTATTGATGACAAAGTTAAAGTATTTTTTAAAAAACTGTTACCAAGTATTTTTGCTTCAGGTGTTACTCAGATTAATATTTTAGTTGGAACTATAATTGCATCTTTTCAAGCTAGTGCAGTTTCTTATTTGTATTATGCTGATAGAATATACCAAATAAATTTAGCTATAGCAGGTATAGCGATTGGTGTCGTGATCTTGCCTCAACTTTCAAAATACATTCAATCTAAAAAGAAAAGTAAAATATTATTGATTCAAAATAAGGCTTTAGAATTAAGTTTATTTTTAACTCTTCCAGCGTCTGCTGCATTATTAATTGCATCTGAAGAAATTATCTCAGCTTTATTTGGATATGGTTCGTTTGATAAAGTATCAGTGCTAAACTCTGGTAAGGCTCTTTATTATTTTGCCTTAGGTCTTCCTGCTTTTTCTTTAATTAAGGTTTTTTCCAGCTTCTTTTTTGCCAATCATAATACCAAGATACCATTTTATATTTCTTTATTTTCTGTATTAATAAATATTATAATTAGTATTTCTTACTTTAATGAAATTGGATTTATCATAATTCCAATAGCAACAACAATCTCGTCATGGTTAAACGCTATGCTGTTATTTGTTTTTTTAAAAAATAGAAATCTTTTTTCTTTTAACAATATATTTTTAGTTAGATCTGTAAAAATTATAGCAGCTTCTTTATTAATGGCCATATTCTTCAATTTTTTAATAATTTATTTTAAGTATGAATTAGCATTTGGCCAAAACATAAAATCATTTTATTTGATCTTAAGCGTTACATTAAGTTTGTTATTTTATTTATTTGTTTCATATTGGATCAAAGCTTTTAAAGTGAGCGATATTAAATTAAAGTATTAGATATTATGAGTAAAAAAATTTTCTCAGGAGTTCAGCCTACAGGCAATCTTCATTTAGGAAATTATTTGGGGGCTATTAAAAATTTTGTGACATTAAACAATGAGCCCGAAAATAATTGTATTTTTTGTGTTGTTGACTTACACGCCATTACCATAAAACAAGATCCAAAAGAGTTAAAAAATAATATTAGAGAAACGGTTGCAACTTTTATTGCTAGTGGAATTGATCCAAAAAAAAGTATTATTTTTAATCAATCAAGGGTAGCTGCTCATGCAGAAGCAGCCTGGATATTAAGTTGTGTTGCTCGTATGGGTTGGCTAAATAGAATGACTCAATTTAAGGAAAAGGCAGGAAAAGATAAAGAAAAAGCCAGCATTGGTTTGTATTCCTATCCTGTTTTAATGGCAGCTGATATTTTACTTTATGATGCAACACATGTACCTGTGGGAGATGATCAGAAGCAACATTTAGAACTGTGTAGAGATATTGCTCAAAAGTTTAATAATGATTTTGAAATAGATAATTTTTTACAAGTTCCTGAACCTTTAATTCAAAAAGAATTTTCTAGAATAATGAGTCTTAAAGATGGATCAAAAAAAATGAGTAAATCAGAATTATCTGATTTAAGTAGAATAAATTTAACCGATGATAAGGATCAAATAATTAATAAAATTAAAAAAGCTAAAACGGACACTTTGCCAATGCCTAAAATTCTAGGTGAAATGAATGAAAGATTAGAAGTTAAAAATTTAATAGGTATTTATGCAAGTCTTTCAAACTCTACATTAGAAAAATCTATAGAAAATTTTTCAGGAAAAAACTTTTCTGAGTTTAAACAAAAACTATCAGAAATATTGGTTGATAAAATTGAGCCTATATCAAAAGAAATAAAAAAATTACTAGATGATAAAAATTATTTAGATCAAATTCTTCTAGAGGGAGTTGAAAAAGCTAATTTGATAGCATCAAGAAAAATTGAAAGAATTAAGGAAATAGTGGGCTTTTAAAAAAAATTTATTATCAAGTTTAAATTTTTTAAATATTAACTATATATATCCCATGTTTGTTCAAACTGAAGCAACTCCAAATCCAAACTCATTAAAATTTCTACCTGGTAAGAAAGTTTCAAATAGTGGTCCTTACGAGATTACAAAAAAAGAAGAAGTCAATAATGATTTAGTGAGAAATATATTATCAATTAATGGTGTTGAAGGTATTTTTTTAGGTGAAGATTTTATTTCTGTGAATAAAAAAGATCCTATTAAATGGGAAGATATAAAACACATTGTAATTTCATTAATTAATGATTTTTATTTAGATGGAAAAGAATTTGTTATAGACGAAAATATAAAAGAAGAAGATAAAAATTTAGATGAGATTGAGAAGAAAATAGTGAAGATCTTAGATGAAAAAATAAGACCAGCAGTAGCTAGAGATGGTGGTGATATTAAATTTAAAGAATTTAAAGATGGTATTGTTAAAGTTCAGTTACAGGGTAGTTGCTCAGGATGCCCTAGCTCCACAATGACTTTAAAGCAAGGTGTTCAAAATCTTCTTTGCCATTATCTACCTGAAGTTAAAGAAGTTGTGGCGATATAAATTTAACAAATGAAACTAAAAACAGCTAAAAAAACAAGAAGTAAAATTAAAAAAAGTAACCAATTAGAATTAACTTTTTTAGAAAATCCTAAAAACAAAAAAAACGAAAATCAAAATTTTTCTATTAACAATACTATTAATTCGATATCTAGAATATTTTTATCTAGTTTAATAATTGTTTCTTTTTTTTATATCACTCCAATAATCATTAATTTTGCAGAAAAAAATTTTTATACAAAAGAATTTACTAATAATTCAAAAAAAATTTTGGCATATACTTTAAATAAAGAAAATCAAAATACTGAAGAAAGTGAGATTTTAAAAGAAGAAGATTTACTACTTGATATTTTCAGCCTGAATAATTTAGAATCTGACTCAGTTAGATTAAGTGCCTCAACTATAAAACAGTTATTTAAAGAGACTGACTATAATTTAAAAGATGTTAGAAAAACAAAATTAGTAAAACCTGTTGCCTTAACTTTACTTCCTCAAGAAATTAAAATGATTGAAAATTCAAAAAAAAAAAAAGAGTTTTTTATTCAAATCGTTTTACCTTTAATTATTAAAGAAAATAATAATATCAGATTAGATAGAAAAACTCTTTTTAGCATAATTAATAAAAGTAATAACACTGATGCAGAAAAAAAATGGTTAGTAAAAAAATATAAACAATATGGAGTATCATCTAGAGATTTATCAACTTTAAAAATAAGAATGGATGAAATTCCAGTTTCATTAGCAATTGCACAAGCTGCAAAAGAAACTGGGTGGGGTACTTCGAGATTTGCGCAAGAGGGTAATGCGTTATTTGGTCAATGGACATGGTCAGGAGAAGGGTTAAAACCTAAAGACGCTGAAGAAGGTAAGGGCCATAAAGTCATGAAATTTAACATTTTACAGGCATCTGTGAGAGCTTATCAAAGAAATCTCAATACTCACTCAACTTATAAATTTTTTAGAAAAGCTAGAGCAGAAATGAGAGATGCTGGCGAACAATTGGATAGCATAGTGCTTTCTAAATATTTAAATAAATATGCAGAGACAGGTAATCAATATGTCGAAGTACTTCAAAAAATTATTAAACAAAATAAATTAAAAGATTTTGACGATGCTAAACTATTACCTTCTAGTACTGAGTTAGAAAGTTTGATTTAATCAACTTTTATTGGAAACTGAACACCAAACCATCTCCATTTACCATTATCATTTAGAGAACAATTTATTCTACCTCTTCTTGGTTTAAAGGGCCCTCTAAATTGAATAGTTAGAAGTTGATTGTTTATAGTAGTTTTTGATCTCTCCCATTTATCATCTTCATTTGAATAACAATTAATATTATTCAAATTTTTTTGCTCTTTAAAAAATTCTACTTTGAATTTAGGTGGATTAGAATTTTTAGATAAATGTTTTTCTTCTGGAAGTATCTTTTTATATTCTAATGGAAAATAATTTATAATTGATTTAAATCTTTTAATTTCACCATATTTTTCATTAATTGGAAATCTTGGTAACTCAAATTTGTCTTTATTAAGATCTATTACACCTGAGTGCTGTCCAAAAGCAAATTTAAAGTTTTTTGAAATATAATCCCTCATAAATTTTGTGTATTCGCCAAATGGGTAAGAAAATAAACTTGGTATATAACCAAGTTCTTTTAAAAATATTTTATTAGCTTGTTTTGTATCTGAAATAAACTTTTCATTAGTCGTGTCAATTAGGTAGTCATGTGTGTGAGAATGATGACCAATAAGAGCAAAATTTTCAGACCCAACTTCTCTTATTTGATCCCAAGTCATATACCCACTTTTACCAACTGGCTCTGTTGAAACAAATAAAATAAATGGAATTTTGTTTTTTTTAAGATAAGGCCATGCTTCCTGATAAAAAGATAGAAAAGCATCATCAATAGTTATGAGTATTTCTTTTTTTAATTTTGGGATACTAAATATTTTTTCAAATTCACTAGGGTTATTAAATTCATAATTAGATTTTTTGATTATTTCTATTTGTTCTCAAAAGTATCCATTTGAATATTAGTTGAGGGATATTTAAATTCATTAAAACGATGATACATTAATGATAAAATGCCCTCATCATTAGAATAATATTTGATATTATTCTCATCTGAATTAGAATTTAGGTTAGAAAATAAAACAAAAATGAATAAACTAATTATAGATGTTGCTAATGAAAAAATTTTTTTAATGATCATTACTAATCATGATATTTATAATATTACTTATGAAAATACTAAAATTAATTATGAAAAGTTAACTATTATTATTAGTGATTTTTTAAGTACAAAAAGTTTAAAAATAAGTGATATAAATAAAATTTATATAAACAAAGGCCCAGGAAGCTTTGCGGGTATAAGAAACTCATTGTCTATTGTAAAAGCTTTTAATATAGCCAAAAAAATTGATTATTATTGTTATAGCTTAGACGACTTTAAGGGGGAAGATGATTTATGCCATGAAAATATCCCAAATTTATGCGATAAATTTAAAATTAAAAAAAATTTGATTAACCCTATTTATATAAGTTAAAATTAGAATATGTCAGAAACAATTGAAGAAAAATGTTTGTCAAAAGGTGTCAAACTAACTGATCAAAGAAAAATAATTGCACAGATAATGTCCCAATCAACTGATCATCCAGATGTTGATGAATTATATAATAGAGTTTCTAAAATTGATCCAAAAATTAGTATAGCAACAGTTTATAGAACAGTGAAATTATTTGAAGAGTCAGGGATATTGGCAAAACATGAGTTTAAAGGAGGTAAGGCTAGATATGAAGAATTAAATGAAGGTCACCATGATCATTTAATTGATGTTAAGTCTGGTGAAATTATTGAATTTGTTGATGAAGAAATTGAAAAACTTCAAAAAAGAGTTGCTGAAAAATATGGCTACAAGCTAGTAGATCATAAATTAGAATTATATGGGATAAAGAAAAAATCCTAAGAATATGAGTCAAAAAATATTTATCAAAACATTTGGTTGCCAAATGAATGAGTATGACTCTAATAGAATATATGATTCTGTAAAAAAAATTGGTTTCCAAAAAACAGAAAATTATGAAGATGCAAACTGTTATTTATTAAACACTTGCCATATAAGAGATAAGGCGAAAGAAAAGGTTTATCATGAGATAGGGCGTGTAAAAAAGATTTTCAGATCAAAAAAAAAACCACTTGTTATTATTGCTGGATGTGTTGCTCAGGCTGAAAATCAAGAAATGCTTAAAAGAGAGCCTTATATAGATTTAGTGATTGGCCCTCAATCTTATCATAAGATTAATGATACAATTTTAAATCATCTGGAAAAAAAGAAAAAAATAGAAGAAACAGAATTTGATGCAATTTCTAAATTTGAATACTTAAGTAAAATTAAAAATAAGTCAGGAAAAATTTCATCCTTTTTAACTATTCAAGAAGGTTGTGATAAATTTTGTCATTTTTGTGTAGTTCCATATACCAGAGGTCCAGAATATTCTAGACCATTTGATCAAATTTTAGATGAGGCAAAATATTTAGCAGATAATGGTGCGCAAGAAATAATCCTACTTGGACAAAATGTTAATGCTTACCATAGTGAAAACAAAAAATTATCAAACCTGATTTTAGAAATTGAAAAACTTCCAGAAATAAAAAGAATAAGATACACGACTTCTCACCCCAAAGACATGTCGCATGATTTAATTGAAGTTTATAAAAATTCAAAAAAACTAATGCCTTTAGTGCATCTACCAGTGCAAAGTGGATCAAATAAAATTTTAGAACTCATGAATAGAAAGCATACTATTGTTGAATATCATAGGATATATGAGCAATTAAAAGAAATTAATCCCAATATTCAGTTTTCAAGTGATTTTATCATAGGCTATCCTGGAGAAGAAGAATCAGATTTTCAAGACACATTTGAACTAATTAAAAAAATCAATTTTATTAATTCTTATTCTTTTATTTTTAGTCCTAGACCTGGAACAGTTGCAGCTGATTTAAAGCTAATAGATAAAAAAATTTCTATGGATAGGTTGGAAAAAATTCAAATCCAATTATATGAAAATCAGATTCAAATGAATAAATCATTGGAAAATAAAAATATCAACGTTTTAGTTGAGAATTTAACGGAAGATAAAACCCAAGTTTTTGGTCGATCTGAATATATGACATCAGTTATTTTTAATGGTAACAAAGAAGATGTTGGAAAAGTTGTGTCAGTAAAAATTACTAAAAGTAACAGAAGTACACTATTTGGTGAAATTATTGATAACTCTAAATTACAGGTAGCATAGAAATTGAACAGTGTAACAAAAAAAAATATCGATACATCATTAAAATTTGTTTACTCAGATAATGATTCTTTAAGTGTTATTTTTCATGACAATGACTTATTAATGGGTGTTGTAGGCGAGTTTAATAAAAATTTAAAAGAACTTGAAAAAATTACAGAAACTAGTTTGTATTCAAGAGGAAATTCCATTTTAATTAAATCCAATCCTCAAAAAAATGAAATTGTAAAAAATGCTATTAAATTTTTAGCTAATCAATTCATTAATAATGGCAGTATAGAAAATAAAGATATTTTATCTTCTATAGATAAATTTATGATTAATGAAAAAGTTAAAAATAATAATGTTACAGACATTATTAAAACTCCAAAAAAATCAATTATTCCAAGATCTGAGAAACAAAAAGAGTATGTAAGGGCATTAAGACAAAGCGATATAATAATCTCAGCAGGTCCAGCAGGTACTGGAAAAACATTTTTGGCAGTAGCAGTGGGGCTTACAATGTTATTAGAAAAAAAAATTGAAAGAATAATTTTATCTAGACCAGCAGTTGAGGCGGGAGAGAGATTAGGCTTCCTACCAGGTGATATGAAAGAAAAAGTGGATCCTTATCTAAGACCCTTATACGACTCTCTTTATGACCTTTTTGATTTTGAAAAAATCCAAAGGATGATAGAAATTGGTGATATCGAAATTGCACCACTTGCATTTATGAGGGGCCGAACACTAAAGAATTCTTTTGCCATATTGGACGAGTCTCAAAATGCAACAGATACTCAAATTAAAATGTTTTTAACAAGAATTGGAGAAAATTCTAAAATAGTTATTAATGGGGACCCAACTCAAATAGATTTACCAAACAAAAGTATGTCAGGCTTGGTTAGATCTAAAGAATTATTAGGTCATTTAAATGAAATTTCAGTTGTTGATTTTGACCATACTGATGTTGTTAGACACCCTCTTGTCTCAAAGATAGTCAAAGCTTATTCAAAAAATGATTAATATTGAAGTTTTTTCAGAGGAAAAGGCTTGGTCAAAAAAACTTAAAAAAAAAGAAATTTTTTTTAAGAAAATTTGCAGCTCTTTTCCAAAAAAATACCAATTTCCCAATAAAAAAATCAACCTTACTTTGTTACTTTCAAACAATAAATGTATTAGAAAATTGAATAAAGAATTTAGAAATAAAAATAAATCTACTGATATTTTATCATTTCCTTTTAATAAAAAAATTAAGATATCTAAAGAAACTTATATTGGAGACATTATAATTAGCTTTAATTTTATGGATAAACCTAAGTCACAAAATTTAAAAATTTTTAGAGAAAAAGTAGTTAAAACATTTATCCACGGATACCTTCATTTGCTTGGTTTTGATCATATAAAAAATAAAGAATATAAAAAAATGCTAAACGAAGAAGAAAAATTATATAAATCTGTAATTTCAAATTTAAATTAAATTGATAAAAAAAAATTATATTGAGATAGTACTCTTAATTATTCTGGGTATAGCAACATCTTTAAGCTTACCTCCTTATAATTATCTATTAATAAATTTTTTTACATTTAGTATNTTATTTATATTTCTTTNTAAAAAATCTAAAATTATTCAAAATAAAAAATTATTNTTTTTTTATGGGTGGCTATTTGGGTTTGGCTATTTTTTTTCAAGTTTATATTGGATATCAATCTCTTTAACATTTGACCAAAATTTTAAATTTTTAATTCCAGTTACAATTATTTTGATACCAGCTTTTTTGGGAATTTTTTATGGAGTAGTTACNTTATGTTTTATAATTATAAAACCAAAAAAAGTAGTNAGTTCATTTTTAGTTTTTTCATTAATTTTTGGAATCTTGGAATTTATAAGAGGTTCAATTTTAACTGGTTTTCCTTGGAATTTAATTGCTTATAGTTTTTCAAATTATTTAGAAATTTTAAGTATATCTTCTTTAATTGGAACATATGGTTTCAACTTACTTTGTATCTCGTTATTTGCTAGTCCTGCAATTTTTATACTACGAGAGACAAAGAAAGATATTGCAGTATGTATCTTTTTTTTAATTATGCCATTATTTTTTTATTTATATGGATCCTTCTATAAGGAAAGTTTTAATACTTCAGATAAAATAACATATGATTATAAAGTAAGAGCTGTTGGAACAAATATAAGTCTAGATAGATTTTATTCAAATATTGATCCAGTTACAGTTATTAAAGACTTGATAAAGATTAGTAATCCAGACAAGGATGAAAAAATTATTTTTGTATGGCCTGAGGGAATTTTACCACACATCTCTCAAAAGGAATTAATTAATTATAGATCCCTATTTAAGGAAAATTTTAGTGAAAATCATCTATTAGCCATTGGTATCAATAGTCAATCCTCAAAAAATGAAGAAATTAATTATTATAATTCTCTTTCAATTTATGATTATGAATTAAATCTATTACATTCTTATAATAAAATTAATTTAGTCCCATTTGGAGAATTTTTACCCTTTGAAGATATATTAAATAAAATTGGNCTTAGGCCTATAACCAATAATTACCAGTCATTCTCTAGAGGAAATAAAAGAAAAATTATCAAAATAGATAATGAAAAGTTTTCATTAAAAATATTACCACTTATTTGTTATGAGATAATTTATTCAGGAAAATTATCTAAATCATCAGATTTTGATTTAATTATTAATGTTTCTGAAGATGGTTGGTTTGGTGATTCAATTGGACCAAAGCAACACTTTGCTCATAGTATTTTTAGAGCCGTTGAAAATGGAAAGTATATATTACGCTCAGCAAATAATGGTATAGCAGCTATAATAAACCCATTAGGTATTGTGGAAAAAAAAGTTAAATTTGGTAATTCAGGTTTTGTAGATTTTAGTGAAAGTAGAGAAATACAACCAACAGTATTTTCTAAATATGGAAATAAAATTTTTTTATTAATAACTTTATTGTATATTTTTTTGATATTTTCATTTAATAGAATTAATAATGAGTAATCTAAAAAATTATCTTTTCACAAGCGAGTCAGTATCTGAAGGCCATCCAGATAAAGTTTCAGACAGAATTTCTGACATGGTAGTAGATAGTTATCTTTCAAGTGATCCTTTTTCAAGAGTTGCATGTGAAACTCTTACAACAACAAATAAAGTTGTATTAGCTGGTGAAGTTAGGGGACCAGAGATTAAAGAAGATGAATTGATTGAAAAAGTAAGAAATTGTATAAAAGATATTGGTTATGATCAGGAAGGATTTACCTGGAAAGAAACAACCAAAATTGAAAGTCACCTTCATTCTCAATCTGCAGATATAGCAATGGGTGTAGATTCTGCTGGAAATAAAGATGAAGGAGCTGGGGACCAGGGCATTATGTTTGGATATGCTTGCAACGAAACAGATGTTTTAATGCCAGCACCTATTCATTACTCACATAAAATTTTAAGATTAATGGCTGAAGATAGAAAATCTGGAAAATTAAAAAATATAGAACCAGATAGTAAAAGTCAGGTAACATTTGAATATAATGAAGGTAAACCAACTAAAGTTAAATCAGTAGTTATATCTTCACAGCATTCGTCAGATGTTAATCAAGGACAAGTTAGGGATTTGTTGAGACCTTATATGCTAAAATCTATTCCAGAAAATTTTCTTGTAGGTTTTGATGAGAATGAGTTTTATGTCAATCCAACTGGAAATTTTGTTATTGGTGGTCCTGATGGAGATTGTGGATTAACTGGAAGAAAAATTATAGTTGATACTTATGGGGGTGCAGCACCTCATGGAGGTGGAGCTTTTTCTGGTAAAGACCCAACTAAAGTTGACAGATCTGCAGCTTATGCTGCAAGATATATTGCAAAAAATGTTGTTGCTTCAAAAATATCTGATAAATGTTTAATTCAATTAGCATATGCAATTGGTGTATCAAAACCATTATCAATTTATGTCGATCTTTTTGACAATGATTTAGAAAAAAATAAATTTGTTGAAGAAAAAATAAATGAAAATTTTGATCTAAGTCCTCGAGGTATCAGAGAAATGTTAAATTTGAATAAACCTATATATGAAAAAACAGCTGCTTA
>JGI20155J14468_10000748_pt1 | contig 26190 bp, 24 predicted proteins | sample COG_05_FD_14468 | JGI IMG/M metagenome (IMG submission 14468) | reverse complement strand
TCCTTTTCCAAGCATTAAGGCTGTGCCTGATGGGTAGTCTTTTTTGTGTTTATGATGTACTTCAAATATTTTACTTAAATATTCATCATTCAAAGATTTAGAAGCAATTTCAGTTAAATACATTAACAAATTTACACCCAAACTCATATTTCCAGCTTTTAAGATAGGTATTTTTTTTGAAAAATTTTTAATTTCATTTTCTTGGTTTTTATTGAAGCCTGTTGTTCCAATTACAATTTTTTTTTTGAGTTTGGCCGCTATTTTGAGTATTTCTAGGGTGCAATCAGGAACTGTAAAATCAATAATTATATCTATATTTTTAAATGCTTTATCAGAATTTAATTCTGGTTTAACTCCATTAAATTTTTTGTTAACTAACCAATTCTCTGTAAGTGTTACTAGTCTAAAATTTTTATTTTTTTTGGAAGACTTTATTAGTTGCTGGCCCATTCTTCCCATACAACCTGAAATCGCTAAATTAATTTTTTTCATTCCTCTAAATATTAACCTTTTTTAGAAGATTAGTCTTTTAATTTTTCCAGAAATCTTTTGCTTTTTGAAAAAATTTTTTAATACTTGGATTTGATTTATCGTTTTCAATTTCTCTAAATTGTTCTAGTAATTCTTTTTGTTTTTTATTTAGGTATACAGGCACCTCTGTTTTTACTTGAACATACAAGTCACCAAAATCACCTCTTCTCATATAAGGCATTCCTTTACCTTTCAATCTGAATTGTTTACCATTTTGAGTTCCATCAGGAATTTTTATTTTAGCTTTGCCTCCATCAATAGTTGGAATTTCAATGGTGGTTCCCAAAGCAGCATCTGCAAGAGAAATTGGAAATTCAAAAAATAAATTTTCATCTGATCTCTTAAATAAATCGTGGGAGTGAACATTAATAAACAAATATAGATCACCCGTTGTACCACCTCTACTTCCAGCTTCGCCTTTACCTGCTAATCTAATTCTCGTTCCATCATCAACGCCTTTAGGAATTGTAACGGATATTTTTTTAGATGCTTGCTTCTTTCCTTGTCCATTACAATCATTACAAGGATTTGTAATTTCCTCACCATTACCATTACATTGCGGACATGTTTGTTGTACTGTAAAAAAGCCTTGATTAGACCTGATTTTTCCATTTCCTCCACAGTATGTACATCTATCAGGAGAATGACCAGGTTTTGAGCCATTACCTTTACAAGTATTACATTTATCTGTAGTTGAAAATTTTATATCTTGTTTTTTGCCCTGGTAAGCTTCTTCAAGTGTAATTGATAAATCATATCTTAGATCTGAGCCTCTGTTATTAGAACTTCTTTTTCTTGATCTTCCGCCCCCACCAAAATCTCCAAAAAAATCTTCAAAAATATCTGAAAAATCTGCGCCACCAAAACCTCCAAAGCCACCACTTTGTCTTCCACCACCATTTTCAAAGGCGGCGTGTCCAAAGTTATCATAATTTTGTTTTTTTTCTTTGTCTGATAGAATTCCGTAAGCTTCACTAGCTTCTTTAAACTTATCTTCTGCAACCTTATCCCCTGGATTTTTATCAGGATGATATTTAACAGCTTGTTTTCTATATGCTGATTTTAGCTCATCAGGAGATGCATTTTTACCAACACCTAAAACTTCATAGAAATCTCTTTTAGACATAAATTACCTTGAGATAATAGTCGTTGATAGTCTTAAGCGCTTTTTTCTTTATCTTCTTCTTTGCCTTCTTCTTTACTCTCTTCTTTTACTTCCTCAAAATCTGCATCAACTACGTTATCGTCTTTTTTTCCTTCATCATTATTTTCACTATTATCAGGTGAATCTGGTTTTTTTTCCTGAGCTTTATAAATAGCTTCACCTAATTTCATTGATGCTTGAACCAACGCTTCTGTCTTTTTCTTAATATCTTCATTATCAGCTCCCTTTAGAGCTTCTTTTAAATCAGATGAAGCATCTTCAATTGCTTTTTTCTCAGCATCTGTAACTTTAGAGCCGTGCTCTTTAAGGTTCTTTTCGGTTGAATGAATTAAAGTGTCAGCTTGATTTCTAGTATCTACAGACTCTCTTTTCTTTTTATCTTCTTCTTTATTAGCCTCTGCATCTTTAACCATTTTTTCTATTTCTTCTCCACTCAATCCACCTGAAGCTTGGATTTGAATTTTTTGTTCTTTACCAGTTCCTTTATCTTTTGCTGAAACACTGACTATACCGTTAGCATCAATATCAAAAGTAACTTCAATTTGAGGAACTCCTCTTGGTGCTGGAGCTATACCGACTAGCTCAAAGTTTCCCAACATTTTATTATCAGTCGCCATTTCTCTTTCACCCTGAAGCACTCTAATAGAAACTGCAGGCTGATTGTCTTCTGCTGTAGAAAATACTTGGCTTTTTTTTGTTGGTATTGTTGTGTTTTTCTCTATTAATTTAGTTGATACACCTCCTAGAGTTTCAATACCAAGAGATAATGGAGTAACATCTAAAAGAAGCACATCTTTTACATCACCCTGCAGTACTCCAGCTTGAATCGCTGCACCCATAGCTACAACTTCATCTGGATTTACACTTTTATTTGGATCTTTTCCAAAAAAGTTTTTAACTTCAGCTAAAACTTTTGGCATTCTTGTCATTCCACCAACCATAACAATTTCATCTATATCACTCGCTGATATACCAGCATCACTCAAGGCTGTCTTACAAGGTGGCAATGTTCTAGCGATTAAATCTTCAACAAGAGCTTCGAGTTTAGCTCTAGTCATTTTTAAATTAATATGTTTTGGACCTGTTTTATCTGCGGTAATAAATGGTAAATTTATATCTGTTTGTTCAGCTGAAGAAAGTTCAATTTTAGCTTTCTCAGCAGCTTCTTTTAACCTTTGAAGTGCAAGCTTATCTGATGTTAAATCTATACCGTTATCTTTTTTAAACTCTGCAATTAAGTATTCAACAATTGTGTTATCAAAATCTTCACCACCTAAAAAAGTATCTCCATTAGTTGACTTAACTTCAAATACACCGTCTCCTAATTCAAGAATAGAAACATCAAATGTTCCTCCACCCAAATCATATACTGCAATTTTCTTATTTTCTTTTTTATCTAATCCATAAGCAAGTGATGCTGCAGTAGGTTCATTAATAATTCTTAAAACCTCTAGACCTGCAATTTTACCAGCATCTTTTGTTGCTTGTCTTTGTGCATCATTAAAGTATGCGGGAACTGTTATTACAGCTTTAGTTACTTCTTGTCCCAAATATTTCTCAGCTGTTTCTTTCATTTTTTGAAGAATGAAAGCAGATATCTGTGAAGGTGAATATTTTTCTCCCTTTGCTTCAATCCAAGCATCACCTTTTTCAGAGTTAACTATTTTAAAAGGAGCTGCGGCTATATCTTTTTTTACTGTCGGGTCTTCAAAATTTCTTCCAATAAGTCTTTTAACAGCAAAAATTGTATTTTCAGGATTAGTTACAGCTTGTCTTTTAGCAGGTTGACCAACTAGTTTTTCTCCATCGTCAGTAAAAGCTACAACAGAAGGGGTTGTTCTTGCTCCTTCAGCATTTTCTAATACTTTAGGCTGGCTTCCTTCCATAATTGATACACATGAGTTTGTTGTACCAAGATCTATTCCAATAATTTTGCTCATAACTTAAATACTCTCTTTCATATATGTGTTAATATTAATTCTACAAGTTCAACAAATGTAATTATTTGTCTAAATTTTCCTTATTTTCCTCACTTTTATTATCTTTGTTTTCGCTTTTTTTAGACACACCAACTAGGGATGGTCTTAGCAATCTGTCTTTTATCATAAAACCTTTTTGAACTTCTTGAACAATAGTCCCAGGTTCCTTTTGATTATCTTCTATTTCCATCATTGCTTGATGTAAGTTTGGATCTAATTTTTTATTAATACAATCAATTGGTTTAATGTTATTCTTAGTAAAAATAGAGATTAAATCTTTATTAATTATATCAAAATGTTCTAAGGTTTTTTTTAATGCCTCAGTACCTTTAAGGGCCTCATCACTTTCTAAAATTAATTTTGATCTTGCAAGGTTATCAATCAAATTTAAAGCTTCTTTTGCAAATGTAAAACCTCCATAATCAAATGCATCATCTTTTTCTTTTTCAAACCTTCTTCTTTGATTTTCCATTTCAGCAAAAGTTCTTGCTAATTTATCTTCTAATTCTTTTATTTTGTCTTCAGAAGATAATTCTACTTTTTCTTCTGAGTCTTTGATTTCATCTTGCTTATCATCTGATTGTTTATCAGCTTCATTATTCTCATTTATTACTTCCGGTGAAGTATTTTCTGGGTTTAGGTTTTCTTCTTTTTCCATGAAAGCTTATATGGTAAGAAATTTCAGAATTGCTAGATATTAATGAAAAAAATTTCAAAATTGCTTATAGGCACTAATAACAAGGGAAAATATAAGGAAATTAAAGATTTATTACCAAAATACATCAAAACTTACTCAACCTCTGAATTTAAGCTTAAGAGCCCAAAAGAAGATGGGCTGACATTCAAAGAAAATTCAATCATAAAATCTAAGTATTTTTCAAAAAAAACAAAAAAAATTTGTCTTGCTGATGACTCGGGGCTTGAGATAGATATTTTAGACAAAAGTCCTGGAATTTATTCAGCTAGATGGGCTGGGAAAAAAGGTAATTTTAAAAAAGCAATATCTAAGGTTTATAGAGAATTATCAAAAAAAGATAAAAACTGGAAGTACAAGAAAGTTAAAGCTAGATTTATTTGTGCATTATCGATTTGTTTTCTAAACAAAGTAATAGCATCTGTTTCGGGTAAAGTTGAAGGGTACATATCAACAACACCCAAGGGAAAGAATGGTTTTGGTTATGACCCAATTTTTATTCCAAAAAATAAAAGAAAAACTTTTGGTGAAATAGGTTCTATGCAAAAATATAAAATAGATCATCGTTTTGATGCATTTAAAAAAATTAAAAAATTTTTATAATTTTTTTATCTTCAATCTTATAAAAGTTTAAACGATGATTAATTTTATTATCCTTAATATCAAAAATACCAATCTTGCCTTTAAAAGAATTCTTCTTTTTAAAAAGTTTGTTTAAATTAGATAGATTAGTTTTTAATGATAAATAATAGACAAGTCCCACAAGATCGTAGCTTAATAAAGCCAAGTGTGAAGGATATTCTTTAAACTCACTAAAAAACTTATCTTTATAATTTTCAAAATTATCTTGATTAATTGACGGATAATATAAGGGTTGAATATCTGTTTCATTTAATAGGGCTTTATCAAACCACTGATTTAACGTAATAAAATATTTTTTTTTAGGAGATACATCCGTGTATAAAAGTGATGTAGATACACTTTTTAAGCTTTCATCAAAATCTGCAATAACAACTGCATCAAAATTTAAGCCTCCTAAAGTATATCTTTGTTCAAGTTTAGTAATTTTTTTTTCTTTGTTTGATTGATTAGACTTTTTTAATCTTAAAATTTCATCTTCTAAGTTTTGCTTTCTAACTCTGTAATTAGTAATTTCTTCAATTTGTTTAGTCAATTTTGTAGGCTCTGTACTATAATCATATTCTTTAAATATTTTAATTCTAGAGTCCTTAATTCCTTTTTTAACTTCAAATTCATAATCTTGAATTGGTGTTAAAAATATTGTTTTTTTTATATTATTTATTTCTATAAATTTTTTTATAGTATTGAATTGCGAAGTTGAATTTATTCCTGCAGAAATTACATTTTTTGGAAGATCTAATGTTTTGTTTGTTAAAGATAAAAAAGTTATGTCTTTTATTTCATCTAGATAAGATATGCTTTCATGAAAAACAGGACCAATTACAATCTTTACACCCATTTGTTTTAACTCAAACGCCGATTTAAGTGTTTTGTTTGCTTTAGAAGCTGTGTCTTTTGGAATTATTTCTAGCAAATTATTATCAATATCTTTCACAGCTAACCTAACTGCTTTGATAATTGATTGACCCAACTCTTTATTGGAGCCTGTTAATGGAACCATGAGGCCAATCTTAATTTTTTCTGAAGCTTTTGTGGAAAATGAAAATAATANAGAAAAATTTAATACTACCAAAAAAATAATTTTAATAAATTTACTCATTTTAATGTTAGTATAATATTTTTTNAGCTTAATTATGATCATAAAATCACAATCTCAAATAAAAAATAATGAAAATGGTCTTTATTTGGTATCAACACCAATTGGTAATTTAAAAGATATTACTTTAAGAGCTATAGAAATATTAAAAAAATCAACTTATATCCTTTGTGAAGATACAAGAGTTTCTAGAATTTTATTAGATAGATANGAAATAAAATCNCGTCTGATTTCAAACCATAAATTTAATGAAACAAAAAATTTAAATAAGATTATAGATCTTCTTAAATCTGGAGAAATAATTTCATTAATTTCAGACGCTGGAACACCNAGCATTTCTGATCCAGGTGCAATACTAGTGAATGAATGTGTTAGAAATAATATTATAATTACACCAATTCCAGGACCTTCAGCTGTTGCAACNGCAGTATCAATAAGTGGTTTTTCAGAAAAATTTATTTTTCANGGATTTTTACCTGAAAAAAAACAGGCATTTATTAACGTTTTCAATAAAATATCAAAATTTGATGAAACATGTGTTTTTTTTGTATCTCCAAAAAAAGTGAATAAAATTATTCCTGAAATAAAAAAAAACTTTAGTGGAAGAAAAATAATATTTTGTAGAGAAATTTCAAAAATATATGAGGAATTTATAAGAAAAAATGTGGATGATTTAGAAATATTTGATAAGGAGTTAAAAGGAGAGCTAACAGTAGTAATTTCTGAAAAAAAAATTGATAAAAATTATTCACAAGAATTAAGTGAATCAGATATGATAAGCATTAAAATGATGATTAATAAATTAACTATAAAAGAGGTTACAGAAATTATTAGTCAAAATAGAGATATTTCAAAAAAAAAAATTTATAACTACTGCTTAAAAATAAAAAATGAAATTTAAATTTATATTATTTATTTTATTAAGTGTAATTTTATCTAGCTGTATTGGAGTGTCTTCAAAAGGTGTTTTTGGTACAGGAGTTAGTGTTGCTTTAGATCCTCGAACTCTTGGTACGCAAATGGACGACTCGATCATGCAAAAAAATTTAGCTGCACGTATTATCGTTAAAGATAAAAAATATCTATTATCAGTAAAATCCAAAGTATTAGATGGAAGAATTTTTTTAACAGGAAAAGTTGAAAGTCCTGAGGAAAAATTATTATTAACAAAATTAGCTTGGGAGACAAAAGGTGCTAGATCTGTTCGTAATGATATTAAGATAAAGGAAGAATTTAACTTTAAAAGATCTGCAAAAGATATTTTGATAACCTCTCAACTTAGAACAGCTATAATTTTAAATAAGAATATTAAGGCAACTAATTATGAAATAGATACTTACAAGAAAAAAATTTATGTTTATGGAATTGCATTAACCTCTGAGGAAAAAGATTTGGTAATTAGTGAAGCTAAAGAAATAATGGATGTAGAAGATGTTATAGCAAGCATTATTCTTGTAGAAGATCTAAGAATTCAAAAAGAGTAATTATTTTTTATAATCAATCACATCTGCAGAATAAGCTGCAATAGACGCCAAATTAATAAGTTCTGATGTTGAAGATCTTAAAGGAGCAATCTCAACTGGCAATCCAAGCCCAATTAATAAAGGTCCAATAACTTTAGTATCTCCCAATGTTTTCATCATTTTATAAGATATTGCTGCACTGTGTTGTCCAGGCATAATTAAAATATTTGCTTTACCAACAATTTTTGAAAATGGATACAATTCCTCATACTCAGGATTTAAGGCAACATCTGGCTGCATGTCACCATCAAATTCAAAGTCTACTTTTTTTTCTTTTAATATATCTACTGCGTTTCTAATATGCTTTGTTCTGCTTGTAAGAGGCTGGCCAAATGTAGAGTGGGAAACAAACGCCACCCTAGGTTCAAAACCAAATAGTCTTACCACCCTAGCCGTTGAAATTGCAATTTCTGCCATTTGTTCTGATGTTGGATATTCATGAACACTGGTGTCGCCAACAAAAATAGTTTTACCTTTATGAACTACCATATTGAGTCCAAACATGATTTCACCATCTCTAACATCAACTACTTGTTTTATTTTATCTAAGGAAGCTCCAAACCGTCTTGTATTTCCAGTCACTGCACCATCCGCATCACCACATGCAACCATACTTGTTGCCCATATAACCCTGTCATTTCTAACAAGTCGGTCACAATCTCTTTCTAATAATCCTTGTTCTCTTTGTAATTTTTGAAATAAGTGTTTTACATATTTATTTCTTTTTTCTTCATCTTTAGAGTTAACTATTTCAATATCAAAATTATCACTGTAACCAATATTTTTAATTTGTTCTCTTATCTTATCTTCTTTACCAACAAGAATTGGGATACCTAATTTAGAATTTTTAAATGCTATTGCAGCTTTAAGTGTGTTTTCATCCTCACCATCAGCAAATACTATTCTTTTTTGATTTTTTTTAATGTAAGAGTTTATACCTTGCATAATGGTTACTGTAGGATCTAATCTTTGTTTCAGTTGATCTTTATATAAATCAAAGTCATTAATATTTTTTCTCGCAACCCCACTATCCATTGCAGCTTTTGCAACGGCAGCTGGAATTATACTGATTAATCTTGGATCAAATGTAGAAGGAATAATATATTCTTTACCATAATGTGGTCTTTCACCTCCCATAGCAGCCACAACCTCGTCTGGCACATCTTCTCTTGCAAGTTTTGCAATCGCTTGAGCTGCAGCAACTTTCATTTCTTCATTTATTGTCTTTGATCTAACATCAAGAGCTCCTCTAAAAATATAAGGAAAACCAATTAAATTATTTACTTGATTTGGATAGTCTGATCTACCAGTTGCAATAATAGCATCATTTCTTACTTCATTTATTTCTTCAGGAGTAATTTCTGGATCAGGATTTGCACATGCAAAAATTATAGGATTTTTTGCCATTTTTTTTACAAATTCTTTTTTAAGCGCGCCCTTAGCGGACAAACCAAGAAAAACATCTGCACCTCTTATTGCTTCTTCAAGAGTCCGCAAATCAGTTTCAATTGCATATCTTGATTTCCACTGATCTATTCCATCAGGCCTTCCTTTATAAATCACACCTTTCCTATCCAACATAATAATGTTCTCATTTGGTACACCTGAGTTTTTAAATAACTCTGTACATGCTTGAGCAGATGCGCCAGCTCCATTAACAACTACCTTAATTTCTTTTATTGATTTACCACTTATGTCTAATGCGTTTATTAATGCTGCAGTAGTAATAATAGCTGTCCCATGTTGATCATCGTGAAAGACAGGAATATCTAAAATTTCTTTTAATTTTTGCTCAATAATGAAGCAATCAGGAGCAGCAATGTCTTCTAAATTTATTCCCCCAAAACTTGGAGCAAAGTTTTTAATTGAATTAATAATTTCATCCGCATCAGAACAATCTATTTCAAGATCAATAGAGTCTATATCTGCAAATCTTTTAAAAAGTACTGCTTTCCCTTCCATTACAGGCTTTGATGCGAGGGCTCCTAAATTGCCCATTCCTAAAATTGCAGAACCGTTGCTTATAACAGCAACCAAATTACCTTTGCTTGTATAATCGTAAGCAGTCTCTGGGTTTTCACTAATCATCCTAACAGGAGCTGCAACACCTGGAGAGTATGCTAAAGCAAGATCTCTCTTAGTAGTCATATTTTTTGATGAAATGATCTCAATCTTTCCAGGTTTTTTGTCTTTATGAAAATCTAGAGCTTCTTTATCTGTATAGTGATTGATGTTAGTTTTTTTCATTCTAGTTAAATTATATTAAATTTAATTCTATCTTTACTCTTTTTAAAAATTTTTATTATTTATAATATTTGATCTATATATTCTTATAATAATTGTACAATTAGGGTAAAATTAAGACTAATATGATTTATGAACATAGTTAAGTCAACAGGTACATTTGGTTTTTTTACTATAATAAGCAGGTTGCTTGGTTATCTAAGAGATATTCTTATTGCAGTATTTTTAGGAACAGGGGTATTAGCTGATGCTTTTTTTGTAGCATTTAGAATCCCCAATACTTTTAGAAGGTTATTTTCGGAAGGAACTTTTAATGCAGCTTTTGTACCCAGCTATTCTTCAGAGTTAGCAAAAGGAAAAAAAAAATCAAATGAGTTTGCTAATAATATTTTTAATCTTTTATTCTTAGTCTTATTTTTTTTAGTTCTAATTGTTCAAATCTTTATGCCTACATTTGTGACAATGATAGCTCCTGGCTTTGTTGATGATGATAGTAAAATGAATTTGGCGATAAATCTAACAAGAATAACTTTCCCCTTTTTGTTATTTATATGTATAGCTTCATTTTTTGCAGCAATACTGAATTCCCACAATAAATTTGCAGCCGCTTCAGCTGCTCCTATTATTTTAAATATCGTTTTAATCATAATTTTATTTTTTTCAAAATTTCTTGGTGATGAACTTGTTTATTATTTATCTTACGCTGTTTCGTTTGCTGGCCTCTTGCAACTGTTATTTTTGTATAAAATTGTAGGTCAATTTTATTCCTTAAAATTTAATTTTAAAATAAAAGTCGACAAACAAGTTAAAATTTTTTTTAAAAAACTTTTACCAAGCATTTTTGCATCTGGAGTAACTCAAATTAATATTTTAGTTGGAACTATAATCGCTTCATTTCAAGCTAGTGCTGTATCTTATTTATATTATGCAGATAGAATTTATCAAATAAATTTAGCGTTAGCAGGTATTGCAATTAGTGTCGTGATATTACCTCAGCTTTCAAAACATATTCAGTCTAAAAAAAAAAATAAAATTTTATTGATTCAAAATAAAGCTTTAGAATTAAGTTTATTCCTAAGCATTCCTNAAAAAAAAAATAAAATTTTATTGATTCAAAATAAAGCTTTAGAATTAAGTTTATTCCTAAGCATTCCGGCGTCAATTGCTTTAGTTGTTGGTTCTGAATATATAACCTCAGCTTTATTTGGTTATGGTTCTTTCAATGAAGTGGCTGTTCAAAATTCAGCTAAAGCACTTTATTTTTTTGCATTAGGACTTCCTGCATTTTCATTAATAAAAATTTTTTCTAGTTTTTTCTTTGCTAACCACAACACAAAAACTCCGTTTTATATTTCATTGTTGTCAGTGGCTTTAAACATAGTTATTAGCCTTTATTATTTCAAAGAAATAGGTTTTATTATTATCCCCATAGCAACATCAGTTTCCTCATGGATCAATGGAATGTTATTATTTATCCTTTTAAAGAAAGATAATTTATTTAATTTTAATAAAGAATTCGTTTTAAGATTTATAAAAATAATTTTTGCTTCTGTACTCATGGGAGTTTTATTTAATTTTTTATTAATTTATTTTAAAGACCAATTAGCTTTTGAACAAAATATGAAATCATTTTATTTAATTCTAAGTGTTATGATGAGCTTATTATTTTATTTATTCTTTTCATATATGATCAAAGCTTTTAAAATAAACGATTTTAAACTAAACTATTAAGATATAATGAGTAAAAAAATTTTTTCAGGTGTGCAACCTACGGGGAATCTTCATTTGGGGAATTACCTAGGGGCAATAAAAAATTTTGTAGATTTAAATAATGATAATACAAATGATTGTATATTTTGTGTTGTAGACTTACATGCCATCACAGTTAAACAAGAGCCTAAGGAGTTAAGAAGCAATATTCAAGAAACAGTAGCCACATTTATTGCTAGTGGGATAAATCCTAAAAAAAGTATAATTTTTAATCAATCTAGAGTACCAGCTCATGCTGAAGGTGCGTGGATATTAAGCTGTGTTGCAAGAATGGGATGGCTAAATAGAATGACTCAATTCAAAGAGAAAGCTGGCAAAGACAAAGAAAAAGCAAGTGTAGGTCTTTATTCGTATCCTGTTCTTATGGCGTCTGATATTCTGCTCTATGATGCAACACATGTTCCTGTTGGTGATGATCAAAAGCAGCATTTAGAGTTATGCAGGGATATTGCCCAAAAGTTTAATAGTGATTTTGAAGTAGAAAATTTTTTACAAGTCCCAGAGCCCCTAATCCAAAAAAACTTTTCAAGAATAATGAGTCTTAAAGATGGTTCAAGAAAAATGAGTAAATCAGAATTATCAGATTTAAGTAGAATAAATCTAACAGACAATAAAGATATGATTATTAATAAAATTAAAAAAGCAAAAACAGACCCTTTGCCAATGCCCACTACTTTAAGAGATCTTGAGGAAAGACCTGAGGCAAAAAATCTTTTAGGAATATATTCAAGCTTAACAAATTCTTCTTTAGAAAAAAGTGTAGAAATGTTTGCTAGTAAAAATTTTTCAGAATTTAAGGATAAATTATCTGAAGTTCTTGTAGATAAAATTCAACCTATTTCAGAAGAGATAAAAAAATTACTTAACGATAAATTGTATTTAGATAATATACTTCTAGAAGGAGTTGAAAGAGCAAATATAATAGCTTCAAAAAAGATCAAAAAAATTAAAGAAATAGTGGGTTTTTAAATAAAATTTACTAACAAGTTTAAATTTTTTGAATATTCAACTATATATAATTCATGTTTGTTCAAACCGAAGTAACACCAAACCCTAATTCGCTTAAGTTTCTACCTGGAAAAAAAGTGTCTAATAGTGGACCTTATGAAATTACCAAAAAAAATGAAACCCAAAATATACTTGTTAGAAATCTGCTCTCCATAAATGGAGTAGAGGGAATTTTTCTAGGCGATGATTTTATCTCTATCAATAAAAAAGAAATAACTGAATGGGATGAAATAAAACACATTGTTATTTCATTTATTAATGATTTTTATTCTGAAGGAAAAGAATTTGTTATTGATGAAAGTATAAATGAGAAAAATTCAAATCTAAGTGAACTTGAAGAAAGAATAGTAAAAATTTTAGATCAAAAAATAAGACCAGCTGTAGCAAGAGATGGTGGTGATATTAAATTTAAAGAGTTCAAAGATGGGGTGGTAAAGGTTCAACTACAGGGAAGTTGTTCTGGATGCCCAAGTTCAACTATGACTTTGAAACAAGGTGTTCAAAACCTTCTATGCCATTATTTACCAGAAGTAAAAGAAGTTATCGCAATATAAATCTTGGATATGAAAATAAAAGTAAGTAAAAAAAAAAAATCAAAAATAACAACTCATAATAATAACCAACTAGAGTTAACTTTTGTTGAAAGCCCAAAGAAAAAAAATAAAGTTATCTCTCCAACTCAAACTATTAATTCTATATCAAGAATATTTTTAAGTAGTTTTGTGCTGGTTTCATTTTTTTATATTGCTCCAATTTTGATCAATTTTGCTGATAAAAATTTTAATACAAAAGAATATACAAATAATTCAAAAAAAATATTAGCCTATACACTTAATAAAAGAGATAAGAATAAAAAAGAAAGTGATGCCTTAAAAGAAGAAGATTTACTGTTAGATATTTTCAGTTTGAATAATCTAGAGACTGACTCTGTGAGATTGAGCGCTTCAACCATCAAGCAGTTATTCGAAGATACTGGTTATGACCTTAATGATGTTCGAAAAAAGAAGTTAGTTAAACCGGTCGCACTAACTTTATTGCCTCAAGAAATTAAAATGATTGAAAATACAAAAAAGAGAAAAGAATTTTTTATTCAAATCGTCCTACCTCTGATTATCCAAGAGAACAACAATATTAAATTAGATAGAAAAACTCTTTTTAATATTATAAATAAAAGCAATAACACGAATTCAGAAAAACAATGGCTTAATAAAAAATATAAACAATATGGTATTAAATCTAAAGATTTATCCACATTAAAAATAAGAATGGATGAAATACCTGTATCCCTAGCAATTGCCCAAGCTGCTAAAGAAACAGGCTGGGGAACTTCTAGATTTGCCCAAGAAGGTAACGCTTTATTTGGTCAATGGACCTGGTCAGGAGAGGGTTTAAAACCAAAAGAAGCAAAAGAAGGAGAAGGCCATAAAGTTATGAAATTCAACATCCTTCAAGCATCAGTTAGGGCTTACCAAAGAAATTTAAACACTCATTCTACTTATAAAGGTTTTAGAAAAGCTAGAGCTAAATTAAGAGACTCTAATAAACCATTAGATAGCATAGAGCTTTCAAAATACCTTAATAAATATGCTGAGACAGGAAATCAATATGTTGATGTATTACAAAAAATAATCAAGCAGAATAAATTACAAGATTTTGATGATGCTAAATTATTACCTTCAAGTGTTGATTTAGAAAGTCTTATTTAGTTTTCTTTAATTGGAAATTGGATCCCAAACCATCTCCATTTTCCATTATCATTAAGAGAACAATTTATTCTACCTCTTCTAGGTTTAAATGGACCCCTGAATTTTATGGTTAACACATCATTATCAAAAATAATATTAGATTTTTCCCACTTATCTAATTCATTAGAATAACAATTAATATTTTTAATGTTATTTTGTTCTTTAAAGAACTTAACTTTAAAATCAGGTGGATTAATTTCTGCGGATAATTTCTTTTCAAGAGGAAGCAATTTTTCATATTCAAGTGGAAACGAATTTATAATGGAATTAAATCTTTTTAATTTTCCATAATTTTCATTTATTGGGAATCTGGGTAGTTCAAATTTATCTTTATTTAAATCAATTACTCCAGAGTGCTGACCAAAAGCATAATCAAAATTTCGAGAAATATAATCCCTCATGAATTTTGAGTATTCACCAAAAGGATAAGAAAATATATTTGGTACATATCCTAAATTTTTCAAAAACAACTCATTTGCCTTTTTTATATCTGAGATAAAAAAATCATTATCTTTATCAACAAGATATCCATGGGAATGTGAGTGGTGACCTATCGCTGTAAATTTTTCAGCTTCAACTTCCTTGATTTGTTCCCAAGTCATGTACCCCTTCTTCCCAATTGGTTCTGTTGAAACAAACAAGATAAAAGGAATCTTGTTTTTTTTTAAATATGGCCATGCTTCAAGATAAAAAGATAAAAATGCATCATCAATCGTTATAAGAATTTCCTTATTTATTTTTGGGTAATTAAAATTTTCTTCAAATTTTTTTGGATAAGAAAAATCATAATTAGAGTTTTTAACTATTTCCATTTGTTTTTTAAAAACATTCATTTGAATGTTTGTAGAAGGATATTTATGTTCGTTAAAACGATGGTACATTAATGATAAAATACCTTCATCACTAGAATAGTATTTGATATTATTTTCATCTGAAATAGAATTTGAACATACAAACAGAATAAAAATGAACAAACTTATTATAGATGTTGCTAATGAAAAAATTTTTTTAATGATCATTACTAATGCTGGTATTTATAATATTACACAAGAGAATACTAAAATTAATTATGAAAAATTAAGCATAATTATTAAGGATTTTCTCTTCTCAAAAAATCTTAAAATTGCAGAAATTAATGAAATTTACATCAATAAAGGACCAGGAAGCTTTGCTGGTATAAGAAATTCAATATCAGTTGTTAAAGCCTTTAATGTAGCAAAAAATATTGATTATTACTGTTATAATTTTGATGATTTTAAAGATGAAAAAGATTTGAGATATGAAAATATCCCCAATTTATGTAAAAAATATAAAATTAAAAAAAATTTGATTAATCCTATTTATATAAGTTAAAATTAAATATGTCAGAAACTATTGAAGAAAAATGCTTGTCAAAGGGTGTAAAGTTAACCGATCAACGAAAAGTAATTGCGCAAGTGATGTCTCAATCATCGGATCATCCTGATGTGGATGAATTATATAACAGAGTTTCCAAAATTGACCCAAAGATAAGCATCGCAACTGTTTATAGAACTGTAAAATTATTTGAAGAGTCAGGAATATTAGCTAAGCATGAATTCAAAGGTGGAAAAGCAAGATATGAGGAGTTAAATGAAGGACACCATGATCATTTAATAGATGTTAAGTCAGGTGAAATTATTGAATTTGTGGATGAGGAAATTGAAAAACTTCAAAGAAAAGTAGCAGAAAAATATGGTTACAAATTAGTAGACCACAAACTTGAATTGTATGGGATAAAGAAAAAATCCTAATTAATGAAACAAAAAATTTTTATCAAAACATTTGGCTGTCAAATGAATGAGTATGACTCGAATAGAATATATGACTCAGTTAAAAAAATTGGCTATGAAAAAACAGAAAATTATGAGGATGCAAATTGTTATTTGCTAAATACATGTCATATCCGAGATAAAGCAAAAGAAAAAGTTTATCATGAAATTGGAAGAGTTAAAAAAATTTTTAGATTAAAAAAAAAACCACTAGTAATCATAGCTGGATGTGTTGCACAGGCAGAAAATCAGGAAATGCTTAAAAGAGAACCTTACATTGATCTTGTTATTGGACCCCAAGCATATCATAAAATTAATGATACAATTTTAAATCATATAGAAAAAAACAAAAAAGTTGAAGAAACAGAATTTGATGCAATTTCAAAATTTGAATATTTTAATAAAATTAAAAATAATTCTGGAAAAATTTCTTCATTTTTAACAATTCAAGAAGGTTGTGATAAGTTCTGCCATTTTTGTGTGGTGCCATATACAAGGGGACCAGAATATTCTAGACCATTTAAACAAATTTTAGATGAGGCTAAATATTTAGCAGAGTCAGGTACTCAAGAAATAATTTTGCTTGGACAAAATGTTAATGCTTACAATAATGAAAAGTATAGATTGTCAGATTTAATATTAGAGATAGAAAATTATCCAAACATTAAAAGGATAAGATATACAACATCCCATCCAAAAGATATGTCGGATGACTTAATTGAAACCTATAAGCATTCAAAAAAACTTATGCCACTGGTACATTTGCCAGTTCAAAGTGGATCTAATAAAGTTTTAGACCTTATGAATAGAAAACATACTATTGATGAATATTATCAAATATACGATCAACTAAAAGAAATTAACTCTAATATACAATTTTCTAGTGATTTTATAATAGGCTACCCAGGTGAAGAAGAAAAAGATTTTAACGATACTTTTAAACTAATTCAAAAGATTAAGTTTATAAATTCCTATTCTTTTATTTTTAGCCCAAGACCAGGCACTATCGCAGCTGATTTAANNCTGATTGATAAGAGTATTTCCATGGAAAGATTAGAAAAAATTCAAAACCAGTTATATGATAATCAGGTGCATATGAATAAATCAATAGAGAGTAAAACAATTAACGTTTTAGTTGAAAATTTAACAGACGATAAATCCAAAGTTTTTGGTCGATCTGAATATATGACATCAGTTATTTTTAATGGTAAAAAAGATGACATTGGAAAAATTGTGCCTGTGAAAATAAATAGAAGTAATCGAAGTACTTTGTTTGGTGAAAGAGATTATAGCTCTAATCAAAAGGTAGCATAAAAATTGAGTAGTTTAACAAAAAAAAATAGCGATACTTCATTAAAGTTTGTTTACTCTGATAATAATTCTCTAAGTGTTATTTTCCATGATAATGAACTCTTGATTGGTGTGGTAGGAGAGTTTAATAAAAATTTAAAAGAATTAGAAAAAATCACTAAAACAAGTTTATATTCTAGAGGTAATTCTATTTTAATTAAGTCTAATCCTGAAAAAAATGAAATAGTTAAAAATGCTATAAAGTTTCTATCCAATCAATTTATTAACAATGGTAGTATTGAAAACAAGGATATAGTTTCTTCAGTAGATAATTTTATGATTAATGAAAAAGTTAAAAATAATAATGTTACAGATATAATTAAAACTCCAAAAAAATCAATTATACCAAGATCAGAAAAACAAAAGGATTATGTAAGAGCTTTAAGACAAAGTGACATAATAATTTCAGCAGGTCCAGCAGGAACTGGTAAAACCTTTTTAGCTGTAGCCGTAGGACTTACGATGTTGTTGGAAAAAAAAATTGAAAGAATAATTTTATCGAGACCTGCTGTTGAAGCTGGAGAAAGATTAGGATTTTTACCCGGTGATATGAAAGAAAAAGTTGATCCTTATTTAAGGCCCTTATATGATTCTTTGTACGACCTTTTTGATTTTGAAAAAATTCAAAGAATGATTGAAATTGGTGATATAGAAATAGCTCCACTCGCTTTTATGAGAGGAAGAACCTTAAAAAACTCATTCGCAATCTTAGATGAGTCACAAAATGCAACTGATACCCAAATTAAGATGTTTTTAACTAGAATAGGAGAAAACTCTAAAATAGTTGTTAATGGAGATCCAACGCAAATTGATTTACCAAATAAAAAAATGTCCGGCCTAGTTAGATCAAAAGAATTATTAGGTCATTTAAATGAAATATCTGTTGTTGATTTTGATCATTCTGACGTAGTTAGACACCCACTTGTTTCCAAAATAGTTAAAGCCTACTCAAAAAATGATTAGTGTTGAAGTTTTCTCAGAGGAGAAAGCTTGGTCAAAAAAACTTAGAAAAAAAGAAATTTTTTTCAAAGAAATTTGTAAATTCTTTCCAAGAAAATATCGATTTCCTAATAAGAAAATAACCCTCACTTTACTTCTTTCAAATAATAGATGTATCAAAAAATTAAATAAAAATTTTAGAAACAAAAATAAGCCTACAGATATTTTGTCATTTCCTTTATCTAAAAAAATATTGATATCTAAAAAAACTTATATTGGAGACATGATAATTAGTTATAACTTTATGGATAAACCCAGATCACAAAATATTAAAAATTTTAAGGAAAAAGTAATACAAACTTTTATACATGGATTTCTTCACTTACTGGGTTTTGATCATATTAAAGATAAAGATTATAAAAGAATGCTTAGTGAAGAAGAAAAAATATATAAATCAGTAATTTCAAAGATTAACTAGATTGATAAAAAAAAATTACATTGAAATAGTTTTTTTAATTACTTTAGGTGCAGCCTCATCTTTAAGCTTACCTCCTTACAACTACTTGATAATAAATTTTTTTACTTTTAGTGCTTTTTTTGTATTCCTATTTAAAAAATCTAAAATTAATCGAAGTAAAAAANATTTCTTTTTTTATGGATGGTTATTTGGATTTGGTTATTTTTTATCAAGCTTATATTGGATATCAATATCATTAACATTTGATCAAAATTTCAAATTTTTAATTCCTGTAACTATTATTTTGATACCTTCATTTCTAGGAATTTTTTATGGATTGGCTACATTCTGTTTTATAATTTCAAAACCTAAAAAAGTAGTAAGTTCTTTTTTTGTTTTTTCATTATTTTTAGGAGTTTTTGAATTTATAAGAGGTTCAATCTTAACTGGTTTTCCTTGGAACTTAATAGCTTATAGTTTTGTTAATCATTTAGAAATATTAAGCATTACCTCTTTAATAGGAACTTATGGATTTAATTTATTTTGTATTTCACTGTTTGCTAGTCCTGCAATTTTCATATTGAGAAAAAAAAAAAAAGATATTGGAGTGTGTGTTATTTTTCTAATTTTACCATTTCTGTTTTATTCGTATGGATCATTCTACAAAAAAAAATTTAGTTCATCAGAAGTTACAAATTACGATTATAAAATAAGAGCTATAGGTTCAAATATTAGTCTTGATAGATTTTATTCAAATATTGATCCGATCTCAGTTATAAGGGAATTGATTGATATAAGTAAGCCGCAAAAAAATGATAAAACTATATTTATTTGGCCGGAAGGAATTCTGCCTAATGTCTCTCAAGATGAATTAATTGAATATAAGTGGTTGTTTGAAAACACTTTTAGTAAAAATCATTTCTTATTTATTGGGATTAATAGTCAAAAAATGATCAAAGAAAAGATTAATTATTTTAATTCCCTTTCTATTTATGATCATAATTTAAATATATTAAATTTTTACAACAAGATTAATCTAGTTCCATTTGGTGAATTTTTACCTTTTGAAAATTTTTTAAAAAATTTTGGTTTAAGTGTAATTACAAATAATTATCAATCATTTTCAAATGGAAAGGAGAGAAAAATCATAGAGATAAAAAGAGATGATTTTTCCTTAAAGATATTACCATTGATTTGCTATGAAGTAATATATTCAGGTAAAATATTTAAAAATCCAAGCTTTGATTTGATAATTAATATTTCAGAGGATGGATGGTTTGGTGAATCAATAGGACCAAAACAACACTTTACGCATAGCATTTTTAGAGCAATTGAAAGTGGAAAATATTTAATACGTTCAGCAAATAATGGAATTGCAGCTATTGTTAATCCTTTAGGCATTGTTGAACAAAGTGTTGAGTATGGAAAATCAGGCTACATTGACTTTAAAAAAGTTCAAAAAATACAATCAACACTATTCTCTAAATATGGAAATAAAATTTTTATAACATTAATTTTATTCTATATTTTTATAATATTTTCATTTAATAGATTTAAAAATGAGTAATTTAAAAAATTTTCTTTTTACAAGTGAGTCGGTATCTGAGGGTCATCCAGATAAAGTTTCAGATAGAATTTCAGATATGGTTGTTGATAGTTATCTCTCTGGAGATCCATTATCAAGAGTTGCATGCGAAACACTTACGACAACTAATAAAGTAGTTTTAGCAGGAGAAGTTAGAGGTCCTGAAATAAAACAAGATGAATTAATTGAAAAAGTTAGAAATTGCATAAAAGATATTGGATATGATCAAGAAGGTTTTACCTGGAGAGAAGCAACAAAAATAGAAAGTCATCTTCATTCTCAATCTGCTGACATAGCAATGGGTGTAGACTCCTCTGGAAATAAAGATGAGGGAGCTGGAGATCAAGGTATTATGTTTGGATATGCTTGTAATGAAACGGATGTTTTAATGCCAGCACCTATTCATTACTCACATAAAATCTTAAGATTAATGGCAGAAGATAGAAAGTTAGGAAAATTAAAAAATATAGAACCAGACAGTAAGAGCCAAGTTACCTTTGAATATGTAGATGGAAAGCCTACCAAAGTAAAATCAGTAGTAATATCTTCTCAACACTCTGCTGATGTTAATCAATCACAAGTTAGAGATTTATTGAGACCTTATATGCTACAATCTATTCCATCAAATTTTCTTAAGGGTTTTAGTGAAGATGAGTTTTATGTTAATCCAACTGGTAACTTTGTAATTGGAGGTCCAGATGGAGATTGTGGATTAACTGGAAGAAAAATTATAGTAGATACTTATGGTGGAGCCGCACCTCATGGTGGAGGAGCCTTTTCGGGAAAAGATCCTACGAAAGTAGACAGATCTGCAGCTTATGCGGCAAGATATATTGCAAAAAATGTTGTTGCCTCCAAAATTGCAGACAAGTGTTTAATTCAATTAGCTTATGCAATTGGTGTGTCTAAACCATTATCAATTTACGTTGATTTATTTGATAATGATTTAGATAAAAATAAATTTGTTTTAGATAAGATAAATGAAAATTTTGACTTAAGTCCTCGAGGAATTAGAGAGATGTTAAATTTAAATAAGCCGATATACGAGAAAACAGCTGCCTATGGTCACTTTGGAAGAACACCGGATGAAAACGGTTCATTTTCATGGGAAAAAACTGATAAAACAAGCCATTTTTCTAAATAGTTTCTGTTGAATTAAAAAAAAACTTTACTATATTGCCCTTACATTATTGGATTTACAAAATGGGCATTAGCCCATTTTTTTTTGGAGCAAACAAAAACATGTTAAATAAAAGAGCAGACAAACTAGAATTATTGAGAATTGCTGAAGCGGTAGCTTTAGAAAAATCTATTGATAAAGAACTAATTATTAGTTCTATGGAAACAGGAATTGCAAAAGCAGCTAAGTCTAAATTTGGTCAGGAAAATGAAATAAAAGTTTCAATCAATAGAGATAATGGTGATATTGAAATTTTTAGAAAATTAATTGTAGCTGAAAATCCAGAAAATTCTAACACAGAAATTAAACTTGAAGATGCTATAAATCTAAATGAGACCAACAAAGATAAAGCAGTTGGAGATGAGGTATTACAACCATTACCATCATTTGATTTTGGAAGAATTGCTGCTCAAACAGCTAAACAAGTAATTAGTTTTAATGTCAGAGAAGCTGAAAGAGAAAGACAATACAATGACTTTATTGATAAAAAAGATTCAATTTTAAGTGGTATTGTTAAAAGATTAGAATTTGGAAATGTAATTGCTGATCTTGGGCGTACTGAAGCGATCATTCAAAAAAACGAGATGATACCACGAGAAAATATTAAAGCAGGAGATAGAATTAAAGCTTATTGTTATGATGTAAGAAGAGAGCCAAGAGGTCAACAAATTTTTTTATCAAGAGCGCATCCAAAATTTATGGAAAAGCTTTTTGTACAAGAGGTTCCTGAAATCTACGATGGACTAATTGAAATTAAATCATCATCAAGAGACCCAGGTAGTAGAGCAAAAATTTGTGTTAAAGCAGTTGATACATCTCTCGATCCAGTAGGAGCTTGTGTGGGTATGAGAGGTTCTAGGGTTCAAGCTGTTGTAAATGAATTACAGGGTGAAAAAATAGACATTGTAAATTGGTCAGAAGATCCAGCAATTTTAGTTTCTAATGCTTTATCGCCAGCAGAAGTTCAAAGAGTAAATGTAGATTCTGAAAGGAAAAAATTAGATGTAATTTTAACCGAAGAAAATTTGAGTAAAGCTATTGGAAGAAGAGGACAGAATGTAAGACTTGCAACTAAGTTATTAAATTATGAAATTAATATAATGACTGATGCAGAAGATTCTGAAAGAAGACAATCTGAATTTAAAGAAAAAACAGAAAACTTTGTAAAAAACTTAGAGTTAGATGAAACATTGGGTCAACTACTTGTTGCGGAAGGGTTTTCATCAATAGACGACATAAAAGACACTACTGCAGAAAGCTTAATGAAAATTGAAGGTATCGAAGAAGATACAGCAAAAGCTCTAATAGAAAGAGCAAAAGAATTTCATCAAAAAGACCAAGAGGATATTTCTGAGAGAATTAAAGAATTAGGTCTTCAAGATGCTTTAATAAATTTAAAAGGACTAACCCCTGGAATGCTGATGACTTTAGGTGAACAGAAAATTCTTACATTAGAAGATTTTGCTGATCTAGCATCAGATGAATTAACAGGTGGATTTGATATCGTCAAAGGTGAAAGAGTAAAAATCCAAGGTTACCTGGAAGATTTTGCTTTATCAAAAGAAGAAGCAGATGAGTTGGTAATGTCTGCGAGAAATATTGTCTACAAAGATTGAGTGATGAGCTATGGAAAAGAAAACAAAATTAACAATATCTGGCACTGCCAAAAAATCCTTCAAAAATATTGAGATTGCGAAAACTCAAGGAAAAAACTCAGTAGTAATAGAAAAACAACCAAGCAAATTTCCAAGTAGAGGTGGATCGTCTAGACCTGGAGGTTTTAAGCCAAAAACTACCTCAACATTTAACAGGGGTGCTGCAGTAAAGCCATCGTTTGCACCTAAATCACCTCCAATAACAAATGATTTTGAGCGAAGAAAGCTAGCAGAGCAAAGAGCCACAAAGAGACTTAAAGGAGATGATAATAAGGATAAGAAAACATTAAAAGCAGGTGCAAAGAAAAGAGAATTAAAATTAACAGTCTCAAGAGCTTTAAGTGATGAAATTGAAGCAAGAGCAAGAAGTGAAGCTTCTGTTAAGAGAGCAAGGCAAAAAGAAAATAAAAATTTAACTAAAGAGGAAGCTCAAGAAAATTTAAAACCTGTTAAACGAGACGTAAATATTCCAGAAGCTATTACGGTTAGAGAACTTGCTAATAGAATGGCCGAACAATCGAGCAATGTTATTAAATTTTTATTTGGAATGGGCGTTACTGTAACTATCAATCAAACTTTAGCTGCTGATACTGCTGAGTATTTAGTAAAAGAATTTGGACACAATCCGGTAAGAGAAGAAAAAGCTGAAGAAATAATTCAGAAGATTAAAGCTACCAGAGTTGAAAATTTAAAAAATAGACCACCAATTATTACTGTAATGGGTCACGTAGATCATGGTAAAACTTCAGTATTAGATGTTTTAAGAAGTGCGAATGTTGTTTCAGGAGAATTTGGTGGAATTACTCAGCACATCGGAGCTTATCAAATAGAAAGCCAATCTAATAAACTAACTTTTATTGATACACCTGGTCACGCAGCCTTTACTGAAATGAGAGCAAGAGGATCAAAATTAACTGATGTTGTTGTTCTGGTTGTTGCGGCTGATGATGGCGTTAAACCGCAAACAGTGGAGTCTATTAAACATGCTAAAGCTGCAAATGTTCCAATCGTCGTAGCAATTAATAAATGTGATTTGCCAGATGCAGATCCACAAAAAATAAAAAACCAGTTATTAGAACATGAGCTAATTGCTGAAGATTTATCTGGTGACACCTTAATGGTCGAAATTTCAGCAACTACTAAAAAGAATTTAGACAAATTAGTTGAAGCGATAGTTTTACAAGCTGAAATATTAGATTTAAAAACTGATTTTGAGTCAAAGGCCACAGGAATTGTATTAGAATCTAAAATTGATGTTGGAAGAGGACCTGTTGCAACAATCATAGTAACTACGGGAACTTTAAAAAAAGGTGATTTTTTTGTAAGTGGTTTGAAATGGGGAAAAGTTAGAGCGATAATTGATGATAAAGGAAAAAATATTAATGAAGCACCCCCATCAGCTCCAGTCGAAATTTTAGGGATTAACGGTGCAGCTAAATCTGGAGATGATTTTATTGTAGTTGATAATGAAAAAGAGGCAAAAACTTTAAGTGAAAATAGAGCACAAGAAAGCAAAGATACTAAAAACCCACTAACATTTGCCACTCAAGACTCTGCCTTTTCAGATAATTCAGCAGAAGAATTAAATTTGATAATTAAATCAGATGTTCATGGGTCATCAGAAGCAATTAAGAATGCAATTAGTCAAATCAAACATGATGAAGTTAAACCTAAAATAATCTTAGCAGATATTGGAATGGTAACCGAAACAGATGTTACATTAGCAAAGGCTTCAAATGCAGTTTTAATAGCGTTTAATGTTAAGCCAAGTAAAGAAGCAAAAAAATTAGCTGAAAATGAAAAAATAAAAATTTCTTCTTATAATATTATCTATGAAGTTCTAGATTACATCAAACAAAAGATGTCAGGTTTGTTATCACCTGATATTCAAGAAACTGTTACAGGCACAGCTCAAATCTTAGAAATATTTAAAGTTTCAGGAGCTGGAAAAGTTGCAGGATCAAAAGTTATGGAGGGAGAAATTTCTACTGCTTCAGATGTTAGAATAATAAGAGATGGAGCAATCATTTATACGGGTAAAGTTGGAACTCTGTTTAGAGAAAAAAATCAGGTAAAACAGGTTAGCAACGGTCAAGAATGCGGAATTACTGTAAAAGATTATATGGATTTTCAAAAAAACGACACAATAGAAGCGTTTAGTGTAACATCAACTGATAGAATGATTTAATGACGGATAGAATTGGAAAACCTATATCACAAAGACAGCTAAGAGTTGGGGAAATGATTAAACAGTCTTTAAGCATGATTTTTATAAAAAATGAGGCTAAGGTCCCGAATTTAGAAACTAATACTATAACGGTTACAGAGGTGAGAATGAGTCAAGATTTGAAAATAGCTAAAGCATATGTGCTTCCACTTGGAGGAAAAAATGCCGAGGAAGTTATTGCTGTGTTAAAAAAATACTCATTTTTGATCAGAAAAATATTATCACAAAAAGTGGTTATGAAATTTTTACCAAAATTACTCTTTAGAAAAGACGAGTCTTTTGAGTATGCGGAAAAAATAGAAAACTTAATAAAACAAACAAACAAATAAATAGGAAAAAAGAGGCATGAACAAAAAGGCACAAGAATTAGCAATGCACGAAAAAGATACTGGATCTTCAGAGGTACAGATTGCTTTGCTAACAGAGAAAATTGAAACTCTCTCTACACATATTAAGCAATTCAAGAAAGATAAACATTCATCTGTTGGATTGTTGAGAGCGGTAAATAGAAGAAAGAAATTGTTAGAATACCTAAAAAATACAAAAATGGATTCTTACAAAAATGTACTGTCGAAATTGGGATTAAGAAAATAAAGATCAAGATAGATAG
>JGI20155J14468_10000744_pt1 | contig 26293 bp, 15 predicted proteins | sample COG_05_FD_14468 | JGI IMG/M metagenome (IMG submission 14468) | reverse complement strand
CTCGAATCGCTTACCTCTGGTCTGAGCCATCGTTGCGACCAAGAGACGGATGCTGCCATCTTTACTCTCTCTTCTTTCTTAATCAGCGTCCAAAAGTTTGATGAGGGCAAAGGGAAAAAATTTTCTCTCTCTTCTCTCTCGAGAAAAATGATTCGATTCTTCTCTGTCTGATCAAAAATCGCCCCACGACCTCTGCCCTGTTCCTTGCGCCAACCACCAAAAGAGAACAATTTTTGTATTTTCTCAACTGCCTCATTACNCTCACACGGACAAAAGCAAAGAAGTTAAAAGAAAGAGTCAACATATGTATTTACGACGATCGGCGCAGCGCGTCGCCGCCTCGTGCTCTTCCTCTGTTTCTTCTTCTTCTTCTTCTTCGTGTACCACATCTTCTTCATCATCGTCATCATTAATAGGAGCAAGAGCAACGGCAGTGACAAAATCAATGTCAACGAAATCTTCCTCAAATCCACCGAAAGTGTTCGTCAACAAAGACACGAAAGTCGTTTGTCAAGGATTTACGGGGAAAAACGGAACGTTTCACTCGGAACAGGCTATTAAATACGGAACAAAGTTAGTCGGAGGCGTGACGCCAAAGAAAGGCGGGACCATGCACTTAAATTTACCGGTGTTTAACACGGTGAGAGAGGCGAAAGAGCAAACCGGCGCGAGCGCGACGAGTATATACGTCCCTCCACCGTTTGCCGCGAGTGCGATTTTGGAAGCCTTAGAGGCTGAGTTGGACTTAATCGTGTGCATTACAGAAGGTGTGCCTCAACACGATATGATCCGAGTAAAAGACGCACTAATGTCGCAGAGTAGATCTCGATTGATTGGTCCAAACTGTCCCGGAATTATCAAACCGGGCGAGTGTAAGATTGGTATCATGCCGGGATATATTCACAAGCCGGGAAAAATCGGCATCGTCTCGCGTTCCGGGACGCTTACTTACGAAGCGGTGTTTCAAACCACAGAGTATGGACTAGGACAATCAACAGTCGTTGGAATCGGCGGTGATCCTTTTAACGGGACGAATTTTGTGGACTGCTTAGAACGATTCGTTGAAGATGATGAAACGGAAGGGATTATCATGATTGGAGAAATTGGCGGCACGGCGGAGGAAGAGGCTGCGGAGTTTATCAAAGCTTCTGGAACGAACAAACCCGTGGTTGGATTTATTGCCGGTTTGACCGCTCCTCCGGGTCGACGGATGGGCCACGCGGGCGCAATTACACAAGGTAAGGCTGGAACGGCGATTGGTAAGATCGAAGCTTTGGAGCAGGCTTCTGTGAATGTGGTTCGGAGTCCGGCGAAAATGGGCGAAGCGATGCATAGAATGATGGTCGAACTGGGTAAAGCGTAAGTTCGTAAAGAGCGTGGGTTTATTTAATCAATACTAACACTAACACATAACATGAGCGAGAAAAAGAAAGTAAAGAATATATTGTAAGTTTAATGTGAGCATTTTACTACAGCGCAAAGAAACTCTTCATGTTCTCGTTGGTCATTCTATTTTGTTCAACACGCATCAAAATTACCAGCCATTCCTAACGCCAGTCGTTCGAGTACGGATCCGGAGCTATAAAATTCCAAATCGAACCGTGAGAAGATCCTTGGCGCGCTAAACCCATTGAACTACCACGTCTACCCATCCCTCTGCTACCACGCGCGCTTTGCCTCTCCAACTCATCCTCTAACTGCATTCGCATCGACCGTTCGTCTTCGAGCTCAACACGGAGTTGTTCTTCTACTCGTTTCGCTCTTTGCAGCTGCCTTCTCAACGCCGCGAGTTCCTCGTTCATGACTGAATTGCTACTGTTTTCTCTCGTTTGCATTTGAGTCGAATCGTTCTGCTGATTGAAGCGCTGCACGGAAGCTGTGTGTTGCATGTTGCTATTCGAACTGTTATTAGCATTATTGATGTTGTTGTTGTTCGACGCGTTCCGCGAAGGCGCCACCGGCGGTTTGCCGGCGCCCAACAAGTGGTCTTTTGATCCGCTTCGTTCAATCAGAAACTGAGGATGTCTTGAAATGCTACAGTCGCCACGGTCTCGTACACCATCGTACCCTCCAAACGATACTAAAGCTGCAATTTCAGGGATAGCTATGCACGTGCCGCTCTCGGAGGCCACCGCCGAAGCCGGTGCCGCTCTACACGTTTCCGCCCACGCTGGCTCCGCGGAAAGAGGATCTCTAAGGGTCAAAGCCACAGTATCTACGCATCCGCCTTCGCTATTACCACCACCGACTACGTACCACATATCGCCTAAACGCGCAGAGGCCGCACCAGAACGAGGTTGCGGCATAAATCCACCCTCAGGATTGGTCTTTCGCCATCGACAGGCTTTCACATCTAAAGCGTACACTTCCGAGTTCACGCAGCCCGACGAGGTGCTCCCGCCAAAGACGTACACAAAGTGCGCGCCCGCGCTGTTTATGTACGCCGTCGCGCAGTGACCTCGTCGAGGCGACGGATACGTCCATCCTTTGCATCGAAGTTCTGTCCACGTCCTCGAGCTGACGTGATACAACCAACAATCTCCCAAACACTGACCGCTCGGCGTTTCGCCTCCAAAAATAACTATGTTTTCGCCACATCTCGACGCCGTATGCCCACCTCTCGCGCACGGACCTTTCCCGTTCGTGGTTATTTTCGTCCATTTTCCTAAGTTTGAATTTTGCGAAAGGTTTTGCGAAATGCCCGTTTGAAACGAGTTGGATAAGTCTAATATCCACATTTCAAACTCTGCGGGTTTTGTAGTTCCGTTTCTCCCAGCAGCTTTCGACGAAACATCTTTTGTAAACCCCCCACAAACGAGTAACTCGGTATGATTCTCTCCGCGTTCATCAGTAACGCACACGGCGTGACCGTGCCGAGGCGTAAAATTCGCGCCCGGCTGCACGCAAATACACTCCACCTGTTCCCATTGCAAGGTTTTGCAGTCTAAAGCTATGACGTCTGAACGCACCGTACCTGCGGTATTACCACCGATAACAATCATCTTATTCCCAATCGCATAGGCCGCGTGGCCGTGTCTCGCATGAGATCTCGATGAACGTGGCGTTAGCGCCGAGCCTAAAGTCGAAGTTCCTAAAGATGTCCAATTCCCATCCTCTCGAGCGGTTGCTATGCTCTCATGCGCCTCTTTCGTTTGCAAATACCACGGGCAAGTATCCCCATTGCCTCCTGCTACTACTAAACCTCCTCCTCCTCCTCCGTAAATTTGCAACTGTTGCTTATTCTCTTGCATGTTGTTCAAACCGCTACTCCCTCCGTTACTGCTTCTTCCACCGTCGCGCTGCTGCTGTTGATGGTGGAACACCTGGGAAGTCGACGCGGAAAGCATCGCGTTTTCGTTATTGTTGTGCATATCTCTATTATCGTTCGTGTTCATATTGTTCATGTTGTTATTCGTTGCGATGTATCCGTTTCTACCACCCATAACGCGTCCTGGCATCGGTGGAGATAAGGGCGGCGTGATATCCGCGCCGTTTCCTCCCACTCCTCCTCCTCCTCCTCCTTCTCCTCCGCGTTGGCTAGACATCGACGCTGGACTCAACAAACTCCGATCGGCACCCCAACCCATTTCCATCGTCCATCTTCTCGCGTTTTCTATCGCAACTTGCGTGTCTTCCGGATCTCCGTCGTTCGTGGAAAGCTGCCACCAGTTTTCATTCTCTTCCTCCATCGTGTGCACGTAAAGCGTCATCGCCTCCTTCGCATCCATCTCTCCTAAACTGGACCAGGCGTTCCATTTCGCTAGCTCTAGACTCGACCACCCCCACGGTTTCGGTTCGTAATTCGGTCCAACCATCACTTGTTGATACAAAGCGTACAACAATAATCTTGTTTCATCGGAGACTTGACGCGAGGATGGTGGCGGATCGGTAGCGAAAGCGATAGCCGCATAGAAGCGCTCTGGGAACGGCAAAGGACACTGTAAGTCCGCACCATTATCCTGATTGAGCTGAGAGGAAGACATTATACTTATTCTCGTTTACCCTTCCTCTTTCTATTCTATAAACCTTCTTCTTCTTCTTCTTCTTCTTCTCTCTCTTTCTTTGATCGAAGAAACCTGAAACCACACCCACACACAAGAGCAGGAGAATAAATCTCTCTCTCTCTCTTTCACTCTCTCGTCTCTCTCTCTCGCTCTTTCTCCTCCTCCTTTCTCTCTCTCTCCCTCTCTCTCTCTCTTCCCTTGCAAATATGCGCGTGTTTGCGCGAAGAAGAGGACCGAGTGAGCCTTGAGAGAGCGCGCTCAAGCACACACTATTTCCCTCTTCTATGAAGAGCGAGAGAGAGAGAGCAATCNTTTTTGTTTTCTTTCTTCTCCATTCGAACTCCAACTCCATTCGAATTTTAATCCACAAACAGCGAGTGAAAAATTTTTCCTTCTGCAAAACAACATCGCCCCCGACGAGAAAAAACGATGCGCTCTTTCTCTTCTCACAAAAAGAAAAGAATAATGTTCGTGGCATCGAGAACGACGACGATGAGACATTTGATGGCATCATATACGCGCGTGGTTTCTTCTGTTGCCAACGCTGAACGCACCGCTTTCGCCTCGTCCTCGTCGCCTTCAACTTTGGCGCCACGACAGCAAGAGGAGATGTTGCGCAGTAAAACGAATAGTTTTAGAAGAAGTTTTTTAATGACGAGCAGTAGTTGCAACAACAAGGAGGATAAAGAGGTGAAGTGCGACGCGATCAGAGTGAGAAGAAGACGAAGAAAGACGACGACGATTCCAACGCGCGGGTTCGCGGCGAAATCTTCCGGTGAAGACCAAGAAGAACAAGAACAAGAACAAGAACAAGAAACGACGACAGATTTTGCAAAACTAGATGGCGATTCTGTCGGGAAATACGTGCTGGTGAGCAAATCGCAACTTCCTCTAGATCAGTGTAAAGCAATCGAGAGAGAGTTTGCGTTTACTGGTGCGAATGGTTTGCTGTATAGAAAGTGCGACGACGCGCTCAGAGAGGTCGTAGCTCGTCACGAGCAAGTGCACTTGAGAGGATACCGAGGAAGTGGTAAATCTGTCTCTCTCGCGATGCTCGTATTACGCGAACGCGCTTTAGGATCTTTAGTCGTTTATTTGCCTCGTGCATCACACTTGGTGACGAGAAGTTCGTACCAGAAACACGGAGAAGGGGAGCAAGAGGATCTTTGGGATACGCCAGACGCCGCTCGAGTGTTTCTCCACGCCGTCGCGGCTGAGCCAAACGAAACGCTCTTGGGGAAGATAAAAACGAGCGATGGTAAACAAACCTTACTCGAAATAGTTAAGTCTGGGTTAGAGAAAGGCGATCAGCACGTCACGCAGAATGCAATTGACGTCGTAGATGAGTTAGTGAAGCAAAAGGACGTTCGAGTCGTTTTCGCTTTTGACGAACACAATGCGTTATACGGGCCTTCGGATATGCACGAGGTGAAAGGCCCACGATCGAGGAAAAATATACACACCGACAGATTGCGGTTAGCGTTGAAGTTGCGCTCGTGCTTTCCAACGGCGAATGGTGGCAGATATATTGCGTGTGATAGCACCACAGATGTTGGGAGTTCGAATCCAGTCTTCAAGAGTGAGGATGAAAACGTTTTCGATTTTGAGATTCCAAAGTTCAACGTAGCCGAAACGTATGCTTTATTGAAACACTACGAGGAAGTTGGCAAATGCTCGCGAGGGATAAACAAGCAAATTGCACTCGAGTTTAAAGCACTCACGAATGGTAAGGTGAAGGAAATACAAGAGTATCTCATGTTTCAAAACGCTTGAATTAATTTTTAAAGAATAAGGTTGTAATTTTGACAAAGTAGTACAGGAATATATAAAAAAGAGGGGGGGCTTTTTACCATTGCTCGCCTACCGAGAGTATTCCTTTCTTTCGCCCGCGTCCATTTGTGGCAGGTCTCGCGAACCTCCCTGGGCTAAAGTGTTCGAGATTACAACTCGATTTACCATCCATGATCAATTCGGAAACGATTTGACCGGTAATAGGGGCCCATAGAATCCCCCAACAGTTGTGCGCGCTCGCCACGATTGCGTTCTCGACGTTCGGCAACTTACCGAGAAAAGGTAACGCGTCTGGAGCGCAAGGGCGCATACACGCTTGCGTTAAAATTGGAGGCGAGGAACCAACGGACGGGGACATGGACTTGAAAGAATCCCATGCCGCTTGCACTCGGCTGGGATCTGCCTTGATGAGATCAGCAGATTCACAATCGCCCCCCGGCGCTAATCTATCCTCGTCCACATAATCGCTCCCGCCAATCCCGCATAAATACACCGATCCGTCGACTCTGGGGTACACTTCCAAGTGTGTTTGGAATCGAGGGTCTTCGGCACAAAATAACGCCGCTGGATTGCTTTTCACCGCGTCTGAAGCTTCAAAAACTATCGAAGTTGATTTAATGCCAGTCATAGGAAAGTCGGCATCGGGAAACCAACTCGCCGCTCTCGTCGTCCACGGACCCATCGCAACGACGACGACGTCGCATTCGAGAGTGATCGATTGCGAGTCATCGCTTTTATTCTTCACGTGTACACCGTTCACAACGCTCCGCGCTTCGTCTTTAAAACTAATCCCCGTGCACTCCGTACTATATAAAGTCTTCAATCCATTTTTCGTCGCGGATTCGTGCAACTTACTCGAAAGCTCCGACGGAGTTACTTGCGCAGTATTCTCGTCCAAAACCGAGTTCTGCTGAATATCGCCGTCTAACCATTCTACCAACGGATCCGCTAATCCGCTCTCACCGGCTTGCACCGATAACGTTCGAATTTTACGAAACGACGTCACGTCCAAGTCTTTCGCCAACTTTTCGTGGAGTTCAAAACTCTTCGTGTGCAACTCTCGCGTTTGCTTATTACCCCAACCGCCCGGGGATAGAAATCCTCCCGCTTTCCCGGAAGCTGCTGGTGCCACCTTGTCGCACCGTTCCACCAACGTCACGTTCGTGCACCCTCTCTCGCTGCACAAGAAATACGCCGAAGCTAAGCCTTGCAAGCCGCCTCCAAGAATCACTATCTTTTTATCTTTTGTTTGGTCGTCTGATGATGATGAAGATGATTTCGTCGCTCCGCAGCGGACTCCTGCGTTGGCACGCATCTTCTTCTGTTGCTTTTTTAGGGCAAGGGTATCGGTTATTGAGCTGGCTGATGTTGTCGCAAAACTACTCGTTGTCGCTCTCATCGTGTCGTGCGCGTATGTCGTGGATGTGCGCTTTTATTTTTCTTTCTTGTCTTTTTGGTGTGAAACCGAGTCAAACCGATCTCGCCCTCGTCTCGCGCGTCAAAAACAAAGGAGATACGAACGAAGGAAATGACTGCCGGCATGGGAAGAGGCCGTCCTTTTTTAAACGAAGAGGAAGAAGAGGCGACGAACACCACCACCACTACCGCTGCTCTTCCGCGCGATGTTCTTGTGGTGCGTGTCTTCGCTCGAAAGTGAATCCTATTTGTTCTCTTTTTTTACACGCTTAAACTCGCATCTCTCGCATGTGAATCTCTAAGCCCCTGAGCAAAAAAGTTTGACTCGTGTGCGCGTGTGTTCATCGACCAAACCTCTCACTCTTGCGCGCGCTTCCTTTGATATAAGTCGCGACCAATTAAACATATCTTTCTCTTTCTCTCTCTCTCTCCCTCTCTTTCTCGGGTGGAATATCAAAAACAGAAACGAATGTGCGAGAAGATTGCTCAGCTGACGAAAGTAGTCTCCAATTTGCACTCTGAAACCGAAGACGCTCGAGAGCGAGAAAAAGAAATGGAAGAAGAACACTCGAACACTATCGAACTGTGTCGAGCGGATGCGGCGAGGAAAGTTTTAGAGACGCACTCGAAATGGCGCGAAGAGGCTAATGAAAAAGAACGGTTCGAACGAATTGCAAACGAGTTGGAAGCGAAGACGCGTATAATGCAAAGCGGCGTGGATGAAGCGTTGCGCGAGATCATACGAGAAGCGGAATCGAAATCAGATGCTTTGAACGAAAAAATGGAAGAGCTCGAAATTTTGTTTAAACTGAGCGAACAGAAAGAACGAGAGCAGAAACAAACGATAGAACACACCGTGAGTGAGACGAACAAAAAGTTATTAAAAGAGATGGAACTTCGTCAATCATTGGAGGAAGAGAAGAGTAGAATTGAAAGAGAACGGCGGGCGTGGGAGACGAAGGCTGAACATCTAGAAGAGGTCGTGGAGGCGCGGCGAATAGAAGTTGAAAGCAAAGATGAAAAATTGAAATCGATGGAAATAAAATACGAAGAAATGTTGAATGAGTACAAAACTCTCGAGACGAAAGGAAAAGAAAGCGTACGAGCGCTCATGGAGGAGCACGAAAGTCAAACCGCTTTAAATGCCGAAAAGTTTAAGCGTGGATGTGAAAGCTTAGAGAGAAATTTCCAAAAGGAAAGCTTGTTTTACCGTGAAGAATGCAATAAAGAAGTCAATTCGGTTCGTGAAGCCTTGGAATCGCGTCTCCTTCGCCAAGTAGACGCGTGCGACGTTTTATCTCGAGAGGTTGAGGCTCTCAAGGAAAACGTAAAGAAGGAACAGTCTCTGAGTATAGACCTTCAGAAGAAACTTCAAAACGAAATAAGTTCGAGCGTGAAACTACGCAATATGAATGAAGAGCTTAATAAACAACTCGATATTGTTCATGCCTCCCGCGAAGATGGTATCAAAGTGAATACAGAACAGTCAAGTGTTATTGAAACGCTCGAACGACGCCTCGAAACAGCTTTGAGCGATAAAAGAGGAATTGCCGAGAATCTGCGTAAACTTGAAGATGCGAGACATGCGACACACCTCGCGCTAGAAAAAGAGAAGAAGGTGGCGCGCGACTTAGAGATTGCGAACGCGGACTTTGAGCAAAGACACGTTCAGACGCTCGAAAATTCTATGGCTATTTCGAAACAACACAAAGAGGAGCTTTTTGAACTCGACTCGAAACTTCGCAGGGAACATGAATCAGAAATTGAGATTTTACAAGAACAGCACAAGTGTGCGCTCGAGGATGCGTTGGCATCTCGACATGAGCACTTACAAACACAAAAAAGAGATTTTGAGAGAAAGGCTGTACTCGTAAACGAAGAAATGAAAGAGAAACTGCGTCAAGCAAAAGAAGAAAACAAAACGCTCGCGCAAGCGCTCCGAGAGCACGAGTCTCAAGCTTCAGATTTTGAATACACGATCCAAGAACTTCAGAATTCTCACGACGCTGAAACTACAAGGCGAGATGCCGAACGAAGAGCAATATCTCTCGAGGCTGAAGCCTCCCGGGCGCGAGAAACACGTTTGAGGGAGGAAATTCTCGGTTTACGTAAAGAAAATATGCGAGCAAACGAAGCAGCACGGGATGTGAAGGAAGAAATGAATACTCGACTTCGCGAAGTCCGCGAAATATTCAACGAAGAAAAAAGAGCTTTGTGTGTATCTTTCGAGCGATCTCACAAAAGTGCTCTCATGGATGCAGAAAAAGTGCTCGACTCGGAAAAGAGGAAAGCGGATCTCGCGTTTGAAAACAAGGCGCGTGCGATGAATGAAGATTTCGCGAGAAGACTATCGCGAGAAATAGATGAAGCCGTCGAAGCGACGAAAAACATTGACGACGCAGAGATGCAAGATATGATCAATGTATACGAGAAAAAGATGTTGGACATGGACGCGGAGAAGGAGAGAAGCATTCGTAAAATTGAATTAGAGAAAGAGGAAACTATCGCGCATCTGAACCGCTGCCATGAAGGAACAGTTTCCACCTTACGGAAAGAGATTGAAGAAAGGGCGAGAGCCAGCGAAACGAAAATTTCTGGCATGGAAGCCTATTTTCAAAGTCAAACGAAACAAATCACGACGAGCTATCAGAATAATCTGGAGAAATCGTTGCGTGCACTCGAGAACCGACTCGAAAACGTTCGCAAATCTGAGAACGAAGCGTGGGCGAAATCATTGGAAGAGGTAAAATTGGCACATCAATCGGACATCGACGAAAGTAATACTCGCGAAGCAACGCTTTTAAGCAAAATCCAAGCCTTTAACGACCAAATCAGCGCCGAGCGATCGGCGAATGCACTCGAGAAGGAAAAATTAAGCGCAAGTCACCGAGACTTTATTTCAAATCTACGAAAAGACCACAGAAATTACGTGGAGAACATGAAAGCTATTCACCGCGATACCATCGAAGAGGAGCGCTTAAACACGACGTCCGCGAATGCGAACTCCGAAAAATGGAAACGTAAATACAATGCGCGAGAATCTAGAGAGTGCGACGTGCTCAAGATTCGGGCGCTCGAGACGCAGCTTTCCAAAGCGACGGCAGAATACCTCGAATCCGAGAAAAAGCGGAAAGCCATGCAGGAAGAAGTGCTCAAGCGCGAGATTAGTTGCGCAAAAGGTATAAGTTTTGACATCCCGACGCTTCGTACGAAGGAAGGTATCGTCACGATTGACAGATCGAAGATGAAAGTAAAATTTTAATCATACGCTGACACGCAAATTCACACCTGTCCCTTTCTCTTCCTCTTTATTAGTCAGTGAGAGAGTAATGTTTTTACATATTGACAATTCGCCATATATATAGCCTATTTCCATCTTTTCGGAGCGCAAATTGCGCTCTGTCCAACACAATATTCGTGTTGATGTTTGGGTCTTTCCAAGACAAATCTGATAGTCGCTCGCTAATATAACAATGGACCTGAACAAGTGATAAAAGAGAGCGCGCGATGAAAACTGCAAAATTGAAAAAAGCGAACAAAACGAAAATTGAACGCACACAACGCACAGAATGAATTACATAGTGGCACCGATATTGGAACGGGTGCTCCGTAACTATATCGTTGGTTTGGACAGAACGTCTGTCTCGACTTCAGTGTGGTCTGGGAACGTAAACTTGGAAAATATCTGCTTAAATGCTTCAAATTTGAACAACGACTCTTCGTTGCAACTACCATTTTCCATCACGAAGGGAACGATTGGAAACTTATCGCTATCTATGGATTGGAAAACGTGGTATGCACGTAGGCATCCGATAAATATTCGAGTGAGTGATGTTGTGATACAGTGTTCTCCGCGGGAAGAGGATGATTGGTTCCGAGCGTTTGGCGCGGCGGCGTCTTCTACGGAAGCAGAAGATATCGCGAGAGAAAAGCTTCAGAAGAGTATAGACGACATCGCATCAATGCAGGAAGATCCCGCATTGATGGCTATTTGGGCACCTCTGTTTGCAAGTATGCACGTAGAGTTAGAGAACGTAACTATCATTTTCAAAGACATATCACCAAAACGAGAAAAAGAACAGACAGAAGACAGTGACGACGACGAAACGAAACATCTTTCAGAATTTTCCATACGCCTGGACTGCTTACGAATCGCGAATCCGAACGATGACGATGCAGATAGTAAATCTTCGGAAATAGCGAGCGCATTCTACAGCCAAGCGTCATCTGTTGATTTTATGGAAACGCGAGTTAAATCCATAGACGTTACCGGATTCCGCGTTGCGTTAGAGTGCGATTGTCGTACGCCGAGAGGCTGGTTTCCGGAACACCCTTTCCTTACGATTTCATCACCTGCTAAAGAGCATTCGCATGAAGGATCACCATCACCGACCTTGATACGTATTGATAATACCACTTTGCTTCTCAGAGTTTCTCGGCGTAAGAAGAATCGTGGTTTTGCCGCTGCGATTGTCGCTGTGAACGATGACGCGATTCACCTAGCCTTAACGCCCGCTCAGCTCATCTCAATTGCCCATCTAGAATCCGCACTGAAGGTTTGGAAAAAGAGAATAGAATATGCATTTGCGAAAAGACCATTAAATAAGGATGGAAAAAATTGGAAAGAGTGGTGGCAGTATGCAAAACGTGCAGTCCTGAGAGGAAGAAGAGAGTCCAAGAAGTCAACGCCTAATCAACGCGGCCCGTCAAGAAAGAGGACAGAGGCGAAATCCAAGGACACTTCTCAGCGATTATCAGAAATAGTTAAAGACGCCATCATTGCTTCTTCGTCATCCAATACGACTGATAGTGATGATTATGATGACGATGGTTGTAGTAACGATACAGATGATGATATGGACCAAGATGATGACGCAGAATACGCCGAGGAAGAAGAAATCTTCGCTAGTCTTGGCTTCAAGTCATCTAGTACACTGACGGGCCTTCATTTGCGGCGTAGACTAAAGCGAGGTTTGGAAGCTACCGCGTCTGTAGCGACAAAACTGTCATTCACAACTATCGAACACATGCATCAACGTGGACAACGACGGCAACGGTATAAACGATCGAAGTTAAATAAACCTAGGCAAGCTGCGCGCATCAAACTGCACCAACAAATTATGGAGCACACAGATTGTGTTTTCCAAGTAGCGATACCAAAACTTTCTGTTCGACTGCACGATAATTTTGGAGCCGATAAGTGCATAGAGTTAGTATACGACAAAGTCTATGTTCGAGTCAATGAAGAGGAGACCCTTGATCCCATGGAAAGCAATAGTTCTGATCTCAAAGTTGTTTTGCAAAGTTTTTCTGCTTACGTAGTATCGGGTGATAAGATGACGGAAATTCTCCGAGGGAAGGACAACCATAAACATGCGTCAATCACTCTTGAAACGAGTGAAGGTCAAAATATAACATCTCTCGTAGTCGCTCCGTTAAATGTTGTGATTGATTCGGTATCTTTGGAGCTGATTCTACAGTTTGCGGTAAATAAAGTTCCAAAGAGCTCGCTTTTTGCAAATAGATTGAGTGCTACTCTGTTCCCGCTTTGTGAAGCCTTGAAATTGAATACGAGTTCTCGTTTGCAGACGGTTGAAGCGTTGTTGGAGGCTAAAGAATACGCTAAGCAAATGGATATTACTCTAGAAGGTTTATCGGTGTGTTTGGTGCACAATGAAACGAGAGAACCTTTACTTTGTGCTGGATTTGATAGATTAACTTCGACTTCTGGTGGTGTCGTAAGAGACGAGAATGATGAAATCAATGTCTTCGTAGGAAGAGACACGTATATGAACGACTTACTGGAATCTGCGAAAGATATTGGTGATATTGCATCGTTAAACGAATTAGAAAATTTAGTAGGAACGATGAAAAGCTCGTTTTCGGTTGACAACATGTGCATCGGGACAAACATATCCGGTGACAAGACCTTCATCTTGAATGGTTGGAGCGCAGCAATTATTTCCGAGAAAAATACGGTAAATCGTACCCAGCGACTTGCAGTTCAGCGCTTTGACCCCATCTCTTTATCTATTTTACCTTCAGATGTTAAGAGTCTCGCCATGCTATTTGATATTTTTTCACGCATGCAGGTGAACAAAATGGATGTATCCAACTGGCGTTCGGACAAACTGTTCAAAGTTTCTGCGATGATTGCGCCTCCGATTACACTGGACGCCAGGGTATCTTTGCCTGATATTGACTTAGAAATTCTCGATGTGAACGGTAATGGTAAATATATTGACGAGGAGCCCGACTTTTGGTTACGGGTCAAAGTGAAGGGTCTCGCTTTTGATGCAGCTTCTACGACCATAAAGGAAGAGCCGATAGCTTGGTCCACAGTGAAAATCGATTCATTTTCGGTACTTTGTGAAAGTAACACTATAGCAGCAACTGTTTCAAATATTTCAATATCGAGAGCAGAACGCAGAGATGAAAATGTATACGTCCATGCAGATATCGGTGGTATTGAGGTTGATGCATCTCTTTATGACTGCGTTGCTATGATTCGAAAATTCAGTTCAGCAACGACAGAAACTCAAAGTGATTCGAATCGGGAAAGTTTTTCTTTGCAATCACAGCACGCTCCGTCATCACATGCGCTGGAGGCACCCAACATGCGATGGAGCGATTTGCCAACGCGACGTGTATTGCTTATTGACGATGTTCCTCCATGCGTGGACTATGTTGCAAGAGCAGTTTTGGAGGTTACTGATTCGAAGTCAATCGTCACAGGCAAACTCGAACGAATCTCGGTGGTGAGTTCGCTTTTTGAGCACAAAAATGCTGGATCCATCTCTATGAATATCCCAGGCGGTGTTGAACTAAGAACTGTTCCCGTTTCGATTACGAGTGAAGCATATGTGAAGATGAACGAAATCAATTTGGCTTTCACGACAGAGGATGGATACCATCAGTCGGCTTCTATTTCCAGAGTGAATGTAATGGCCTCCACTGACTTTAGAACATTTTCAGGACAATGGTCTGTAACCGTACCTTGGCAATTTGAAGCAATGAGTAATGTGATAATTGCCGACTTTGATGCGTCGGTGGATCTTTCGACCGGAGTAGATGTTGTCATCGATGAATTTTACGTATGCGCCGGTAAAAGTAAATACGGCGCGCAAGAAGCTATTCGAATGTTGAGAACATCGAGTCGATTACTGGAGGTAAAATCGATCCATATCGAAAGACGACAGGATCCCGATGATTTAGAAGTCAACGTCGCGCATATTGACGCTCGCTTGACATCGACCCATATCAGTATCGTAGATTCGTTCATCAAGAACGTCGTCTCAGAGCTTGATAGGGTTTGTAGACGAACAGTGGTGCTTCCCTCCGCCGACAAAGATCGTCCACTCTCATCTCTATCATCGGCATCTTCTTCATCTTTGATATCAGAGCGCAGTATGGAAACGAACCCGAGCAGAACCGAAAATAGCGAAGGAGACAATACGAACTTTGTCAAAAATCTGCCCGATTCTACTAAACTTGGTATCCGTCGCATTAGCGTGCGTATCGATGATGATCGATACAGTATGGAGCACCCGGTTCCGGTCTCTTTCGCTTCTTTAACGAACACGTACGTGAATTGCACAAAGAGAAGCAAAGATTCCCTAGAAGCAAATCATATCAACCATACAATGAAAGAAAATAAAGTCATTCCACTTTCTTTATCAGTATCTTTCCAGGTCTGCGGGGGCACATATGACACGTTGAAACGCAACTGGGAATTTGCCTTGGAGCCAGTTGCATTGAAAAGTTCTGTGGAAACTGGAAACAAATCGTTCATCCTAACAACTTCTTCCATTGATTTCGTAGTTCGAAAAACGATACTTGAGTCATTAGCAGTTTCCAATGCCATAGTAAATTGTGACAGTTTGAGATCTGCTTCCCGAGCGCGAGATACCCGCGCGGTTGAGCCCTTTCAGTGCTTCTGGCTGAACAATTCTTCCGGAGTAGATCTTAGCTACGAATTTTTGACAAACATGGACACTTCATTGGGCGGAACATGCATCTCAAACGGAGAGGTTGCGGTTCGTTACGGAGATTCGTGGAAAGATGATGCATCTGAATACCTAGAGAGACTGGGAGATGGCGACTTATCTTCGCTTGCGTCGCCGTTGGGAATGAGCAACGAATACGGATATGAGCGTTCTGGATTGTCATTATTTCGCTTACCGACTGTTATTGGCTTGAAGATTCGTCTGACCAATGCCCCAGAATCGCGACATTATCTATCATTGGCTGATTTGGAATCTAAAGCCCGGAAATGCGAAGCGTTGCCAAAATCGGTCTGGGGTGGCACAGAGGGAGACTCGTGTTCGTTAGTAGCGGAGATTCGATGTCGCGAAAACGCAGTTGAGCAAAGAGAGGTGGTATTGCGTTCGAATGTTGTTGTTCAGAATTCAACGTTAAAGCCAGTGGTGTTATCTTTCGCCGGAAAATCGACGTTTGGCCCAATTGAGGCTGGAGAGTATAAATACCTTCCATTATCGCTTGCCAGCTTAGATTCGTTCGTTTGGAAATTTGAGGGCGAAGGGGCATTCTCCTTACTGCCAAGTGATGAAATCTCACTTCATTCCGTCGATTCATTCATACCAGTAAATGCGAGGCGATGTGCGATTGTGATATCTTCCGACGAAGAATCTGTCACACGGACAATTGCTTTTGTTGCGCCCTTAGAGCTGAGAAATCATCTACCGGTCCCAATAAAGGCAAGTTTCTTATCTGGAAATCGGAAGTTTTCTTCTTTTGTTGTTGCTCCTCGATCGACAGCGATTATAGAAGAGTCTGAAGATGTCTTGGACGCAGCTACTTTATCGTTTGTTCCCTTGGGATACGTCTGTGCGAGAAGTTCTATATACATCCCCACATTTTCAAACTTGTCACGACGACAAAATCCTCTCAAAGTATTCAGACATATGTCTCCGTCTATTCGTAGAAATACTAACGATAGGAGCGACGAGGATGTGACGACTTTGGAATGCTCCGTGTACTTGGACAAAAATACGAGCTCGAGAGTAGTATCAATCGCGTGCGCTATGACGTTGACAAATTTGACGACGCAGTCGCTCACGCTTAAATACGCGGACATGAAAAGCATTACGAGCGGCAAGTACAACGATAGATTGGGCTCACTCGATGAATCAAGCGCAAACACTGTAGTTTGTCCTCCAACGCCACCATCTACAAGTGTCAATGAGATGGGAAGAATTGGAACCACGGAAAAGGCATTTGAACACACCGCTGCATCTGATTTATCTTCGAAAGCAGTGCTCTTTAATCGAATGCATTCTACGTCGTTTTCTTCTTCCGATTTAGAAGCATCATTCACATCGACTCCAGTTCGAGCGAACTTGAGCGCTAGGTTCCAAACGCCTTCTCCAAATGCTTTTGGTGTATCTTCCGCAGGAGTTTCCTCACATTTATCTCGATTTTCATCTGATTCTGCACCTTATGCCTTACCTTCGTCATCCTCCGGAGGCAAGATTTTGGCAATGAAGAACAGTACACAATATCCGAGAATGCTTGGCGATTCGCGACGGCATCGGAGAGACAGCGGCTTTGGTCTATTCACGCTAGGATGTGAAGAGTATGCGTCAGACCCGTTTGAGCTTGCGCCCGCGTCTGGGAAATTCAAAATAGTACACGTAAAACCTTATTATAGCTACGTCATCACGACAATATACGAGGATTCCGACGGGGGATGTGCTCACATTTTTGTGCGTCCGAAAGGGACGATAACAAATTCCACAGACGAAATTGTAGCATTTAAGGAATCTGATTTTGAAGAGTCAGATGGGATTATCCTTCTGCCGGGACAGACAGCGCACGTGCGAAATAAGAAACCTGCTAACAGCATGACGAAAGACAACGCCCGTGAAGGTGAGAGAAAAGAAGAAAGTGCAGAAGAGAGTGAGGATGCCCCGCGTGTTCGCATACGCCCAGCATCATCTGCTCAGGAGAGATGGAATTGGTCCGATGAAATCACAGCTTCAACGGCGTGGTGCCGATGTACGAGAGCTCTCAGTTTAGACCGGACGAAAGATGACGTACATTTTTCGGTTCAGTTTAACGAGTCTGAGGAAGATGGATGCTATAATATCGATGTCATTGCAGGTAAGCATTTCGTAAATCAAGACGGCGACGATATCGACGACGACGAAGAAGAACTACCAGGTGTTAAGGGATTTTTTCAGACGTCACCTCCGCCCAAGTTCGTCGTTTCTCCTCTGAAGAAGCCTTCGTCTTCATCTAAGATACCAGTCTCTCATTTGCTATCGTCGCCAGTGTCTAAGTCATCAGCGACAGCTTCATCTTCGTTATCTTGGAGAACAAAACCTTTCTTTTTGGAGAGCTTTCAAATCAAAGTTGCATCAATCGGGCTTTCTGCTCAACACAAAAAGACAGAGTTGGTGAATGGTAGAGTGCACGGCATATCAGTGATGCTGTCCGAAAATTGTAAGGATGAAGAAGAGCCCGACCCGCTCGTTCAAGGGCATCTTATTGTCGAAAGAATTGATATCTGTACATCGAGCTCGAGCGAAGAAAATGAATCATCCATTATTCTCTCCGTGCCGAATGCCGAGATGAGGACGGCGAACATCGGAGCCACTTATTTTACCGCTGCAAGAAACGCGATTACGCTTACACTAAGTGGGCGCGTATTTTCACGTCGCGTTACGCGATCGGGTGCTCGCGTAGATGTTGATGTTGCACCCGTGCGCATTGATTTGCAGGAAAGTTTGCTGAAAAAAGTTCCAGGATTTGTCGCGGTATGTGTCCAGTCGCTGGATGTCTTGGAAAAACCAAAACTAGAGACGCGACTCAAGATGGAGAGAAATAGGAAAGTGAAGAGTAAAAGCTTCAAAGCCATAGAAGATGCTGCGCTGTTTCGAATAGACAAGCTTTCTATTTCTGACGTGCCAATTGTGCTTTCCTTTACAGAATTGCCGTTTGTTCCGTTTTTGTTCTCAAAGCTAGCCGCGGTTGAACGGGCTAAAATTACTTTGAGCGGTTTCAAGAATCAGAAAGCGCTCGCCTTTCCGGACGAGGTTTTGAAAGCTTTAGAGAGACACGTAAAAAACCAAGCGGTTGGAAGAATTCGAGATTTGATAAAGCACAATGCTCTGTTAGGTGATCCCGCTCGTTTAGTGGAGTCCACTCGGCACGCTGTACATGAATTAGGCGAAGGGAATGGTTTGAAGGCTTTCGCTCGCGTTACTTCTGCTTTCGGGAGGTCTGGTATGACAACTTTAAATCGCATCAAATCGATCGCTGACGGTTGGGTAGAAGAGTTCGATTCCTTGGAAAATGAACGACGCAGAGCAGTGCGTGACCGTCACATCATGTCATTACCATCATCATCAATCAACGTCGTCGACGGCAACGTTCTACCCACGCGCTATTCCGAGCGCGTTGTTGGCTCTGTTTGTAAAGCAGTCATGGATATCATTCAGAATCCAATCACTGGACTCGAGTGCAGAGGCTTGGTTGGTATGGCAGAAGGAAGCATATTTGGAGCGGTATCTGGCATCTCTCGGATTCTTGCGGCGTTCATCGAAGGTCCTTTGTCTTTGGCGAATACATTTTTGGGTGAATAAGATGCATTAATTAGATAGATGAATTAAGATCATTCCTCCTCTTTCGCTCGCGCGGCGGCTTTCTTCGCGGCTAATTCGATCATCCAAGCCGGCTTGGGTGCCGCCGGCGTTGATTGTTCTCTCGTCGCCTCGTCTCCCCCCTCTTCTTCCTCTCCTTTCGTATTATTCGTATTATTCTTCAACTTTAGATTCTGTAGAAACTCCTTCCCTAACGCCCCCCCGGCTTCCATGCCGGGAATTCTAACAGCACCTTTCGGTGGTTTGAACGTCGACGACGTCGAGTTCTCTTCTTTTCCTTCTCCTTTTTCTCCTTCTTTTTCGAGTTCACGAACCAACTGTTTCAAAGTTGAAAAGGTTGGCCGCAAACTTTGATTTGTCGTCGTTTCTGAAGAAGACTGGACGACAAAGTGCGTCTCTAATTCGTCCAGCTCTGCTCTGCTCTGCGCGATCAGCTTTGACAGAAGGGATATTTTAGCGTCGTCTGCAGTCGTCGTTTCCATTATTACCGTGTTATGTTGTCCGCGTGTTGTGTGTGCGTGTGTGTGTGTGTGTGTGTGTGTGCTTATAAACGAATGCCTTATATATATTGGCTTATATATAAAAAAAGTGTAGGACTGTAGGTGTTCAGACCTTCTTCACAGACAGAATCTCTCACACCCTTCTCTGTCAGAACTTTGATCGAACCAGTCTCTTTCTCCATGTTTCTCTCTCGATTCTAATTCATCTTCGGGCTCGCTTGGTTTAGCTCGTCATCGTCAAAATAACCCTCTCGACTGCTTTGCGCACTGAATCATTCGCCTTTCGAATTCGCGTCGTCGAACTTCGCGCTCATAATCTCTCTTCCCTCTCTCGTCCAGTCCGATTTTTTACGTAATTTTCGGGCGCTTGTGCGTCCGAACGCACTCGTCACAAAACCACTCCGAATCGCTGTTTTTCAAGTTCTTATCCAGATCCTCTCTCGATGTTCCAATGCACTCGGGATGGAACCACTCTTTACATTCGCCGCACTCGACCATGAACAAATCCGGGTTATACGGCATCGAGCACTTACAAAATACTTGCACGTGGTCCGGTTTAAACTCGCTCGTCGCCGCTTTGTAGGCAAACCTGCTGAAGAAAGATTTTTCGTTGACCGATTGCAACTCTTGATAATCCGCTAAAGTGTACACGTGTATTTTACTTTCAATCGTGCTCGCTTTTACCCAATCGGTGTGGTCGCTCGCGAATACCTCGTGTTCGCCGTGGAACGCTTTCCGTCCCGAAGCCGATTCTTCCGGTCGGTAGTACCACGACACGTGCACGTTTATTTTATCCGCTCTGTTCTCTATTTCTTCGTCCGTTTCTTTCTTGTCTTCATTGTTCTTGTCCGCTTTCTTCTTCTCCTTCTCGTCTGCGTGCACGTCGAAGCGTAAAATTTTCGCAATGTACGGCTTTTCTCCTTCCGGTGCTTTCATGGAGACGACGTCGTGGACGTTGTACGTTTCGTCGCCAAGCTCTATGTATTTGATGACGTCTTTACTTGTTTTATTCGTGTTGTTGTTGTTGTTGTTGTTGTTGTTTTCAACACCACCTGTAGTATTCAACAACGTCGATGTTGATGGGGGTGGTGGTAACACATTCTCTCCGGCCATTCTTTTTTTCCTTCGCGTTTCCTCCTTTGTTGTTGCGCTTACGTAGTATTTATTATTATTATTATTATTATTATTATTATCTAACGTTCTTCTTCTTCTTTGTCTTCTTCTTCTTTGTCTTCTTCTTTCTCTCCTTCTTCTCTGTTGTGTTTCTTTCCTCTTCGATTTAGAGAGACGAGGAATGAGATGATTTTGATTTGACGACAAAAGAGAGAAAGAGAGGAAAAGTGTGTTGGACGGACGAGAAAACAAAATAAAAATCGAAAAATTGAAAAAATCTCACAAAGTGATGAAAAGAGGCCTGTCTTTCTGTAATTCCTCCTAGTTCTGTCTCTCCTCTGACCACACATACAGACTCCTCTCTCTCTCTCTCTCTCTGAACAAAAAACTGAAGAAGAGACGATGATGATGATGATGATGAGAACGAACGAACGAACGCACGTACCACCAGGAGTAGTAGTAAAACCATCATCAAAACAACAACCAAAAACTTTCGCTAAAAACGTAATACTTTTAAGAAGAAGAAGAACAAAAAGAGGAGGAAGACGAAGATTTTGCGTCGTCGTGGTTGGTGAAAACGAAGAAGACGACGACGAGGCACAAAACGAGGAGGCGGAAAGTCCGCCGCGATGTCTTCCGGGTTTCGCGGTTGGAGCGATAGCGTCAACGATTCTGTTGTGCGGTGGTGGTGTTGGTAGTATTATCAATCCTGAACCGGCGAACGCGTCTTTTGTGTACTACCCGACGACGAATACTGATACAAATCCGTTCGAGTTGAGGATGGAAAAGAAGACGTACATGAGAGAGGAAACACCAAAGAAACTCTCCGAGATGAATCGAATGGACAGGACGAGAAATACGAAAAATGAAAGGACGCCGTTACCGTTACGACTGAGCGCGAATAAGGAGGAAGATTTTGAATTAGATGAACGATACGATATCGGCGTGCCATCTTCTTCTTTCAACGCAAACACGACGAGCAATCTTCTCCCTTCGCTTCGTAAAGAAGACGTCTTCTCCGCGCGAACGCTCTCGGCTTTGTTGCAATGGTCGTTTATTTTCTACGTCGCGTACGCGGCCAGAGATGGGAGAACGAAAGGTTTGAAAGTTACGAAAAAGCTCGGATTAGACGGCAAAGCGCAGAAGGAGTTGATTAATAAAACCTTCTTGATAACTTTAGATTTTGGACGAGAGGTGGGAACTTGGATGCCACCGAATTGGGCGGCGAGCGGGAGACGCGTGATTTTACCCATTCGGGTAAAGTTTTTAGAAGACAACACGGTCAACATCGAAAGCGTCGGGGCATTTTGTCCCGTGAAAATCCTTCCTGGGAAAAGAAAATGGAGCGTAGATGGAGATACGCTCAGGTTTTCAATCATTTTAGGCGACGGCCAGAACGAACGGTTGGAGAAAGGCGATGTAGTTTTTGACGCGGAGGAAGAAATCACGTGTAAGTGCATGGCGTGGGGAGGGAAAGTTAGTCGTAGGGGTAAATTATTGATAAAGAAAACAAGATTTGGCATAAGAAAAGAGTGGAGATCAGTAGGGATATTCTCGTGCGAGGAAAATAGTGAAACAACTACGTTAGGAACGCTCAGAGTAAGAGAGAGATTTACGAGCGCGGAGATGATTGATTCTTCTTCTTCTTCTTCTTCTTTTTAAGCGTTGGGCGTGTTTACACGCATAAGCTCTAGTTTAATAGCGATAGTGTGTATCCATAGTGCATAGTATCAGTAGTACCGTAGATGTTCATCTCAATTTAGCGCCCAATAACTCCTCCGCGATAAACTTCACGGTCTCCTCCATCTCCTCCTCCGTCTCGTTCGATCGCACGTGTACGACTCCATCCCCGGTATACGCCTCCTTCGCCTCTTCCACGCACTCCCCGAATATCTCGCACTCCACGTTTTGTCTAATCTTCTCTTTCGTGTACCCGTCTCTCTTCTCCAATCGTTCGTATAAAATTTTCGTATTCTCCCTCCCGCACGTCAAAACAATCACGTGAGAGAAAAATCGTTCCGGGAAAAACTCCGACGAGTGATAGTCTAAAATCATCCCTCCTCGACGAACGAGAGGTTCCAAGTGGTCCAGAATTTTATCCTCGTCTATGACGAACGAGTTCAATCTCTCGTCGAACGAATGGTAGAATTTCTTCGCTTTGCAAACATCGCCGACGTTGACGTATTCGTAACATATTCGTTTGTTGTTGTTGTTGTTGACTTTTTCCAAAACCAATTTCGCGAGCGTGCTTTTCCCAGTGCCTGGCGTCCCGCAAATTAAGATGTTTTTCAGCAGCGCTACCTTCGTTCTCTTTGTCCTCGTCTTCTTTGTCTTCTCATCATCATCATCGTCGTCGTCATCTTTTTTTGTTGTTTTCGTCTTCTTCTTTTGTCGTTGATCGTCTGCATCGTCCTCCTCCTCCTCCTCAAAGTCGTTAGTACTCTTCTTCTTTGTCTTCTTCTTTGCAAAAGCCATTACGTATTATTATTTTTTTTTTTCTGAAGCAAACGCGTTTGAAAGCAGAGAAAAAGTGCATTTGTGCACTTTTTCAGTTTCCTGTTTGTTGTTTCCTGTTTGTTGTTGTTGCTGTCAGCTGTGTTGGACACCACGTTTCCTTGTTGTTGCAGCTGTCAGCTGTGTTTTTCACACCACACAACAATTCTGAACAACAACAACAACAACAACAACAACAACAACAACAACAACAACAACGACGACGAGTTGGACGACACAAAATGTCTGTCGTCTGACTACCGCGTGAACCCCTCAAAAAGAGAAGAAGAAGAAGAAGAAGAAGAACGAGACAAAATGACGACGGTGGGAGGAGGACAACAATTCGTTCGAGTGGATTTTACAAACATCCGACCGAAAGAGAAAAAAGAGAGTTTTGTGGACGAGAGATTTCACGGATGTTTATCATCAACAACGACAACNCCGCGGTTAAACCAAGAAAACGACGACGACGAAGAAGAAGAAAGAAATCAAATCATGTGCAGAAGATGCGCTGCTACTGCGGCTACGAGTAGTAGTTCTGTTACGGAGAACAAAGAAGTGCACGAATTGAAAGCAATCGTGCTGAAGAACGTGCTCTCGAGCGAGGAGTGTCGAGAGTTGATCGAAGGCATCGAAAAGAGGACAGATCGCGGGTATTCGTTTTGGAGCAGCGACGATACATCAGCTACTTCCCGTATTAATGATTCAAAGTCGTCGTCGACGTCTATGTTTAGAAACTCGGATACGGTGGAAGTTCGATCGAAAGAGATTGCGGAAAATTTATGGAAGCGCGTGAGAAAGTTCATCTTGGACGAAGAGCTCGTCATCGACGAAGATCATCCGTTACACGAGAGCGGTTTGGAAGGTAAATGGAAGGCCAACGGAATTAACGACCATTTATTGTTCAATAAGTACGTAGGAAAAGGACATTTCAGCCCGCACACGGACGGCGCGACCGTGGAGAGTTTCAACCGTCGATCGTTTTATAGCGTGTTGGTATATTTGAACACGTGCAAAGAAGGCGGGGAGACGAGTCTGTTTTATAATCAGCCGAAAGAGAGTTCGTTGTCGCACTTTGACGTGGACGAGCAATCTAGATATCGTTGGCCGAAAGATTGGATCGGAGATGCGGCGAAATGCGAGAGAGGAAGCGTGTTGATATTTAGGCAAGAGATTGTGCACGAAGGCGCGCCGGTTGGTGAAAACGCATTGAAAATAATCATCAGAACGGACGTGATGTACGAAAGAGTGGAGAAGAAGTGCAACGACGAAAACGGACGACGAGCGTACGATTTACACAAACGAGCGCAAAACGAAGAAAGCGAAGGGCATTGGGGAAAGGCGATCGAGTTGTTGAAGCAGTGCAGGAAAGTCTGCCCAGAATATGCCGATTTAGTTAGAATTTAGAATTTAGGTGAATGTAAGCAAAGATTCAGACAAGCAAGCGTACTGTACCTAGTATGTTGTGCTGTATTTCTACTTCTATTTAATTACTACTTTCTATCACTACTGCGCTACTCATCACTCCTTTCTACTCGAAGGTTTTCTTTTTACCTTCGAACGGAATCGTGCCGCCACCCCACGCATCTTGATCTAGCTTCAACTTTGCAGTCCACGAGGGGTGTAACGGTTTCTCGTCATCACCTGGTGTTGTTGATTGCATTTTGACTTTATACTCTCTCTTTTGAGTGCTCGTGGCCGCGTGCTTTCTACGATCGCCACCGTCGTTATCAAACACAACTTTCTTACCTTTCCCGTTGTTGTCTAGAGGAATAATCATCGGCTTTTTTGCATCCATTCGCTTAGCTTTCCACGAGGGATGCATAGATTTGAGATCCTCTTCGGCTTTCCGTTGCTCTTCCTCGACTTTTTCTTGCTCAGCGATGACGTGTTTTGCGCTTCTGCCGTACTGTTGCTCGGCCAGTAGTCTACGTTGCCTTTGGCCCATTCTCGCTTTTTGCTTCTTCTTCTTTGGCGGCGGTAACGGCGCCGATTTCAACGGGTCGTCGTCGTCATCATCGTCGTTCTCATCATCGATATTCTTCTTCCGTTTCTTCTTCTTCTTCTTCTTCTCTTTCGCTTCTTCTCTTGCTTCGCGCATGGCTTGTCTCGTTTCTTCTGAAAGCGACAGACTATCGTCGCTCTCCTCGCCGCCGCTCGAAGAAAATTTTTTCTCGTCATCCTCCTCGGACTCCTCGGATTCTGATCTTGACGACTCCGAATCGCCTCTGTTTGTATTATCGTTACTATTGCCGTTACCATTTTTCTTCTTCTTCTTCTTCTCTTCTTCCTCCGCTCGTCTCTTCGCCGCTTCTTCCTTCTTTTTCTTTTTCTTCTCCAGCCTCTCCTCGCTTCGTTTTCGCGCCTCTTCGATTTGCGTCGCACGCGTTTGCACCAACAGGATCCTCGCTTTCAAACTCTCCATCTCTTCTTTCACGCAGTTGGCGTGCGCGATGCGTCGAGCGACGACTTCTTTTGCTCTCTGCAAATCTTCATTTCCTCCTTCTTTTGAGGAGGACAGCCGCGATGACGCCGGCGGCGGTAAAATCCCGCCTTCTCCTTTCCCTCCTCCTCCTTTTTCTACTTCGTCTTCTCCTTTCGCTTCCCGAAAGCAGTCGTTCGCTAACTTCTTCGCGACGAATTCCAAGTCCTCCACAGAGAGCGTCTTTGCCGCCTGTAACTGCTTTTCCGTCGCTTTCTTCTCCGACGACGACAACTTTTTCGTATTCTTACTGCTGTTGTTGTTGTTGTTGTTGTTGTTCTTATTGTTCTTCTTCTCATCATGCATCGTCACGCGTCGTTTCAGTTTCCCGACTTCAAAGTTGAGCGCTTTCTTCAGTTGTTTCTTCAAGCATTTCACGCCGTGAAAGCACTTCTTTTCCTGTTCTTTTTTTAATAAGATCTCCTTGTTTGTCTCCTCTTCCCCGTCGTTGTTGTTTTTCTTCTTTTTCCATTTTGGCGGCCGCCAGGAAGAAGGAACAACGACAGGATGCATCTCGTGTATACTGCGTGTGTTTGTGCTCTTTGTCTTCTTCTTCTTCTTGACTACTACTTCTTCTTCTTCTTCTTCTCGATGTGCAAACAAAAAACAAAGGGGGGTGGTCTTTTTTGACGGCGGGGAAAAGAGTCTGTGTTTTGTTCTTCTGTTCTTCTGTTGTTCTCTTCAATCAAAAATCAAAAAAAACGCTTCAATTTTTGTTTTTTCAAAAACACATAATCTACACGCAATACACACTCTCTTTTTGCGTATTGTATCCGCGAGAAACCTTCTTCTGTCTTCTGAGCGCGACACTGCTTCTGGTATATACGCGCATAAAGAGGTGCGCGCGTTGTGAATCTCTTTCTTTCTTTC
>JGI20155J14468_10000740_pt1 | contig 26415 bp, 18 predicted proteins | sample COG_05_FD_14468 | JGI IMG/M metagenome (IMG submission 14468) | reverse complement strand
GAGAGACCAACTTTATGCGATGGAAATGCAAGGTTATGTGCAGCGTATTCCAGGTGAATGGTACGTGCCGATGGGTGTTTAGTCCTTGAGGGGCTCCTCTGCAGCTGGCTCGGAATCGGATGCTTCAGGCACCGAATCCTCGCTTGTTTCACCTTCTTCGTTGTCGCGGTGGGCCATGTCAGGCACCAACATCATTCCTCTGAGTGTGATGCCATTTTGCACCAGTGCAATGGTCATGATGATGCTGGTCACCAGAATAATGACCAATAAAATCCCTTGGTCAAATTGGGGTTGGGAAAATTCTGAATAAGCCCCTTGAATTTGGAAAAATAAAAGGATGGTAATGAGTCCTCGAGGAGCGATGTACAGCAAAGGAAACAACCGCTTGCGTTGAAAAAAGAGCAAACTCAAAATTCGAACTCCGAAGAGGATACAGCAGATGATGAGTCCCTCGGTGATCACATGGAGATCTGTGAGCGCCAGCAACGATACGGTCATTCCAAAGAGCACGAAAAAGAATGTACGAATGACAAATGCCGTTTCCAGTGTCAAGAGATGGTAATCGCGGTGCAATTCATGCATGCGGTGATCGTCCAAGAGCTTGGCTGGAGAGGGTAAAAACTTCAACCACTTTCGTGTGGAGTTCCAATTCGGAAAAAATAGCCGGTGGTTGTTCAGCATCAACCCAAAAATCAAAATCAACACCAATGGACTGAGGTGCAACAACTTTTGGACGGAGTAAATGAGCAACAATACCGCGATGCTCAAAAAGAGTTTGACTGAGCTAGTGATTTTCTGAAGTACGTAGACCAGAACGTAGCTGACGATGACGGCCAGAATGAAGGTCACAAGCAAATTGGTGCCAATGCTCAGTATGATGGAATTCGTGATTCAGCTGCCGAATTTCCCAAGAGCAGGTAAAACGCCATGATGCCGAAAATATCTGAGAAGGTACTCTCGTACACCATGAATTCTCGGTCGTTTGCAGCGATTCCTGAAACGCTTGGAATAATGATGGCACTGCTCATGATGGAAAGGGGGATGGCATAGACCCATGCTTCAAAGAGCGGCATATCCATTGAAGTTACGAGAAAGGCCGCGATGGCCGCAGAGCTGCCGAGTAATGCCAAGAGCGCCATGGTGGCACTTTTGATGATAAGCGGCATTTTTTCGCGTGTGAGTTCCAATTCAAGAGCCGCCTCAAGCACGATAAAAATTAAACCGACGGTCCCGAGTAATTCAAGGACCAGTGATTCGAAAGGGATTGAATTGAGCCCCATGGCGTTCAACCCTTCTCGAATGGCAATACCCATCCCAATTAAAACCAAGACGCTAGGAATGTTGGTCCGCTTCGCGAGTAGGTTAGCAAAATAACTGAGGATGATGACCAACGACCCGCCAATCACGAGTCCATAAGCGTTGATATCCAAAACGGTCATGACGGAAAGGTAATGCGAATCAGCCGAACTGGCCGGTAATGACCCGCCAGATATCATTACCAAGTGCCAATGCCATCAGGCCCAAGAGCAAAATAATTCCGACGGTTTGAGCCCGCTCCAAAAATTTCTCAGGCGCGGGCCTGCCGGCGACCATTTCATAGAGCAAGAACATAACATGACCTCCATCCAAAGCTGGAATCGGCAACAGGTTCATGAAGGCCAAAATCAAAGAGAAAAAAGCGGTATTTCGCCAAAACACTTCCCAATCCCAACCGGCGTCGAAAATGCTTCCAAATGTGACCAAACTGCCCACTTGACTCGCCCCTGATTTACTGAACAAAAAGCGCATGGACAGCACATATTCTTCGAGGGTAGTCCACGCTAAAGAGAATCCGTTGGTCAGCGCTTCACCTGCACCGTAATGCCGCTCATCCAAGGCGAATTCGTCCATTGAATAGGGGTCTTTTTGAAAAAACCCGAGGGCGCCCATGTCATTGGTGGCGCATTGCAACACCACTTCGCCGCCGCCGCGATTAACGACGATTTCCATGGTGCTAGCTGGCCGTGCGATGAGGTATGCAGCGACGTCTCCATAAAAGGCAAGAGGCTTGTCGTCAATGCGGATGATGCGGTCACCGGGGAGGAGTCCCCCGAGCTCAGCACCTGATCCTGGGGCCACCGATTCCACAACTGCCGGAACACGCAATCCAAATGGACGGCGGATGGCGCTGTCGACTAAGAGCTGTCCCAAGTCGGTGTCGATCGCGAGTTCAACACGCTCTCCGTTTCGATTGAGGACCACAGATGTTACTGGGTCGAAAAAGAGGGATCGTCGAATTTCTGTAAAGGAAGCGGGGACCTCACCGTTAATTTCTAGCACCTGGTCTCCATCCTCAAATCCGAGAGGTTTCAAGCGTTCATCCACCTCCAATCCGTAAGGGATTTTGTCCGCCGGCAACACCGTTTCCCCCCAAACCAGCAAGACCATGCTGTAGATGGCAAATCCGAGAATAAGGTTGACGATAATACCCCCGAGCATGATGATCAGCCGCTGCCAGGCGGGCTTTGAACGAAACTCCCAAGGCTGAGCGGGTTGCTTCATTTGTTCCGTGTCCATGGACTCGTCAATCATGCCGGAGATCTTCACGTACCCCCCCAGCGGAAGCCACCCGATGCCCCATTCTGTTTCACCGATTTGCTTTTTGAAAAGCGAAAATCCGGGGTTCATGAACAAGTAAAATTTTTCCACACGTGTTTTGAAGGCACGGGCAGCCCAATAGTGTCCAAATTCATGCAGTACCACCAAGATGGACAAACTGAGAAGAAGCTGTGCGGCTTTGATAAGGGCGACCATGGAAATTTTTTAGTGCGGCAAATTTAGGATGCAAATGGGCCTGAATGGGAACGGAGTACTGCGAATAATCCCCAATGGACGCAATTGGTTACCATCCGTCGCGTTTCGTGTATTATCCTTGCAGTGGAATGGCAAAAACAACAAAGAAGAAGGCCAATAAATCCCCCAAGCCCTCGTTTACGCGGCATAAAGTGTGGACGTGGTTGTTGGGGTTGAGTCCGTTGCTGGGACTTGCAATGCTGGTCGGATTGGCATCATTCGGGAGCCTTCCAGATACCGATGCCCTCGCGAATCCAAAGACAGAACTCGCTACGCGCGTTTTCACATCAGACGGGAAATTGATCGGACGCTATTATTCAGAAAACCGATCCGATGCTCGGTTTCAGGAGCTGCCACAGAACCTTGTTCAGGCACTGATCAGTACCGAAGATGCCCGCTTTTGGGGCCACAGCGGCATCGATTTCATTGGCTTGGCTCGGGCCATTGCGTTCATGGGCCAACGTGGGGGTGGAAGTACTCTTACGCAGCAGCTCGCGAAGCAGCTGTTCACCGAGCAATACGAGCACACCAGTTGGCTAGAGCGGGCCTTTCTCCAAAAACCGAAAGAATGGATCATTGCTGCTCGACTCGAACGGTTTTACACCAAGGACGAAATCGTTGCGCTCTATTTGAATCGCTATGATTTTTTGAATCAAGCGGTAGGAATTAAATCAGCATCGAACATCTATTTTGATAAAGATGTAGAGGAGTTGGAACTCCATGAATCGGCGATGCTCGTGGGCATGCTGAAGAACAGCTCGTTATTCAACCCGCTGAGAAGGCCGGACTTGGTTCAGTCCAGAAGGAATGTGGTCTTCATGCAGTTGGAGCGTTATGGAATCATCACGGATCTGCAGAGAGATTCCTTGTCGGCGATGCCGCTCGGGATCAGTTTCCAGCGTGTGAGTCACGATGAAGGATTGGCGCCTTATTTCCGGGAGGCCTTGCGTGCAGAATTGAAGGAGCTATTTGGAGAAAAGGATGCAAATGGAAATTGGAAGGTAGCCAAAGCCGATGGCGCTCCGTATGACTTATACCGAGACGGCATTCAGGTGCACACAACCTTGGATAGCCGGCTGCAGTTGGCTGCGGAGGTGGCGGTGAAAAGGCACTTGGGGGAGGAGCTTCAGGCGACGTTGAACAGGGACCTCAGGTCGCGAAGTAAGTCCGAATGGCCTTTTTATGAAGGCATTGAACGCAAGGACCGTGACATGCTAGTCAAGACCGCGGTAAAGCAAAGCGCTCGGCATCGGATTTATGTTGGAAAATTCTGTCCTGAGTGCGAGCGTCCGGGATTTTATATTCGAAAAAGCGACACAGCGGATGGTCCGGCATGGCATTGTGACGAGGAAAAAGGAGGATGCAGCCACACGTGGCATCGCCCGAGTCAAAAGGAAATTGACTCCGCGTTTGACACTCCGGTTCCTATGCGGGTTTTCACCCATCTCGGAGCGAAGGATACCGTCCTGAGTCCACTCGACTCGATTCTATATCACAAGAGCTTGCTCCATGCCGGCCTGATGTCCATCGAGCCCGGAACAGGCCACATTAAAGCATGGGTTGGTGGGGTGGACTACCGATTTTTTCAGTACGATAATGTTTCCCAATCCAAGCGGCAAGTGGGTTCTATTTTCAAGCCTTTCGTTTATGCTACGGCCTTGCGCTACGGCATGGACCGGTGTGCAGAATTGCCCAACCAGCGAATTTGTGTGGAAATGCCCGGCGACCAACCTGATTGGTGCCCGGATAACTCGGATTTTGAATACGGAGAAGTGGTGACATTGGAGTATGCTTTGGCCAATTCCATGAATACCATTTCGGCAAAGCTCATCAAAGAATTTGGCCCTGAGCGGGTTATTCAATTGGCGCATGCTTTGGGCATTGAGTCAGAAATCCCCGCAGTTCCATCGATTGCGTTGGGGGCCTCCCAGCTCACCCTGAAAGAAATCACTTCGGCGAATGCCGCATTGGTGAACGGCGGGGTTTACATCAAACCGACCATTGTTACCCGGATTGAAGACAAATACGGCAATGTCATCTGGTCTCCTGAACCGGAATTGCGGCAGGGATTAGACAAACGCACAGCGTACACCATCGTTGACATGATGAAAGGAGTTGTGGATGGGGCGTACAATCCCAAAACCGAAGAACGAAAAGGCACAGGCGTGAGATTGCGCATGGATGTTGAAAGGAGAAAATACGATAACATCAAGGTGCCTATGGCTGGAAAGACGGGCACCACCCAAGGCCATTCCGACGGTTGGTTCATGGGGCTCACGCCCGAGTTGGTGACCGGCGTCTGGGTTGGTGCGCAGGACCCGGCGGTTCGCTTCAGCACCATTAGAAACGGTCAAGGAGCGAATACCGCACTCCCGATTTACGGCTTCTATATGAATGCAGCCTATGCCGACGAAACCTTGGAATTGAGCCAGGCCGACTTTGTGCGCCCCGAGGGCATGGGCCTCGATTCGTTGAACTGCAGGCAGTTGATGGAGCTCAATCAAGCAACCTTTGGAGGGAGTGGAGCCGGATTTGACGACGATGATTTGTTTCAATGATCAACAAACAGAGAGATGGCAATTTCAAAAGTGGTAAATGGGAGCATAGCAGCGTGTGATGGCGTTAAGAGCGGCATGACGCTGATGCTTGGGGGCTTCGGTCTTTGTGGCATTCCCGAATGCAGCATTGGGGAATTGGTCCGTCTTGGAATCAAAGACTTAACATGTATTTCGAACAATGCTGGCGTGGATGATTTTGGACTCGGTTTGCTGCTTCAACAGCGTCAAATTCGCAAGATGATTTCGTCTTATGTCGGCGAGAATGATGAGTTTGAACGGCAGATGCTCAGTGGAGAGTTAGAAGTGGATTTAATTCCACAAGGATCGCTGGCAGAACGATGTCGAGCAGGCGGCGCAGGCATCCCCGCTTTTTACACTCCGGCGGGATTTGGCACAGAAGTGGCAGCGGGCAAAGAGGTCCGAGAGTTTGAAGGCAAGCCCCACATTCTCGAATCAGCTTTGACCGCAGATTTTGCCTTTGTCAAGGCGTGGAAAGGCGATACCGCCGGCAATTTGATCTACAAAGCCACCGCGCGCAATTTCAATCCCATGATGGCAATGGCAGGGAGAATCACCATTGCGGAGGTGGAAGAGCTCGTTCCAGAAGGAACGCTCAACCCCAACGAGATTCATACCCCTGGAATTTTTGTGCAACGGATTTTTCAAGGCGAGCGCTACGAAAAACGGATCGAACAGCGTACGGTCCGAAACCGCGAAACCGCTTCAAACGCCTGAACAATGTTGGATAAAAACGGAATTGCGAAGCGCATTGCGCAGGAAGTGAGAGCAGGGTGGTACGTAAACCTCGGCATTGGGATTCCCACCTTGGTGGCCAACTTCATCCCCGAAGGAATGGAGGTGGAATTTCAATCGGAAAATGGAATCTTAGGCATGGGTCCGTTTCCATGGGAGGGGGAAGAAGATGCGGATTTGATCAACGCGGGCAAGCAGACCATTACGGCCATGCCGGGAGCCGTGTATTTCGATAGTGCGACATCGTTTGCCATGATCCGGGGTCAACACGTCCAACTTACCGTGCTCGGCGCGATGGAAGTTGCTCAAAATGGCGACATCGCCAACTGGAAGATTCCGGGCAAAATGGTCAAGGGCATGGGCGGCGCGATGGACTTGGTGGCCAGTGCTGAAAACATCATTGTTGCGATGATGCATACCAACCGTGCTGGGGAATCAAAAATGCTCCCGTCGTGTTCTTTGCCGTTGACCGGTGTAGGCTGTGTGAGACGCGTGGTGACAAACTTAGCTGTCCTCGACATTCGCGAGGGCGCATTTCACTTGGTGGAGCGTGCCCCGGGTGTTTCGGTGGAAGAAATTGCCGCGGCCACCGCGGGAAAATTGGTCATACCGGATGCCGTTCCCGAAATGCGAATTAACTGAGCGCTTCCACACCGGCTTGCAGTCGCCGCAAGGTTTCTTCCTTGCCGAGAAAATCGGCAAAATCAAACATCGACGGACCACCCCCTGTGCCGGTTAATACCAGCCTGAAGGGCAGCAACACAGCTCCAAACCCGAGCTCCTTTCGCTCCAAGAACGCCTTGAATTCTGACTCGATTACAGCCGACTCGAACGGGGATATGCCTTCCAATACGGCGGCGAGCTCTGTCAGATAACCGGCCGTTTCGGGTTTCCACTTTTTGCGGACGAGCTTCTCGTCGAATGCTGTTGGAGCATCGAAAAGGTAGGTGGTTTCTGGAATTTCATGCAGGAATTGAACCCGCTCGAGGAACATGTCAAGCACCTTCTGGCACTGTGTCTCTGACCATTCATCCATCTGACCATTGGCCGCCTGTCGAAGCGGCTGTATCCAGCGACTGGTCTCGCCCGTTCTAAGGTATTGTTCGTTAAACCAAAGGGCTTTATCTGGGTTGAACCGAGCGCCTGATTTGATCACACGGCCCAGATCAAATGCTGCAACCGCCTGATCCAATGAATACAACTCTTCATCATCTCCGCTGCTCCATCCCAGAAGCAAAAGCATATTCAAGAATGCCTCTGGCAAATAGCCTTGTTCACGGTAGCCCAATGACGTAGCTCCTGAAACGGGATCAGTCCAAGCAAGAGGAAAGATGGGGAATCCGCCTTTGTCCCCGTCTCGTTTGCTGAGTTTTCCATTTCCAGTAGGCTTCAAGATCAAGGGCAAGTGGGCAAACCGAGGACATTCCCAACCAAACGCTTGGTACAACAATACGTGCAGTGGTGCGCTTGGCAACCACTCTTCCCCTCGGATCACATGGCTGATGGCCATGTGATGATCATCGACCACGTTCGCCAAATGATAAGTGGGCAACCCGTCGGTTTTCATCAGGACTTTATCGTCAAGGACATGGGTCGAAACGTGAATTTCACCTCGAATTTCATCGTGCACAGCGACTTCAATTGGCGCATCGGGCATTTTGAATCGAACGGTGTAAGGCTGGCCGCTTTTTTCCAATTCGTCTATTTCAGCGGGATCCATAGAAAGGGTGTTGCGCATGTCCATTCGGGTGGACGCATCGTATTGCCAAACATTTCCTGCCGACTCGGCTTCCAGGCGCTTTGTGGCCATGGACTCCGGGGTGTCGAACGCTTTGTAAGCTTGCCCGTTTTTCAGCAAGATTTCAATCTCCCGCTTATACAGTGCGCTGCGCTCGGATTGTTTGTAGGGCCCGTATGCACCGCCTTCGTCATCGCCCTCGTCTGGCGCAATGCCACACCAGGCGAGCGATTGTCTGATGTAGTCCTCAGCGCCTGGGACAAACCGAGTTTGATCCGTGTCTTCTACCCGCAGAATAAAAGTTCCGCCGTGCTTCTTGGCAAAGAGATAGTTGTACAATGCTGTCCGCACACCTCCCATGTGCAAAGGTCCGGTTGGGCTCGGGGCAAAACGTACACGAATGGGCTGGTTCATGGAGAAGAGAGGTTGAGATCAGGAGGTCAAAGATAGGGATTGACACGGGTGAATTAGGGAGCTCCGTTGTTGAACGAAACCGTTGCTGATACGAATGGAGTTGAGTTGTGGTGGCATGTTTGTGCCAACAAAACATACCAAATGAATGCACTTAGAAACAAAGTCCAGTTGATTGGACGACTGGGAAAAGATCCCGAATTGATGAGCTTCGAAGAGGGCAAGGTGAAATGCGCCTTTCCAGTGGCGACCAACGAATCATTCCGCAATGGTGAAGGTGAACGTGTAGAGCGCACCCAATGGCACGATGTGGTGACATGGGGTGCGCTAGCGGAAATCGCGGGTCAATACCTCAAGAAAGGGGCAGAAGTTGCCATCGAAGGCCGATTGGCGTACCGGACGTATGAAGATTCGGAAGGGCATACGCGTTATGTGACGGAGGTTGTAGCGGGTGAAATGTTGATGCTTGACCGAAAAAACACAGCGTCTGAGAGCTAATCTGGAGGGGGCGAGATGTTATTCTCGTCCCCATTTCTTCCACTGAATCCCAAGGGAGTGCAGTTCTGACAACTTCCGTTGGTCACCGGTCATGGAGTCATTAACTTTGGGTTTCCCTTTAAAGATGCCCAATGAGCAAATCAGGAATTCTTAAATCTTCTTTAGCAAAGAAATACGCAATGGCCTTGACAGGTCTTTTTCTTTGCCTCTTTCTGGTGGGTCACCTTGCGGGGAACCTTCAATTGATATTCATCACGGGTGAGGAAGGTCAACAAGCCTTCAATGAATATGCGCAGTTCATGACCACTTTCCCATTGGTCAAGATCTTGAGTTACCTCACCTATGCAAGCGTATTGTTCCATGTCATAGATGGCATTGTCTTAACCATGCAAAACCGAAAGGCGCGTCCCGTTGGCTATGTGAAAGAAAACGGAGCGGCCAATGCGAAGTGGGCCAGCCGCAACATGGGAATTCTAGGGACCATCATTCTCGTGTTCTTGGTGAGCCACATGCAGAGCTTTTGGTACACGATGCATTTTGGGGACATCCCGATGCACAATGGCTTAAAAGACCTTCACACGGTGGTGTTGCAGTTTTTCTCTCCAGAAAACTCTTTGGGTTTGGTTGCGGTGGTAGGCTACGTATTGGCCCAGATGGCGGTGGCATTTCATCTATCCCACGGCGTTCAAAGCGGCTTTCAGTCGCTCGGTGTTCGCCATGCGAAGTACACCCCGATCATCGAGCTGAGCGGCATGGGGTTTGCCTTGTTGGTACCGACCCTTTTTGCCATTATCCCAATTTTCTTATACATCACCCAACTGTAAACGGAGACCATCATGCTCGAATCTAAAATTCCATCGGGACCTTTAGCTGAGAAGTGGACTTCTCACAAGGATCACATCAACCTCGTTAATCCAGCCAACAAACGGCTCATCGACATCATTGTCGTAGGAACGGGGTTGGCGGGAAGTTCTGCCTCTGCGTCTCTGGCTGAAATGGGGTACAATGTAAAGGCCTTTTGTTTCCAAGATTCTCCGCGCAGAGCGCACTCGATCGCAGCGCAGGGAGGGATCAACGCAGCCAAGAACTACCAAAACGATGGAGATTCCGTTTACCGGCTTTTCTATGATACGGTCAAGGGAGGTGATTATCGAAGTCGGGAGGCGAATGTGCACCGACTTGCCGAAGTTTCTACGAGCATCATCGATCAGTGTGTTGCACAAGGCGTGCCTTTTGCCCGCGAATATGGCGGGTTGCTGGACAACAGAAGTTTTGGTGGTGTTCAGGTCTCTCGAACGTTCTATGCCAAAGGGCAGACAGGCCAGCAGCTGCTGTTGGGTGCCTATTCTGCATTGAGTCGTCAGATTTCCAAAGGAAAAGTGGAGATGTTCACGCGGCACGAGATGATGGATGTCGTCGTCGTGGATGGTAAATGCCGAGGAATTATAGCCCGCAATCTGATTACAGGAGAATTGGAGCGTCATACCGCTCACGCGGTGGTGCTTGCATCTGGCGGATACGGCAACGTTTTTTACTTGAGCACCAATGCCATGGGATCAAATGTTTCCGCGGCCTGGAAGGCACATAAAAAGGGGGCCTACATGGCCAATCCGTGTTTCACTCAAATTCACCCCACGTGCATCCCGGTTTCGGGAGAGCACCAGTCGAAGCTCACCCTGATGTCAGAATCGTTGAGAAACGACGGTCGAATCTGGGTTCCTGCGAAAAAAGAAGATGCTGAGGCCATACGGAAAGGAACCAAGCGCGCCACGGACATTGCTGAGGAGGATCGGGATTATTACTTAGAACGACGGTATCCGGCATTCGGGAATTTGGTCCCCAGAGACGTCGCTTCACGAGCCGCGAAGGAGCGATGCGATGAGGGCTTTGGAGTGAACGAGACGGGAGAAGCCGTTTTTCTCGACTATGCGAGTGCCTTCCTCCGCTATGGCAAAACCGAGGCGAATATCCGAGGACTGAGCAACCCTTCTCAGGGTGAGATCATTGACCTCGGTAAGCAAGTGGTCAAGGCGAAATACGGCAACCTGTTTGATATGTATAAGCAGATTGCTGCGGATGATCCGTATGAAACTCCCATGAAGATTTACCCTGCGGTGCACTATACGATGGGCGGATTGTGGGTGGATTACAATTTGATGACCTCCGTGCCAGGCTTGTATGCGACCGGTGAATCTAATTTCTCGGATCACGGTGCGAATCGACTGGGAGCATCGGCCTTGATGCAAGGGTTGGCAGACGGTTATTTCGTTTTGCCGTACACCATCGGAGACTACCTCTCCGACGACATCCGGACGGGCACACTCTCCTCAGATTCTCCTGAGTTTGAAGCTGCTGAGAAAGGAGTTCAAGATCGTATTGATCAATTGGTGAACAACAATGGAACAAAACCTGTCGACGATTTTCACCGCCGATTGGGACGCATCATGTGGAGCGAATGCGGCATGTCGCGCAATGAAGCTGGATTGAAGCAAGCTATTTCTGATATCCGCGCTCTGCGGGAGGAATTCTTCAGAGATGTGCGGGTACCGGGTACGGCAGGGGAGTTTAACCCCGAGTTGGATAAGGCCGGGCGGGTTGCAGACTTTTTGGAATTGGGTGAACTCATGTGCAAGGATGCATTGGAGCGAAGAGAATCGTGTGGAGGCCATTTCCGGGAAGAATTCCGGACGCCCGAAGGCGAAGCCTTGCGGGACGATGAAAACTTTGCTTTCGTTTCAGCGTGGGAATACACGGGAGACCCAAGCGATGCTACTCTCCACAAAGAAGACTTGAAGTTTGAGAACATTGAATTGAAGCAGCGGAGCTACAAATAATTGAATGACATGGATTTGACATTGAAAGTTTGGAGACAGAATGGGCCACAAGATGCTGGCCGCATGGAGACGTATCCCGTAAGTGATGTGAGTCCTGATATGTCGTTCTTGGAAATGATGGACATGATGAATGACCAGATCATTCGCTCGGGCGGAGATCCGGTTGCGTTTGACCACGATTGCCGAGAAGGCATTTGCGGCATGTGCTCCATGTTCATTAACGGCGAGGCACATGGTCCCAACCGAGGAACGACGACGTGCCAATTGCACATGCGCTCTTTCAAAGACGGCGACACGATTACCATAGAGCCGTGGCGGGCATCAGCATTTCCTGTGGTAAAGGATTTGGCTGTGGACCGAAGCAGTTTTGACAGGGTCATCCAATCGGGAGGATATATTTCCGTGAACACATCGGGTGAGACGCTGGATGCGAACGCCATTCCAGTGCCTAAAGGTCAAGCGGACGATGCCTTTAGTGCGGCGACCTGCATTGGTTGTGGCGCATGTGTAGCGACCTGCAAAAACGCCTCTGCGATGTTGTTTGTTTCGGCCAAAGTTTCGCAATTCGCTCTCTTGCCTCAAGGTCAACCGGAGCGGGCAACGCGGGTGCAAAGGATGGTGGAGCAAATGGACAAGGAGGGCTTTGGAAACTGCACAAATACGGGTGCTTGCGCGGTCGAATGTCCGAAGGGGATTGATTTGAGTAACATCGCTCGAATGAACCGAGACTACCTATCAGCGAGCGCACTAGAAGAGTAATGGTCGCTGTGATTGGCGTTTTTTGGAAAGGATGAACCAAAATTCTTTGTTCATTCCTTACTTTTGACTATGAAGTATACACTATTACTAGCAGTTTTCTTGGGCTCTGTTGCGTTAGCTCATGCTCAAAAAAAGGTGCAGATTGAATTCAAGGTGAGCGGTGTGTGTGGCATGTGCGAGGAGCGCATAGAAAAGGCATTGGATGTTCCTGGGGTCATTATGGCGGAATGGGATCAGGAAACGAACAAAGCGTCGGTTGCTTTTAAGACAAAGGAAATTACAGAAGAACAGATTCATCAGTTGGTCGCAGATGCTGGCCATGATACAGAAAAAATTAAAGCCAAGGATGAGGTTTACAACAACCTTCATGGGTGTTGCAAATACAGGGATGGCGCCAACTGTTCTGGAGGGTCAGATGGAGATCACGACGATCACTCTCCGGAATAATTCCCGGATCAACCAATCCATTCATTGAAACGCATTCTTCTTTGGTTCATCGCCTACAGTTGCATCCCTGCGACTGCGTTGTCTCAATTCGGTGAGCTTCGCGGTAAAGTGCTAACGCAAGAACAGCCAGAGAGTTCCGGGTCAGTCCGCGATGAACCTGTTTACATCCCCGTACCTGGGGCTTATGTGCGTTGGGCACATGACGCATCGACAACGACGGTGACAGACGGATTTGGGTTCTTCAAGATTCCAAAAGCATCGGTAGGAGACACCTTGATGGCATCCATGCTTGGTTACGAAACGGTCGGTTGGGTGTGGAATGGAGAGTCCTATGTGGACATTCCATTAACCTCGGGGGTGAGTTTAAACACGGCAGAAGTCATCGAAGAAAGGGCATCGACTGAACTTTCCCTCTTGTCTCCCCTGGATGTGCAATCGTTGAATCGCAAAGAGCTTGTCAAGGCAGCATGCTGTAATCTCTCAGAAGCGTTTGAAACCAACGCATCGGTGGACGCTTCGTTCACAGATGCCGTGACGGGAACACGCCAAATTCGAATGCTGGGCTTGGACGGTAAATACAGCCAAGTCCAAGTCGACAACTTACCCGGGCCGCGGGGCTTGAGTGTTGTCAAAGGGTTGACCTTCATCCCAGGTGATTGGGTCAACGAAATCCACATCAGCAAAGGTGCAGGGACTGCCACGCAGGGGTATGAAAGCATCACAGGACAAATCAATGTGGCCTTGAAAAATCCTGAAACGGCCGATCCGCTCCATGTGAATTTCTATGTCAACGGCGCGGGACGTCTCGAGTACAACCACGTGAGCCGCCATGACGTGTCCCGCCGATGGAGCACGGCGGTGCTCTTGCATGCGCTTGTGAATGAGCAAATCAATGACCGGAATGCGGATGGGTTTCTCGACACACCCATGCAGCGGAACTACATAGCTCGCAACGAGTGGAAGTTCAAAGGTGATCGCGGCGTGAGAGGTGAATACGCGGTCACGGCGGTGCAAACAGAGGCCGTTGCAGGACAATCAAGCGCATTCAGTTCTGATGCTTCTTGGGAGGAAATGATGGCACTCATGCATGAGCCAACCGATCAATGGTCAGCCATTACCGAGGTTGACCGGTTGGATTTTACGGCCAAAACTGGATTTGTTTTCCCCAATGCGGAATGGCGTAGCATCGGCACGCAGTGGAGTTTTTATGACCATCGGCATAGGCAGCGATTCGGCACCAGTTCGTACACCGGAAAAGAGCGGTTTTTCAGGGGCAACGTGTTGTACGCAGACATCATCGGGAATACGAATCATGCCTTCACCACCGGCGGCACGTTTGTGTACAATTCCTTTGATGAGAAAACTCAATTTCAACTGAATGATTCCGTCTCGCTCGCGAACCGTTCAAGCCGCGAGGAACGCGTCCCTGGGGTGTTTTTCGAGTACACGTGGACGGGCAATGAGCGTTGGAGCGTCATTGGGGGGTTGCGGTACGATCACCACAACCTGTTCGATCCGTTCCTTAGTCCGCGGCTGCATGCGCGCTGGAGTGTGACCGAGAACATATCGTGGAAAATCGCGGCGGGCCGAGGCTATAGAACACCTAACCCCTTCATGGAGCAATTGGGTTCCTGGGCGAGCCAGCGAAATTGGTTTGGGGGTACGATAGCCAGGTGCTCCCGGAAATCGCAACGAACGTGGGAACCAACTTCACGGGCAAGTTTCGCCTGAATTACCGAGAAGCCACCTTGACCCTGGATGCGTATTCTACGCGCTTCCAAAATAAATTGGTGGTCGACTTAGATCAAGCCACGGATGCCGTTCACTTGTACAATTTGTCCGGAGAGTCGTTCGCCAATACGGCGCAGGCCGAGTTCAATTGGGACATGCACCGGAGGTTTGATCTCCGATTGGCATACCGTTGGGTGAATGCGCATACGGACCGCATAGTAGGCAGCCCCACGGAAGACCCCTTTGTATCCAAACACCGCGGGTTTAGCCAATTGAGCTACGCATCGCCGTTGGACGACAAGGAAGGCCAGTGGCGGGCAGATGCAACATTTCAATGGATTGGAGCCCAACGCCTTCCGTTGACTTCTTCGAATCCGGAAGCTTTTCAGCGCGACGACGTGGCACCGGACTTTTTTCAGCTAAACGCCCAAATTACGCGGCAATTCAAACCCGAGTTGTCCATATATGCCGGTGTCGAAAATGCGCTGAATTTTCAACAAGACCGACCCATCATTGGTGCGGATTACGGCGATAATCCGGTTGCGCAGGAGGACTTCAATCAATTCTTTGATGCGAGTTTGGTGTACGGCCCCATTTTGGGCCGTATGATTTACGCGGGTCTTCGCTGGGGGATCCTACCTCCGAAATCAACGCAGTAATTCGGTTCAACGCATCGCGCGTTTGAGCTTACCACCGCCGCTGCGTGCGCCCATCGTCGGGCGATGGCGTCCTGCGGATGTGGTGTTGTTAGGCCGCGGATCGCGCCCGGGCAGTCCGTCTTCTGCGTAGCGCGGGTCGGGGATGTAATCCAGCTTCTCCATGAACGAGGCTTCCACGTGGATGCAGCCAAACTCCTCCTTTACATGTCCGCGTATGCGATAGATTCCGCGCCCGCGAAAAGCAAATTGCTTCAGGGACGGAGGGAAATGCACCGTATCGAGCCATTGACCTTCGCTGTCCACCAAGCAGCCAAAACTCATGCGTTCCCGCCGAGCCGTGTGAGTCTCTTTGACGGTTACTAGGTACCCGACGATGTCCACTTCCTGACCGATGCAGTGGGGCAGGGCTTCACTTCGTACGCCTTGCCGAGCGATGTTCTGGGCCTCGGCGGTGAGCAAGCGAAAGGGCGAGACCAACGGAAACCCGAACAATTCAATTTGATCAAAGGCGACTTCGAGGTCGTTGGCTTCGAAATGGGGCAGGGTGAATCGGGTGATATCCGGTGTGAAAAGGGTGGCATCGGTCGTTCCTTTTTGGCTTTGGCCAAGTAGGAAATGGGCCTCCCATTGCAGTTGTTGTTGGTTTTTGCCGGTAAACCGAAAGCCCCCGCAGCGAATCATCAACAGGCATTGTTCCAGTCCGATTCCAGTACGCTCAATGGTGGATTCCAGTGATTCGAACAACCCGTTCGCCTCTCGCTCGCGTACGATGTGGGCCACGGTTTGTGCCTGGATGCCGCGAGCGAGGTTGAAGCCAATTAAAATGGTACGGGCTGCAGGTTCGACACAAGCCTCCCATCCACCTCGATTGATGCAGGGAGGTTCAATTCGCCCACCCACCATGCGCGCTTCATGCACATAAAATTCGGTTCGGTAAAACCCGCCAAAGTTATTGATGCATGCCGCCATGTATTCCAGCGGCCAATGCGCTTTGAGGTACAGGCTTTGGTAACTCTCCACGGCATACGAAGCGGAGTGCCCTTTGGCGAAGGCGTAGCCTGCGAAGCTCTCCACTTGGCGCCAGACCTCTTCGACGAGAACAGGGTCACGCCCTCGTTCGACAGCCTTTTCGTGAAAAACATCACGTGCTTTGGCGAATTCTTCTCTTGATCGAAACTTCCCGCTCATCCCGCGTCGGAGTACATCGGCCTCGCCGAGGTCGAGCCCAGCGAAATGGTGGGCGACCTTGATGACGTCTTCTTGGTACACCATTACACCATAGGTTTCGGGCATCAATTCCAGAAGCACCGGATGGGCATCTGTGCGCCGTTCGGGATAGCGATGGCGTTCGATGTAGGCACGCATCATCCCGCTTCGGGCAACGCCTGGTCGGATCACGGAGCTCGCCGCTACCAAGCCGAGGTAGCTGTCGACGCGTAATTTTCGCATCAGCATGCGCATTGCTGGCGACTCTACGTAAAAGCACCCGACGGCCAATGCTTCCCGAAGCAGGTGCTGGATGCGCGGATCTTGCTTGAACCGGGCCATGTCGTGGATGTCGATTTGGGCTGCGGCACGGGGGTCATGTTCAGCGATGAAGTCGATGGTGTCCCGAATTTTACCCAGTCCTCGTTGGCTGAGGATATCGAATTTGTACAGCCCAACATCTTCAGCGACGACCATGTCAAATTGGGTAGTGGGAAATCCTTTGGGAGGCATGAAAGTTCCGCCAAAGTGATGCAGCGGTCGGTCGGCAATCAGGATACCACAGGCGTGAATGGTAAGGGCATTGGGAAAGTCTTGGAGGTAGCCGGCATATCGAAGGACGATGGGTTCTATGTCATCCGTTCCCGGTGCTTGTAGCTTTCCGTCGGCGAGCCGATCGATGTCGTGTTTGGGGAGGCCGAAAACTTTGCCCAACTCCCGTATGACCGCGCGGTATTGAAAGGTGCTGTAGGCTCCGACCAATGCGACATGCGAGAAGCGCCGGAAGATGTATTCGGTCACGTCATCGCGATCCGTCCACGAGAAGTCGATGTCGAAGTCCGGGGGATTGGTTCGGTACAGGTTGATGAATCGCTCGAAGTATAGATCGAGTTCGATGGGGTCCACATCGGTGATGCGCAAGAGGTAAGCGACGAGGCTGTTGGCCCCACTGCCCCGCCCAACATAGAAATACCCTCGGCTTCGGGCGTAGCTCGTGATATCCCAATTGATGAGGAAATAAGCCAAATATCCTTGTTGACGTATGACAGCCAGCTCCATCTCCATCCGTTCGATGACGTGTTCTTCGTGGTCGGGGTACCGGTAGGCTAATCCTTCGGCACAGAGCGATCGAATGAGTTGTTCGTCTTCGTCCTCGGAGTCTGAGTAGGTATGTTGGTTGTTATGAAACCGCCCCTCTACCGATTCCGGCAATGTGATGTTGCATTGATCGAGCAGCAGTTCGGCGCGCTGCACCCAATCAGGGTTTTCGGCGAAGGCTTGGTGAAAGTCGGCCGGTCCGAGCAGGCGGTCGTAGGGATGTCCGGTGGCCGCTTCGGGCAATTTACTCAGCAGTTCGTTTCGATCTACCGCTCGCAAAATGCGGTGGCAATTCCAGTCGCGTTTGTGCCGAAAGGTAAAGGTGTGCCAGGCGATAAGTCGATCCCACGGAATCGTGGCATCTCCTCTGAGCAAGCGCAATTCAGCTTGTTCCCATGGCCGGACACCAATCCAGTGATGGGGTTCCAGTTTCGGACGGAGTTCTTTCCATCGCGTCCACGGGTAGACGATTGAAACGCCGGGCAACGGGGGCGCTTGGTCATCGAATGGTTGGTGGGCGTTGAGATGGGTGTTGAGGTGTTGACACAGGTGGGCGTAACCGGCATTGTTATGGGCGAGCCCGACGTACAGGGGTGCCCCGGCATCGGTCTTGTTGCGGAAGTCTATGCCTACCGCGGGCCGGATGCCGTACTCGGGAGCAAGCCGCACAAAGTCCCAATGGGCCGATGTGGCGTTGATGTCGGTCAGGGCCAGCGCAGTGATGCCCGCCGCGTTTGCTTCAGAAAGCAATTCACGCGGTTGCATGAGCCCATAGCGAAGGCTAAACCAAGAGTGGCAATGCAAGTGCATAGCGCGTGGTTAAAAGAGCGAGCCTTGCGGGTTGTCGTACGGTCTGCGATTTTCGTACTTGGACGGGCTTCTGGATTCCCCCATCCCGAACAGTTCCAAACCCTGATGGATTTCAAAGGTGTGTTCTGGATGGATGCGTTCGCCGATAGGTTGAAGGAGGTCTGAACCATTGGCACGGGGATCTCGGATATTGGGCGAAATGGGATACGCGTTGAGTTTTTGGGCGGGATACGGCCTTGAGCATGCCGGTGATATCAGATAGCGGTGTGGAGAGGTCGACCCACGCTTGTTCTTGTTCCTCGTCCAATATTACAGGTGACCGGTGGTGACCGATGGCTTGCATGAGTTCGTTGGCGACTGTGGTGAGAATAGCGAATGACCGGGTGATTTCACCCGTGGCGGGGTTGGCCCATTCGTCCCAGATTCCGGCGAGTCCGAAGGGGTGTCGGCCATGTCGGGCGTAGACCAGATAGGGTTGAGTGAGTTTTTCTTGGCGTGGTCCTTCGATGAAGGCATCTGCAATCACGATGCAACGCCGGTCACGGATGGACTGTCGAAACATGGGCTTCTGAATAATGCCCATGGCACCGGTGTAGCTCGGATGATCCTCTTTGTTGTGGTCGCCCTCAGATCGGGCATTGATCATGTAGAACTGTTTTTTGGCCCAGCGCGGGGTGAAACCAAATTGCTGCATCTGAAGGGTGTGCGGGGCATCGCTTGCAATGACGGGCGCAGCTTCGCCGTGAGAGACGTTGGCGTTCGGCCGCCACTGCGCACCCACGTCGGGTGCTGCTTGCACGTGGAAGCGTTTTTCAACGGTTTGAACAGAGGAGACGGTAACGTATCGGCCACACATGATGCGATGAATTTACTGATGACGGTTGGCAAGAAGCAAGGGTGCTTCGCCATTGAAGGGATTGGGACGTCCAATTGTACGCGCTTCCATGCCGGCTGCGTTGACGATGCTGCGGTCGCCATACTGGTTGCGGATTCGATCTAAGGCGCGGTAGAGCTCGAGCCGTTCGTCAGCATCATCAAACAGGTCCATTTGGAAGCCTCCTTCGACGAGGTGACTGTATCGAACACCGATGAGTCGGACCTGGACCCGGCGATTGTAGAGTTGTTCGAAAAGGGACTTGATCTTGGGAATGAGTACGTGATCGGATGAGGTATAGGGAATACGGGCTTGGAGGGAGCGGGTATCAAAATCGGCGTACCGAATNTTGACGGAAACGCANGCCGTAAGTTTGCGGCCGCGGCGCAATTGGTAAGCCAGGTTTTCCGTCATGGCGACGAGGATTCCCCGCAATTTTTCGACGTCCGTGGTGTCCTTGGCGAAGGTGCGTTCGGTGGAGATGGACTTGCGTTCGTTGAAGGCAATGACAGGACTCGGGTCAATACCGTGAGCTTTACGCCAAATGGAGGTGCCGTTTTGGCCGAGGACTTGCTCCATCAATTCAATGGGCATCTCTTGTACCGTTTGGATGCGTTTGACACCAAGGTTGCGCAGGGTTTGGTAGGTGCGTGTTCCGACTTGGGGGATTTTTCGAACAGAGAGGGGTGCGAGGAAAGAGCGCTCGGTTCCGTGCTCAATTTTGAGGGTGCCCGAAGGCTTGGCTTGGCCGGTGGCGACTTTGCTCACCGTTTTACTGGTACTCATGCCAAATGAGATGGGCAACCCGGTCTTCTGGATGACGCGGTCTCTCAGTTCACGGGAAAATTGCCAACACCCAAAGAACCGATCCATGCCGCTGAGGTCGGCGTAGAATTCATCAATGGAGGTTTTTTCGCAGACCGGAACGGCTTCTTGGATGATTTCGGTTACGGCGCGTGATTGCTTCATGTAATTCATCGAGTTACCTCTGATTACGAGGGCCTCTGGGCACATCAGTCGGGCTTGTCGCATGGGCATGCCGGAGTGGACCCCAAATGCCCGGGTCTCATAACTGCACGCGGCGACAACACCCCGGTCCCCGGTCCCACCGATGAGGATGGGTTGATGCATGAGCCGGCTGTCCATGAGCCGCTCGACAGACACAAAAAAGGTATCGAGATCCAGGTGCAAAATCGCACGGGCAGATGGGGGCGGAGCGGCATTCATTTGAAGTTGCTAAAATAATGAGCAATTCTAAGAATAAACGCAAGCAGGTTAAAATTATTTTAGGGACAGTCGTTTCCAAAAGCTGAAAGCACAGCCAGTACGTCCTCAACGTTGCTCGCTCCGTCGCCCGTGACATCTCCGAGGCAGCCAACCAAGCATCCAAAATCAGCCAGTAAGAGCAGTAAATCTTGAACTTCTATCCATCCATTCCCGCTCAAGTCCGCGAGGCAATAACACGCAGCCGGAGCTGTGAATGCATCTGGAATGAAGGTGTTGCAAGTCGGTTCAGCAGGGAACAAAATATCCAAGTCTACCGATAATCCATTGGATGGAAGGCCGGTTAACACCAGGGTCTGTGGACTGGTGGTCAGCGAGAACAATTCGCCGTTGACGCTGATTAACCCTTCGTTGGGTGCGCCTTGGTAGGACAGCACGAGGGCCTGCGAATACGTATCGCTCTCAGAATTGCAGGGGCTTTGTTCACCGAGAACAACGTCCACGATTTCACATCCGCCAATCTCCCAACCGATGTCACTGAACATACCGAGCAACGCAGGACCGGGGTCGTGGTTGGATTCCGCGGTATTGAGTCCGGGTGTCATCAAACTGTTGGGGGATCCCGCAGGGTACGTGGATTCGTTGAGGTGACTGTAGCTGGAGCCGACGGAATAGTTGGAAGGAGCATAAATGTGCGGCCGCCCACCGCCGACACCCTCTATACCGCCTGCCCCGTTCCAATAGATCGCATTGGAGGTGAGCGCTGTGCCGAGGGTTTGCGAGCCATTGGGAAGACTGAGCAATGCAACAGAATCTGCGGTCTCTGTAAAATAATCATAGGGATACGGGGTGTTTGCCGTGCCGATAAATCCAAACCCTTCCGTGTAATACGCGCTTCCGATGAATCCAATTCCGTGTGCGATTTCATGCAATGCTGCGGTGACAAAATCGTAGGCTCCTGCGGGTGTGTCGCCATCCGTTCCGAAGTACCAATTGGCGGTGCTACTAAATGAACAAGTCACGTCCGATTGTTCAGATTGATCTTCCCCGGCCAGGGCATTGGCCAAGGCGGCGGCGTAGTAGGTGTCTGACAGCGGGGCGTTCGGGAAATTCTGTTGCAAGCTGGTCGGAGCGGCTTGGGCCAATGCACCCGACCCCAATTCCTCCCATGTAGCATCGATGCGGATGGTGACGCTTGAGGAAATGATCACCGACCAAATGTCCACGGCGTGATTGAAGGCGATGATGGCATCACTTGGAAACCCATTGTAATTGACAATGATGCTGGCATCCCGGGGCGCATCGAGTGTAAACCAGGCCGGTGCGGGGATGTGGGAATTGGCATCCACCGGGATGGCCTCCAGCCCCTTGCCGCACGCTTGATGGGTGCACGGTCTCTGGGTTGAACCAAAATGCCGCTGTGCATGCACCGAACCTCCCGTCAAGAGGGCACATAACAGGCCGGTTTTAATAGAGTGCATCCAACGCATAACAGAGGTCATTTGGGAAATACAAGATACTTCACTCACTTTGATTTTCCTCTTTCCCGTGGCATTGCTATTTTTGTTAGCAAATTAATAGCATGCCCGAACCGATTCCTCATTTTGCTCAACGCCTCAAAACGCTACGGAAAGAGCGCGGATTGACGCAACAAGAACTCGCGGATCGAATGGGCCTCAAACGTGCAGCATTGGGTGCGTACGAGGAGGGGCGGGCTGAGCCGAGGCTCATCAACGTCGTTGCTTTGGCGGAGTTCTTTGGGGTGACCGTGGACGCTCTTTTAAAAGGAGAGCACAGCGATGAAGCGCGCACCCGGGGTCAGTCCATGCGTGTGCTATCGGTGATGGTTGATGCGGCTACCGAGGAAGAGCGGGTAGCAGTGGTGCCTGTCAAGGCTGCTGCGGGCTACCTGTCGGGTTATGGAGATCCAGAATACGTTCAAGGGTTGCCAACGTTTGGATTGCCGCTTCCTGAAGTAACGCCGAACCTGACGCATCGCCTGTTTCAAATCGAAGGCGAAAGCATGTTGCCCGTTCCCAGCGGAAGTTACATTTTGAGTACGTTCGAAGAGGACTGGCACCGAATTGGGGGGATGCGCCCGTATGTTGTGTTGACACGGGAGCACGGAGTGGTCTTCAAGCGCATTGAAAACCGACTGGATACAGAACACAAGGATTTTTGGCTGATCTCGGACAACCCCGATTTCCCGCCGTACTCTGTGAAAGCCAATGAAGTCGTTGAAGTTTGGCGCGCACGCGGCTACCTCGCGTTTGATTGGCCAACCCCCGCCTTTTCAGGAATGGAGAGGATCCAAGGAACATTGGATTCGCTCCGCGCAGAAATTCACGCACTCAAAGCGACACGCTAAGCCAGATTTTTACAGGGAGGCTTACACGCCAATTGCGACGACTTCTTTGACGGCGTCGAGCTTGGACGTCAACAATTGTTCAATGCCGCCCTTGAGCGTCTGCATGCTGGATGGACAGCCACTGCATGCTCCTCGCATGTGGACAAAAACCTTGCCTTCCTTGAATGCCTTGAAGTCAATTGCGCCGCCGTCTTGCTCCACGGCTGGCCGAACGAATTCATCCAGAAGCTGTTTGATTTCGGCATCGTGCTCCGAAGGCGTCATGTCCTCTTCAGCAATAAAATCCACACCAGAATTTTCTGGAGTGGCTGCGGCCGGTTCATTGGGCTCCGCCAACTTTTCTTGGACGGCGAGGAAGGCCTCTGTGTCGACAGCTGTTTCATGTTCCATCAACCATTCACGGATGTATTCACGGAGTTGCTGCACAATCATTTCCCACCCAAGCGATTCGTCTTTGCTAACCGATACAAACGCACCGCTGATGAAGACGGCTTGCACAAAGGGGAAGTTGAACAATTCCTCTGCCAAGGGGGAGCACCAAGAGGCTTCCTCTTTGGAACGAAATTCAGCTTGGAATTGCTCGGCAATCAACGGGCGATCGGCGACGAATTTCATGACCGCCGGGTTGGGCGTCATTTCCGCATATACACTGGTAGGAATCGACATGGTGCAAAGGTAGTCGCCGTCTTGTAAATTGCCGATTCTAATTGACGACGAAAACCTCAGGGATGATGAAATTTTTGCAAAGAATGGCCATGCTGTGGTGCGCAGCAACGATTGGAGCGCTTGCCCCAGCGACGTGCGGTGCCCAAGAGACTTTTCCGGTCAATGGCGTGGTGAACAAGCAATTGGTTAGAACGGCATTGGAGCATGCGACTGTCCATGTCAATGCGCAGCAAGTACTGGAAGATGCTACCGTGGTGATTTACCAGGGGCGCATTGAACAAGTCGGGTTGGCCTCGGAGCTTGTCTTTGCTGGACCGGTCGTGCGTCACGACATGCGGGGGCTTCATTTGTATCCAGCGTTTGTGGACCTCCATAGCGGGTATGCGATGCCGGAAGCCCAGCGCGCCGGCTGGGGCCGGGGTCCCCAAGACTTAAGCGATAAGAAGGGGGCGTATGGGTGGAACGAAGCCGTGCGTCCAGAGACGTCTGCTGCAGCTGTATTTGATCCAACGGATGCCGAAAAGGCTCGGAATGCCTATTTGGAGGGGGGATTTGGCGCAGTGGTTTGCCACGTAACGGACGGAATTGTTCGCGGCACAGGCGCTCTCGTTTCCTTTGCAAACGACCCGAGACGCGCGTTGATTCGTCCGGGTGTTTCGTCGCATTTCAGCTTTCGCAAAGGCACGTCTTCACAAGACTACCCCCGATCCTTGATGGGATCAACGGCCCTGCTAAAGCAAACTTTCTACGATGCGAAATGGTATGCGGATGCGAGCCGGTTGAATGAGCGGCTGGAGACCAATTTATCGTTGGAGGCTTTGAATGCCCAACAAAACTTACCGGCGTTTTTTGAAGCCGGTGGTTGGGAAGACGCCTTGCGTGCGGATGCTGTTGCAACCGAAGTGGGGCAGGATTTTATTTTTGTCGCAGGCAACAACGCTTACCAGCGCTTAGACGAACTGACGGCCATCAATGCCACCTTGGTGTTGTCGCTTGATTATCCGAAAGCTTATAACGTGAGCGATCCGTATACGTCGCGGTTCATTGGGTTGAATGAATTGAAGCATTGGGAGCTGGCTCCGGCCAATGCAGCACGGGTCCATGCGGCTCAGATTCCATTTGCGCTGACGTCGGATGGTTTGGGGAGTGCCAAGGAGATGCGCAGTGCAGTTTGGACGGCCATCCGCCACGGTTTGCCGGAATCTGCGGCACTGGCTGCATTGACCGAAGTTCCGGCTCGACTGATTGGCGCAGAAGATCGGGTAGGAAGCATTGCTCCGGGATTGGAAGCCAATCTCCTCGTCACCGACGGCCCGGTGTTTCATCCGGATGCTCAATTGCTCGAAAACTGGAACCAAGGCGTCCAGCATGTCTACGTTGACCGCGATGCGATGGATGTGAGAGGGACGTATGATTTGACCATGGGCGATGCCGTTTTGCAGATGGAAGTCGCGGGCGAATTGTCCAAGCCAAAAGCGCATATTTCCATTGATTCCACGGAATACAAGGTTTCTTTCAACCCCGATGGACGCATGGTCAACCTGGGCTTTCAATTGGATACGCTCGGGATGGAAGGATGGTGGCGAATGGCTGGAAATGTGTGGATGGATAGCCGGATTTGGGAAGGCCGTGGCCAGCGTCAAGACGGCACGTGGTTCGAGTGGAGTGCCATTCGAAAGAGCGAACAAGAAGAAGAAGTCAACGAGTGGAATGCGCAGCCCGACTCGGTCAGCGGAGAGGTGATTTGGCCTTTTGTCGCTTACGGAAATGCCGAGCGCCCCCAGCAGCAAACGGTATGGTTTGAAGGTGCAACGGTATGGACATGCGATGAAACAGGCACCTTGGAAACGGCTGATGTGGTCCTTCACAAGGGCCAGATTTTAGCGGTCGGGCAAGGGTTGGATGAAGCCTCGGTCTTCGGCTCGAATGTACCAGCATATGAGCGGATTGACGCTCGCGGCAAGCACTTGACACCGGGCATTATCGATGAGCACACGCACATTGCTGCTACCCGTGGAATCAATGAAGGCACCCAGGCGAGCAGCGCTGAAGTCAGCATTCAATCTTCCGTGAACAGCGAAGACGTCAACATTTACCGTCAACTTGCTGGCGGGGTCACGACGGCTCAAATTTTACATGGATCAGCCAATCCCATTGGCGGTCAAAGCGCCATCATCAAGTTCCGATGGGGTGCATCCCCGCAAGAGTTGTTGTTTGAAGGCGCTTCGCCATTCATCAAGTTTGCCCTTGGAGAGAATGTAAAGCAAAGCAATTGGGGCAATGATTACCGCTCGCGTTTTCCGCAGACGCGAATGGGCGTTGAGCAGGTATACTACGACCATTTTTACCGCGCCCGTGAATACGATCAAGCGTGGAAGGAGTACAATCAACAGGTGCGAAACGCCAGCCGGCGCGCCCGTCGCAACAACACCGTGCCCGCTGCCCCCAGAAAGGATTTGGAATTGGAAACCCTCGCTCAAATTTTGAATAAGGAACGGTTTGTGACTTGTCACAGCTACCGACAGGATGAGATCAACATGCTGATGCACGTCGCCGATTCCATGGGTTTCACCATCAATACGTTCACTCACATTTTGGAAGGGTACAAGGTCGCCGACAAAATGGCCGCACACGGCGCAGGGGGCTCCAGCTTCAGTGACTGGTGGGCCTACAAGTTTGAAGTGAAGGATGCCATCCCGTACAACGGGGCGGTTCTTCACGGACAGGGCATCGTAACGGCCTTTAACTCAGACGATGCAGAAATGGCACGACGTCTCAACCAAGAAGCCGCCAAGGCGGTCAAATACGGTGGAGTATCAGAGGCAGAGGCGCTGAAATTTGTCACGATCAACCCGGCCAAATTGTTGCGCATCGACCACCGCGTCGGATCCATCACCGTTGGGAAGGATGCGGATGTCGTGCTTTGGGACGATCATCCACTGAGTATTT
>JGI20155J14468_10000739_pt1 | contig 26445 bp, 20 predicted proteins | sample COG_05_FD_14468 | JGI IMG/M metagenome (IMG submission 14468) | reverse complement strand
CCCCCCCTAATGAAATTACTCCTTTATAATAGACATCATCATGTCATACATTCAAGAACAATTTTTTGATATTGGAGCAAACTTAACACATAAGTCTTTCGAGAGTGATCTTGAAGAAGTTTTATTCGAAGCAAAAGAAAATGGCATTAAGAGAATGTCTATTACAGGAAGTTGCTTAGAAGACTCCATTCAAGCCGCAGAAATAGCAGAGCGATTTCCGGAAATGTGTATTTCAACTGCTGGCATACATCCTCATAATGCAAAAGAATATAGTCCTGAAATATTTTCGGAAATAAAAGCTCTGCTCAAGAAAGAGCCAGTAAAATGTATAGGTGAAACAGGATTAGACTTTAATAGAAATTTTTCTACTCCCGAACAACAGCAAATCAGTTTTGAGGCGCACTTAGAATTATCTATAGATGGAAATATTCCTTTATTTTTACACGAGCGTGATGCTCATGAAAAGTTTGTAGAAATTACCTCTGCCTACGTCCAACAAATGCCTAAAAGTGTAGTCCACTGCTTTACAGGCAGTAGAGAAGCTTTAATGAAATATCTTGATATGGGTTTTTATATAGGAATAACAGGTTGGGTTTGTGATGAAAGAAGAGGAACACACCTAAAGGAGCTAGTTCCACTTATTCCACTTGAACGGTTAATGATAGAAACAGATTCTCCCTATCTACTTCCTAGAGACATGAAGTTAGATAATTCTACAAGGAATGAACCAAAATATCTCGCACATATAGCCAATACGATTGCTGAAATTAGAAAAGAAAGCAAAGAATTAGTTTATTCATCTATCTACATGAATTCACTAGATTTTTTTGATATATCAATCTAGAAAATCTTTAATTCCTTCTATGTCGAATGGCCAAAGCAGTTCTCTTTCTCTGTGAAGAAGAACAGGAATTTTATCCCAGTATTTATCGAGATACATTCTCTTAGCATAGATATCAACCTCGTCAAAAGTCATATCATCATGGCTAAATTCAGACAGTAAGGATCGAGCCTGATCACATAAATGACAATCTTTTCCAGTTAATAAAGTCAGTCCTTTCAAACTACCGAACCAGAAGCAAGAAGACTATTCATCTCTTCCTCATTGAGATCAAGTGTTTCCAGTATTTCTTTGGAATGTTCTCCTGCCAACGCAGGCGGCAAAGTAATCTCATTTATTGTTCTATCAAATCTTGGTGCAGGAGCGGGCTGAGTGATACCTTCTAGCTCTATAAAAGTTTTTCTTGCAACATTATGAGGATGTTTTGGTGCTTCACTCATATCTAAAACAGGAGCAAAACACACATCTGTTCCTTCCATGAGTTCACACCACTCATCTCTAGTTTTGGTTATAAAAACTTTCTTTATGAGTTCCTTCTTTTCATTCCAAGTGTCTCGCTTCATTTGATCTCCAAAATCATCCTGTGATAGACCTGCTTTTTCACAAAGCAGAGCATAGAACTGAGGTTCAATTGACCCTATAGATACAAATTTTCCATCTTTACATTCATACGTATCGTAAAAATGTGCGGCTCCATCAAGTAAATTTGTCTGTCTTTCTAAATTCCAAAATCCGGATTGGTGCATGGAGTACATCATCGTCATAAGAAGAGAAGAACCATCAGTCATGGCGGCATCTATAACTTGGCCCTTACCTGAGGTTTTTGTTTCTAATAAGGCAGCCACAACTCCTAATGCCAAAAGCATTCCTCCTCCTCCAAAATCTCCTATGAGATTTAGTGGCGGAACTGGCGGTGAATCTGTTCTTCCTATAGCGGCAAGAGCACCCGATATAGAGATATAGTTGATGTCATGACCAGCTGCATTAGCCAAAGGGCCTGTCTGACCCCACCCCGTCATCCTGCCGTAAACTATCTTTTCATTTCTCTTTTGACAAACATCAGGTCCGAGCCCCAATCTTTCCATTACACCTGGTCTAAACCCTTCAAAAACAGCATCAGCACTCTCTATAAGCTTTAAAACGACTTCTACTCCCTCTTTAGATTTAAGATCTACAGCTATGGACTTCTTGCCTCTATTTGCCGGCTCCTCCCTGGATCCTGTACCTGCTGCCGAAGCTCTATCCACTCTTATAACTTCAGCACCCAGATCGGCTAAAATCATTCCACAAAAAGGGCCAGGACCAATGCCTGCCATTTCAATAATCTTCAATCCATTTAAAGGTCCCATATTATTCTCCTATAATTTTTCTTTACCCAACGGCTTAAATGTAAGTATCAGTTGTGGTAGTAATGTTAACGCACCTAATAATGCCATAACCATTGCGAGTGATACAAAAAATCCAAAATACACACTTGGATTAAAGTTTGAAGTAGCAAACACCAGGAACCCTAAGATAATTGTCAAAGAGGTATAAAACATAGCCCTTCCGATAGTTTTATGACTATTTTGCATAGATATTTGATAATTATTTGAGCGGCTAAACTCTTTCTTAAACCTATGAATGTAATGAATAGTGTTATCCACTGCCATCCCTACACTGATAGCTGCCACAGTAATTGTCATGATGTCTAAAGGAACAGAAAAGAGCCCCATCGACCCCAGCACTACACTTGCTGCAAGTAAATTTGGAATTATTCCAATAATTGACAAGTACAAAGATCTAAACAGAATTAAAAACATGATGAAGATAATACTAAACACTATGACTATAGTTCCGATTTGAGAATCAAATAAGCTTTGCAGCATATTATTATAAAGAACCGCAAGGCCAGTCAGCCTAAATTGATCGGACTCCAATTGAAATTCGGACTCTAAGGTATTAGAGATTTCTGATAATAATTGATTCCTATTTAAGCCCTCCGCAGACTCTATAACCCTAGCAGATATTCTGACTTGATTTTCATCTTCGCTTATATAGGAACTTAGAAGGTTATCTTTAATATCTTCTGGAAGCATAGTCTTAACTAGCGCTAAATCTAGCTCAGATAACGCCTCACCATCTTTTAGTTCTCTTGCGACCTTTATGCCACTTGCTACAGAGAGTACTTTTCCAATTTCTGGCAAGGAATCAATATAGTCATGTATCTCCTCAAGTCTATCTAGAGATATAGTATTCCACCAGTAACCATTTTCAGCGACATCTTCATCTGATCCAAAGTCGTCATCGAATTCGAAATCATTATCAAAATCTTCCTCATCAGAAATTTTCCAATTTTCTGGAGCATTGATCACTATGTCTAGAGGGGCCGTGCCTCCTAACTTCGTATCAAGCAACTCCATGCCTTTATAAATCTCGGTAGTAGGCTTGAAGTAATCAATAAATCTATTTTCTACAGTTAATTTACTTATTCCATACAAAGAGAAGCTAAAAAGAATTAAAGAAATCAACATAACGATATTTCCATATCTTTGAGTAAAAGAAGAAAAAACTAATGTTATTCCTTTACTGAAATCCTTAGATTCTTTTCCTTTATCAGAAGTAAATAGAAGCATTGCTACAGGAACCAGTGTAAAAGAAAAAATAAAAGCAAAGAATATTCCAGCTACCATCATCTTACCGAAATCTATGACAGGTTTTATTTCACTTACACTCAAAGAGGCAAAAGCNATGATTGTTGTCAATGCAGTGTAAAAACAAGGCTTAAGCATCTGCTCTATCGTCAAAGTGACTAAATCTGTTTTGTCCATAGAAGGATCGAGTTCATACAGTTCTTGATACCTAACAATTAAATGTATGGCCAAAGAAATAGAAATTATCAATAAAAGTGAAATAAAATTAGATGAGACTACCGTCACTCTCCAGTCCATCCAACCCAAGAAACCTATTACTACAAGAGCAATAAGAGCACTTGAGACTAAGGGCATTGTCACCCATCTTAATTTTTTAAAGATTAGACTCAGGGTTATGATGAACATAATGAGCACACCTATAGCAAAATACTTTAGATCACTCTCTATGAAACTAATCATGTCCGAAGCTATCATTGCAGTTCCACCTAAATAAAGCTGACCATACTCCTCATAGCCTTTCATGATCGTTCTNGTTGTCTTTATTAAAGTATCTCTTGCTATCGAAGAATCTACATTAAGTTGCTTTATCTCATCATTAATCTGTTCTAGCATAGATCATGAATCGATGGATTGTAATTATTTGAATTTATTATTTCTAAGATTGAGTATCTCTTATTTATTGCCTCTACATATACACCATCACCACTCAATATAAGCTGCATAGCAGTGTAGTTGGCCTCTTTATCTGTAAGTAATTCTGTATAAAGAGGACTATTTTTGAACTCTAGCCTGGCTAAATCTTTATCCGTGTCTAGATCTTCGATAGTTCGAAGATTGTTTGCTAATTCACTCATGCCCATCTTGGGGCTAAAAAGTAATGGAGCATCTAAGTAACTTAAAACCGATTCAACGCCTTCTATTGCTGCAAAGGCATCAACCATTTCTCTAACTTGAGTAATGGCCTCTTGCGAGAATAGATCATTCTTTGGATCAAAAATTATTATCAAGAAATCTGAAGAAGAATAGTCAGCATTTACCTCTCGATAATATTTTAAATCATCATCGCTTTCTAAAACCAAAGAATCAGAAGAAGCATCTAGCTTGAATTTATTTAAATTGAAAATAGAAAAAAGCAAGATCGTAAAAAATATTAATAAAATAGTCTTGGGATGGTGGGTAATATATTTAGAAAAAATCTTAGACATACTTATTGTTCTTTTGTTTTGCATTCATGCCCATATGTTCATGACCTCTTGCTTCGGCAAGATCGATTTGCTTTTGTCTTTGTGCAAATCTTTCTTTATCTTCGTCAGAAGATGAAAGATAGCACAAGTGGCATGAGACTCCTTTGATATAGTGTTTGGATTGCAAATCTATCTTAGATAATGGCCTTCTACAGCCAAAGCATTGGAAATACTCCCCTCTTTCTAAGTTTTCATTAACTGTAACTCGTTCATCAAAGACAAAACACTCACCTTCCCAAAGATTCTCTTCTTGCTCAACTTCTTTAAGATAACCAAGCACACCACTATCGAGCTGATATACCTGCTCAAAGCCTTCTTCCAGCATAAAAGATGAAGCTATTTCACATCGAATACCACCCGTACAAAACATTGCTATTTTTTTTTCTTTTAAATTGGACAGATTACTGTCAACAAATGCAGGGAAATCAGTAAAATTTTTCATGTTTGGTATGGTTGAGTTTTTAAAACTACCTATCTTTGTCTCGTAATCATTTCTAACATCAAGAACAACTGTTTCTGGATCTAAAATTAGCTTATTCCACTCAAAAGGGTCAAGGTGAATTCCTCTTGATAAAACAGGATCAAAATTACCCTCTAAAGGAAGAAGCTTATCTCTACATTTTATTTTCAACCTTTTGAAGGGAACAGAGGATGATATAGACCAGGTTTGATCTTTTAGCTTTAGTTTAGATTTATTTTCCAACAAAGAAATGAGATCTATTAAGGATTGTTTAGGTCCTGATAAAGTTGTATTGACACCCTGCGGAGTAGAAAAAAAAGTTCCTACAATTTTATTTTTTACACAAAATCTCTCAACAACTCTTCCTAGTTTTTTGTGATCCTCTATTTGTTCGATAGAGTAAAAGGTAATGACATGATAATCAGTCATAAGCTCAAGGTTACTGATCGTTTTTGCTACCACCCAGACAATCCGGAGATGGTTCAGCCTGTTGATTCTTTTCTTTCCATTCTTCTTCGGTAAAAGTATGCAGAGATATTGCATGGATAGGTCCAGAGATCTCTTCTTGAATTTGAGAATAAATAAGCTGATGTCTTTTAACCAAATTGAGACCCTCAAAGGATTTAGATATAGCAACAATCCTAACGTGAGACTCTCTGCCTGGCTCAACGTTATGGAGATAACTCTCGTCAATTACTTCTAGATGGGAAGGCTCTAGGACCTTTTTAAGTTTTGATTCTATAGATGTACATGCACTCATAGGCGCATTTTAGTTTCTTTCTAGCGTTAAGAGAAATTTTTTAATTTCCAAACCACCCGTAAAGCCTCCAAGACCATTTTTTGCTAGGACTCGATGACATGGAATAATTATTGGAAGTGGGTTTTTACCACACGAAGTTCCCACTGCTCGAAAGGCTTTATGCCTTCCAATTTTTTCAGCTATAGCTGAGTAAGACAAAGTCTTACCGTATTTAATTTTCTTCATCTCTTGATAGACTTTCATGCTGAAGTCTGAAGATGAGAGTTTATATTGAATATTAAAAACCTTAAGTCCTTCAAAAAAGTACTGATTAAGCTGGAGACTTAATTCTTTAAACCTCTCATCACTTTTTTTAGTTTTCAAGCCTTCAAAGGTTTGATTGGTGAACGATAAAGATAAGATATTCTCTTCATCTGCAAGTAAACCGATATCTCCTATGGGAGAATGAAAAAGACTCTTTAAAAACATCGGTTTTTAATCTTTCCAAACCTTTGTATCTGGATTTGCTGCATTCTCTTCGTGCTCATCTCTAGTAAGTGTATAACCAGATACTAAAGAGAGTGCTGCACCAAATGCAATAATACAAATAGGCACGTACCATAAAGCTAAATTTGCTAAAACTTCTTTAGGTACAATACCGTTAAGTTCATTTCGAATTACTGAGCTTTCAGGAAAAGAAATCAAAGATAAGATGATACCTGCAAAAGTTAAACCAAATCCACTGACGGCTTTGTCTGCAAAGCTTCTAGCTGAGAAAAGAATCCCTTCCTCCCTCCTGCCAGTCTTAAGTTGTATATCCTCAACTAGATCCATAAGCATAGATGCCAAGGTCGCAAAAACAATTATTGCCGAAGCGACATTAATCACCACATGCACACATAGAACAGGTAAAAGATAAGGACTACCGTTTTCAGGAAATAAAGATGTGCCAAATGTAAGGTCTATGTATCTCAATGCAAAAGGAAGTGCGGCAAATATTATTTGAAAAGACCAGATAGACATAACCGTCTTTTTCTTACCAAATCTATCGGTAAAAATAGGCGCAGCAAATATAGCAATTATTGGAGCAAGATATAAACATAATCCTCTTGTGAGCATTTCATCAAGATTTAAGCCCCAAAAATAACTATCAAAATAAATGGCAAAAGCTGCTTCTATTCCTCCAGCCAAAGCAGCTAATAGCCCTGAAAAGAATAAAAACATATATGAGCGATTGGCTAATAATGTTTCCTTAACTTCCTTAATGGTTTTAGAAAAGGTCATGTTCTTTCTCTCGGGAGGCTCTATTAGACTTGGAATATGTCGATGGGTACCAACGCTCGTTACCAGGATGCCAATGAAGATAAGTATGGCTGCCACAAGACCATATTCTGACCAAGCTTCAGGATTGAATCGTCCATCTGAAAATTTCTCCGTAACATTCGAAGGGCCAAACCAAAACCAAACAAGGTTATAGGTAGTCAAACCGCCAAACCATCCAAAAAAATATCTAAAAGACATTAAAGAAGTTCTTTCAACATAATTATCAGTTAACTCTGGGCCTAATGAAATTGAAGGTACTTCATAAAAGGTAATAAAAACTCTTATGATAATCGCGCAAACTAAAAGGTAACTAAACAGCTCCCAATCAGAAAGGGATTCGGGCGGTGTCCATAAGAAATAATAAGTAATGGCTACAGGTAATGCCGCTGCGTACATAAAAGGATGCCTTCTTCCCCATCTTGATCGAGTTCTATCAGAATAATATCCCACTAAAGGATCTGTAATTGCATCTACAATCAAAACTAAATTTAGAGCAAGACCGGCCATCCAGGCAGGTAAACCTAAGACAGAACTATAGACAAATAAAACAAAATAACTGAATCCATTATTTTTAATACCAAAAGAAATAGATCCAAATCCATAAAAGAATTTTGTCTTTAGATCTATTTTTTTTTCTTGTTGTAACTCTTCCATGACTGCCTTTGTTTTTAAATTTGCGAAAAATTAATATAAATTGGTGAAGACCATGCTCTCTCTTCTGAGAGGGATAAACAGTCATCATCTTTATCTGTTCTTGAATCACCATAACAGATATTAACCTTTATACACTCACCATTCTCATCATAAGAACATCTTAAATTGCCTCCATTGATAACCGGAGAAGGTTCTTGAATAGCTCTGACATAGTAAATCGAGTCTCTGCCTTCAGATTGAAACTCTGAGTCAAAGAATTCGACTTCGCATCCTTCTTGACTAGGCTTACATTCAAAAGTCTTCCAGGTATCTTTTATTAAACTTTCGAGAGACTCATTTTGAGTTATCTGTGGAGTAATTTTGACGACTTCTATCTTAGAAATATTTTTTCTTCTATCAGACGGGTTATAACATTCATTTTTGCAAATGCGCTCTAAATGCTCTTGCGTGATATTTGTTGCTGAATAATCCGGACAACCTGGTTTTTGTTCAAACGCGCCGACTGCTTTAATTCTAAATATTGGATTAGATGCTTGAGTTACAGTGCTTCCCATAGGAGAGATCGTTTCACCTTGCACTAGATCAAACCAAAGTAAAATCCTATCCCCGCTTGTTCCATATGTTTCTTTATTTCTTAGACCTTCCCAGATAGAGTTTCTGTCTCTTCCACTTGAATGAACTGCAGCTAAGCCACCAGTCGTAAAAAAAGAAGCCTCCCTTTCTGCTTCAAAAGAACCAAATCCTGTTCTAAGACCTAATAAAGGTTGCTCTCTTAAATCTATCGATCTATCAGCAGGTTGTTCAACGGGGTAGAGAATATCTCCAATAAACTCGTCACTAGGACCATTGGCCTCAGTTGTTACAAATCTATTTATCTCCTTATATCCTGTACCCGGTCTAGCCCTATGATTATCACTTGAAGCAATAAATCCAAAATTAAAACGGATAGGCTTATTCTGATCAAAATTAGATATTGCAAGACCGTATTGCGCAGACCCTGCTGGTCGGTAATTAAATGATGGGATGAAACAATCCCGACATTGGCCTGAATCTAACCAATCTTCAATCTCTACTCCTGGCACTGTTAGATGACCTGCAACGCCCATAGCGGCATAATTTTGTCTTGCCTCTTCTGCTCTAATTGAGCATTCACTTTCGGAAAATCCATTATCGATGCAACGTTCCTCGATTATCTGTCCCGCTCTCCAACAACTTGGCAAATAATTCTTGCTAGGCTTAGGGCAAGAAAGTTCGCCTTGATTATCCTCTATTAATGCCCTCCAAGGTCTATATTCCTCTGAATTACCATGACCAGACATTACTTCAAATAATATTTGTAAATTATCATCATTGAATTCAGAAATAAGTTGTTTATCTAAACTAGAAGCAGGAGGTGTATAAAAGCCCCAAGTGTTGCCGTGAGGAATAACTATTGCCGGATAATTCAGATCTCTAAGCTTAGTAAATAAATCTTTAGGCGTATCAGCGGATTCATAACAATCATCACTTAACTGACTCGATGGAATACCTTCCGGACAAACTTGTGAGTTTCCAAGTTCATCCGAAAAGGCTATAAAGTTAAAATATCTATGTCTATTTTCAAAGTCGAGTAAGGCAACTGGTCTTAACTGTTTAGATTGTTCAGGTAAAGTACCTCGCATGCCGCTTGTGGCTATACCACCTGCTCCTATAGGTCGTTTTGGTACCTTATTTTCTTCAATATCTCTAAACATTACATTCTTATGTCCATAGTGGTCTTCAGCAATAGAACCCACTTGTGTCCACTCGAAACCAAGAAATGTTACAAGATCTGGATCTTGCGGATCTGCCGGTTCATTGCATTGCCTGATCGCATCTTTAATAGATTTCCATTTCCTAGGGGTTAATGCCTCTGCATGATCTGTAGATACCCAAAAGTCTAGATTGGCACAAAATCTCGCAAAGTCACAAGCGTCAGAAATTGGATGCGGTCCTTCTCCATTTAAAATAGGCAAACTCCACAAGAATGCATCTGTAGAATAAGTAGTATGAACATGAGTATCTCCAAATAGAATCTGCTTCTCTTTATTAAATGATTCCTGGGCAACTGATTTTTGTAACACTAAGGATCTAGGAAGTTCTGAATCAACAGAATCTCCTGGTCCCTCAAGTTTTCCATAAAGATCTAGATAGATACCTGCTGTATAAATGCCAAAAATAATAAAGATTGTTCCGAACAAACCATAGATATAGCGCATATACTAATTTTTATCTTTTTTATTGGCTGTGTCGATAAATTCTTGCATGAAATCTCTGTCTTTTTTTGAATTCAATAGGTCATTTATAGAAAAATTACTTGATTCAAAAGATTGTGAGTTGCCCTGTTGAAATAGTGATATGTGAGGATACTTGAAGAAGTAGATTAATAAACCACCTGCTATAAAGCCTCCGATATGTGCAAAGTAAGCCACTCCTCCTGTTGAAGCAAAAGATGCGCTAAAAAATTGACTTACGATCCAAACAGATAAAACTATGAAGGCAGGAACTTTGATTACTGTGATGAAGATAAAAAGCCACAGTAGTACATTGACATTAGCTTTAGGGTGAAGCAACAGATAAGCACCTAGAATTCCTGCTATTGCTCCGCTTGCACCAATCATGGGTATATCAGATTGTGGATTAATTCCGGATTGTAAAAGAGCAGCAAATACCCCGCATAAGAGGTAAAAAATTAAGAATTTCTTATGACCCATACTATCTTCAATATTGTCTCCAAATATCCATAAGAAAACCATATTTCCGATTAAATGCATCCAACCGCCATGCATAAACATAGAAGAAAAAATGGTTAAATATGGGTGTATATATCCTTGCTGGCCTCCTAAGAGAGAGGCGGGAGTAACGCCAAAATTATAAATTGCAGTTTGATTGAGATTAGTGGGCAATGTACTCTGCCAGAGGAATATAAAACAACAAATTGCAATTAATACATAGCAGACAATTGGCCGAGAGCCAGTGTCATTATCATCAGAGATTGGAAAGAAGAACATCAGTCCTTCTCGACGTAACCTAAATCATTTACATTGGTTAGATGATCTTTCCTGTCAATATTAAACTTTAAGACCAGAAGAGTTGAGACAATTGGTAAGCAAAATCCAATAACTACATGGACAGCAGCAAATCTATTAATAATCTCACCAGTTAGCATCTCTTGAGTCGCCTCTGGATTATCAAAACCGGACCAGGAAACTATCAGTCCCGCAATAAGAACTCCTCCAGCCCCGACTAGTTTCTGTATGAATGCATTCACTGTTCCAAGTAAACCTTCCTCTCTTCGGCCTGTAGTGTTCTCGACATCTTCAACGATCTCCATCGCCATTGATCCTATAAATATGAATCCTAAAGACCCTAGGCTCACAAGGAGGCAACTATGTACAAGAAGTAACCACCATAAAGCATCCGATCCATTCACAGGAAATAACGATAAACCTAGATATGGTTCAAGCAATCTTAAAACAACAGGAAGTGGTCCTATAACAATCGTAGTCAAGAAAATACCAACAGCAATATTTCTCTTACTTTTACCTATCGCTATCCAGGGAGCAAGCAGCGCTAGAGTGATAACAGACGCAACCTGCCAAAGAGAATAGGAAGCAATATCTTGAGGTTCCCATTGCCAGAGGTAAGCTGAGTAATAGGTAACTGCACCGGTATCCACCCCTACGAGTAAAGAATATATACAACCAGCCCCGAATAGAACTAACCATGACCTATTTGATAAAGTTTCTTTTGCTTCTTTCAAGAAAGTTGGGACATGGAAGGCTCTTTCAGGAGGGACATGTAAACTAGGAATATGATGATGAGTTCCTATTGTTGTGATGGCCGTACTAACAAATATTCCAAGACCGCCCCAAAAGGCAAGTAGTTGGTAACCCGAAGCATTAAAATAACTGTCACCAAGAAAATATTGCATATGTATAAAAGATATACCTGCACCACCTATCCAGCCGAGAGCCATTCCAACTCCGGAAATCTTATTTCTTTGATCATAATCTTTAGTAAGCTCTGGAGCTAATGCTCCTCTAGGCACCTCATAAAAGGTCATAGAGATTCTCATGAGAATCATCAGCACCAATAATCTTGTGAACATTGAAGAGTCTGAAATCTCTCCTGGATCTTGAAGAATTAAGTAATAGCACAATGAAAAAGGAATGATTGAGGCATACATAAAAGGATGCCTTCTGCCCCACCTAGAGCGTACTCTGTCTGACCAGACGCCAACAAAAGGATCAGAGACTGCATCAACAACTAAAGCTATAGCTATGGCAAGCGACACAAGGATAGCATCAAGGCCCAGTACTTGATTGTAGTAAATTAACAACCATGTACCCAATAGGTTATTCTTAATGCCTACGCCTATAGCACCAAAACCATATGTCCATATAGTCCGGTTAGATGCCATTTGAACTCTTATACTTTTTTCTTCCATAATGAGAGATTCTCCCTAGATCTCAATTTCATTTATACATTAAAAGGGGTTAAATAAATACCTAAAAAAGGAGAAATAAATATCTGTATTTAAATTAAATAAAAGTAGAATATTCAAAGGAGAGTTTTATGAAAAGATTAAAAGATAAAGTTGCAATTGTTACAGGTGCAGGAAGAGGTATCGGCAGAGAGATTTGTTTATATTTGGCATCTGAAGGTGCAAGGATAGTTGTTAATGACTTAGGAGGTGACAGGGATGGAAGTGGAGAAGGAAAAGTCGCTGATCAAGTAGTTGAGGAAATAAAAGCTATAGGTTCAGATGCAGCTGCTAACTATGATTCTGTAGGCACAGTTGAAGGTGGACAAAATATATTTAACACCGCAATAGATGCATTTGGACGTGCGGATATATTAATCAATAATGCGGGTGTATTGAGGGATAGAACTTTATATAACATGGAAGAATCTGATTGGGATGTGATCATGGAAGTGCACTTAAAAGGACACTACAACTGTACAAGACCTTTGGTGAGATATATCAGAGATAACAATGTATTAGGTTGTCGCATCATTAATATGTCTTCTGTATCTGGTTTATTTGGAAATTTTGGACAAGTGAATTACGGCGCAGCTAAAGAAGGTATAGCTGGTTTTACAAGATCTTTAGCATTAGAAGTTGCAAAATATAAATGCACTGTGAATACAATCTCTCCGGGAGCGGCCACGCGATTAACTATTGATCTCATGGAGGCTGCAGGAAGAAAATATGATGAAAATGATTGGACTCAAGGCCAGGACAAATAGCTCCTGTTGTGGCTTGGCTTTGTACGGAAGAAGCTAATGAGATTACTTCTCAAATCATTCACTCACAAGGTGGCATTTTAGGCATTATGCAGCAGCCTGCAATCATTCAGTCTTTTACAACTGATGATATGTGGACATTGGATCAGCTGGATAAATTAATACCAGAAATGGTAGAAACTAAAAAGTATCATGATCAAGAAGTTGAAGAGAAAGGAGCCCCTAAGAAGGTCTAATTAACCTAGCCAGACTGTGGCCTGCTCTCTTATATCTGTCGCTGAAGCACCAACTTCGAAAACGTATTCTGCAGGTTCTATCTGCCAAGAATGGGTCTCAATATTCCAAAAGGATAAATCTCTTTCTGTTAACTCAAACTTGATTTTCTTTGATTCGCCTGGATTAAGATGAATTTTCTCAAATTTCTTTAATTCCTTTATGGGCCTATCTATTTGAGAATTAGAAACGCCTATATAACACTGAATGATTTCCTTACCTTCTATATCACCGGAATTTTTTATATCCAATTCAAATGCAGCAACAGATGATTCGCCCTTAGGGGGAATTGCTCTTAGATTGGAATATTCAAACGAGGTATACGAAAGACCATGCCCAAAAGGGAATAATGGCTCAATATTTTCTTTGTCGTACCATCTGTAACCAATATACAAACCTTCTTCATAATCCATCTGAAGATCTTTTCCGGGATAGGATGAGTATGCTGGAGTATCCGGCAAGGTTTTAGGAAAAGTTGTAGGCAATTTACCTGAAGGGTTAGTTTTTCCAAATAAAATATCAGCTAACGAGTTGCCAAATTCCTGTCCAGGAAACCAGCATTGTAATATTGAATTTGCTTCATCAACCCAAGGCATTTCACATGGAGAGCCAGTATTAAGAACAACTACTGTATTTTTATTAAGGCTGCACACTTTTTGGATAAGTTCATTCTGGTTAAGCGGTAATTCTAATGAAGATCTATCATTACCTTCAGTTTCCCAATCTGAATTAGTACCGACAACAAGGATCACTGCATCTGATTCTTGAGCTAAATTTGATGCTTCTTGCATTAAATCTAACTGGTCAGGTGCCTGCATACCAATTTGAACAGCAGGGAATCTTCCTTCCCATTTATATTCAACTTCTAAATGATAAGATTGCCCTTCTTCAAAATTTATTTTTTCTCTTTTAGGGGCTGATCCCATACCAAAGAAAGCTTCACCCGGTTCTTGTGATGTCCAGTTATCTATTAGCCTCTCACTGTTGATAGATAGTCTAGAAGGTCCAATACTAAAAATCTCAAAATCATACTCACCAGAGAATTCAGGTTGTAATTCTGCAGTAAATCTAACACTTAATGAAGGTCGTTTAGATTGAGCTACTATATCTAAACCGAAGCCACCCATTGCCCAGAACTTATTTCCTTTTAAAACTTTTGTTTCAATTGGAGAACCTTCAAATTCTTGTCCATCGTAAAATTCAACCTTAAAACCTTCACTCCCTTTAAAGAGATTGGTGGGTATGGCAGGAAGGAATTTATAGGTATGACAACCTTTGGCATAATTAATTTCTACATCATTGCCTAAAGCTGACTGAATACCTTCAAGTGGATGTACTACATAATGTGGATTGAGTGATGCACTACCTCCACCTAAATATTGTCCTTTCAGTGCATTTGGGCCAATCACTGCAAGTTTTTTAATATTCTGCTTATTGAAGGGTAAAACCTTTTCATTTTTAAGTAAGACCATGCCTTCCGAACCGGCCTTTCTTATAAGCAATCTATCTTCCTCTAAGTCATTACTTTCTTCTGGTCTTTCTATTGGGTTATCCAACCTACCTGTAAATTCTGCAACTCTAAGAATTCTTCTAACCTTATCATCAATTAGCTCTTCATTAACTTTTCCATTAGTGACCGCTTTAACTAAATTTTCACCCCAACTTCTGGCTGGACCAGGCATCTCACAATCTAGTCCTCCATTAGCATTGCCTATGGTATCTTGAGCAGCCCCCCAGTCACTCACAACATAACCTGGAAAATTCCATTCTTCTTTCAAGATTGTGGTTAATAATTCTTCGTGTGAAGAGCAATAAATGTTATTGAGTTGATTATATGCCGACATAACAGATAAAGAACCTGCTTTCACACCCATCTCGAAAGGTAAAAGATAAAGCTCTCTGAGTGTTCGTTCATCTATATTAGAACTCACAAAATGCCTTTGAAATTCAGTATCATTTCCTATGAAATGTTTTAAACAGGCTGATACACCCACTGACTGAACACCTTTGACATAGCTACTTGCAAGTTCTCCAGTAAGCATAGGATCTTCAGAATAACATTCAAAATGTCTTCCGCCCAAAGGATGCCTATGAAGATTGATAGTTGGGCCGAGAAGCACGTCTGCGTCTTTACTCTTAGCCTCAATACCTATTGCCCTAGCAATACTTTCAACATTCTCAGAATCCCAAGAAGAAGAAAGACAAGAAGCACTAGGAAAGCATGCAGATGTAGCTCCAGAAACAGAGTCTCCTCTGGCGCCTATAGGGCCATCAGTCATTTTGACTCTAGGGATGTTTAGTCTAGGGATGGCAGTTGTGTGCCAAGCAGAGGAACCAGAAAGTATAGAAACTTTCTCTTCAAGAGTAAGCTCCTTTATTAAGGACTCAATTCTTTCCATAGAATGATGTTATTTAAGCGTAATCTCTTTTTTTATAGATTGAATTCTTAGGCTTAGCAAAAACATTTCTTACCATGGGTATAAATTCCTCTATGTCCATATTTTCATAATTAGGATCGAAAGAATTTTGATCATATTTGGCACAGAATTCAGCACAAGCATGCCAATAAGGACTGTCTCTATACTCATCTCTCATATTTTTATCTAAACCGAGATAATCAAAGAAGTAATAACCCTGAAAAATTCCATGGTGTTTAACAATCCAATAGTTTTCTTCAGATACAAAAGGTTGAAGCATAGTAGCTGCCAGATCAGCATGGTTTGCAGAGGCAATCGTGTCGCCTATATCATGGAGAAGAGCGCAGACAATATACTCTTCATCCTTACCATCCTTGTATGCCCTAGTAGCTGTTTGTAAACAATGTGTAAAACGATCAACAGCAAACCCGCCATGATCCCCTTTTAAAATCGCGAGATGCTCCAGAATCCTATCTGGAAGATGGGTTGCATGCTCTGAACCTTCTCTCCCTATAATTGCATAATCTTCAGCAGTTCCGTTTAACATTTCTGTAAAAGTAGCTTGTTTTGACATATACCCTCTCTCTTTTGTAGTTAATTATGCCGTAATTAAAAAAAATTTCCTACTTTTAGGTCATCCAATTTTTGATCGTTTTATCTTTAGGATCAATAAGTACTCCTGGGTTCATTATGCCTTTAGGATCTAGAGTTGATTTAGCGGAGACTAATACTCTATTAAACAATTCTGGGCGTTGTTTATCATAACCATTTGGCCTATGGTCCCTTCCTACTGCATGATGATGAGTGACAGTTCCGCCTTTAGAATTGCACAATTCATTAGTAGCTAATTTAATCTCTTTCCAAATATCTATCATGGTCTTAGGAGTCGCATAAGCACCAAAAGTAAAATAAGGAGCTAAGCCATCTGGATAACTATGAGTAATACGACATGTAACTAAAGACGTTTTTCCTGTTATCCTCTTAATGATTCTAGCCGTTTCTTCTTTAACATCTTTTATAAACTCAAAACTTTTATCCCAGGTGATGGCAGTTTCAAAAGTATCTTGAATAATCCCTCTTCTAGTAAAACTTTCTCTAAGATAAGGCGCCTTAATAAAACTACTACGCCAATTTCCAGATGAACCTGACCTGTGCGCATCTTTAGATTGTGTTTGAGGATCCTCATATAACCCTTTGTTTTCTGCAGCTATCTCCAAAGCCCTTTCTAGAGCATGCGACTTATCATGATCTGCAGACTCAAAAGAGAGAATCAATAAATGCCTAGAACCATCACCTGCTCCATTCAAAAGAGCCTCACTAGAGTCCAGAAGTCGACAATTTGCTGGAAATAGTCCTGATTGGCTGATTTGTCTTAATGCATTCAGAGCATCTAGATAATCTTCAAATTCAACTGTTGATGATGCTCTGAATGTGGGTCTATCCTGAAGTCGCATCGAGGCTGATGTAATAATCCCCATTATTCCCTCTGATCCAATAGCGAATCTATCGGGGCTAGGACCAGCTCCAGAACCAGGTAAACGTCTTGTTTCAAATGAGCCTGAAGGCGTTAACATAGTCAAAGACTCAACAAAATCGTCAATATGAGTATACAAGGTCGCATAGTGGCCTCCAGATCTTGTAGCTATCCATCCTCCTAGCGTAGAAAACTCAAAGCTTTGAGGGTAATGTCTCATAGTTAATTCGTGCTCTTTTAATTTTGACTCTAGATCAGGACCAAATATTCCACCTTGGATGAGAGCAGTCCTGCTTTCTTTATCTATCTCTATAATTTGATCAAGGTTTTTCATATCTAAGGAAATAACACCCTTAAAGTCTCCCCCTACATCTGTTTCGACTCCCCCACAAACGCTAGAACCTCCTCCGTAGGGAATCACAGCCACATCACTTGATGATGCCCAGTCTAAAATATTTGAAATTTCATCTTCAGAGCTTGGAAAAGCAACTAAATCTGGAGGAAATGGAAACTTACCCAGAATAGATCTGGCAGAATCTGGAAAAGACTTACCATAAGTATGATTCAATCTTTCGAGTTTGTTATCAGAGAGAATGTCTTCTAATCCTTTGGGTGGTATAAGTTTAGATTTCGATAATTCAATATCATTCACTTTTGGAATATCAATTCTTTCAACAGAATCAAGTTGAAAAGTACTGGCTATTCTTTTATCAATACTATTTTCTTCTTCTTCTGAGAGAAGTTCATCCTCATATCCCCAACCCCAAAATTTTCTTACTTTCATTTTATCTCTCCCATAAAAAGATCTTATTATGTAAGATACCGAACAGTAAAGACGAACTAATGTTAAAATAATTTTTTTAAATAAAATAATATGGCAAAAAAATACGAAAACTACTCTGTTGGAGATAATCTTTCTAAATCTAGTGATGCATATTCTGCATGGACTAATGATCTCTTAAGAAAACTTGTTGCAGGAAAGACTGTGATACAAGCAGGTGAATCTACTGGCGGACACAGACTTGTTGAGTCAGAAGTTGTCTATGTATTCCTTACAGGTACTGGGCAAATGGAAGTGATTGAATATTCTAATCATGAAGGCGGGCATGGAACTAACCCAAGTTTCGGGATAGAACACAAGGCTGAACTTGTTATCTCTGCCGGTGATATTGTTTTAGCTGAAGAAGGTGACTACATCAAAGTCAATAATACTTCTAATGTAGAACAATTATCTTACCTAAGAATATTCGATAGCGAGGGAGCTCGTAGCTAAAAAAAATCCCCACTCGAAAGCAGGGATTCCGAAAAGCGTATCTCAACTACTTTTCAACTAACCGTTAAAACTGTTAGCCGGAACCGGGGGTAACCCGTGTCAGAAGGATACTCCTGTTGTTCCTCTTCTATAATAAATACTAATAGTGATCACCTCCTGTAGAGGGTAATAATAATCCACGAATTCAATTCCCCTCGTGTTAAATTGAATGTGGGACGTCTATCGAAAGAATATCAATAAAATTAATATTAGAAAAGTTTTATTTACAAGTTTAAGATTTAAGATTCAGCCAAGATATTTCTTCATCAGATAAATCTATATTTATAGCATGCAAAGAACTTTCAGTTTCAAAAAAGTTTCTAGGTCCTATTAAGGGAAAAGAAGGAAATTTTTGATTCAAAACAAAGGCTAATGCTAACTGTATAGGATCGACTGCCTTTTTTGTTGCGAGTTCAAAACATCGAGATCTACGCTCAAGATTATCCTCACTTCCCCAAACTCTCTTTTGTTCTTCAGTATTGGGGTCAGCAACATGCGTTAATCCAGTAAATTCTTGAGAATCGAGAAAGAAACCCCGCGCTTGGCTCGACCATGGAAATATTGATATTTGATTTTCAGTGAGATACGTTACGTAATCTTCTTCGGAACAGCTAAAACATCCGGGCCAAACCGGATTATTCATTTGAGCTAAGCTAAAATTATTACTTAAAACCGTAAATGCTTCTTTCCCTGAAGAGAGTGCATAGTCATTAGCTGCTTTGAACCTGTCAAGAGACCAGTTTGAAGCTCCAAATATAGAAATGAGACCTTCATTTTTTAGTTCATTAAGAGTATCAATAAATTCCTCTACTGGAATATCTTCATTATCTCTATGTAAGCAATAAATATCGAGATGAGCAACAGACATTCTGGAAAGCGTTTCATTTAATTGAGGTCTAATTTTTTCTGGCAAACAATCTGGTGTATGAGCGCCCTTTCCAAGAATGACTACCTCATCTCTTAAGGCCCGTGAATTAACCCAACTGCCTAAATAGGAATCACTTTTTCCATCATTATAAATATAAGCAGTGTCAAATACATTTCCGCCTTGTTGAAAGAAATGATCAAACATGGCAAATGCATGATTACTATCAGACTGGTTATCACAACCAAACACCACTCTTGAAAGTTCCTTATTAATTCCAGGAATAATTAGGCTTGGAAGTGATTTAGGAGTATTTGAAGGAATAATAGGGACTTGTCTATGCTCTCCTCTATCGGCATCATAAATAACCTTAAGATCTTTTCTCCAAGTATCTAATAAAATCATATTGCCATGAGAATCATTGTGAGGAATTAGAGATGACTCTATTGACTCATTTCTATATAACTCAGAAAAATGATCAATTTGAAGTGCATATAAACCTTTATCAGTTTTCACTTCTATGATTTCTTTAGAGCCTTCATTATCTATAATTTTTATTTCAGATTCCCTATCTGTGAATTCTCCGCAGTGCCAGGGCTGATTAACAATAATGGTTAAATTATTATCTGAAATTGTGACATTACTCTCAGAAACAGAATTAGTAGCTGATTTTATTTCTGCAATAGAGCCATCTTCAAATTTTAAAGATGCTGATGCATTTAAATCTACACCTTGAGCATTTAATTCCCCTTCTCCTGCTAAAGAAATCGGATTCATGAATGCTTTATTATTTACTGAACCCACAATATATCGAGAGATTGAAGCCGGATAGCAACCTATATCTAGGATTGAACCACCGCCCAGTTCTTTATTGACCAGTCTATGTGTTTCAGGCACTTCAACTGAAAAGCAAAACTCAGCTTGAATATTTAAAGGTCCCTTAAGACGTTTGCTGACTAAATTAATAATCTCATTAGTTTGGGGATGAATCTTGTACATAAATGCTTCCATTAAAAGAGTGTTATTCTTTCTAGAAAGATCAATCAGAGCCATAGTTTCAGTAGCATTCATGGATAGGGGTTTTTCGCATAAAACTGCTTTTTGATTTCTTAAGCACTCGGCAGATAGCTCAAAGTGACTTGGATGGGGTGTTGCAATATAGACTGCATCTATTTCTGGATGAGAAATTAGATTTTGATATCCTAGAATTGGACTACAGTCATAGAGATCACAAAATTCCATGGCCCTAGATTCTGTATTACTTGCTACTGCTACTAACTTCCCTTCAGTTTCTTTTAATGCCTCTGCAAAAGCCTTTGCAATTGCTCCAGTGCCCAAGATCCCCCATCTAATAGGTTTCATTATCTCTCCTCTTTTAATTGTCTAAGTAATTCTTTATGCATTTTTGCGTCTATCGGATAAAAATAAATGATAATTAAACTTGAAGCAATCCCAACAATTGGAATCAAAGTCATGATGGCCTTCATGTCAGCTATTGTACTTTCTGTTTGAATCTCATTTGCCTGAAAGCCAATTGCATCAAGCACTAAGCCAAGAATAATAATTGCAAAGGCTATTGAGCCCTTTTGAGCGAAAGTCATGAACCCATATAAAGATGATTCACTTCTTACTCCTGTATGAACTTCACCATATTCGATAGTATCTGGGAGCATAGACCAAAATAAAATACCACCAGCACCAGATCCAAAGCCTATGAACCCTACTAAAACCAGGAGTTCGTTTAGTTGTGAAATAGGATAAAGATAAAACGATATCAAGGCTATGAGTGTGACAGAACTAGATATCAACCAAGTCAATTTTTTTCCTATTCTGTTTGAAATGACCCACCAAATAGGAATACTCAAAAAAGCAATAATGCCACTTGTGAATAAGATTGTTCCTTGGTGCTCATGAAGGTTTAAGGCATATTTTGTATAGTAAATTAAGTTATTACCAAAAAAAATGGTGGTTATTCCAACAATTAGGGTTGCACTAAATACAAGCCAAAAAGGTCCATTTTTAGCAACAGCTTGAGCTGCTTCAGCTAGGCTTCCTCCTACTCGCTCAATACCTAGATCATTTTCGGGCTCCTTAACAGTGATAAAGGTTACTGCATGTATTGCTAAAGCGGTTAATCCGGCAATTGCTCCTAATACAAGAAAACCTGAACTCTCATCTTCACCTCCCACCCAAAAAATGATTGGAAAAGCTAATAGTGCCATTAAGTTAGTACCTGTTTGTGCTCCTAGCATTCTAAAACCAGTTAAATTAGTCCTTTCTTGACTATCTGAAGTAATGCGTGGAGTGAGTGAAGAGAATGGAACACTGACTATAGTGAAACAAGTTCTATGTAAAAGGTTAGTGAACAAAAGAAAAGAAAATAACATCGCACCTTCAAAAGGAGGTACCCAAAATAATAGAACAAAAGACAAAGCTAAAGGCACATTACCGAAGAGAAGATAAGGTCTATAAACACCCCATTTAGTTCTTGTTCTCTCTGCTATATAACCCATAAAGGGGTCTGTTACTGCGTCCCAAAGCATACCAATTCCGTAAATTAAACCTGCAAGGGAAGGAGAAATACCAACTACATCAGTATAAAAATATAAAAGGTATAAACCCACACCACTCCAGTACAAACAGATTGCTATATCGCCTATGCCATAACCGAGTCGAGTTTTAAGTGTAAGCTTTTGTATTAGTGCTTCAGTCATTAATTAATTTTTTTGGGAAGTTCCAACTGACCTAATGTATTTAAGTAGTTTTCATTTCGCTTGTTATCAAAATTATCTGGATTATCCCTAAAGCTCTTTATGGGTTGACCAAGGCCCTTGATTCCTCTCGAACGCACACGATCTACATGGCCTAAATCTACTTCCAATAAACTAGTTTCTTCTGCAGAGCCTAATTCAGTTAAGATTTCTCCTTCAGGTCCTACGGTTATTGATTGGCCACATCCCTGTCTGCCCCCAGCATTAATATCAAAATAATAACACTGCTGTTGAATAGCGGTTGCTCTGGCCATAATTTTTTCTTCATTCCTATCAGAGGTGTCTGTCAAACTCGGATGAATAATAATCTGAGCACCTTTCATTGCTAAAGCCCTGCTGGTCTCAGGAAACCAAAGATCATAACAAATGTGTACTCCAAAAATACCNACCCCTTCTATTTCAAANACACAAGAGTCTTTTCCTCCTTCAATACCTCGCTCATATGGCTCAAAGGGATAATTTTTGGTGCAGAAAGNAACTATTTTTCCTTGATTTGATATAACTGGAGCTACGTTAGTAACTTTCTCATCATTGTNATGATAAAAGGANCCAGGAATGAGCCACACATTCTTTTCTTTAGCTAATTCTTGAAAAGATCTTAANTGATTATCCAGAGAAAATTCTTGTGATCTACTGGCACCACCAACAGCCAGTTCAGTGGCAACTACCATATTGATCCAAGGGTATCTACTCACTGTTTGACTGATTTTATCAATTAGATGAGTTTTGTTATTCGTATATTCTAAATCTAGCTGAAGACCGGCTATAGAGAAGTTTTTCATCGCAAAACTTTATCACATATTGGAAAGTGAAATTAAAGATTTAAAGTTCTAATTTCTATAGCGTCCGCAGATTTTTCTGAAAGGATTCCAGAAATAACTACAAATTTTAGATCCTTAGAAGGCTTGTACTCTTTTTTAAGAACTTTCATGACAGCATTGATATTTTTTTCATGATTTGAATACATAGCAGAATAAAAGGCATGTACTGACCCCGCTAAAGAGAGCTGACTAACTGTTTTCTTATTATTACTGAAAGCAAAAACAGGAATCATAAATGGCTTAGCATTAGAGACTATCTCGGCCGTTTGACCAGAACGCGTAATCGCTATAATGCCATCAGCGTTTATTGATTCTGCAATATTTGTTGCAGCTACACCAAGATGTTGCCAATCAGTATCAGATATAAGTTTTTTCTCATAACCTAATGTTTTATATTTTTCTGTTTGCTTCGCTATTCGTGAAATAAAGCTTACAGCCTCGGTAGGATATTTTCCAACTGTAGTTTCACCTGAAAGCATTACTGCATCTGCTCCTTCATAGATTGCATTAGCCACATCTGTAACCTCCGCTCTTGTCGGTGTAGGATTTTCAATCATAGACTCTAAAAGGTGAGTTGCAACGATAGAGCTAACACCATATCTTGCGCAATTAGCCATAATTTTTCTTTGAATATTTGGAAGGTTTGATAGATCAGTTTCAATTCCCAGATCACCTCTGGCAACCATAACAGAATCAGAGACTTTACATATCTCCTCTATATTAGCCAAACCTTCTCTATCTTCAATTTTGGATATAATTTTTACCTTCTTTGCTTGATTTCTAAGCACTTTCTTTAAGTCATCTATATCGGAAGCATGTCTAACAAAAGATAAAGCAATGAAATCAACATTTTCTTTCAAACCAAAAGCAATATCTTTCTTATCTTTCTCTGTTACTGAAGGTAGGTTGATTCGAATTCCTGGGAGGTTTACATGCCTTTTACTACCAAGTTTGCCACCATCAAGCACCTTACATTCCAATTCATTTTTTGTTTTTTTTAAAACTTTAAAATTCAGTAAACCATTATCTAAACTAATTAAAGTTCCTACATTAACGCTTTGGATGAGTTCATCATAATGAACTCTTATGGACGTAGTCTCTACATCTACTTCATCTCTTATCGTAAAAGAGACAAGTTGACCTGGTTCAAGATTAACCACTTGAGAGGTATTGCCCGTTCTAATTTCAGGACCTTGTGTATCTAGTAAGATACCTACAGGATTGAGAACTTCTTTATTGAGCTTCTTGATTCTGTCAATAACCTTCTTTGCATTCTTATGATCAGAATGAGACATATTTAAACGAGCAACATTCATTCCAGCTTTGTAAAGCTTCTTGAGACTGGTATAACTTTCTGTTGCGGGTCCTATCGTACAAATTATCTTTGTTCTTTTCATCATAATATGGCGTGGAATTCTACTTAAGAAATATTAAAAAGCCATATAAAAAAACAGGCCCCGAAGGACCTGTTTCTTTGTCTCTAATTAAAAATTACGTCTTAAATCCAGACCGTACCATCTTTCAGGTAAAGGCCATCCAAATTTTTGATAATCTCTATCAATACCACTTGTAGTGTAACCATAGACATCTTTATTATTCATTAAGTTATTAACAAATAATCTGGCTGAAGTGTCACCATCTTCACTAAACCACGAGAAGCTTAAATTGGTAACTTCTCTAGAAGGTACTCTATCATAAGCTCTCTCTATGCCTGAAGCAGAGAAGCTACCAGTGTAAGAGTGGCTGATGTTCATCCAGATAGGTCCAATTCTACTATCCATTTCATACTCAGCTCTTAAAGTAAATTTTTCTTGAGGGATCCCCTTAAGTTGATTTCCTTTAAGATTGAAAGTAAACAGGTCAGCATCAGAACCAACTGCAACATAATCTACAGTATCTACTTGAGTAAATTCACCCCAAATAGCAGCAGGAATTGAAGGATCATCAAGATTAGATATTAGATAATCTTCTCCATACTCAGTTTCTGTGTAACTGTAGTTGCCTGATAGCGTTAACTTATCAGAAAAAGCATAAATGATATCAGTCTCAAATCCAGTATTCGTGATACCGTCTGCATTTGTTACTCTATCAGTTGCCCAGCCTACATCGGCATTTAATTGAGTCACTCTATCTTGGTAACCGTCATAATCATAGGCGTAAACAGAAGCAAATACTTGCAAGGTATCATCTAAGTGAATACCTTTATAGCCTATCTCAAAAGCCTCAATAGTTTCTTTATCATAGGTCTCAAGAGCTAAATCAGCTCCTCCTAAAGGTATACCAAACTCATCTCTTTGACTGGCTTTTCCTCCAGGCACACCCAAAATATATCCACCCGCTCTATAACCAGTTGTTACAGAGAAGTACCAAAGTTCTGAGTCATTAGGTGAGTAATCTAGATTGATTCTAAAGTTTGTATCAGACCATTTATCATCGCCACCAACTGTTCTCGTGTAGCTGTAAGGAAGACCTTGATTCAAACTCAAAGGAGTTGCACAAGTAGTAGCTGTGACCTCACAAACTGGAGCGATATTGCTACCATTGGCAGCCACTCCAGCAGCTCCTGTATAAGTTGCAGCGCCCATCATTAAGTTACTGAGTGAAAGTGTAGTTTGTCCTGAATCCGGAGCTAAACCTTGAGTTTCTAAGAATGGTCCAAGAACTCCCGCACCTGCTAAAATACCAGGCATCCAAGCTCGAGCAAAATCCATACTGAGTTCAGCATAACCACCACTCTTCTCTAATGCATCTTTTTTATCTTCTGCATATCTTGCACCTAGTGTAAGGGCAAATTCATCATTAATTGTCCAAGTTCCTTGAGTATAAACCGCTGATGCCTCAGTGCTCATTGTGTTCTGATACTCATATACCAAACCTTCAGGTGAACCACCCCATCTACCTGATATAACATCATTCATAGGAGCTGATCCTTGTTCTACATGAGAGGTTTGCCAAAGGTCTCCTAAGAAGAAACCTACACTCGCCCCACCCAAGAAATCAACAGGCACATCAAATAGGCCGTAATTTGCAGGATTAACAACTCTTAATTCATTATTGTTAAAAGCATAGCTTTGTTTTCTCGTCTCATCCATATAGAAAAGACCTGAAGTGACTTCGATATCATCTCTAAGCTGCCAGTTAACAACCATTTCATGGGTTGTCATGTGAACATCTTCTAGAACAGTTTCTCTTCTAGTGCTAAAAGTTGCATCTGATAAATCAAAATCTCTGTTGAATGTATAATCAAAATCTACAAAACCGTATATATATTTAACTTGTAAAGTATCTGAAATATCCCAAGTGACATCTGACTGAATACCTTCATGCTCAAACATGACATGTTGGCAATT
>JGI20155J14468_10000737_pt1 | contig 26464 bp, 25 predicted proteins | sample COG_05_FD_14468 | JGI IMG/M metagenome (IMG submission 14468) | reverse complement strand
ATAAAAGAATTAGTTACATGAAAAATATTGATCTAAATAAATATAAAAAAAAAATCCAAGCTACTTTAGAATTTAAAAATATTAAAAAATGTGATATTATTATAATTACTGTTCCAACTCCCTTAAAAAAAAACTATGTACCTGATTTAAGTTTTATAAAAGAGACTATGGTTAGCATCTTACCTTTCTTAAGAAAAAATCAATTAATTTCCTTAGAAAGCACATCTTATCCTGGTACGACGGAAGATCTAATAGCAAAAAGATTAAAAAAAATGAGTTTAGGTAAAGATTTTTTCATTTGTTACTCACCAGAGAGAGAAGACCCAGGGAATAAGTATTTTAAAACAAAAAATGTACCTAAAATTATAAGCGGACACACCTCCAACTGTTTAAAAATTGGAAAGCTATTTTACCAAGTCTTTTTTAAATCATTAGTTCCAGTTAGCTCGACTAGAACAGCAGAATTTACAAAACTTTTAGAAAATATTTATCGTTCAGTAAATATTGGACTTGTTAATGAAATGAAAATTATTTCAAAAAAAATGAATATCAATATCCATGAAGCAGTTAAAGCAGCAGGTACAAAACCTTTTGGATATAGACCTTTTGATCCAGGTCCTGGTATGGGAGGCCATTGCATACCAATTGATCCATTTTATATGTCATGGAAAGCCAAAAAACTTGGATACAACCCAAGATTCATCAAAGAAGCAGGGATAATAAACACCATTATGCCAAAGTGGATAGTCTCAAACATTGAAAAAGTTTTAAAAAAAAATAATACAAGAATAAAGAATACTAAAATTTTGATTATAGGTATCGCTTATAAAAAAAATATAGATGATGATAGAGAGAGCCCGGCATATGAAATAATGAATATACTAAAAAAAAAAGTTTCAAAAATTGCATATCATGATCCATTAATTAAAAAAATTGATAAAAAAGGAAAATTTAAAAATTTTTCTAATCTAAAATCAATTAGTTTAACTGGAAAAAACATAAAAAAATATGATGTGACTTTAATTGTCACAGATCATGATAATGTAAATTATTCCTTAATTTTAAATAATTCAAAAATAATTTTTGACTGTAGAAACAAAATAAAAGTTATAAATAAAAAAGTACAGACAAAAGTTGTACAGCTATAGAATAAATGTCAATATTACTAAGAAAATTTCAACGATTTAAAAAAATTTTTCCAAACAAAGAAGAGAAGGATTTTGTAAGAATGAATCCTTTAAATTATAAGAAAAAAAATGGAGAAAAAATAGTTCTCATTGAAATGACAGAAAATATATATTTTATTGTTAATTTATATTTTCTATTAAAAAATAAAATTTTTGAAAATAAAAAAATAATTGGTCTTTGGAGTTGGCCAATACACAGAAAAAAAGGATTTAAAGCACTATTATCTTTTCTATTTGATTATTTTATAAACTATTTCATTAAATTAAAATGGATAAAAATTTATAAACATTTGGGTATTTATCAGGTTATTGATTTTAATAATAATTTCAGAGATAACATGTTTGTAGGGAAAAGTAATTTTATAGAAAATAATTCAAAATTAAAAAATAAGAAAAGTGTTCTAAATATTCGACTAGAAGGAATAAGGATTGGAGATTTGATTTATGATCATTATCTAAGGTTTTTTGGCGATGTTACTTTTGATCTTAAAAATACATTAATCAATAAAAGATTATTAACTATTTTTGAAGGTTCAAATAATAATTTAAATAACTTTTATTATAAACATAAAAAGCAAATTGAATATTATATTCCCCAAAGTGCAGTTTATTTAAATGGTCTAGCTATAAGATATTTTATTAATAAAAATATAAAAACAATTGGTGGAGTCAGAACAGATTCATATGTAAGTAAGTTTACCAAACAAGATTTTTTAGAATCAAGAAGATGTCAAACTGTAAAACAAGACTTTAAAAAAATTAAAAATAAAACTGAAAAAATAAATTTTACTAAAGAAAATTTAAAAAAAAAATTTCAAGGAAAAAAAAATAAAGAGTCCTACTACTTAAAACATTCCCCATATAATAAAAAAAAATTATTTAAAATCAAAAAAAATTTTGATGTGATAATTTTTTTACCAGATTTTTCTGATGCTCCCCATGCCTATGGAAATTTTGTTTTTGATGATTTTTTTCATTGGATACATGAAACTTTAGAATTTTTAAAATTAAATAATTTAACAGTTGCTATTAAGGAGCACCCTAATGCTTGGATATATAGTTCAACTCTATTCTTAAAGGAATTAAAGATTAAATATAAAAAACTAGTTTGGCTTAGCAAACATATTTCAAATAAGGCAATATTTAATAAAAAACCTAAATTTGGTATTTCTCCCCATGGGACTGTTTTACATGAACTTGCATATCATAAAATTATCCCAATAGCAGCTGGTCCAAATCCATACATGTCATATAATTTTGTTTTTACACCAAAAAATAAAAAAGATTATTTTTCACTTATTATGAGAGCAGCACAAAAAAAACTGCGCTTAAAAAAAAATTTTAAGAAAGAGATAGCAGAGTGTTATTATATGTATTTTTTAAACAATAACGATTGTCTGAAAACTCAAGCAAGAAATGCTAATATAAAAGATTATTTACCAAGCGTAGGAGGAAAAGGAGTATATGATATTTTAAAAAGATTTAATGAGGGGTTTTTCTCAAAATGATTCGTTTAATTTTAAGAATTTTTAGATGTCTTGATAAAAAAAGATTACAAAAACTACTTCATATTCAAATTATAACTATATTAATCGGAATACTTAATGTTATATCTGCTATTTTAATAGCACCATTCATTTTTATAATATCAGGAGAAAAATTAACAATACAAAACTCTTTTTTACAAAAAGTATTAAATTTTTTTAATTCTTTGGGGGAGGATAATTTACTTTTAATAATTTCTGTATTATTTGTCAGTTTTTATGTATTAGCAATTTTGTTTAATTTAATTTTAAGTTATTTTAGTTTAAGGTGGACTCAAGATATAAATATTTTTTTTCAAAGGAATTTATATGATTTTTATCTTAAAAAAAATTGGATAGCTCAAACTGAAACGTCTTCAAGTCAAATAATAAGTAAAATACATACTGATACCCAAAGGATTACGTCTACAGTTGTTCTTCAATTTTTAGAACTTGTATCCAATACTATAATTTCTTCAGGGATGTTTATTGCAATTTTTCTAGTTGATTTTAAAATTGCTCTAATTTCTATTTTAATATTTGGAATATTTTATTCATTTTTTTTCTATTTTTTTAAAAAGAGATTAAGAATTGCTGGTGATACAATTACCAAAATATATCCTATATATTACAAAAGTATGTTTGAAGCTTTTATATCAATTAAAGATGTTATATTATTTGATAAAAAAAATTTTTTTAAGAAATCTTTTTCGGACAGTGTTTATAAACTAAGAGATACGGGAGTAACACAAGCCTTTGTAATACAAATACCTAGAAATTTTATAGAAATTATTTTTTTTATTTCACTAGTAGTTTATTTTTACATTAACAAAATTTTATAATTATAAATTTGCAGAAATTACTGCGATAATTGGATTTTATGGTATCTGTGCATTAAAAACTATCCCAGCCCTCCAAAAAATTTTTAAAGCAGCTTCAACTATAAACTCTAATTTAAGTGCATTTGAAAATATTGAACAAGATTTAATTGATGCCAATAAAAGTTTTAACAAAATTGAAAAAATAAACTTAGGAAACAAAATTAACTTTGAAGAAAAAATTGAACTAAAAAATGTTTCATTTACCTATCCATCTAATAAAGATGCAGGTGTCTACGAGGTCAATATGAAAATTCCATATGGATGTAAAGTAGGAATAGTAGGAAAAACTGGATCTGGAAAATCTACTTTATTAGACTTGATACTTGGTTTTATAAAACCTGATAAAGGTGATGTAAAAGTAGATAACTTTACGATAAATAATGAAAGCGTAAAGAATTGGCATAAAAACTTATCGTATGTTCCACAAAACTTTTATATTTATGAAGGTACGATTGAATCTAATATAGCGTTTGCAGAAAATGAAGATTTAATAGATAAAGATAAGTTGAAAAATTCATTGATTATGTCTGAATTAAATGAGTTTATTAGAAACACAAAAGCAGATGTTGGAGAAAATGGTAAAAAATTATCAGGCGGTCAAAAACAAAGAGCTGGTATAGCAAGGGCAGTTTATAAAAATTCAGAAGTTATGGTTTTAGATGAAGCAACCAGTGCACTAGACACAATTACTGAAAGGAAAATTCTAAAAAATTTTGAAAATAGTGAAAAAATCAAAACATTGATAATTGTTTCTCACAGGTTTGAAACTCTAAAAATGTGTGATAAATTTTACTTTGTTGAAGAAGGAAAAGTTGAAGAATTAAAAAATTTTAACGATTTAATTACTAAATATAAAATTAAATGAAAATATTAATAACAGGATGTGCGGGATTTATTGGTTTTCATTTAATTAAAAAACTATTGAAAGAAAAAAATATAGAAATAGTTGGGATAGATAATATTAATAATTATTATGATATTAAATTAAAACATTCACGATTGAAAAATTTAAAAAAATTCAAAAAATTCAAATTTTTTAAGATTGATTTAACAGATGTAAAAAAAATTGATAATTTGTTCAAAAAAAAAAAAATAGATTTTGTGATTAATTTAGCAGCACAAGCTGGTGTAAGATATTCTTTAAAAAATCCAGACCAATATATTAATTCTAATGTTTTGGGATTTTATAATTTATTAGAAAAAATGAAAAAATATAATGTAAAAAATTTGCTTTATGCCTCTTCTTCTTCTGTTTATGGCAAAATTAAATCTAAAGTATTTAGTGAAGATTTGACAACAGATAAGCAAATATCTCTTTATGCTACATCTAAAAAGATTAATGAAGTATTTATGAATTTCTATGGAAGCGTGTATGACATTTCAAATATTGGAATGAGATTTTTTACAGTTTATGGCCCATATGGAAGACCAGATATGGCATATTTTAAATTTGCCAAATCAATTCAAGAAAGAAAAAAAATATATATTCATAATTATGGCAAACATGCTCGTGATTTTACTTACATAGATGACTGTGTTGAGTGCATAATAAAATTGATTTATTTAGTAAAAAGAAAAAAAATGAATACAATTGTTAACATTGCTGGAGGAAATAAAATTAATATTAAAAAAATGTTAACTTTAATAGAAAAAAATTTTAGTCGTAAAGCAATAACAAGCTATAAAGCGCTTCAATTTGGAGATGTAAAAAATACATTTTCAAATCCAGAAAAATTAAAAAAACTAATTAATTATAAACCAAAAACTTCACTAGAAAATGGTATAGCTAAGTTTTGCGATTGGTATAAAAAATTTTATAAAATATCACTATAATTATACATGGAACAATTAGCACCAATTGCTTATTTTACATATAACCGACCTGAACACACCAAAATTTCTTTAGAAGCATTAAAAAAAAATGAATTATCAGAAAAATCAGAAATTCTAATATTTTCTGATGGTGCAAAAAATAATGATTTAGACAAAAAAAAAGTTAATGAAGTTCGAAATATTATTAAAAACTTTAAAGGGTTTAAAAAAAAAAAAATTATTCTTAGAGAATACAATTATGGACTTTATAAAAATTTTGTAGAAGGTATTACAGAAGTTTGCGAAATTTATAAAAAAGTTATTGTTGTAGAAGACGACAATAAAGCGTCTAAATATTTTTTAAATTTTATAAACGACGGACTTAATTTATATGAAAAAGATAATTTGGTTTGTTCGATAAATGGATGGTTTTATCCAAAAAAAAATCATTTACAAGAAACATTTTTTTTATTAGGTGGTAATACTTGGGGTTGGGGAACTTGGAAACGAGCGTGGAATGAATTTAATCCTGATACCAATTACCTCCTTAACGAGATTAAGAAAAAAAAATTGATTAAAAAATTTAATTTAAATAACTCATTTGATTATTATAAAATGCTTCAAAAAAGACATGATAATATGAATGATTCTCATACTATAATTTGGAAAGCATCAACCTTTTTGAATGAAATGTATTCTTTATACCCAGCAAAATCACTAATAAATAATATTGGTTTTGATGGATCTGGAACACATAACAAAAACAGTGATGATACCTATGAACATAATTTTTTGGTAGAAAACAAAATTACGCTTGAGAGAGTTGCAATTGAAGAAAATAAGAAGGCATTAACGTTTATAAAAAATTTTTATAGGATTGAAAAAATTTTATATTATTACAAATTAATAAAAAAAAAATTTCTATTCTTTTTTAACATTAGAAAAGTATTTTAATTCAATTTTTATATAAAATTAACAATTATCTAAAAGTTTAATTATCATTTTTTATTTTTTTGCTATAGCTCTTATTTGATACCAGGTGTTATCAAATCTCCACCATATTTTGCACAAGAAATGAAATATAGACCAACTCATATATTTTTTTAATCTATATCTGTGAGGAAACCATTTGAATAAAAAAGGTTTAGACTCTAAAACTTTAAATCCTGCAGTGTGTAAAATATTACCAAGATTACTTGGAGACCAAGAGTAAAGGTGTTTATGTGGATCTTTCTCATTATATTTATATTTAATGTTGTCACATGGCACTACAATACAAATTTTTCCATTATCTTTTAAAGATCTATACAATTCTTTTAGTTCGAGAAATGGATTGTCACAATGTTCAAGGGCATGATTAGAAATTATAACATCAAAAAAATTATTTGGTAAATCTTTTGATGACTTAAATATTTTTGACCCATTTTTTTTTGCTACTTCAATAGCTGCATCATTAATTTCAACACCAAATCTGTCTATATTTTCATAGGAAGATAATATATATCCTCCACCACAACCAAAATCCAAAACCTTTTTGATTTTTGGATATTAGTTCATTAAATTTTATTTTATTGGCCTGACCCCCAAATTGACCGACAGATTTTTGCCAATCAAAATATTCTTTATTATAATGATCTTTAGATGTCATTTGTTTGTGTTATATAAATTAAATTAGCTTTTTCAATAAAAAATGCTATTAAGTGAATTAAATAGTAGTTTAAACTTATTAATCTAGTGAAAAAAATAATTAAATTCATAATACTAAAAACAAAATCTTTTTTTGGTATTGATGAAAAATTTGATGAATCACAAAAATTATCACTAGGAAAAATTAATTCAAAAATTAACGCCTTAAAAACAATAAATAAAATTGAAGACGTTGAATTTAAAATCTTCTCTCAGTTTGGAGATGACGGTATTATTCAATATTTAATAGAAAAATTAGAATTAGATTACCAGTATCACAATTTTATAGAATTTGGTGTAGAGGACTATGAGGAAGCTAACACTAAGTTTTTATTATTAAATAATAATTGGTCAGGTCTTATACTTGATGCATCAAAAGAAAATATTGAAAAAATTAAAAAAAAAAATTTTTTTTGGAAATTTGATTTAGAAGCTATTCATTGCTTCATCACAAAGGAAAACATTAATTCAACTATTTCCAAATCTCAAATAGATAAAAAGAAAATTGGCCTTTTAAGTATTGATATTGATGGAAATGATTATTGGATATGGGAAGAAATAAATGCAATAGATCCACTAATTGTTGTTGTTGAGTATAATAGTACGTTTGGGTTTGATAAAAAGATTAGCGTTCCTTATAAAAAAGATTTTAATAGAACTAGTGAACACTATTCTAATCTTTATTGGGGAGCATCTTTAGAGGCCCTGAAGTATCTTTCAAAACAAAAAGGTTATAAATTTTTTACAACTAATAGCGCTGGCAATAACGCATACTTTGTAAAAGAAAATCTTTTTAACAAAATTGACATTAAATTAAAAAAAAATTTCTTTCATAGTAAATTTAGAGAAAGTAGAAATAANGATGGAAAAAAAAATTTTATTAATTTCAATGATAGAACTAAACATATTGGTCACATGGAAGTTGTGGATGTTGAAATAAATAAATTNTTTAAAATATCCGATATATTGTAAGCTTTAAGATTAATGAAAATACTTATAACTGGATCAGAAGGTTTTGTAGCAAGAAATTTATCAAAAAAATTAAATAAACTTGGTTTTATTTGCTATGGAATTGGCAGAGGTCAATGGAAAAATAACGATCACAATGAATGGGGTTACTATAAAAATATATGTGCAACGATAAATTACAAAACATTAGTTAAGTATAAAAAAACAAAGTTTGATTATGTGGTGCACTGCGCTGGAGGTGTTTCTCCTAACACTAGTTTAAAGAAGTCAATTTCTGAGACTAAAGATTTTGAAAAAAATGTTTTAAGTATTAATTCAGTTTTAGAATACTTAGTCCAAAATAATAAAAAAGCAAAAGTAATATTTATTTCAACCCTTTCTGTTTACGGAAACACAAAAAAAAAAAAAATAAAAGAAGAAGAAAAATTAAATCCTATATCAGATTATGCAATTAATAAAGTTATAGCAGAAAACATTTGTGAAAGTTTCTATAAAAAATATAAAATTGATATTTTAATTTTAAGGGGTGGGTCGTTATACGGCAAAGGTCTAAGAAGACAAATGATACATGATGTATGTAAAAAAATTATAAGAAAAAAAAATATTTTTTTTGGATCAGGTAAAGAAACAAGAGACTTTATTCATATAGATGATTTTACTAGTTTAATAAAAAATATTGTTTCAAAAAGTTTTAGAGGTTTTTTAGTTATTAATGCAGGTTGTGGAAAAGGTATAAAAGTTATTGATGTAATAAAATATATTCAAAAAAAACTCAAAATAAATATCAAACCAAAGTTTAATATGTTTGGATCTAAAGTTAATCCTATTTCTCTTGTTGCCAATATTAATAAAACCAAAAAATTCAATTGGTCTCCAAAAATTAATTTTTATAAAGGTTTAAATGAGTATATGGAATGGTTAATAAATGATTAGACTCGCATTTTTAATTCATTCTAATAAAACATGGATTGGTGGCATAAATGTCATTTTAAACCTGATAAATCTAATCTCAAATACTGAGAATTTAAAAAAAAGAATTAAAATAATCCTAATTACTGATTCAAGGAAAAAAATTTCAAAATTTAAAATAAATGAGAAAGTAGAAATTATTGAAAATTCAGAATTTTTTGATCAAAATATTTTTTTTAAAATATTAGACAAACTTTCATTAATCTTACTTGGAAAGACTATTTTTTTGGAAAAACTATTGATTAAATACAAATTAAATTACATTTCACACACAAATATAGCCACTGGAAACAAAAGTTTCACAAAAAGTATTGTTTGGATACCAGATTTCCAATTTTTATATTTTCCTCAATTTTTTTCGTTTACTTATAGAATAATAAAAAAGATTAATATTTTAATTTATAAAAATCATGCTTATAAAATTCTTTTAAGCAGTAAAACATCAGCAAAAGATTTAAACAAAATATGTAAAATCAAAAAACAAAATTTAGTCATTAATAGTTTTATATTTGATGTTCCTAGTTTAAAAAAAATTAAAAAAAAAGAATACTTAAAAAAAAAGTACAACTTAAATGATAAATTTTTTTACGTTCCCAACCAATACTGGATCCATAAAAACCATAAAATTGTGATAAAGGCACTAAATCACATTAAAAAAAATAGTAAGAAACAAATTATTGTTTATTCATCGGGAGACAGAAAAGATTATAGATATAAAGATAATTTTAAAAATTTGATGAATCTAGTTAAAAAAAATAAATTGAATGATAATTATATTTATCTAGGACTCATACCCTTTATAGATGTAATGTCTTTAATTTATTACTCCACAGCCGTTATTAATCCATCCTTGTTTGAGGGGTGGAGTAGTAGTGTAGAACAAGCAAAAGCATATAATAAAAAAATTATATTGTCAGATATAAGCGTTCATAGAGAGCAAAAGCCAAAAAATTCATTTTTTTTTAAACCAAAAGACTTTTTATATTTATCTAACATATTAATTAAATTAAATTCATCAAATCAAATTTTATCAAAAAAAATAAATTTAGATTTAAAAAAAAATATAAATAAATATACTTATAATTACTGTAAGATAATTAACTAAAAGGTTTACTTTTTATCTTTAATTTTGATTAGAGCAATATCCTTTAAATCTTTAATTAATATTGGGTCAGATGATGCAGTTCCACCAGGATCTAATTTTATTTCACCTTTTTTAAATTTTTTTTTAAATATTTTTTTGTGAATACAACTTTCCCCAATAATTAAAATATCAAAATCTACTTTATTCCATTTATCGTAAATCGAATTATTATTTCGCATGCAAGTTGGTCTAAAAATTTCTACATCTTGTAAACTAGTTAGATAGATATTGTTTTTTAGATGTCGTGGAATAGTTAAAACGTGAAAATTTAATATTTTTTCATCATTTTTATGATTGTAGTATACTCTGTCAGACCAAAACTGTGCCCTTGTATTATATTTTTTTATTGCTGGTTTGAATGATAATAAATATGGATCTTTTAAACGGTACTTCTTAATAATATTCTCTCTATTCTTTTTTTCAGAACTTTTTTTAATAGAATCTTCATTTACATTAAATATTTTTTTAATTAGATTTTTTTTGCTATATGGAAATAAATTAAAATGTGCTGTTGAGACTCCCCAAATATATATAATTAAAAAAAAAATTGATGAAATTAGTATTTTTTTCATTTGTTTAATAATATTTATCACTTATAATTAAAAAATTAATAATTTATAATTCAATGCTATGCTAGGTTTATTTCTCAAATATAGTGGTATATTATTGCCTTTTTCTTACGCAATAATTTCAGGTTTACTATTGTTTATAGGTGTATTGTTATTAAATCAAAAATGGGCAAATACAATTCATTATTTTTTAACGTTTTTATTATTACCACCAGTTGCATTCGTAATTACAAAAATGATCTCTTCTAATCTTGCATTATCCCTTGGAATGATAGGAGCACTATCTATCGTTAGATTTAGAAATCCAGTAAAAAATCCTCTTGAGTTAGTTATTTATTTCGCGCTAATAACCCTTGGAGTAACTTATGGTGTAAATGATAAATTTGGATTTCTCCTTATATTAACAATATTAATTTTATTTATAATTACAAAATTAATATTAAAAGTAAAAAATTTTTTAAATTTAAATGAATTATTTGCATATTCTTTTTCAACTAATGACGGTGAATTAAAAAATTTAATGGAAGTAGAAAGTAAAAGTAAAATAGAGCTTTTAGAAAAACATAATAATTTAATTTTTTCATCTTACTCAAAAGAATTAAATATATATAAATTATCTTCTTCAAATAGAGAAGCGATCAATCAATTAAAAAAAGATATAGAAAAAAATAAAGATGTTCAAAATATCATTGTTAGATATGGTGAATAAAATTATTTTATTTTTTTTTATATTTTCATCGTATTCTTTTGCTGAATGTTTTAATCATAACCCAAATGAAAAAAAAATTTTAAAAAATTTTGAAATAAATATACAAGATCAAAGAAAATTTTTTAAAAATATAAGTGAACTATATATTTCTGGCACTAAATCAATGAGTAACGAATCCACTTCATTTGCTTTTATTGATAAAAAAAAAAAGAGAAAATATGCATCTGAAATTTTAGTAAATTATAAAAATAATGGATTATGTAAATTTAAAGCAAAAATTAGAATTCATGGCGATTTATTTGATCATATAGAGTTGGTAAATGGAAACCCGATACCAAGTCTTAGGGTGAAATTGGATGAAGGAAATATAAATGGAATAACAAGGTTTATTCTTTTAAGACCAAGAACTAGAGGATATGATAATGAAATATTTATAACCACTATTTTAAGGCAACTAAAATTTCTTGCCCCGAGGACTTTCAAAACAAATGTGAAGCTTTTTAATCAAGAGGTAGAATATTTATTTCAGGAGTCATTAAAGAAGGAATTCCTAGAAAATAATAATAGGGTTGAAGGACCTATTTTGGAGTCTAATGAGGACTTTGAGAACCCAAAAATACAACAAATGACAAAAATTTCAAATAAAGAATGGATTAAATCTAATTATATTAAAGCTAACATCAGTTTAGAAGCATTGCATAATTATAATTTATTTTTCTTAAAATCTTACAAGTTGAGAAATAATAAATTCTATTCGGATGAAATTTTGAGGTTTAATGAAGGAGACTTGTTAAAAAATGAGTACTTAAATATTGGAGTTTTTGATGCATTAATGTATGCCACAGGTTCCTCTCACCACCTATCTTATGATGATAGACGTTTTTATTATGATCCAATTCTTTCTCAATTCGAACCTATTTATTATGATGGAAATTCTAACGTCCTATCTTATATAAAATATGATTTTTACACAGGAAGATTACAAAATATATTTGAGGATTTTAAAAAAATTAAAGCTTTAAATATTAAAGATTTTAAAAATTATAAAAAGACAAATCAAAAATTAAATAATTATCCCCCCGTTTCTAATATTGCAAGAAAGGGAGCAAATTCAGCATTTAAAAAATTACAAAAAATTGATAAAGGACTTCTACTCAAGAATTTACATAACAATGGATTTGAAATTATATCCAAAAAACAAATTGACACTATAATTAATAACATCTCTAAAAAGCTTCAATTAATGGCATCAGCAAATATTTCAGATAATTTTGTTGAACATAATGAGACAATATATCTAAATTATTTTGATGAGATGAATTTATTTACAAATACAAATTTAATATTTCTTCATAATTTTAATGATAGTAAAAAAAATTTATCGTTTGTTGAGATCTGTAATTATAAGGCTGAAAATTGTAAATACTCTAATATCGATAATAAATCTTTAAATAAGTTAATTGAACAAAAAGGGTTAAATAATAATTATAATATTTTTTTGAGTATGTCTAAAAAGGAATATCTCAATGAAAAATTAAAAAGAAAAAATAATTTAAATTCAGAATTTAAAAAAAGAAAAATAAATAAAGATTTAGAATTTTTATATAATAATGATCCTAAAATAGATATTTTAAAAGACCAAAAAAAAATAATTATAAATGTAAATAATTCAACAACTAGAATTATTTTTAATAAAGTAAAAATTAAAGATTGGTCAATTAAGCTAAATTTTAAATTTGAGCAAAATGTTTTATTCAGTCAACTCTACAATTTGACAGGATGTCTTACATTCTTAGATTCTAGTGTTGAAAATATTAATTTAGATATTTCAAATTCCATTTGTGAAGACTCTGTAAATTTTATTAGGTCTAAAGGTGTTATAGATTATATTAAAATAGATAATTCTATGTCAGATGGCCTAGATTCTGATTTTTCAGATTTGATAATTAAGAATATATATATTACAAATTCAAAGAATGATTGTGCAGACTTTTCATTTGGCAATTATAAAATTAATAATGCCACATTGATAAATTGTGGGGACAAAGCAATTTCAGTTGGTGAACAGTCAATTATGGAAGTAAATAATCTTATTATTAACAAAAGTAAAACTGGTATAGCCTCAAAAGATTCATCAAAAACTAAAATTTTCAAATCGGATATTTCTGAAGTAAATGAATGTTATGCAGCATATAAAAAAAAACAAGAATTTGATGGAGGGTATATATTTGTAAACAAATCTAGTTGTCTTAATAATGAAAAAGATAATTTAATTGATAATTATTCCAAAATAGTAATTAAGAAAAATCATGAGCTTTAGAATAGAAAATAAATATATTCTTGAAATAAATAAATTACAGGAATTTTATAAATTTTTGACAAGAAATTCTTTTTCAACACTTTACCCAAAAAGAAATATTCATTCTGTATATTTTGATAATCAAAAACTTAGTTCATATAACGAATCGATAGAGGGATTAGTTCCCAGAAAAAAAATAAGACTTAGAAACTATCCAAAGTCAAAAGAAAAAAATACTTCTAAAAATTTTTTGTTTGAAATAAAAGTAAATTCTGTAGAAGGAAAATATAAAACAAGCAAAAATACTATTAATACTCAGAAATATTTAAAAGAAGGATATTTCGATAACAACTATGGTTTATGTTTTCCTAATGTTGAAGTTTTATATCAAAGAGATTATTTTTCTAAAGCCGATATAAGGATTACACTAGATAGTGAAATTCAATATAAATTTTATCAATCGAAAGCAGGGTATTCAGAAAAAAATATAGTTGTTGAGATTAAATCTAATAATCTTAATTATAACAACATTGAAGAAATTTATGGTTTGCAAAAGACAAGATTTTCAAAATATTGTGAGGCCATTGAGCGTGTAGGTCAAAGTTAAAACAAAAATAATGCATAAAGAACTAACAATAATAATAGTTACATTTAACAGTGACAATCATGTTTTGAATTTAATACAAAAGTTTCCAAAAAATGTGAAAATTTTATTAATAGAGAATTCAGGTAGAAAAAAATTTAAAAAAACAATTGAAAAAAATAGAAAAAATGTTCAGTGCATACTAACTGGTGATAATATTGGTTATGGAAGAGCTAATAATATAGGTATTAAATATGCCAAAACTGAATTTGTGATGATACTAAATCCCGATGCTTTAGTAAGTTCTCAAGTAATTAAAAAACTACATAAAATAATAAAAGAAGATAAAAAAATTGCAGCTATTTCTTGCCAGTCAAAAGATGATAAAAATAAAATTAGTAAACATTTTTACTTTAATAAATCTTCTAAAGTTAAAGAAAAATATAATAATTCAAACAGCCTTATTGATGTGGATTATTTTATTGGAAGTATGTTTTTAGCAAGAAAAAAAATTTTATTAAAAGCTAATCTTTTTGATGAAAAATATTTTTTGAATTTTGAAGAAATTGATTTATTTAGGAAAATCTCAAACCTAGGTTATAGAATATGTATTGAAAAAAAACTTTATTTTAAACATTTAAAAGGTAGCTCAGCTAAATCATCTATGAAATTTGAAATGGATAAGAGCAGTAAATGGCATTATAGCTGGAGTCAAATATATTTTTATAAAAAATATTATGGAATGATTTTTACATTAGCTTTTTTTATAAAAGAATTAACAATAAATTTAACAAAAATAATTTACTTTCTCTTATTTGGAAAAAAAAAAAATATTATATTAATTTATTACGGTCTATTAGGACTTATTAATTCAATAATTGGGAAAAAATCATACTATAGACCCAAAATTTGATTTTATCTTGTAATTAGAATTACTTGATTTTTTGTCTAAATATTATAATACCCTAAATTGATATGCACATTTTTATAACGGGTGTTGCTGGATTTCTAGGATCAAACATTGCGGATTACTATTTAAAAAAAAATTTTAATGTTTCTGGATGTGACACTTTAATAGGTGGTAATTTAGACTATCTGGATAAAAGAGTTAAATTTTATAAGGTAGATTGCGAAAATCTTGATAAAATGACGAGCATCTTAAAAGGTGTTGATGTTGTTCTACATACTGCAGCTTTAGCTCACGAGGGATTATCAAATTTTTCCCCACATTTGTTTGTTAAAAATAATGTTTCTGGCTCAACATCAGTTTTTACAGCGGCAATTAAAAATAAGGTTAAAAGAATTGTTTATTGCTCATCAATGGCCAGATATGGAGATATCAAAAATCCTTTTCATGAAGAAGATAGACCTAACCCCGTCGACCCCTATGGGATATCAAAACTAGCAGCTGAAAAACTACTAATTAACTTATGTGAAACCAATAACGTTCAGTACAATATAGCAGTGCCTCATAATATAATTGGACCAAAACAAAAGTATGATGATCCTTTTAGAAATGTAGTCTCAATAATGACAAACCTTATGCTTCAAAATCGTAAACCTATTATTTATGGGGATGGTGAGCAAAAAAGATCCTTTTCTGACATAGATGATTGTATATTTTGTCTAGATAAGCTTTTATTGGATCAGAATATTAATAAACAAATTTTAAATATTGGTCCAGACGAAAACTTTATAACAATTAATGATTTATACAAAATATTGAGCAATAAATTACAGTTTAATTTGCCTGCAGAATATCATTTAGACAGACCTAATGAAGTCAAACATGCTAATTGCAGCTCAGAAAAAGCTAGAAAATTACTAGGATACAAAACATCAGTAGAATTAAAAGACTCAATACAAAAAGTAGTAGATTTTGTAAAAATGGAAGGTCCAAAAAAATTTAAATATAATTACAAAATAGAGATTGATAGCGAACTAGTTCCAATCACTTGGAGAGAAAAAAAGTTTTAATTATTTTGAAACTAGAAAATTTAAATTTATAATATTTTTTATATGTGTGGAATAGCAGGAATTTGTAACTTTGGTGACAAACCTAATCAAAGCATTGTCAAATCAATGACAAAGAAATTGACACACAGAGGTCCGGACGATGAGGCATACTTTTTAAATAATCATGTAAGTTTTGGTCATACAAGATTATCAATAATAGATTTAGAAAATTCTCAACAACCAATGATTGATCAAAATACTAAAAATATCTTAATATTTAATGGTGAAATTTATAATTTTCTTGAATTAAAAAATGAACTTGTTTCAGCTGGTTATAAATTTAAAACTAATGGTGATACCGAGGTTGTATTAAAAGCATATAACAAATGGGGTGCAGATTGTTTAGATAAATTTGAAGGTATGTTTGCTTTAGCAATTTGGGACAACAATAAAGAACAATTATTCATTGCAAGAGATCGATTTGGCGAAAAACCATTATTTTATCAATTTTCACAAAAATATGGTTTTATTTTCTCTTCTGAAATGAAATCTTTTCTTATTAATGAAATAAAAGAAGATCTACATGTAGATTTTTCAAGTTTAAATACTTATCTATCATTAAATTACCTAATTTCTAATAAAACATTTTTTAAAAATGTACATTTGCTTGAGCCAGCAAGTTATATAGTGGTAAATAGAAATAATTTCAAAAATGTAAAATCAATTAAATATTGGTTTCTAGAAAAATACTTTAACAATAAAATAAAAGATAGTTATAAGGATGCACAACATAAACTAGATGGATTAATAAAAAAATCTGTAGAACTAAGGATGATTAGCGATGTATCTAATGGAACCTTTTTGTCTGGTGGTATTGACTCTAGCATTATATCTCTACAATTAAAAAATATTAATAATCACAAAATGAAAGCGCATAACTTTTCTTTTGAGGAAAAGAAATTTGATGAGTTTAAAGATGCAAAAAAAGTAGCTGATTTTTTAGGAATTGAAATATTTAAACATAATACACCTTTGCAAAATAATTTTGTAAACGATTTTCCAAAAATAATTGATGCTATGGATCAACCAATGTCTGATACTTCATTTTTACCAACATATTATCTATCTAAATTTTCTTCAGAAAATTCAAAAATGATTCTTTCCGGAGATGGATCTGACGAGTTGTTTTGTGGGTATAGTACGTATATGGCTGATTATATAAAAAGATTTACTCCTTCATTTCCAGCAAAATATTTTCATAATTTATTAAAATTTTTTAATATTTACAAAAACAATAATCTCTCAAAAGTTGGTTTAGGCTATAGAGTATCTAAATTTTTATCTGCTTTGGAACATCAAAGTTTATATTCACATGTTTTATGGAGGGAAATATTTACATTAAAAGAAAAAACTAATCTTGTTAATGAGGATTTTAAAAAATATATGAATTATGACTTTTTACAATATTTTAAAAATCAGAATGAATTAGTATCAGAATTGAATTACTTAGATAGATTCATGTATATAGATTTTAAATCATGGTTACCAAATGATATTCTTTACAAAATAGATAGAGCTACAATGTCTAACTCACAAGAAGCGAGAACACCTTATTTAGATAGAAATTTAGTGGAATATGTGTCATCGATGCCTGTAAATTATAAATTTGAAATGTTTAATAGAAAAAAAATATTAAAAGATACATTTAAACACAAATTACCCAAGACAGTTTTTGCTAAAAAAAAAAGTGGTTTTAATGCACCTATAGGAATATGGTTAATTGAAAACAAAAAAATAAGAGATATGGCCTATGATTTGATAAACACAAATAAAATGTATAATATTTTTAATAAGAAAGAATTAAATAAAATTTGGAACAATCATCAAGAAAGAAATTTTGATGAGAGTTTTAAAATATTTAACTTAATTTGTTTTAGTCAGTGGATAGAAAATAATAACTTAAATATTATCAAATGATTTCAATAATACTTCCATGTTTTAATGAGCAAGACTCCATCAAGGATTATATAGAAGCAGTTAATATTAACCTCAATAAGCTAAAATTTGAATATGAAATAATAGTTGTCAATGATGGATCAACGGATAAAAGCGTTGACAAAATAAAAGAAACGCAAGCTAAACTTATTTCTCATCCACAAAATCTTGGATATGGAGCAGCTTTAAAATCTGGAATTAAATATGCAAAATACGATACTATAATTATGACTGATCCTGATGGAACATATCCAGCTGAACATATGAAGGAACTTATTGAGATATATTTTAATAGCGCAAAAAATTCATTATGTTTAGATATGGTAATAGGAGCAAGAAAAGGTAAGGTTTATGACGGATCGCTTATAAAGTTTTTCATGCGAAAAATCCTTAAATTCTTAGTTGAGTGGACAACAGGAACAAAAATTATAGATATAAATTCCGGTATGAGAATTTTTTCAAAAAAAACAATTAATTCTTTTTTACCCCAGCTTTGCAATACATTTAGTTTTTCAACCTCTCTAACACTTGCCTATTTTTTAACAGGTAAATTTGTAAGATATCATCCTATTAAATATCATGTCAGAGCTGGTAAAAGTCATGTGAAAATTTTTAGAGATTCTCTGAGAACTTTGCAATATATTGTTGAAGCTATAATTTATTATAATCCTCTAAAATTAACACTTTTAATATCTTCATTTTTCTTTTTAATCAGCTTTCTTTTAGGTGTTTTATTTTTGATAAAAAAATCAACAGCCATTCTTATTTTAGCATGTCTATCAATTTTGATTACTTTCATCTCTATTTTTTTTGGTTTTTTAATGGATCTTTTAAGACAAACTTTTAACAAAACAAAATAATTTAATGAAAATTTTAAAATTTAGATTTATTATTTTCATATCTATAATAATTTTAGTACAAATTACTTTAATTTCTCATAGAAATTCTTTTTCATTTCATTATCTGTTTAAATTTTATCAAAATGAAATTGGAATTAAAAACGGTATTAAAAATAAAAAAATTTTAGATATAATTTCTTTAATTAAAAAGAATAATTTGAGTGAATTTAGAATATCCAATGAATTATTGACGGATAATGTGCATAAACAATCAAAAATCCACCAAAAAATTTTTCAAAGAGTTATAGAGGGCTCTTATCCCTCAAAGTACAGCAAAGATAGTAAATTTGTAATTTCAGACACAAACAATTTAAATTGTAAAAAAAAAGACCAATTAAACCAAATTTATCTTTATGAATGTATTTAAACTATCAACTATAAATAATTTAAACATATATTTTTTATTTATATTCTCAAATTATTTTATTTATTTTTGTTTTAAAGAGAAGTTGTTTTTTTTATTTTTCTCAATATTAATAATTTTAGTTTTCTTATTTACAATAATTAAAAATTTTAAAGAGAATAAGTTAATTATATCAATTTTTATTTTATTTTGCTTAATTTCTCTATCAAGTCCAGTAGCAGATTGGGATGCAAGATCTATTTGGCTATTTAATGCAAAAATTATTTTTTTTGAGTCAAGTCTGGGTAATTATTTTTCATATAGTCCTTATTATAATCATATAGATTATCCAATTTTTGTTCCTGTTTTATCTGCTACATTAGCAACTATAATTAATGGTTGGAATGAGATATTTCCCAAGTTTTCTACTCTAATATTAGCTCTTCCTCCTTTAATAATTTTGTCTAAAATAAGTAAAAAATTTTTAAGTAAACTAGTTCTACTAATATTGATCTTATTTATTTACGAAAAAAGAATAATAAATGGAGAAGTAGATGCAATATTAGCTCTTTACTCTATTTTACTTATAGAACTATTAAAAAATTTCTTTAACATAAAAAAAGAAAATAATCCCTCTTTTGGACACTTAATCATAATATTATTTAATATAATCTTTCTAACACTAATAAAATTTGAAGGTTCTGTTATAGCATTAACTATATTAGCATCATTTTTTTTTACATATAGAGATAAAATATCTAATTTAAAAGTTTTAATCCCAATAGTCATAATTGCCTTCATACCAATCTTGCTTTGGCTATTATATTCTAATACTAAGATAGATACTTCTTCTGCGGGTCAAATGTTAAGTGGCGGAGAAAGATTTTTATCAAATTTATTAGATTTTAAATTTATTTTACATTTAGTTGGAAAGATTTTAATTAACAAACAAATGATGATTGTATTAATTGTATTTGTTTTTATTTTTGCAAAATATATAAGTGTAAATATGTATAAAATTAATTGTGATAAATTAATTTTAAGAAAAGAATTTTTATTCTGTTATCTTTCAATAATCAACTATTCAGTTATTTTAAGTATTATCATGATTATGTCTGAGGGATCTACACATAATGTACAACAAGAATATTTTATGGCCAATACTGCATCTGATAGATATTTCGCTCCAGTCCATTCTATGATTTTGCTATGCTCTATTTATTTAATTGAAAATAGTAAAAAGGCCAGATTATTCAATTAATTTTTTAAGTTTTGGTTTATTTTTTAAAATTACATATAACTTATTAATATTTAATGAGCTATTTCTTGGAAAATTTTTTACTTTCTTAAAATTTATTTTTCCTATTTTTTTATTAGAAAATTTTTTTGCAAAACTTAAAATATCCCTAGTCTTGCCCCCAATATTAATTACCCCTTTATGGTTTAAAAGATGCGGTACAATTTTAGCTACATTATAGTTAAATATAAAACTCGAAACAGCCCCAGATATGGCTTTTTTATGTACAAAAGGATAATCAGTCATTGACATTCTTAATATCAATGAATTCTTATACATTTGAACAGAGGCTTCACCCCCTAGCTTTGACCATGCATAATTATTAATAGGATTAAGTGCAGAACTTTCTTTATAATTTCCTTTTGTTCCAGGATAAACGTAATTAGTGGAAAAATATATTAGTTTTACATTATATTTTTCACATACTTTTACTAAATTTGCAGTCCCAATTATATTTAAAGTAATACTTTCTGAAATTCGATTGTCATGAATAGACATAGGTCGTGATAAACCGGCTGTATGAATAATATAATTTATCTTTTTTCTTTTTACATAATTTTCCATATTTTGGACGTTTAATATGTTGAACTCTTTTTTTGATGAATAAAAAATATTATCAGTATTAAGATTTTGCTTTAAATACCTACAAAATCTACTTGTTTTTCCAGTAACTAAAATTTTTTTTTTTAATTTATTCAAGGTAAATTATTTTGATTTATATTTAAAATATAAACTAATGTATGCAATATTAAAACATTTTTTAGTTGTATTATTAGAATTATCAAATAATCATATAAATATACTTAGTATGTATAACATTTTTTACTATGAAAATTAAATTCACAAATTTATATAAGTTGGCACCAAATAAAAAAAAAATTTTTTCAAAAATTAAAAATCTTATAGTTAATTCCAATTTTATTGGAGGCCCAGAAGTAAAAAATTTTGAGAATAGTTTTAAAAACTACACTGGTTCAAAATTTTGCATAAGTGTAGCCAATGGTACAGATGCTTTAGAAATTGCAGTAAATTCACTAGATTTAAAAAAAGGAAGCGAAATAATAGTTCCAGTAAATACATGGATATCTACAGCAGAAGCAGTTGTAAACAATGGATATAAATTAGTCTTTTGTGATATATCTTTAGATAATTATACAGTTGATTTAAAAGATCTTGAAAAAAAAATCAATAAAAACACATCGGCAATTATAGTTGTCCACCTATATGGCAATCCTGCAAGAATGAACAAAATTAAGCAAATTATTAAAAATAAAAATATTAAGTTAATAGAAGATTGTGCACAAGCACATGGAACTAAAATTAAAAATAAGCATGTAGGAACTTTTGGAGATATTGGAACATTTAGTTTTTTTCCAGGAAAAAACCTAGGTGCATTTGGAGATGGAGGTGCAATAATAACAAATTCTAAAAAAATTTCTGAATATTGTTTTAGAGATAGGAATCATGGAGCTTTAAAAAAATATGATCATCATTTTTCAGGAAGAAATTCTAGACTTGATAGCATTCAAGCTGCGGTTTTAAATATTAAATTAAAAGATTATGATAATGTAATTAAAAAAAGAAATTATTTAGCCAAAATATATTTTGAAAGATTGAAAAAAATTACTGAAATTGATTTATTCAAACTAGAAAAGAAAAATAAATCTGTATTCCATCAATTTGTTATTAAAACAAAAAAAAGGAATGAGTTAAAAGCATATTTATCAAAAAATAAAGTAGAAACAATGATACACTATCCTTACATGCTTAATGAATTGAAATGTTTTCCTAATGGCAAATTAATAAATGCAAAAAATTTAGGAAATAAAATATTAAGTTTACCGATTTCTGAAGAACATACCAAAATAGAAATAGACTATATATCAAAAAAAATTAATCAATTTTTTAAAATAAAAAGATAATATGAATAAAATTTCAAAACCTTACTTAATAAAAAAAAAAAAATTTTTTGACAAAAGAGGGTTTTTTCAAGAATTATTTCTAGAAAAAGAAATTAAAATAAAATCTAAATTTACTGCATTAGCAAATTCTAAAAAAAATGTAATTAGAGGAATGCATTTTCAATTAAGAAACAAGCAAACAAAGATAATATCAGTTATTTCAGGAAAAATTTTAGACGTTGCAGTAAATTTAAAAAAAAATTCTAGGGAATTCGGTAAAATTTATTATTTTGTATTAAATGAGGGCGACACAGTTTTTATTCCAAATCATTATGCACATGGGTATGAATGCTTGTCAAAAAAAACCTCAATAATTTATCATTTAGATAATTATAGAGATGCAAAGAATGAGTCTGGAATTCCATTTAATGATAAACATTTGAAAATAAAATGGAAAACAAAAAAACCAATTATATCTGAGCGAGATCAAAATCACTTTAGCTTCTTAGAATTTAAAAAAAGATATAAAGGATTGTGATAAAATTGATTAATCTATTTAAATAATGAATTTAAAAATTTTATGGGCTTTTTTATTATTTTTATAATAAATAACAAATACACGAGCAAAGCATTTTGATTATTATCAATTCTAATTTTGTTTAAATCTAATAAATGATCTAGGTATCTAATTTTTGAGGAAAATCCTCCTTTTTGAAACTTACCAAATACCTCATTTTTTTTTGAACTCATTCCTTGCATTTTATATTTAATAATCATTTTGTAAAAAAAATCTAAATCTGCGCTTAAATATCTGCTGTTATAAAGTCCAACATCTAAATGTTTTTTAGTCTTAATGAAAAAACCTACCGAATGAGAAGTATAAAAACCAAAACTCCAACGGACTTTCCATGGACTATAACCATGCATAAGTTTATATTTTTCTACAGATCCAAATAAAAAATCAATATTATTATTTGAAAAATAATTATTAACTATTTCAGTTGTTTTTTCATAATAATAATCGTCTGAGTTTAAAAAACCTAAAATTTCTCCACTGGCTAAATTAATACCTTTGTTCATAGCTTCCCATATTCCACCATCATCACCAATTATTATTTTACTTATTTGATCTCTGTATTTATTAATTATTTCTTTTGTTCCATCTGATGAATTTCCATCAATAATTATATATTCAATATTTTTGTAATTTTGACTAAGTACACTTTTTATACATCTTTCAATAGTAGCTTCTGAATTTTTAACAACTGTAATAATTGTAATTTTTTTTTTTGATTGTTCCATTATATTTTATTAAAAATTTCTGAATAAATTTTAGAATGTGAAATTGTGTTAAATCGATGCAATTTTTTTTTTGCAAAATCTGTTTTTTTAAGGAGTTTTTTTGGGGAATCGAAAAAAGATATAATTTTTTTTGATAAATCTCTATAATCACCTAATTTCACAAGATCACCGCCTTTGCCATTAAGCAATATTTCTGATGCACCAGAATTCATGTTGGTACTTATGACTGGAGTTCCAATTGTCAATGACTCTACTAATATATTTGGAAATCCTTCATATAAAGAAGTTAATATTAAAAGTTTTGATCTTCTAATGTAAGAAAAAGGGTTATCTGTTTTATTAATCATTATAACATTATCATAAATATTTAATTTTTTGGATAATGAAATAATATTTTTATGTTCTGGTCCATAACCTATTAAAATAAGTTTTATTTTATTAATTTTTCGTAAAACAATATTAAACGCCATTAAAGTAGTTTTGTGATCTTTTCTTTTTGAAAATCTAGAAACATTAACAATATATTTAAAATTATTTCTTAATTTTAATTTTTTTTTAGATTTTTTAATTATGTCAACATCAAAAGAAGGGCTATAGATAGTTTTAACATTAGTTTTGACAAAAAACTGCAAGTCTCGACTAAGCTTTTTACTAACTCCAATCACCATATCAGCTTTTGGGTATATAATTTTCATCAAAAATTTAATAATACTTTTTTTAAATTTTTCTTTTAAATTTTTTGAAAAATTAAGTTCATCTATATGATTGCGATCTATAAAAACTCTTTTAATATAGCTGATGTTAATAGTTGCAAAATAGGAAATTATGTTGGCAAAATTTTGATTAGAAATGAGTATAACTTTTTCGAATTTTGTATTATTAGTTGAAAGTATTATTTTTTTCAATTGAGGAATGGCAAAAATAGATCTAGAAACCTTTAAACTTTTGAAGCTTATTTTTTTACTCAAATGTTTTTTTAAGTAACTATTATTAAGTGATACAAATGTAATTGAAAATTTGTTTAAGTCTAATTTTTTAATGAGCCTTAGCAAGGAATTGTCTGCACCGCCTAAATATGAATAAGGGTGAAAAAATATTAGTTTTATTTTTTTTTTCATTTGTTAAGATATAATATTTTTATTTTATAACTAATAATTATTAAAATAAATTTTTAAAAAATTATTTGCTGTTATTAATGAAAAAAATATTTTACTGGTCACCTTATTTATCAAATGTAGCAACAATAAGAAATGTGGTAAACTCGGCATATTCATTAATTAAATATGACAAAATTTCATTTAGATCATATATTTTAGATGTATTTGGTGAATGGGACACCAAAAAAAAGGAATTATCTAAAAAAAAAATTGAATATTTAAGAATTAGTAATTTAAAAATAAATTTGCCAATTTCTGGATTTCTTAAATCAAGATATTTATCAATTCGAATTTTTTTTTCAAGCATATACCCCTTGCTAAAATTATTAAAAGAAGAAAAACCAGATTATCTAATAGTTCACTTATTAACATTCATACCCTTAACATTATTATTTTTTTTTAATTTTGAAACAAAATTTATTTTAAGAATTTCAGGATTACCTAGGTTAAATTTTTTTAGAAAATTTTTATGGAAAATAATAAGTAAAAAAATTACATTAGTGACATGCCCATCTTACGAAACAATGGATTATATTAAAAATACAAAAATTTTTGATGAAAAAAAAATTGTTGTTCTTCATGATCCTATAATTAATGTTTCCACAATATTTAAAAAAAAAAGAGATTTAAACACTAAAGAAAAAAATTTAAAAAAAAGATATTTTTTAAGTATTGGTAGATTGACTAAACAAAAAAATCATACATTGTTAATTGATTTATTTTCACATTATAAAAAAATGAATAAGTATTATAATCTTTATATTCTAGGAGAAGGTGAAGAAGAAAATTTTTTAAAAGAAAAAATACTAAGATTGAAGCTACAGGATAGAGTTTTTTTGCTAGGTTTCAAAAAAAATATATATCCATATATTAAGCTTTCTAGGGCTGTAATTTCACCATCTTTGTGGGAAGATCCAGGCGCAGTAATGGTCGAGGCCGCATTTTGCAACAAAATTGTTTTATCAAGCGATTGTAAAAATGGTCCAAAAGAGTTTTTAATGAATAATAAAGCAGGTTATTTATTTGAAAATGATAATCTGAACTCATTGATAAAATCATTTAATGAATTAATAGCAGATGACCCTGAACAAATTTATAAAAAAAAATTTTTAGCTAAAATCAATTCAAAAAAATATACAATCTTTAATCACTATTTGACTTTAAAAAATTTATTAATGTGATAAAAATTTTGATATCAAGCTGTCGATGTTTATATATTTTTTCTTGTGGATAAATTGATAAAATTTGTGTTGTTGAAATCTTCTTGTCCAATAATTTTTTGA
>JGI20155J14468_10000735_pt1 | contig 26473 bp, 23 predicted proteins | sample COG_05_FD_14468 | JGI IMG/M metagenome (IMG submission 14468) | reverse complement strand
AAAAAAAAAAATACAAAAAAAATTTTAACCTTTTTTAACTCTATAGATTATAAAGATTTTCAAAAAATCAATCTAATCAAATTTCAAAAAAATTTACAAAAAGAAAAAAAAGTTATAATTCAAAATGACATAAATCAATCAAACAAAAAATTATTTTGGTTAGGTTTTGATAAAAATTTTATAGAGGTTCCATGGGCATCTAAATATCCTAAAGATAAGTGGTACAAATTATCAAAAAAAACTAAAGTTGGCTCGCCTATATTTAAAAAAATAAATTATTGTTCTAGATGTTGTTTGCCTGAAACTTGGGAAGGTATTTCATTCGATAATGAAGGGATATGCACAATCTGTAAATCAGCAGAGGATAAAATGATCATTGAATGGAAAAATAAAGAGAGGGAGTTAAATAAAATTTTTAATAAACACAAAAACAATAATTATTATGATTGCTTGCTACCTATTAGTGGTGGGAAAGATAGTACATTTCAATCATATGTTTTAACAAAAAAATACAATCTTAATCCCCTAGCAGTTACCCATGGACAAAATTGGTTTTCTCTAACTGGTAGAGAAAACCTTGAGAACTGTTTAAATAAATTTGACCTTGATCACATATTTTTTTGTGCATCAAGAAAAAAGATTAATAATGTAGCAAAATCCTCTCTAAAAATGATTGGTGATGCATGTTGGCATTGTCATATCGGGGCAGGTACTTTTGCCATTCAGTCTGCCTTTGATTGGAAGATAAGATTAATAGTTTATGGCGAAGGGCCAGCAGATACTGATGCTAGAGGATCATTTAAAAAAAAAACTAAAATTTCACCTTATAGATTTCTAAAAATTTCAGCTGTTAAAAAAAATAAAGAATTTGTAAATAAAAAGTATTCATTAAAAAAATTATCTAACTGGAGTTATCCTGATCACAATGAACTTAAAAAATTTGATCCTGAAATAATTCATTTAGGTCAGTATATGTTTTGGGACGAACAAAAAAATATAGATTTTGTTAGTAAATATTACGGCTGGAAAAATACCCAAGTAGAAAATACTTATAAAGGATACAAGAGTAATGAATGTGTAATGGCTGGTGTCCACGATTATCTTAATTTTTTAAAAAGAGGTATTGGTAGAGCAACAGTGCATGCATCTGATGATGTAAGAAGAGGTTTAATAACAAGAGAACAAGGATTTGAATTGGCAAAAGAATTTGATATTCAAAAACCTCATGCTTTAAAATATTATAAAAAAATAACAAATTATAGTGACAATCATATAGATAAAAATATTTTTGAAGCCAGAAAGAAAAGTAAATATGCTAAAAAGTATAAATTATAATAAATATAGTTATAAAGAATTAGAAAAATTCTTTCAAAAACATAAATCAGTTAAAGATTTAAAAAAATTTTATAAAAAATTTATTTCAAATTATATTAAATTAAATAAAAAGTACAATTTTAATGAACAATTAAACCAAAAGTATATTTATAAACAAATTGATCATATTTTTTCAAAAAAAAAAACACATAAAAAAAGATTAAATTTTATACCTATTGGTATAAAAGATAATATTAATACAGAATATTTAGACACCAAATTTGGAATTAAAGTTAGAAAAAAATTTAAATCTGGAAATGATGCAAGAATTGTTTCACAACTAAGTGATCAGGGTGCGATAATTTTTTCAAAACTATCTTGTGCTGAATTTGCTGTACATTACATAGAAAAAAAAAAAGGCAAAAATCCTCAAAATAAGAGTCATATAGCTGGAACTTCGTCTACTGGACCGGTAATATCTGTTGCTGTTGGGGCATTACCAGCTGCAATAGGGACACAAACTGCCGGCTCAATTTTAAGACCATCTAGTTATTGTGGTGTTATTGGTTTTAAACCAACTTATGGAGCAATAGATAGAATAGGAGTTTTAAAAACAAATGATCTTTCTGATACTGTAGGGATTATTAGTAGAGATTTTTATGGGATAAAAAAAGTTTTTAATTCAATTGTAAAAATTGGTAAAGACTATCCTTGGACTATTAATTATAAAAAAAATTATCAGGGATATGAAAAAAAAAAATATGTAAAAATAGGATTTTTTGATGAGAGCCTTAAAGTGTTTAATAATTTTGATGAAGAAACAAAAATTGAATATATGAAAACAATTTCAAAACTAAAGAAAAAAGGAATGATGTTATCAAAAATTAGAAATCTAAGGATTTTTGATAATTTTCATCAGAATTTTTACACTACATATCATAATTCTTTATATTATTATTTAAAAAATATAAATCCAAAATTTTTAGGCCTAAGCGAAATATTAAAAAAAATAGTACTTCAAGGGAAAAAAATATCAAATAAAAAAAAAACTTTTTCAATTAAAACAATTCGTAATGTGAAAAAAAAATTTAATAAAGTGTTTGATGAATATGATTTTTTGATTATTCCTACAACAGCTGGTTTTGCTCCAAAATTTAATCAAACTGAAAAAGACGATACCTGTTTAATCTGGACAACTTTAGGATTTCCATCAATTAATATACCTATTTATAATTCTAAAAAAAATGATTTACCGTATGGTTTACAAATCATCTCAAAAAAATACTGTGATTTTTTACTTTTAGATTTTTCTAAAAAAATTTTTAATATTTTAAAATGAAAAAAAGAATTTTTATATTTCAACAAAGAGAATGGCATAACAGAATTGGGTATTTTCTAGCAGAAAATTTTAAAAAAGATGGTTTTGAACTTGGATGCTTGTCTTTTAAAAAAAACGTTCACAAAAAAATACAACAAAATTATCAAAATTTGTACGAAATCATCATTAATCATGACGATGTAATTGAAAATCCTTTGAAATATATTCCAAAAGATAAAAGAGATCTAAACGTGAAAGAAATAATTGAGGACCTGGAAATTGAAAGTATGTGGCAGCTTACACAAAGTGCTCGACATCACTCAAAAAGTTACAAAAAAAAATTTTATTATAGTTTTGAACAAAATAAAACTGATGATGAAATTATAATTTACTTCAAAGCTCTCTATTATACAGCTAAGAAAGTCTATGATGAATTTAAACCTGATATAATTTTAGCTCCAAACTTTGTTAGCTTACCTCATGCTATATTTAATTTATTTTTTAAAAGAAGAAATACAATGATGATCGGTACCACAGATTGTAAAGTCGCTGGTAAGGAAATATTTACATATGATTACTTAGATAGAGACTCAAATTTTTTAAGGCTTTTAAATCAGCTTAATAAGAAAGATAAAATTGAATATGATTTAAGAAGTGTTGATGAAGTTATATCCAATTCTAAAGATAAAAAATATAGAAAAATTTATTTTAAAATGACAAAAGATTATTTATATTTTCCAAATATTAAAAAATTTTTAAAAAGGTTTTTAAGAGATTTATATTTTAGTATTACAAAACAAAGAAATAACCATATAAAAGGGTTAGGCCCAACACCTGATGATAGACCATTTTTAATTGTAGTTAGAGATTTTGTAGTTTTTATAAAAAATACGATTTTGGAAAAAAGAATGCAATATCATGATTTGTCAGAAATAAAAAATTTTGTTTATTTTCCACTACAAGTTCAACCAGAAAGTGCTACAGATCTTTTGTCTCCTTTATCAACAAATCAAATTGAAACTGCTAGACAAATTTCCTTACAATTACCACCAGATTTCACATTAGTTGTGAAAGACCACCCAGCAATGTATGGCCTTCGAAGTTACAAATATTTAAGAAAAATGCTGAAAACACCAAATATAAAACTTATAAACTTTAGACACGAAACTACCGATGTTTTAAATAAGTCTAGCTTATTAATTACAGCAACAGGTTCAACTATATTTGAAGCTGCAGTACTTAAAAAACCCTGTTTGCAATTAGGTGAGCTTGGAACAACATTAAAATTACCCAATGTAATAAAAAGAGACACAAATTTATCATTAGACAAACAAATTAAAGATACTTTAAAAATGAATATTAAAGAAAGGTACGAATTCTATTTAAGAAATTTTGTATATGCTGGATTAAAAATAGGTTTTGAACCTGATTACAGGCTTATATGGGAAGCGAATAAAAAGGGTGATTTAAAAAAAATTTATAAAGTTTTTTTTGATGAGGTTAAAAAATTATTAGCTTAAGATTTAATTTTCTAAAATGTTTTTATAAAAATTTTTATACCTAAAGATATACTTAATTATTTTTGACGTATTGGTTTTAATTGAGGATGATGAAGTATCTAACTTATAAGTAGGAAGTTTGTAATAGTTGATTATATTTTCCCATTTTTTATAATCATCTCTTTTAAGTTCATTTGGTTTTCTTTTTAATCTTATTTTTTTTGAAGCAGTCAATAAAATAATTAATTTTGGCCTAGGTAAAATTAATTTTATTAAATTAAAAAAAATTCTTTTTTGACCAAAAATATATCCTGGGTATCTATCAATCAATATGAAATGATTTTTTGCCATGATAAATATTTTTAATATTCTCATTAAAAAATCAAAAAAAAGTAATAATAAATAAAAAGAATTAATGTATCTAAATTTTAAACTTAGTTTTGACAAATAAGTTGAAAACCAATATTTTGGAGCAGTACCAAAAGATGTAATAAATATTTTTGAAATTAGTTCTTTATTTAAATTGTTAATCATAGAACTTTTACCAGTTCCATCTGATCCAAGAAAAAGAATGAAGTTAGAATTAAAATCAAATAATGAATTATGATTAATATTAAATTTTTTGAAAAAATAATTTCTTAAAAATTTTTCAAGAAGTAATTTATTTTTAAATTTTTTAGTTATATTAATTTTATTTCGAATATTTTTAAAATTAGGTTTAAATATAAATTTATTAATTTGATTTATAGAATTTTTTTTCTCCCATAAAATTTTACCAATATAATAGATAAAAAAAATTATTTTAGAGTTTGTTTTAATGTCTTTAAATTTGTCAATTTTTAGAACATATCTGGTAACAAAACTTTTTTTAAATGAAATTTGATAAGCAACATCAATAATAAATTTATTTTTTGAAGTTTCGTTATAATAAAAAAATCTATTTTTATCTTTGAATACCGATAGTTTTCTTTTATAGAATTTTTTTTTGTAAATAAGCTTTTCAAATTTAAATTTGGACTCATTTTTTATAAAAATATCCAAATCCTTCTTTTTATTCTTCAGGTCTAATGTAAGATTTAAAAAAGGAATTCTTTTTTTTTTTAAAATAAAAAGTAATTTTTTTTTATTCATTATTATTCATTATAGATTAATATTAATAGTTATTTATTAATTTATCTTGAAATTTATTTTATTTACTATAGGTCATGGTTTATGGCATCTGATTTCATAAAATTATATGAAAATAATGGATTTATTGAGTTTAATAATATTTTTAAAGATGAGCAAATCAAGAAATGGAACGACATCTTAGACCCATACTTTTCTGGTAAAGATGAAAAAGTTCGTCTTGACCTGACAAGTATAGGTAAAAATGGGTACGATATTCTAAAAGAATTTTTCAATGATAAAGTTAAGTTTATTATAAACAAGTTAATTAAAGACCCAATAATTTTTTATGCGGGATCAATTGAAATTCCTTCAAATTCAAAAATTTCTCATGTTAATCATAATGAAATTGGGGGATGGCATACTGATACTGGAGAAAATTTACAATATTTAGATCTTAAAAAACCAATTTGGATGACTTTTTTTGTATATTTGACTGATGTAGATCAAAACGATGGTCCATTTGAAATCACAAATAAAATTTATAGAAAAGATGTTAACCATAATACAAAAGCATTCAGTTTATTAGGGAAGAAAGGTAAATGTTTTTTATGGGGCAATACTTTTTATCATAGAGCTGCTCCAAATTTAGGAGATAAAAGAAGAAGAATTTTAAAAATTCAAATACAACACAACTATCTAGAAAATTCTTATACAGAACAATTAAAAAAAATTCATAAATATATTAATGAAGATGATAATTATTTAAAATATTTAACTGGATTTAGCCATCACTCAACATATAGAGATTGGAAACTTAAACATGAAATCACTAAACAAAAAATAGATATTATTAATATGGATTACAATAAAAATTCTAATAAAGTTATTCAATTTAGTTATACTAAAAGAATAAAAAATAAGATTAAGAACTTATTTAATGTTAATAAGATTTAACCTAAGTACTAAAACTTTAATTATAAATTTTTTTTATTTTATTTTAAAAATTCCATTATCAATTCACACTTTTAGAAGTATAAGAAACGAAATTAAAATATATAAAAAATTAATGAATAAAGAATTTTTTAATTCAAAAAATTTTGGTATTTTAAAAATCTATTCAATTTTTTTTGGTTTTTTTATTCCACGCGGCACTCAAATTTCTCAATTTGATAAAAAATTTATAAAACAATACGTAGATTTTTATAAAACCTATAATTTAAAAAAAAAAGCATCTGAGGTATTAGATCTAACAAATTTAGAATTATTTATTAAAGAGCACAATAATGAAAATTATTATAGGTATAAAAATTATCTTAAATCAAAAGAAATTTTAGTTACACCTATTCATGGCGATTTATATTATAAAAATATTATAATTTATAAAAACAAATATTATTTAATAGACCTTAATTTTTTTTTAGAGAATGCAACTTATTATTTTGATTTAATTAATTACAAAATATTTTCATCAAAATATTACAAAAATAATTGGTTTTCTCTTTTTAAAAGCCATCAAAAAAAATTTTACAAAATTATTAATAAAGATTATTTGATAATGTACCTGTTATGGAAAGTAAACAATGACCTTAAATATATAAAAAAAAGTGAATTTAAAAATAAAAAATATAAAGATGTTTTAAAATATTTTTTTAATAATTTAATTTAAAATTTTGTTAATAAAAAACATGAACACAAAATGAACAAAATAAATTTTATTAACTTTTTTTTTATAAGAGTAAATTTTCTTATGTATAAAAAAACGATTTTTATAGCTCATATAATCTTTATATTTTTCTAAAAATACTGAAAGGCCATCTATCATTTTTTGGGGTTGTTTCGTGATACTATTTGGAGTTTTTAAATTATACCAAACATAATTTTCTTGAAAATGAATTTTTCTTTTTTTCAAAATAAGGTCCATAATAATACCCTTATCCTCAGATACAGTTAAATTTGTGTCAAAACCATTTACCAGATTAAATTCTGACTTTTCAATTATTAAATTGGATCCCATAGCACCAATATTAACGTTAAAATAATCTTCAATTTTTGAACTTTTTGGACTTCTAAAAAGAACTTCTTTATTTTGATGATTGGTTACATAGACAGTTGATAATATAGTTTTAGATTTATTTTCTTTAATAAATTCATAACTTTTTTTAAGATATTCTTTTCCCCAAAGATCATCATCATCTATAAAAGCTAAATAGTTGTTCTTACAATATTTAGCCCCAATATTTCTTGCCTCAGAAATATTTGTCTTTCTGGGGCAATTAATAACTTTTATTTTATCATTAAAATTTCCTAAATGTATTTCTTCAAATTTTCCATCTCCACTATGTATCAATATGATTTCATCAGGCTTGTAAGTTTGAGCAAAAATAGATTTAAAGCAATTCTTAAGATCTGAAATTTGTGTTTCTCTCTCAAAAGTATTTATGATGACAGAAAATTTTATTTGCATTTAATTATTTTTAATTGAAATTATAAATATAAATTTCGGGACCAACAATATAATCATCTTTTGAATTATCTAGTATTCTTATTAGTAAGGTTCTTGCAGTATAAATTTTCATTGATTCTGAAAGAATATTTCTTTCAATATTCTCATTTGTCAAAATATTATTTAAAATAACATTATCTTTTTCCAGTATTATAGCATCAAAATTATTTTTTAGAAAATTTACCAATTTTTTTTCTTTATTGATATCAAATTCTTGTCCTAAGAAAATTAAATTTTTTGAATTTTGTCTAATATTTTTTTTCTCGTACTTTTGAAGTATTGAAATCTTTTTTTCAATTTGTTCAGGTGAATTTCTTCCATCCCCAGCTATACCTGGTAAAATAATTTTTTGCTCTAAGAGTTTTCTGTATAATTTAAGTGTTTCAGAATTTTCTCTCATCATTAAATGAGAGAGAGAATAAATGACATTTTTTTCAGAAAATTTATCAAAGATTTGATATTGAATAAATTTTTTATTAATCGTTTCTTTGAATTTATAATGAATATTGATTTTGGTATATAAAGAACTAAAAAAAATAATCATAAAAAAACTAACAAAAAATATTTTATATTTATAATTCTTAAGATTAGTAAAATAAATATGAGATAAATAAATGAATAAAAAATTTAAAATAAAAATCGAAGGTCCAAAATAACGAAATTGAGGATAGGACCATTCTGCAATAGCAAATAACAAAACTGGTTCAAAGATAAAAAAAATAAACGTTAAAACTATTTTTATTTTAAAATCAGAGTCCTTAATGTTTTTTTTTTCCTTTACAAGGTAAACCATTAAAAAAATTATGATTATAGAAATAAATTTTTCAGTTATGAAAATAAAATAAATTGATTGATAAATTTCCTGAGAAAAAATGTAAAATCTATTCTTAACAGGATACATTATGTTGTCATTGTCAATTAATGATGAGTCAAACAAATGTTGAAAAGGATTATGACCTGCTGATAAAATATAATTTGGAAAAACTCCAATAAGAAAAAATAGAAGTCCAAAAAAAATTATCCTATTGATTTCCTTAAATTTATATTTTTGATAGTGTAAAAATAAAATTGAATATATAGAAGGAAGTGACCCCCAAAAATTAATACCCCAAGCGATTGATCCCAAGATTGCGAATAAAATATATACTTTAAAGGTAAATTTTTCTGGATTGTTAAAATATTTTAAAAAAAAATATATTTGAATTAAATAAAAAAATAATAAATACGCGTTTTTGCCACCTACAATTGCGACATCTATAAAAATAGGAGAAAGTGATATTGAAAGCACGAAAAGAAAAAAAATGCTTGATTCAATTTTTAACTTTTTTAGAATTAAGTAAGATAATATAACTGAACCAGAACTTACCAATAAACTTGAAATTCGTGAAAATAAGATAAATTTATCTGGGTTTAAAAATATAAAATCTTGAAATTCACTTAATGAAAAGTTTGTAAGAAAAATTTTATATATTAGCCCTATAAAACCACTTAATAAAAAATTTAATAACGGTGTGATAATTGGATCAATCAAGTTTTGATGAGCATGTGTAAAAAAACCATAAAAATAGAGTGTGCTTTTAATAAATGTGGCTTCATCTCCATTTAAAAAAAAAGGCAAACCATAAGTTATTACTGAGGATAATAAGAAAAAAAACAAACCCAAAGATAATAATAGAATTATTATGTTTAATTTTTTCTGAATATATAACATTTTATGATTATCTTTTTCTAGGTTGCCTATTTTGTTATCATGGTTAAACGTATTATATATAACTAAAATTGATATATTGATTGCATGAAAATTCAAAGAAAAATCTTTCCATTTATATTCTCATTGATAAAATTTTTTACAACCAGACAAAAATATCTTCTTTCTTTTTTTATATTTTTAACTTTTATAGGTAGTTTTTCAGAAATTTTATCAGTCAGCTCAACACTTCTTTTTGCAGAATTGATTATAAATCCAGAAAATTTAAATAAATATTTTAGCTATATAAATTATGATGTTTCAGAATATTTAGATAATAAAAAATTTTTATTTTTTATTGCAACAGTATTCATTTTCGTAATTATTTTATCTGCTTTGGTAAAAGCTCTAATAATTTATTTAAGTTTAAAATTAGGATATGGGATAGCGCATACCTTAAATTTGAACACGATCAAAAGCTCAGCTACATATAAGTTTTATGTAAATAAAAAAAATAATTTAAATTATATATTATCGAGTTTACAAAAAAATCACGATGTTTCTATAGTAGTAAACTCATTTACATTATTAACTTCATCAACATTTATATCTATTTCTATTTTTTGTTTAATGGTTATAATTGATCCACATATTACTTTAATAGTAACATCTATAGTTGGATCATTTTATTTAATTACAAACTATTTTCTTAAGGGAACAATAAACAGAAATAGTAAAGATATTGCCCAACATATAACTAAAAAAACTTATACAATTACTAATACTTTTAATTTATTGAAAAATATTATCTTAAATAATCTGCAAAACGTATATGTAAGTAAATTTAGATATTATGATAAGTTAATTTTAGAAAAAACAATCTTTAATAATTTGATCGCCTTTCTCCCTGGTTTAATTATCGTTACTGTCATAATCATATTTATCATAATAGGAATTTCTATATTATCTCTTTCATCTGTAAATATTGTTGATCAAATTCCTAAACTTACTGCACTTGTATTTAGTACACAAAGAATTATACCAAATATACAACAAATTTATTATAGTATCACGAGAAGTAAAGCTCATCTCTATTCAGCAAATGATGCATTAAATTTTATTAAAACGAATAAAAATAATAATTTTAAATCAAAAAAATATAAAAAACTAATTTTTAAAAATCAAATTGAACTAAAAAATATGTTTTTCAAATACTCAAAAGATCTTGAATTATTTAAAAATATCAATTTAAAAATCAAAAAAAATTCTAAAATTTTAGTCGAAGGAAAATCTGGTGTAGGAAAATCAACATTAATTGACATTATTTTAGGTATTTTAAGACCTGATAAAGGTCGTCTTAAAGTCGATAAAACAATAATTAACAAAAAAAATTTTATAAATTGGAATCAAAACATATCCTATTTAAGTCAAGACACATTTATTGTAGAAGGAAATTTTTATGAAAATATAGCATTAGACAATCGACTTGATAAAATAAGTAAAAAAAAAATAATTGAGTGTAGTAAACATGCGGAAATACATGATTTTATAACCACAAAGAAAAATAGTTACGATCATCAAGTTTCTTTTTCTGGTAAAGACTTATCCAATGGACAAAAACAAAGATTAGGAATAGCAAGGGCATTATTTAAAAATCCAAATTTATTAATAATGGACGAGTCAACAAACTCGATTGATTTATATAATGAAAAAAAAATATTTAAAAACTTGGAAAAATTAAGAAATTTAACAATAATTCATATTTCTCATAGAAAAGATAAAAATAAAATTTTCAACAAGAAAATTATATTCAAAAATAAAAAAGTATTTATGAAAAATATTTAATTATAATGTATTAATTCTATTAAATATTAAAATAAAAAAAAATATATTAAAAAATCAAGTTAAACATTTAAATTTGTAAATGTCAGAAATTCAAAAACTATTTAATAAATCAGAACTCAGATCATCTAAGTATAAAAAATATTTTTCAAATTATGATGAAATATTAAGTAGATTTAAAGACAAAGATATTAAAATAATTGAAATAGGAGTTCAAGATGGTGGTAGTTTAAAAATTTGGCAAGAATACTTTGGACAAAACAGTAAAATTTTTGGAATAGACCTAAACCCTCAGTGTAAAAGGTTTGAGAAAGGTAATATAAAAATATTTATTGGCTCTCAATCTAGTAAAAATTTTTGGACCAAATTATTTGATCAAATAGGCAAGGTTGATTTAATAATTGATGATGGAGGACATACTAATGCACAACAAATTATTACAGCAGTAAACTGTATTCCCAATATTAAAGATGGAGGAATGTTAATTACAGAAGATGTTCATTCAAGTTATTTAAGAAGGTTTGGAAACCCCAGCAAGTATTCGTTTATAAATTTTATTAAAAAAACTATCGATGATATAAATTCTTTGTATCCAAAATTAAAAAAATTTAATTTTTCACTAAATCAATTTATATATTCAATACAAAATTTCGAAAGTATGGTTGTATTTTACATTGATAGAACAAGGTGTAAACCTAATGATCTTGTAATAAACCAAGGCAAAAAATTTAATCATAAAGATTTTAGAGATTATGATAATAAAAGTAAAATATCTAAAAGATTAAAAATTTTATCTTTTCTGAAAAAAAAACTTTCTTTTTTAGATTACAAAAAATATTTTAATTAAATGATTTAAGGATAATGTATTATCATTTAAAATGTGATATACTAATAAAATAAAAAATGTAATCAAATTTTATAATTGGGTGATTGAAATTGAAAAAAAACAAATTAAAATTATTTAATATAAAACTTACAATTTTAGATTTGTTGTTTTTTTATAAACAGATTTCTTTAAAAAAATCACTAATGAGAGCTACACACAATCTTTATCTTAAAAAGAATATAAATATTAAAGGTAATATTGCAGATTTAGGTGCAGGAGAACATGATGCTTATTATGAATATATTGGTATAGATAAAAACAAAATAGATCGTTATGATTTTTATAAAGTTGATAGAGAGTCAAATGTTCTTAATCTAGAAAAAAAATTTAAATTAAAAAAAAAGTATGATCATATTATTTTATTTAATGTGCTTGAGCATATCTATAATAGTGAAGACTTAATTTCATCAATTAATAAAAATTTGAAAAAAAAGGGTAAATTAGAAATTTTTGTTCCATTTATGTTTAGATTTCATAGTGATCCAAATGATTTCATAAGACCCACTCATTCATATCTAGCAAAACTTTTACGTAAAAATGGATTTAAAGTAAAGAGCACCTTAATTGGAGCAGGTCAAATGGCTGTGATATTAGAAATATTATTTCAACATTTAAAAATTAATCCTATAAAATTTTTAATAGCTGTAGTTTTTCTTATTTTTAATAATTTTTTTAATATATTTTCAAAAGATTTTAAAAATTATTATTGTGGAGTACATTGTAGCTGTGTGAAAATAAATGAAAAAAATTAATTGTATTTCAGAAAAAAATTATAAATGTTTAAAAATATAATATTTTTAATTTTCAGGAGTAATTATAGAAAATCATCTATTGGAAATTTCGGAAAATCAAACACTTACGGAAAAATTAAATTAGTCTCCTTATCAGGAAGAATAAAATCAATTTTTGGAAGAATATTGTATTCTTTAAATTTAGGAAAATTTATATCGCTAGATGGAGACCCGTTTTTAAAGAATGAAAAAAATTCCATTAATATCTGGTTTACAGGTACTAGTTTAAAGATAGCGAAAGAATGTAAAAATTTTGAAAATAATTATGTTAACATGAACAATCCAATAATTGAGAAAGAAAAAAGGATATTTCAAATTCTCCCTATTATACAAAAGGGCAATCAGATTAAAAAAGATCGAAAAATAATTTTTATGGGGAAAATATTCTTTCAACCAAAAAATAATGATTTACTAAGTCAAAAGGAACTAAACAGTCACAAGGACAATTTATTGAATAATTTCAGTTTGCTAGATAATCTAGATTTTTGGAAAAAATTTAAAAAACAAAATAATGATGTTATTAAATTTGAAAACTATAGAATTCTTAAAACATATTTAAGAGAGAAAATTGTTTTAGAAATAAATAAAAATTTTAAAGATGATTTTTTGATCTACGGTCAAAATATGAAAGATAACGATATTCAATTCATGGACCCAATATTTGATTTAAATAAAGTAAAAAAAATTTATAAGGGAAATATTTGTTTAGATACAGGCTCTATAATGGGTAGTCTCTCATTATATCCTAGATCAATACAAATATTAGAAAGTGGGGGACTACTATTGCAAACAAAACAGACTGATTCAAAAGATATTTGGGGCAATTTATCTGAAAAAATAATATCAAATAATTTAGAAAAATTGCTTACAGATTTAGATAGCTTCCTATCGAGTACGCAAAAATGTAATGAGACTTTAGAGTTAATTGAAGCAAAATTTAATAATAGTAAAAAAGACATTGAAGTTTCATTGAAAAAATTTTTTTATTAGAATTAGTCTAATTCAAATTTTGTTTTATAATCTTTTTTTAATTTTGGGTTTTGTTCTTTTTTATCAAGGTAAAAGTTTCCAATCACTAGTTTATCTAATTCAGTTCCCATAAAACAATTAAATGCATCTTCCGGTGAATTAACAATTGGTTCTCCACGTACATTAAATGATGTGTTTACAACAACTGGGCAATTAGTTTTTTCTTTAAACATTTTTATCAAATTGTAATACTTTTCATTAGTTTCTTTATGCACAGTTTGTATTCTTGCTGTATAATCAATATGAGTAACGGCTGGTATATCTGATCTTTTAATATTGAGTTTTTTAATACCGAATAGTTTTTTTTCTTCATCACTCATTTTTTTTTGTTTTTCTTTTTTTATATTAGAAACTATAAGCATGTACGGACTATCTTTATCGTAGTCAAACCAGTTGCCAACATCTTCTCTAAGGACTGAAGGTGCGAATGGTCTAAAACTTTCTCTATATTTAACTTTAAGATTAAGGTTTTTTTGCATTGTTTCTGATCTTGGGTCTGCAATTATAGATCTACCTCCTAGTGCCCTAGGACCAAATTCCATTCTACCTTGAAACCATCCTATTCCATTACCCTTAGATAAGTCCGTAGCTGTTTTATTAATTAATTCATTATCATTAAGAAAATGAAATTTAGCACCTAAATCACTCAGTTTTTTTTCTATTTCTTCATTCTTAAATTCAGGCCCAAGATAAGAACCATTCATTTGGTCAATACCTTTATTCTGTTTTTGATTACCTAATTCTATATGCCAATATGCTAACGCAGCACCAATAGAACCACCAGCATCACCTGCAGCAGGTTGTATCCAAATATTGTCAAAAATTTTTTCTTTATATATCTTTCCGTTTGCAACACAGTTTAAAGCAACACCACCTGCCAAACATAGATTTGAAATTTTATATTCCTCTTTCAATGACTTGCACATTTTTAACATTACTTCCTCAGTTACTTCTTGAATAGATGCAGCGATGTCCATATGAAATTCGGTTAACTTTTCTTTTTTACTATTTCTTGGATTTTCACCAAACAAATCGTGAAATTTTTTATTGGTCATTGTTAATCCAGTTGTATAATTAAAGTATTTTTGATCTAATCTAAAAGACCCATCTTCTTTAATATCAATTAATTCTGATTTTATCAGATCAGCGTATTTTGGTTTCCCATATGGTGCTAAACCCATTAATTTATATTCACCACTATTTACCTTAAATCCAGTATAGTAAGTAAATGCTGAATACAACAATCCTAGTGAGTGAGGAAAATGTATTTCTTTTTTAATATTCAAATTTTTTCCATCACCGATTGCCACTGTAGTAGTTGCCCATTCACCTACTCCATCAGCTGTTAGGACTATAGCTTTATTAAATGGAGACGGGTAAAAAGCACTAGCTGCATGACTTAAATGATGTTCGGAAAAGAATAATTTTTTTGAATGATTAAAATTAGCATCATGAGATTTGAGAAGTTGTATAAGCATATTTTTTTGAAACAACTTCTCCCTTAACCAACTTGGCATAGCTTTTGTAAATTGAGTAAATCCTTTTGGCGCCATAGCCACATAAGTCTCTAAAAGTCTTTCAAATTTTAAAAAAGGCTTTTCAAAAAAAACTATTGCATCTATCTCAGAAAGTTTGATATTTGAAAATTTCAGAACAAATTCAATTGCATGAAAAGGATATCCAGAGTCATGTTTTTTTCTAGTAAATCTCTCTTCTTGGGCCGCTGCATTAATTTTTCCATCAATCAAAATACAAGCTGCACTATCATGATAGAATGCTGAAATACCTAATATTTTTTTCATTTAAAAAATTTTGAGTATGAATTTAATTTATCGTATATGATGTTAGCTTGAACCATTTCTCCTTCTAAAGTTTTATGTAGGTTATCACAAAAATATTTATTATTGTCATCTTTATCAATCTTTGGAATACCTTTGATAATTTTAACAAATGGAAAGTAATTTTTTTGGATTTTTTCAATAGTTTCTTCATAAAGATAAATTTTTTCATTTTTTTTAATTGCAGATATATCTTTTTGACTAAACAAAGAAACTAAGTAAAATTCTTTTACACCGTATTTTTTTGATACCTCTATAGCTTCAACAGTATTAAGCTCAAAATTCTTAAGAGAATAAATTATATCTTTTTTTGAAGGGTTTGCTTTTAGTGATGTAGTATTTAATTTATCTTCAAAAATATGATTAAACCTTAATAAAATTTTGTCCATTAAAGCATAAGATAAAAAATAACTTTTTAGAGTAATATCTATTTCTTTAATACTTTTTAAAATTTTAGTTTTTGTGACATTTGAAAACTCGTAATTTAATAAATGTTTATTACGATAATTATATTTTCCAATAACATTTGAAGTATTAAATTTATTTGCCCAAAAAATAATTTCTGGTTGATATTTAATAATTTCTTTCCAAAACAAAGTAATCTGTTGATCAGTATTTGCACCATTAAAAGCAAAATTAACAAAACTAAATTTCTTATCTAAGATATTTAATTGATCGGGCCATGAGGAAGATTGACTGCCTTCACAATTATAACCAGCTGTAGTAGATCCCCCAAAAATCCAAATTTTTTGTGATTTTGTTTTCTCAGATTTCTTATATTTTCTGTCTGTATCTACTATAGTTATTTGAAATTTTGAAAGATCCACAATTTCAAAAATAATTGATTTCTTAAATCCATATTTAAAAACATCAGCATTTGTTGGTATAAAAAAAACCACTCTTGTAATTAGTTCTAAGATTAAAATAATTAAAAAAGTGGAAAAAAAAATTTTTGTAAATGTAAATAAACTTTTCAAAGTAAAATTTAAAAGATGGTATAGATAAATGGCGCAATAGCTGAACCTTGACTTAGAACTATTATTCCTCCAAATAAAACTAATATAATGATTATTGGTAATAGCCAATATTTTTTTCTAACACATAAAAACTCCCAAAATTCTTTTATAAATTCCATACTAGAATTGATTTCTCATTGTATTTTTAATATCAGTTTTTTCAATCCAATAAGTTCTTTGGTTATTTTTCTTTAAGTTTAATAAATCTTTTTTAAAGAATCTAGCTAAAATTCCAGTTGGTGTTACTACTAAAAAAAAAATAATACCCATGACTATAGGCGCTATGAAGTTACCTAAAAAAATTCCAAATTTAAACCAAATTTTATTTAGCGGGCTCAAAATTTTTGAATTCAAAACGCCCAAAACTAAAAAAATTAAAGAAACTGAAAATGCCCAAATCCTTACTTCATTTTCATTTATTAAAGGCCATAAACTTACCATCAAAAAAACAATAAAAAAAATTATACCAAAGCTACGATTAGAACCAATTTTGATTTTGTTTTTCATTAATTCAATATTTAATTATTTTAGGTTTCTTATTTAATTTATTAATATATGAAAAGTCAAATTATTAAACTAAAATTTATAAAGATAAAAAAATTTTAAAATATGAAGATAAAATATGAATTAACTTCATTTATAGGCATATTAAAAAATATATGAAAAAAGAAATTTATTATTGGTCTCCCTTTTTAGGAAGAGTTGCCACCATTAGGAGCGTAATTAATTCAATGATAGGATTGAAAAGATATAAAAATAAGCGATACAAAATTAGCTTAATCAATTGTTATGGTGAATGGAATACATTTAGATCTCGTTTAAAACAAGAGAATATTAATATATTAGATCTACAAAAAAAATTTAACTTTAATATTGATTTGTATGGTTTCTTTTTTTCAAGACTAGTATATTTCTTCACACTTTTAGTTTCATATAAAAAATTGAAAATTCTATTAACCAAAAATCAACCAAATTTTTTAATAGTTCATTTGTTAACTTACATTCCTTTTATAATGTATTTAAATAATAATTTTAAAACAAAATTAATTTTAAGAATTTCTGGAAAACCAAAACTCAATTTTTTAAGATCATTTTTATGGAAAATATCTAATAAGAATATAAGCTTAGTTTTTTGCCCAACAATTGAAACAATGAATTATTTAAAAAAAAAAAATATTTTTGATAAAAAAAAAATAAAGTTTTTACCTGATCCTGTTTTATTCAAGGAAGAAATAAAAAAACTTGCAAACAAAAAAAAAAATTTAAAAGCGATTAATTATTCATTTTTTTTAAGTATAGGAAGATTAACAAAACAAAAAAATCACGAGCTACTTATTAATTTATATAAAGAATATAGAATAAAAGAAAAATTACTAATCATTGGAGATGGAGAATTGAAAGATTACTTGGTAAAATTAATAAGAAAATTCAAATTAGAAAAAAAAATTATTATCTTAAATTACAGAAAAAATATATTTTATTACTTAAAAAAAGCCAAAGCCGTAATCATAACTTCATTATGGGAAGATCCGGGATTTGTAATGATAGAGTCAGCATATTCAAAAAAAACTATTATTTGTTCTGATTGCCCAAGTGGCCCAAAAGAATTTATTAAAAAAAATAAAGGTGGTTTTTTGTTTAATTCAAACTCTTTAACTTCCTTAAAAAATTCAATCAAGAACTTTTCAAAATCTGATAAAGATAATTTGAATAAAAAAATTTTGTATGCTAAAAAAAAATCAGAAATTTACACTATTGAAAGTCACTCCAAAATGATTAATAGGTATTTAAATTAGATGAACAAAACTTTTTTAAGTCTTGGGAACCAACCTTTAGCAAATGATTATAAATCAAAAAAAGTAAAAACTTTTTATACTTTAAATTTGAAATTTAATAATCAAACTAAATTAGTTTCTATTAATAAAAGAGTAAAAAAAGAGATCATGTTTAATAAAACATATCCTTATAGATCTTCATTATCCACTTCAGTAAAAAATCATTTTAAATATTTGTCAAAAATAATTAAAAAAAATTACTTACACAAAAAAATTTTAGAAATTGGAAGCAATGATGGTACTTTCGCTAAAAATTTTAGCAAAAATGAAATTACTTGTGTGGAGCCTTGTTATGATGTTGGAAATGCATTAAAAAAAAAAGGATTTAGAGTTTATTTAAGATATTTTGATGATGTACTTGTAAAGTTACTTTCTAAAAATTCTTGTAAGTTTGATTTAATATTTTCAGCTAACACAATCACGCATATTGATAAAATTCATGAAGTTCTTGCTAATATCAAAAAAATATTATCAGAAGAGGGCGTTTTTATTTTAGAAGAACCATCTTTTCTAGAATGTTATAAAAAAAATGCTTTTGATCAATTTTATAATGAGCATATCTATGTATTATCTACTATCGCTCTTAAAAAATTATTAGATAAAGTAAATTTGAAAATTTTTAAATTAGAAAATATAAATATTCATGGTGGATCAACTAGATATTATATTACACATAAAAATAGTAAAAAATTTCGGTCAACATTAAGCTTATTAAAACAGATAAAAGCAGAAAAAAAGGCTGGCATACATAAATTTAGCACTTACAAAAAATTTGCCAGAAATATAATCAAATTAAAAAAAGATTTAATAAGTATTTTTAAAAAAATTAAATCAAATGGTGATAAAATTGCTGGATATGGAGCATCAGCTAAAGCAGTAACAGTGATAAATTTTTGTAATTTAAAAGAAGATTATTTTGAATATTTTTTAGATACAACAAGAAGTAAAATAGGAAAGTATTTACCTGGAACTAAAATTATGGTTAAAAAATACTCAAAATCTATATTAAATAAGAACATTTATTATTTTCTTGGTGCATGGAACTTTAAGAAAGAAATATTTTTAAAAGAAAGAAGTATCATTAAAAAAGGAGCAAAATTTATATTACATTTACCCTCACCATATGTTTATAAATTCAAAAAATAAAACATGAAAAAAATTTTAATTACAGGTGTTGCAGGATTTATAGGTTTTTCTTTAGCAAAAAAAGTTTCAACAAATAAAAATATTCAAGTAGTTGGTATTGATAATCTAAATTCATATTACAGTAAAAAATTAAAAATTAAGAGATTACAAATTTTAAAAGAAAATAAAAATTTTAAATTTTTCAATATCGATTTAATTCACAAAAAAAAACTTGCCGTAATTTTCAAAAAAAATAGATTTGATATCATTTTTAATTTGGCAGCGCAGGCTGGTGTTAGATACTCTTATGAAAATCCAAAATCTTATACTGACTCAAATATTATTGGTTTCATCAATTTAATTGAGATGGTAAAAAAAAACAAAATTAAAAAAGTTATTTTTGCATCTTCAAGTTCTGTTTATGGTGATGAAAAACCATTTCCTAAATCAGAAAAATCTGAAACTAATCCCATAAATTTGTATTCTCTATCTAAATTATCAAATGAACATTTTGCAAAATCTATGAGTAAGTCTATGAACACAAAGTTTGTAGGTTTGAGATTTTTTACCATATATGGTCCTTGGGGTAGGCCAGATATGATGATTATGAAATATTTAATTGCTTCTAGAAAAAAAATTAATTTTTCTTTATTTAATAAAGGGGATCATTATAGAGATTTTACATATATTGATGATGCCATAAACATTTGTCAATCATTAATTACAAAAAAAATTACAAAAAAATTTGATATATTTAATATTTGTTCATCAAATCCTATACTCATTACAAAAGTATTAGGAGAAATAAATAGGTATATTAAAAAACCAAAAATTTTAAAGAAACCAAGAGATAATGCAGATGTTTATAAAACTTTTGGTGATAATAAAAAAATAAAAAGTTTTTTAAGTAAAAAAATACAATTTACTAATTATAAAAAAGGAATAGAAAAAACTTGTAATTGGTACTTAAAAAATTTTAATTTTTTATAAAAGTTATTAAAATTTTTTATTTGCAAATGAGATAATTTTCTTACATCGATTTTCCCAAGTATATTTTTCAGCTGTTTTGTATGCATTTATTTTGAGAAAATCATTTATTTTTTGATTTTTAAATATCATATTGAGAGTTTGCGACCATTTTTTATCGTCATTTACTGCAATAAGTTTGCAATTAAAATTATTTTTGAGAATGTGTTTGTAAACAGTCAAATCTGAAGCAACGATAATCAATTTAGCGGCCATATAATCGAACATTTTCAATGGGGACATGTATTTTTCTAACCAGATAGAAGTTCTACCTTTAACCTTTTTTTGATAAGGCATTAAAGCAACATTATATTTTGATAAAATCTTTGGTATTTTTGAATAACTAACATAGTCAAAAATTTTAATATTTTTTTTTATTATTTTATTTTTTAAGTATTTCTTTTCACCGTAAATATGAAAAAAAATGTTTTGATTTTGTTTGGCTAATCTAAAAATTTGTTCAACACCTTTTCCTTCAAAAAAACTTCCTATATATACACATGTGTTTTTTAATTTTTTTGTTTTATTTTGCTTGAAATCACCAATATTAGAAGCATCATCAAGAACAACGCAATTTTTAGCATTAATTTTATAAATTTTTTTAAGCTCATTATGTAAAAAAATATATTTTAAATTTTCAATTAATCGCAGGTGTTTTAAAGAAAAATAAAGTAACCTAGATAATCCTGTTATCTCATGGTGTAGTTCTAATATTATATTTTTCTTTAATGTTGATGCCAGTAATGCAAATACAATACTTCTTGATATAAAAAGTGATCTTTTATTCAAATTTTGTGATAATATTTTAACAGCAAATATAATTCTAAGTAAAAAATTAAGTTTTTTAAAATTATCAAAAACAGAGATAATTTTAAACTTATACCTGACATTATAGTTATAATAAATTTTGGATAAACTTTTGCTTTTAATTGTAAACAAATTTGTTTTAAAATCTAACTTTTTAAATGCCTCGCACATTTTGATTACATGAATGGAATATGCAGATTTATTTGGAATATTTAATTCAGAAACATAATGAATTTCTAATTGTAATTTTTTTTCTCTCATTAGGATTTTTTAGATTTTTTTAACTAAACTAAGATACTTTTTTAAATTAACTTCATAATCAAACCTATCAAGTTTTTTAATTGAAGTATTTAACATTTTTTTGCATTTTGTTTTATTTTTAATAAAAAAAATTATTTTTTTAGAAAGCTCTGTATAGTTTCCAACTTTAAACAGTAATCCGGCTTTTCCATTAAGTAATATTTCTTTAGGTCCGGTAGGACAATCACTTGAGATTACCATTTTTTTTAGAGCAATACTCTCCAATAGCACATTTGGTAGACCTTCATATTTAGACGATAAAATAAAAAGATCAGCTTGTTTAATATAAGGAAAAGGATTTGAGGTATAAAAAACCTTAACTAACTTAGAGAGTTTTTTCATTTTTATGTAATTTTTTATTTTATGATAATCAACTCCACGTCCTATTAATATTACCCTAAGTTCATATAAACTTTTTATTTTGTTTATTGCTTTAAGAAGAGTAATTTGGCTTTTTTGATCTACTAATCTTCCTACACTAATTATTTTTAATACTTTTTTTGGAAAAATATTGCCCACCTTTTTTTTTGACAATCTGATTATTTCTAGTTTATTGAGTGGATTATAAATCTGGATAGCTCGTACAGAAAATTTTTTTTTCATTTCATTCTTAAATTCTATACTATTGACTATTAAGATATCTGCTAAATTTAAACCAACTTTGTAAATTAAATTTTTAATAATATTTTTTGACCACCCACTGGGAGAAGAGTTAGATCTAGAAATTATTTTAATTTTTAATAATTTACATATTAAAATAGCATAAAGATTAGCTTGAAATGAAAAAACAAAGACATCCTTATTTTTAAGTAAAACTGTAATTAGCAAAAATAAACAAATAAAATACTTCCTTAAACGTCCTTTTTTTCTCCAAAAATCTGATTTTGGATAAATAATGTTTATACCCTTTAGTTTTTTTGAAAGATTTTTTTCAGCAGTTACCAGAGTTACCTTTTGAATTTTTTTAGCAAGAAAATTTGAAATTATAAAAAAATTTTTTTCTACTCCACCCCCTTCAATAGAAGGCATAAAAAGAATTAATTTTTTTTGTGTCATTACTTTAAAAATAGTTTAATAATAATCATATCCTCTATAGATGACTTTAATTAGCATAATAATTCCATATTTTAAAAAAAAAAATTATATAGAGCAAACTCTTAGGTCTATTCTTAAACAAAAATATAAACACTTCGAGGTTTTAATAGTTTATGATGATGAAGATAAAAGTGATTTATTTTTTGTAAAAACATTAATAAAAAACCATAAACGCATTAAATTGATTATCAATAAAAAAAATATTGGTGCAGGCATGTCAAGAAACAAAGCGATAAAATTATCAAAGGGCAAATATATTGCTTTTTTAGACTCAGATGATTTATGGCACCCTGATAAATTAAGAAATCAATTAAATTATATGATTAAAAATAAAATTTCTATTAGTCACACTTCTTATAATATTATAAATGAAACTAATTTTAAATTTGGTTTTAGGATGGCAAAAAAATTGGAATATAAAGATTTACTAAAATCATGTGATATTGGATTATCAACAGTAATGATTAAAAGAAAAATATTAAAAAATAATCTTTTTGCAAAGCTAAAAACTAAAGAAGACTATATATTGTGGTTAAAATTAGCAAAAAAAAATTACACGTTTCATCCAATTAAAAAACCACTTACCTCATGGAGAGCTTTAAAGGAATCTCTATCATCATCAACAATCCAGAAAATAGTAGATGGTTATTATGTTTATAGAATTTTTTTAAAACAATCATTTTTTAAATCTATAATAAGCTTAACAGTCCTATCCATTAATTTTTTAAGAAAATGATTGAAATATTTTTTTTAATAATATCAATTTTTTTTATAAATTTTTTTTTTAAAAAAAAACAACTAATGCTGAATAGTAACGGCCAATCACATCAAATATATAACCAAGATTACCAGGTGCCACTATCTGGTGGAATATTCTTAATGATTTATTTCTATTACAATAACCAATACTTTGATTTTATTTTAGTTTGTTATCTTTCAACTTTTTTTATACTTGGTCTTTTTGCAGATTTGAATTTAGTAAAATCTCCAATATATAGATTTTTGGGTCAGATTTTATTAATTATTTTTTTTGTAATATATTTAGATATTAGTATTTTTGATATTAGAGTTAATTGGATTAATAACTTATTAGAAAATTATTATTTTAATATTTTTTTTGTTTTATTTTGCTTCTTAGTACTTATTAATGGGGCAAATTTCATAGATGGAAATAACGGAATTTCTCTTGGATATTTTTTAATAATTTTTACTTTAATACTTAATTTAATTAATAAAGAATTAATTATTTATAACGACACTTTTTTGATATCTTTTTTAATAACTCTCATCATTTTATTAATTTTTAACATACTTAATAAACTGTATATAGGTGATAGTGGAGTTTATGTTTTAGCAGTTTTTTCTGGATATATATTAATCGATATTTTTGCACAAAACCAAAACATATCTCCTTATTTCATTGTTAACATTTTTTGGTATCCTGCTTTTGAAATTTTATTTTCGCTAATAAGAAAAATAAGATCTAAATATTCTCCATTGATACCTGACACAAATCATCTACACCAATTATTATTTAACTTTTATCTAAAAAAAATTAATCTAAGCAAAAAATATCTCAACTCTATCACTGGACTTAGTATAAATGTATTTAATGGCATAATTTTATTTTTGGCGTCTTTACAATTAACAAGTACAAAAATACAAATTATGTTTTTAGCTTTAAGTTTGATAATTTATCTTACTAGTTATCTCTTATTATTAAAAATTAAAAATTAATTAAATAAAATATAATGATATCATTGATATCAGTATTTTTAACCCATCTTTAAAGGCGTTAACTTTTTTTAATCCCCCAATTCTCTTTCTTTCATAAGAAACATTTGTTGTTAATTTTAAAGCTGCTTTTCTTGCTTTAATTGGGAGCTCAATGCAAAAACTAAAGTCTTTTTTATCCAAGTTAAGTTTTTTAACTTTTTCGGTATTACCCAATACAAATGTATAAAGTATATCTGTAATAGGTAATGAAAAGAAAATTTTACCTAAAAGTGAAAAAATTTTATTACCAACATAAGTTACAAAAGTATCATCTTCGCTTCCAGCACCATCCTCGTATCTACTACCAAAAACTAAATCAAATTTTTCAACTTCAGCCAAAGAATACATACTTTTAAGTTCCGAAGGATCAAAAGAACCATCAGCATTAAAAATACAAAAATATTTTGTAGATATATAATCAATACCCTGGATTAAAGCACTTCCATATCCTTTATGATTTTGAGTTAAAATTTCACAATTAAAATCTTTAATAGAATTGATAGTTTCAACATCTTCTTCTTCTAAAACTATCAAAATTTTTAGATCAAACTTTTTAAGTTCATTTAAAACAGAGGGAAGAGACTCCTTCTCTTTTTTGGCTGGGATTAATAAGGTCAAATCTTTCATTTAAAACTTTATATAGTAATAATTTATAGATGTAACAAAAAACAACACTACATAGAAAGAATAAGACACAACTAAAAATTTTGAGTTTATAAAAAAATCATTTTTAAAATTAAATTGTAAAATAGTTAAAGCCAAAATAAATACTAAAGGGTCATAATATTTTTCAAACAGATGGTATTGAGGTGAAAGAAATATGAGAATTAAAATAATTAAAAAATTATTTACTCGCTCAAGTTTTATTGTTTGATAAGTATAAAAAATAAAAAAAGGTATTAAAAAATAAAAAAAATAATTATTACCGAATAAAAAATTAGACAAATGTAGGAGTAAGCCACCCCCACCTAAATTTAAGTTATAATTAAATCCATAAATTAATAGGAATGAAATTAAAATAATAAGAATAAATATTAGTTTATAATCTCGAAAAAATTTTTTTTGTAGGAAGAAATTTTTATAAAATAGTATTGGTATTATGTGAAAAAAAATCATCGATAAAATAATTGGTATTTTATTAAAAAAATTCATACTAAGACCACCAGAACTAATAAAAAAAATATCTAGAATAAAAACATAATAAATTGCTGGAAAAGCAAGAAAAAGATTTAATATGATTATCTCACTTATTAGTTTTTGATCACTAATTAAAATTAATTTTTTATTTTTAAAATTAAATAAAAAATAAAAAGTAAAATAAAATGCAAATAAACAAAACGAAGGTCTTATATAAGAAGCTAAAGCTATAAAAATTATATTAAAATATATATTTTTTTTTTCAAACTTATTTATATTTTTTAAAAAAAAATACAAACCGCACAAAAAAAATAAAAGACCAAGGATCATACTTTCTGGCCAAATTATATTTGATCTAAAAGATGGTGATAAAAAAATGATACAACTAAATAGTAAGAGTGGCTTAGTATCAAATATAATTTTTTTATAATAAAGTTCTTTTAGACAATAATAAAAAACTAATTGTGTTAATAACAAAATGTGCAAAAGGGTTATTCTTACTAAATCTAATTCAATAAGAATCTGTTTAAAAAAAAATA
>JGI20155J14468_10000733_pt1 | contig 26510 bp, 32 predicted proteins | sample COG_05_FD_14468 | JGI IMG/M metagenome (IMG submission 14468) | reverse complement strand
TTTCAAGATGAAAAGTTGATGGTGGTGCCTCGGGAAGGATTCGCACCTCCGACACAAGCCTTTTCAGGGCTCTGCTCTACTCCTGAGCTACCGAGGCAAAATTCAACCTCTAAAGATTATTCTGCCTTTTGTAAGGTCATAAGGTGTCATTTCAACCGTTACATTATCACCTTGCAATACTCTAATTCTATTCTTTCTTAACTTACCTGCTGTGTGTGCTGTAACGACATGACCGTTCTCTAATTGAACTCTAAACATAGCATTTGGTAATAAATCGGTAACTTTACCTTTAAATTCAAGTAAGTCTTGCTTTGACAAATTTATTTTCTCCTAATTCTTTTTTTTACAGATTGTGCATGTCCTGCCAACCCTTCATAATTTGCAAGTGTTATAACTGATGGACCAAGACTTTCAATACCCTTTTTAGATAAGTTTATGAAGGAAATCCGTTTATAAAATTCATTAACACTTACACCACTTGAATATTTTGCAGAACCATTAGTTGGCAGTATGTGGTTAGAACCAACATTATAGTCTGTCATTGCCATAACAGCATATTTTCCTAAACAAACAGATCCTGCATTTTTAATTTTTGGCACAAAAGATTTGTAATTTTTAACATTCAGCTCCAAGTGTTCAGGTGCTATTTTATTTACAGTATCAATTATTTTTTTATCAGAACTTATATGCATTAAAATTCCATTGCTTGACAGGCTTTGTTTTGCAATAGAAATTCTTGGAATTTCCTTTAATTGTTTATCAATTTCATTTTGAACTTTATCTATTAAAGATTTATCTTTTGAAATTAAAATACATTGTGCAAGATTATCATGTTCTGCTTGTCCAATTAAATCACTTGCAACCCACTCTGGATTTGAAAATTTATCACAAACAATGGTGATTTCAGAAGGACCTGCGGTCATTCCTTCAATACCAACATCACCAAAAACTTCTTTTTTAGCAGCTGCCACATAGGCGTTACCAGGTCCTACTATTTTATTAACTTTATTTATTTTCTTTGTTCCGTAAGCTGCAGCTGCAATTGCTGAAGGTCCACCTATTGAATAGATTTCTTTAATTTTACATTTATGCGCAGCGTATAATACTGCTGGATTTTGTTTTCCTTTAAATCCAGGGTTAATCATAACAATTCTTTTAACTCCTGCAACAATTGCTGGTATTGCATTCATTAATACACTTGAAGGATATGAAGCTGTTGAACCTGGTACATAAATTGCAACAGACTCTAAAGGCATATATTTATACTCAAGTTTATTTTTATATTTATCGATGTAAGAAATATTTTTAAATTTTTGAAGTGAGTGAAATTTGTAAATTCTATTATAAGCAATATCAATTGCTTGCTTCACTTTTTTATCTAGTGATTTTATTGAATTAGAAATCTGTCTTTGAGAGGGAACAATTATAGTATTTTGATTAAATTTCTTTTCATATTTTACTAGAGCCTTATCACCATTATTTTTAACATCTTTAATTATGGCACTAACTGATACTGAATTTGATTGAACTTTTTTCTTTCTTTGTGAAAGTAACTTATCTAAATCTTTTTCAAAATTTTTACTATTACTATCTAGTATTTTCATTATTCTTTAATTTCATTTTGATCTTCTAGTCTTACTTCAATTGTTTCTGTAGTCAAAGCAATGTGGGCGTTATTTTTAAATATCAGGTTAATTTCATAATCATCTTTATTTTTTAAATAATCTATAGCTACCAATTCTAATATTAAGTCATTATTTTTTTGATCAATATTTTTTGACTTTACACTGGAAATCAAGTCAAATCTGCAAATGCTATTAATTTTTTTGTCTTTTTGACCAGTTTCAATTTTAGTCCTTTCAATAGATAATAAGAAAACTTTATTTGTAGCTAGATATTTTATATCTGCCACTTTAACCTTTCCACCAGCTACGCAAGCAGAAATCATTTGTAGACCTTCATTATCTATTGCAATAATTTTTGCTAAATATTTCTTATTCATTAATAAACTCTTCTAATTTTAGCACCAACCATTCTCAATTTTTTTTCTAAATTTTCATATCCACGGTCTAAATGGTAAATTCTATTAATTACTGATTTTCCTTTTGCTGTTAAAGCAGCTAAAATTAATGAAACTGAAGCTCGTAAATCTGTTGCCATCAATTCAGCTGCTGCAAAATTAATATTTCCTTCAACTATCGCTTTGTTACCATTAATTGAAATTTGAGCACCCATTCTATTTAATTCTCCAACATGCATAAATCTATTCTCAAAAATATCTTCTTGAATTAGAGACTTTTTATTTGCTTTGCACAACAACACCATAATTTGTGCCTGCAAATCTGTTGGNAAACCTGGGTAGGGTGAAGTTTTTATATTTATACTTTTAATTTTCTTATTACCAACGATATGAATTTCATCTTTTTTTACATTAATTTTTGAGCCAATTTTTTTTAAAATATTAATTTCAGTTTGAATAATTTTCGGTATTACATTCTTTATCCTTAAATTTCCTTCTGTTAAAGCTCCAGCAACTAGATATGTTCCTGCCTCAATTCTATCAAACATAACCGAATAATACACTTCCTTGATTTTATTCACTCCGATTATTCTTAATGAACGTTTAGAAGTCCATTTTATATTACATCCTGTTTTGACTAAAAAATTAACTAAATCTTTTATTTCTGGCTCAATCGCACAATTGTTTAAAATAGTAGTTCCTTTTGCAAAACTTGCAGCAATAATTAAATTTTCAGTAGCACCAACTGAAATTTTTGGAAAATTAATTTTAGATCCTATTAAACCTTTTGGGGCTGAAGCGTATACATATCCCTGAATTATTTTATATTTTACACCAAGCTTTGATAGTGCTTTTAAATGAATGTCTATAGGTCTTGTTCCAATTGCACAACCACCAGGTAGTGAAACTTTTGCATTACCAAATTTTGCAAGTAATGGGCCTAAAACCAATATGCCAGCACGCATTGTTTTAACTAAATTATATGATGCAAAATTTTTTTTTTGATTTGAATTATCAATAATTACTTTTTTTTTTTTAAATTCTATTTTTGATCCCAAGGATTTTAATAAATTTATCATTGTTTCTATATCTTTAACTCTTGGTAAGTTATTCAAATAAATTTTCTTGTTTGATAACAAGCTTGAAGCCAAAATGGGCAAAGATGCATTTTTTGAGCCTGATATGTTTATTTGTCCTTTGAGCTTATTGGCTCCTAAGACTTCTAATTTCTGCATGATTAAACTTTGGGTAAAGTTACTCCTGTTTGCCCCATATATTTTCCATCTCTATCAGCATAAGTAACTTCTGGTTTCTCATTTCCTTTTAAAAAAATAAATTGTGCAACACCTTCATTTGCATAGATTTTAGCTGGAAGAGGTGTTGTGTTAGAAAACTCTAGTGTTACATATCCCTCCCATCCTGGTTCCAATGGTGTAACGTTTACAATAATTCCACATCTTGCATAAGTTGATTTTCCAAGACAAATAACCAAAACATCATCGGGAATTTTAAATCTTTCAACTGTTCTTGCTAACACAAATGAATTTGGTGGAATAATACATTCTGAAACGTTTTTTGTTACAAAATTAGTAGGCTTAAAATTTTTAGGATCAACTATTTCTGAATTAACATTTGTAAAAATTTTAAATTCATCAGAAACTCTAGCATCGTAACCAAAAGAAGATAACCCATACGATATACTATCTCCTCTTATTTGTTTTTCCTCAAAAGGAGAAATCATTTTTTTCTCTTTAGACATTTTCCTAATCCATTTATCTGATAAAACTGACATTAATTATTCTTTTTTTTATTTTTTTTTTGAAATTGTTTTCTTTTTTTTAAATTTTTTTTAAGAGCTAAACTTAAACGCTCATTTTTATCTTTTGTATTCATTTTTTATCAGGATTTGTAAGAAAATCTAAAGTTATTGGTTTAGTAGCATCTAATATTTTTTCTTTTGACTCTTCTTGTTTTGGACCTTCTTTTGCCAATCGTTTAGCTTTTTTTTCAGCAAGCTTTTTCTCTCTTTTTGCTTGCTTCTCCATTAGCTTTGCACTTTTTGTAGATTTATAATCGTAATGAATACCCATAAAATTTCCTAAAGTAGATATAAATCATATTGATCAAAAAATTAAGGCAATAATTTGTAAAAAATGCTTTATTATCAATAAAAGACTATTTGTAATTATTGCTCCTGTAGTTAAATGGTATAACAAGTCCTTGGTAAGGACTAGTTCCCTGGTCAGTACAGGGTGGGAGCACCATAATTATTTCTTATAGAATAATTTTCTTAAAAAAATTGTGACTACAACTAAAGATCCAAAAAAAATTAAAGGCATATAAATATCCTTTGAAGAGATTAAATCTATAATACTTGGTGCCTCTAGATTTTGATCTATAATTTTTTCTAAACCATGACCTATTGAGCAAATTAAAAATGTTTGGGGCAAAATACCAATAATGGTTGCCCAAAAAAAATTAAATACTTTCACATTAAAAATGCAAGGCAATACATTTGATATTGCAAAAGGGATGCCACCTATAGATCTATAAATTAATAAATAAATAAATTCAGACCTTTTAAATTTTTCCTCCAAACCCTGATATGTATTTAAAAATTTGTCTTTAATAAAATCTTTTAAAAAGTAATTTGCAAAAAGATAAAGCAATGATGCTCCAACTGATAAGCCAACAACAACTAACAATGAACCGATCCATTTACCAAAAATAAATCCTCCAAAAATTGCAATTGGGGAACCAAAGCCAGCTGCAAAAACCCAAATAACTGTAAATAAGACAAAAATAATAGCTATTACAAAAAGGTTAGATTGTTTTAAATTAAAAAAATAATCTCTATTATTTTTTATAAATTCATAGCTAGTAATTTCTTGAAGACTAAATTTTGAAAAAAATATATATAGAAAAAAACCAACTAATATTAGGTAAAATAATCCTATAAATAATTTAAGTTTTCTAGCTTTTTCCATCTAAAGTTATTGTATTTGTAAAATCTTCTATTTGCTATTTATATATTTAATTACTATAAAGATCGAAAATTAATAAATATTTAATCACATTTTATGAAAAGAACATATCAGCCATCAAAAATCAAAAGAGCTAGAAAACATGGCTTTAGATCAAAAATGAAAACTAAAGGTGGAAAAAAACTTTTAGCAAGAAGACGTGCAAGAGGAAGAAAATCACTAACTGTCTCTGGTTAAGTAAATGAAAAGCAAAATACTTGCTCTTTCCAAAAACGAAGAATTTAAAAATTTACTCAAAAAGAAAAAAGTTTCTAATATGTATGTAACGATTTTCTATGGTATTTTAGAAAATAAAAATAAAAAAAAGTTAAATATAAGTTTTGTTACAAAAAAGAAAATTGGGAATGCTGTTAAGAGAAATAAAATTAAAAGACGATTAAGGAATATTATTGATGAAGCTGTTAAAAAAATATCAATAAAATTTAACTATTCATATCTTGTTATTGCTAAGCCAACTATGTTAAACATTAACTATACAAATATAAAAGAAACCATATTTCAAAGCTTAAAAAAAATATAATAATGAAAATCTTTATAAAATTAATAATTGGTATAATCAAAGGCTACAAATTTTTGATCAGTCCTCTGCTCGGCAATAATTGTAGATATTTACCCACATGTTCTGAATATAGCATTGAGGCTTTAAAAACCTTTGGTTTTTTTAAAGGTTCTTTCATGAGTTTAAAAAGGATTTTTTCATGCCATCCTATTAAATTTTTAGGAGGCAATGAAGGTTTTGATCCTGTTATTAAAGATATAAAGGTTAAAAAATAATGGATTCAAAAAATGTAATAGCAGCCATTTCTTTATCATCAGCAGTGATTGTTCTATATTCATTGTTTTTTGTTCCTGAAAAACCAATAACCAATACAAATCCAACTGAAAAAAATAAAATAGAACAAAATACTGACACACCTAGTTTAGATCAAAAAGAAACGCTAATCCAAATATCTAGAGAAGATGCATTAAAAGAAAATCCAAGAATTCAGTTTGAAAATGAAAAAATTATTGGATCAATATCCTTAAAAGGTGCTTCGATTGATGATTTAACTTTTAAAGATTATAATACAACTTTAGAAAGTAGGGAAAAAGTAACTCTTCTAGGACCAAGAAATATTGAAAATGGATATTTAATAGAAAGTGGGTTTGTTACATCTGATAAAAATATTGAGATTCCCAATTCAGAGTCTATTTGGAGAGTAATTGGTAATAATAAATTAACCTCTAAATCACCTATAAAATTATCATGGTCAAATAGTCAGGGTATTGTCTTTGAAAAAGAAATATCATTGGATGATAAATATTTATTTACAATTAACCAAAGTGTAACTAATTCAACTAATAATAAATACGACTTTTATTCCTACGGTCAAATTATAAGAAATAAAATTCCTGAAATATCAAATTTTTATATTTTGCATGAAGGTTTAATTGCTACTTTAGACGATGAGTTAATCGAAGAAGATTATGATGATATTCAAGAAAAAAAATTTTCAAGAACGTCAAAAAAAGGTTGGTTAGGAATTAGTGATAAGTATTGGATTACATCATTAATACCAGCAAGAGATAAAGAGTTTAAAACAACTTTTGATTATAAAAAAAAATTTAGGGCAAATTTTATATCTACTGAGCCTTTGGAACTAAAAGAAAAAAGTAAAGTTGAAGAAAAGTTACAGATTATTGTTGCAGCGAAAAGAGTAGATATAATTGATGGTTATGCTGAATCACTAAATATTGATAAATTTGATCTAGTAATTGATTGGGGCTTTTTATACTTTATTACAAAACCACTTTTCTTTGGAATTGATTATTTTTTCAAATTACTTGGTAATTATGGATTGGCAATTATAGCTATTACGATTTGTATAAGATTAACCTTTTTTCCACTTGCCAATTTTTCATTTAGAAGCATGGCTAAAATGAAAGCTCTACAGCCTGAAATGGTGAGACTTAAAGAACTACACAAAAACGATAAAATGAAATTGCAGCAAGAAATGATGGCACTCTACAAAAAAGAAAAAGTTAATCCAATGTCTGGTTGTCTGCCAATACTAGTTCAAATTCCTGTCTTCTTTGCCTTATATAAAGTTTTATTTGTGACTATTGAAATGAGACAAATGCCATTTTATGGTTGGATACATGATTTGAGTGAACGCGATCCTACAAGTTTATTTAATTTATTTGGTTTACTACCTTATGATGTTCCATCTTTCTTGGTTATTGGGGCGTGGCCAGTTGCAATGGGTATATCAATGTGGATACAGCAAAAACTAAACCCTGCTCCTACAGATGCAATGCAAGCAAAAATATTTATGTTTTTTCCACTTTTCTTAACTGTAATACTTGCACCGTTTCCAAGTGGCCTCGTAATTTATTGGACTGTAAATAATATTTTAACTATGGCTCAACAAGTTTTCATAATGAAGCGAACAACAGTTAAAACCATAACTTAATGTCCAAGATCAAAGAGGAAGAGATTAAGAGAATTCTACCATCAAAAGGTCCTACACTTGAAGAGGTAAAAAAATATCTCAACAAATATAATAATGAATACATAGTTATTAAATGCGGTGGTAGTGTTTTAGTCGATCAAAACTTATTTAATAATTTTACTAATGATATTTCAATACTCCATAAATTAGGTTTTATTCCAATTGTGATCCATGGTGGTGGAAAAAGAATTTCCAATAAATTGAATGAAGCAGGAATTAAAAGTGATTTTATTAATGGATTAAGAGTTACTAATGAAAAATCTATAAGTATTGTTGAAGAAGTTTTAATTAATTTTAATAAAGAAATTACTGAGTCATTAAAAAAAAATGCATGTGATAGTCAAGGTATAACTAGTAAAGAAAATAATATTCTAAAAGTTAAACAAGAAAATGAGAAACTTGGTTTTGTTGGTACTCCTACAGAAATAAACCTATCAATTATTGAAAGGATTGTTAAAGAAGAAAAAGTTCCCGTAATAGCCCCTTTAGGTTTAGATAAAAATAATCAAGCGTATAATATAAATGCTGATACAGTGGCAGGCTCTATCGCTAAAAAACTCAATGCTAGAAGATTAATTATCATCAGTGATGTTGAAGGTGTTTTAGATGACAATAAAAAATTAATATCTGAAATTAATACTAATAAAGTTAACAAACTAATAAAAGATCAAACAATAAGTGGTGGAATGATCCCAAAAATAAAAAACTGTTTAGATGTTGCAAGTAATGGTGTTAAAGGAGTTTGCATTATAGATGGACGCTTAAACCACTCAATTTTATTTGAGCTACTTTCCAGCGCTGGATCTGGAACCTTAATTAGAGAATAAATGAAAGAATTAACCAAAATAAAATATTGGATATTTGATCTAGATAACACTCTTTACAGTGGCCAAACCAAAGTTTTTTCAGAGGTGGATAAAAAAATGTCATCTTTCATTTCAGAAAAATTTAATGTTGACCTTATAGAGGCAAAAAAAATTCAAAAAGAATATTTTTATGAATATGGAACAACGTTATCAGGATTAATGAAGAAAAAAAATGTTGACCCTAATGAATTTTTAGAATTTGTGCATGATATTGATATATCATGGCTTCCAAAAGATAAAATTTTAAGAGAGGAATTAATAAAAATTAAGGAAAAAAAATATATATTTTCAAATGGTTCTCATGATCATATTAAAAATGTGACAAAACAACTGGGTATTGATGATTTGTTTGATGGAGCTTTTGATATTAGGGACGCAAATTTCATCCCAAAGCCTCATTTAGACCCTTACAAAAAGTTGATTGAAAAATTCAAATTAGTACCCAAACAATCAATATTAATTGAAGATATTGCTCATAATCTTGAACAAGCAAAAAATCTAGGGATGAAAACTTGTTGGTTAGAGAATGATGAGGCTTTTGCAAAAAAAGATGCTGACAAACCATACATTGATTATAAGATTAATAACTTGCCTTCTTTTCTTCAAAAAATTAATATATTAAGAAACAGTTAATTCAAAAAAATTATGAGCAATTTAGAAAAAATTATCAATGAAGCTTGGGAAAATAAAGATCAAGTAAATCAAAATTCTGATAAATCTTTAAAAGATGCAATTAATCAAATTATTAGTGATTTGGACAATGGTAAATCACGTGTTGCTGAAAAAATTAATGGTGAATGGGTCACACATCAACATTTAAAAAAAGCAATAATGTTAAGTTTTAGAATTTATCCAATGGAAAATTTAAATGGACCATACTCTAGTTGGTATGACAAAGCCCATTTGCTAAAAGGAAAAACTGCTGGATGGACAAAAGAAGATCATGAAAAAGCGGGTTTCAGGATGGTTCCCAACTCTCCTGTTAGAAAAGGTTCGTTTGTTGGTAAAAATGCAGTTTTAATGCCGTGCTACGTTAATATAGGTGCTTATATTGATGAAGGCACAATGATTGATACATTTGCGAGAGCAGGTAGCTGTTGTCAGATTGGAAAAAATTGCCATATCTCTGCAGGAAGTGGGGTTGGGGGAGTTTTAGAGCCTGCACAAGCACTTCCAACAATAATAGAAGACAATGTCTTTTTAGGAGCCATGTCAGAGGTGGTTGAAGGAGTAATTGTGGGTGAAGGATCTGTTTTAAGTATGGGTATGTATATTGGTCAGTCTACTAAAATTGTAGATCGAAAAACAGGAGAGATTACATATGGTAAAATTCCACCCTATTCAGTTGTTGTACCGGGATCATTACCAGATAAAAATAATTCATATGCACCATCATTATATTGTGCAGTAATAATTAAACAAGTTGATGAAAAGACAAGGTCTAAAACATCAGTCAATGATCTTTTGAGAGAGTAAAACTCATGACAATTTATAATGAAATTAAATTAGCTAAAGAGCTAATCAAATTTCCTTCTATAACTCCAATTGATGCTGGTGTTATGAAATTTTTAGAAAAAAAACTTAAGAAATTAGGTTTCAAAACAAAAATAATTGAATTTAAAGAAAAAAATTTTAAACCTGTTAAAAATTTATATGCAAGAATAGGAAATAAAGAACCTAATTTTTGTTATGCAGGACATTTAGATGTTGTTCCTCCTGGGAATTTAAATGACTGGACAGTTAATCCTTTTAAACCATCTATAAAAAAAGGTCATCTAATTGGTAGAGGGGCCAATGATATGAAGAGTTCAATTGCTGCTTTTGTTTCAGCAGTGAGTATTTTTCTAAAAATGAATTCTAATTTTAAAGGATCAATTAGTTTATTAATAACAGGGGATGAGGAAGGTGAAGCAGTCAATGGAACCAAAAAAGTTGTAGATTATCTTAAAAAAAAAAGAGAGAGAATAAATTTTTGCTTGGTTGGAGAACCAACAAATCCAAATAAATTAGGTGAAATGATTAAAATAGGTCGAAGAGGAAGTTTGACTGGAAAACTTACTATAAATGGTATTCAAGGTCATGTCGCATACCCCCAAAGAGCAAATAATCCCTCAACAACGATAATTAAGATTCTCAATGATTTAAAAAATATTAAATTTGATAAAGGAACAAAAAATTTTCAACCAACAAATTTGGAAGTAACAAAAATAAATATAAATAATAATGCTGACAATGTTATTCCAGGATTAGCTGAAGCTACTTTTAATATTAGATTCAACAACAAACATTCTTCGAGTTCTATCAAAAAAAGACTTAATCAAATTTTTAAAAAGATAAGTAAAAAAAATAAATCAAAATTTAAAATAGAATATAGGGTTTCTGGAGAAGCTTTTTTAACAAAGCCGAACAACACTACTTTTATGATTCAAGATGTTATTAAAAAAGTAACAAAAATTAAACCAAAACTTTCCACAACTGGTGGTACGTCTGATGCTAGATTTATAAAAAAAATATCTTCTTGTTTAGAATTTGGACTAGTTGGAAAAACTATGCACAAAGTTGATGAAGCTGTATCCTTAAAAGATTTAAAAAATCTTACTAAAATTTATCAAAATATTTTACAAAGATACTTTAGGTGAAAACTGGTTTAATAACTTCTGATACATTTCAAAATCATGACACAGGTCCAGGACACCCTGAACAAATAGCAAGAGTGTCAGTAATTATTGAAAATTTTAAAAGACTCAATAATAAAAATATTTTATGGAAAAAACCAGCAACTGTTTCAGAAGATATTATCAAAGATACACATGATATTAATTATATTGATTTAGTTAAGAGTTCTTTTCCTAAAAAAGGTTTTTCTTCACTTGATGGTGATACAATTATCTCACCTGGCAGTAAAGAAGCTGCTTCTGATGCAGTAGGTTCAATTATTGCTGCGATAGATGGTGTTCAAAATAAAGAATTTAAAAATGCATTTTGTTCGGTTCGACCACCTGGGCATCATGCAGAAAAAAATAAAGCTATGGGGTTTTGCATTTATAACAACATTGCAATTGGAGCAAATTATCTTATTAAAAAATATAATTTTAAAAAAATAGCAATTTTAGATTTTGATGTTCATCATTTTAATGGAACTCAAGATATATTTTANGATAATGAAAAAGTTTTGGGAATATCAACACATCAATACCCTTATTATCCAGGCACAGGATCTGAGCGAGAAAAAGGGAAATTTAACAATATCAAAAATATTCCTTTACCGGCAGGAACAAATTCGGAAGAATATTTTAATGCCTTCGAGCATGCTTTAAAAAAACTAAATGAATTTAAACCTGAATTTATTTTAATTAGTGCCGGATTTGATGCACATAAAGATGATCCATTGGCCCAAATTAAACTTGAAACAGAAGATTTCTATAACATTACAAAAAGAATTTTAGAAACTTCAAAAAAGTTTTGTAATGGTAAAGTTGTTTCAATTTTAGAAGGTGGATATGATTTGCAAGCACTTCAGGATAGTACTAAAAGACATGTTGATGCATTGATAGAATTCAATTGCTAAATATTCGATAAGTTATAAATAACAATCATGAAATTGTATAAGATTAAAAAATCTAAAATTGATAATAAGGGAAGAGGACTTTATGCAACGAAAGATATAAAAGAAGGTACAAAAATCATTAATTATATTGGAAAAATTATAACTAACAAACAAGTAGATGAGTCAGATAAATTTGACAATAATAAACCAATATATTTATTTACCTTAAATAAGAGATATACACTTGATGGTGACTTTTCATGGAACACAGCAGGATTAATTAATCACTCATGTGATAACAATTGTGATTATAATGGTAAAGGTCTAAAGATTTGGATAACAGCAATAAAAGATATCAAAAAAGGTGAAGAATTTACTTGTGATTATGGTTTTGGCTTTGATGAAAATTATAAACAATTTCCATGCAAGTGTAAGTCAAAAAATTGTTGTGGCTACATTGTAAGAGCAGAGTCCAGATGGAGAATAAATAAAAAATTTGCAATGAGTAATAAAAAAAAATTAATAAATAACTCTCACAAGAAATAAACCGCTCGCAGGAGCAGGTGGTGCACACAAAGCTCTTTTTTTTGATTTCATTACATCTTCAAATTTATTCAATGACCATTTTTTTTCTCCAAGATACTTTAAACATCCAACCATTGATCGCACTTGATTCTGTAAAAAAGATTGAGACCTGAACTCTATTTCAATTAATTTTTTAGAGGATTTTACCTTAATTAACTTCATAGTCTTAATAGGACTTTTAGCGTTACAAGTAGAGGCTCTAAAAGTAGAGAAATCTCTAGTTCCAATTAATTTTTTTGCACCTTTTTTGATTAAATTCAAATCAAGTTCTTTCATAATGTGCCAGCACCTATTTTTTTCTATAACAGGTCCACTTAAACGATTTATTATAATATATTTGTAGATTCTCATTTTAGCAGAAAATCTAGCATGAAAGTTTTTGTTTCTTTTTTTAACATCAATTATCGAAACACCATCAAAATTCAAAAAATGATTTATTGATTTTAAAAATTTATCCTTATTTTCAATTTTATTTTTACAGTCAAAATGTGCAGATTGTTCAATTGCGTGAACTCCAGTATCTGTTCTGCCAGATCCAAATAGTACAATCTTTTCCTTTAAAAGAAGAGAGATGTTTTTTTGAATTAATCCTTGAATGGTTTTTCCTTTTTTTTGGATTTGCCAGCCTTTGAAATTTGTTCCAACATATTCAATTAATATTTGATATCTAAACATTTGAAATTATTGAGCCTTTTTTAATTTGAGATCCAAGCATAAACTCATCTACTTTCTGTGATTTTTTTCCTTGTCTTTGAATTTCTATAACTTTAATTGATTCATTTTTATTGCAAGCAATTTCTAACTTATCAGACAATATTTCTCCTACTTGTCCTGATCCATTACCAATTTCTGCTTTTAAAATTTTATATCTTTCTCCATTAAAATTAAAAAATGCACCTGGCGTTGGGTATAAACCATTTATTTTTCCAATAATTTTTTTTGCTTCGTGATTCCAATCTATTTTTCCTTCAGATTTGTCAATTTTTTTTGCATATGTAGCTTTTGAATGATCTTGCTCAATGAATTTAGCTTTACCATCTAAAACTTTATCTACAACATCCAAAATTTTTACTGATGCTAACATTGATAATTTTTCAGAAACTTCTTGTGTGTTATCTTTTTTATTTAATTTAATTTTATAAATATCACTCACTGGGCCTGTATCTAACTCTTCAGAAATTTTCATAATGCTAATACCAGTTTCATCATCTAAATTCATAATTGATCTTTGGATAGGTGCCGCACCTCTCCAATTAGGAAGAATAGATGCATGAATATTTATAAATCCTTTTTTTGTTAAATCTAAATATTCCATTGGAATAATTTGACCATAAGCAACTACTATTGCTAAATCTGCTTCTAATTCTTTTATATATTCAAACTCTTCTTTATTATCCTTAATTTTATTTGGTGTTCTAAATTCTAAATTTAATGTTTCTGAAATATTCTGTATTGGTGATTTATTTATTTTTTGGCCTCGTTGAGATTTTTGTGGTGGTTGAGTATACACAGTATTTATTGGGTATCCATTTTGATACAATGATTTTAGTATTGGCACAGCAAATAAAGGCGTGCCCATAAAAATAATTTTTTTTGGCATTTATCAAACAACTATTCGGGTAGATTTATTTTTCGATAGTTTTTTTATAATCATTGATTTTTTTAATTTTGATAAATAATCGATAAAAAGTATACCTTCCAAATGATCCATTTCATGCTGAATACAAGTGGCCAATAATCCCTCTGCTTTTAATATTTGGTTTTCACCATTGTAATCCAAATATTTAACTTCACATTTACTAGGTCTATCTATTTCAGCAAATTGGTCAGGCACTGACAAACATCCTTCTTCATATGTTGCTTTCAAGGTATCTTTATTGCTTATAATCGGATTAATAAAATATCTTGGTTCTTTTTTGTTTTCATCTTTACTAATATCCATGACAATAATTCTTTTCGGTATACCAATTTGAATTGCTGCAAGACCTATTCCATTTGCTGCGTACATAGTTTCCAACATATCATCCATCAATTTTTTTTCTTCTTTTCCAACTTTCTCAACAGGCTTTGAAATTTGTCTCAATAATTTGTTGGGTTCAGTGAGTATTGTTTTAACAGCCATAACAATTATTTTATTATAATATTTAAACTTTTAAAGGGAGAACTTTTAATAATATATTATTTCTTATTAAATTTATATTTAGCTGGTTTAGGGTACTTATTATAAAATATATGGTTTCATCATCAATTCTTTCTAAATTATCTTGACCAATAACCTCAATAATTCTCAATAATGCTGCTCCTTTTTCATTATTATTAATCATAACTTGTATATCTGAAGGAATTTCAGACTCGTCTACAACATACAAATCATCATATTTATTTGAAATTTTAACGCCATCTGACTTTAAAGACTCTAGAAAAATCTGGTCTTTTTTGGAAAAAAAATACTTTTTATTCTTCTTTATTTTTTTTAAGAAATTTTCTGTATCTTTTTCAATTTTTGATTTTGCATAATCTCCATTGAAATAATTAACAAGTTTTGATTGATGTAAAATATCTTTATTAAATTTTATTTTTTTATCATCATTTTTTTTAATTTGAATATTAGTATAATAAAAGCTGGTTAAATTATCTGGAATTTCTGTTGGATTTACTTCTTCTAAAAATTTCTTTAATTCAATATCAAATGCATCACCTAAACTGTCTTTTTCAAATAAAGTTTTCAAAACTTTTAGTAATTTTAATTTTTCAATTATTTCAGACTCAAGTAATATTTTTTGGTATACTAATGCTCTAGACTCTATATTAGACAAAGACTTAACTGAATCATTTACATTTAATAATTGATTTATATTAAATTGAAATCTCTTATAAAGTTCAAATAGATCTTTTTCTGGATAATTTTTATCATTAGTCGCTTTTTCAAGAGTTGAAATTTTATTAATTTCGGAAATATCAATTTCTTTAAATGCACCTAGTAAATTTGAAGAGGTCATATACTTCCATATCATTTTATTCGTACTTTCTTTAGGTTCAAATCTGAAATCAGGATTTGTTTTGTGTGCTAAATGAAAATCAAGAATTGATTTTTCTGATATATTTTTGTCAATTTTAGATGTGTAACCCAATAAATAATTTAATTTAGTCTCATAATATTTATCTTGAAAGCCAAGTTCTTTTTTCAAATCTAAAATAAGTTGTGCTTCCTCAATTTTATTTGAGTTTATCAAACAATATATATTAAATTTAATTAGGTATTCATTATTAATAGGTTGCAAATTTTTTGAAAAAAAATCACATGCTTTTTCTAGATTTCCATCAACTAGATATTGATCAACTAAATATCTAGAAAGCTTTGGGTGTAAATTAATGATTTGATTTTTTGTTAAATATTCTTCAATTAATTCTAAATTAGAATTTCGCATCAACCAGTCTGATCTGATTTTAAGAAATTCTTTTTCTGATATATTATTCTTAGGATAGTGAGCATTTGTTAATAAAGAAATATTCAGCAATTCTTTAGCATCTTTAGAAAGTTTAATTTTCTCTAATTTATTAAAAATATTTTTTAATTGGTCACCATCAGAATTTGACCACATATTTATATCGAGTCCGTAATCTTCAGGATCATATAAGCCTGTGATGTTAATTTGTCTTGAATTTAATTCATTATCCAGCTCAATGAGGTTTGTTGTTTTTTGAGACTGCATGCCATAAATATCAGTCTGCTTTTTTTTAATTTCCTCATCTTTTGTAATATTAGAATTTGCAGAATCATTATTTTCTTCATTATCCGCTTTGTCAATATTCCAAATATCTACTGGTTTATCATCCGCGTAGGAATTTAAACTTAAAAGTAAAATAAAAATAATTGTAAAATATTTTTTATTTAACAATTTTAAAATTTTCATTAGAAATTATTTTTTCTATTTCTTTTTTGGGAGCCGGAAAATCAATTTTATTTAGTAAAAAAACAATACCAAGTAATATCAGTATTATTAATGATAACTTGATACTTAAACCTACAATGTTTACTCTTGAACTTGTTTTTTTTATAAATTGCATATAGCTTTAATTAATTTCAAATTAAGACATATTTGTGATTTTTCAATAAATAAACTTATGAAATCAAAAGAAAATATTGTATTTTTAGGCATGATGGGTTCGGGGAAGAGTAGTATGGGTTTGTTAATTTCAAAAAAACTAAATTTAAATTTTTTTGATATAGATAATATTATCGAAAAAGAATTAAATTCAAAAATATCAGATATATTCAAGAATAAGGGTGAAAGTTTTTTTAGAAACTTTGAAGAAAAAACAACGCTAAAAATACTTAAAAATAAAGGAGTAATTATTTCTCTAGGAGGTGGTGCTTTTTTGAATAAAAAAATTAGAGATGAGATCTTAAAAAACCATATATCTTTTTGGTTGAAATGGAAAAGTGAAACTATCATTAAAAGAATTGGTAGCAGTCATAAAAGACCAATTGCTTTTAAAGCTTCTAAAACTGATTTGATGGATTTGATTAAAAAACGATCAAACTTTTACTCAAAAGCAATGTATAGAGTGAAGTGTGATAATTTATCAAAAAATCAAATAGTTCAAAAAATTATTGATATTTATGAGAAAATTTAAACTTGTAGTTAATACAAATAGAGAAAGATATCCAATATTAATAGGTACAAATCTAATTACGAATTTATCAAATATATTAAAAGATAATTCTATTAAATTTAAACAATGCTTATTAGTAATTGATAAAAATGTTCCAAAAATAAATGTTATTAAATTAAAACAATCGTTAAAAAATAAAAAAATTTATATCCATTCAATTACAGCTAATGAAAAAAATAAAAATCAAAAAAATGTTGATAAAATAATTGAATTACTTTTAATAAAAAATTTTTCAAGACAAGATTGTTTGATTAGTATTGGAGGAGGAATAACTGGAGATTTAAGCGGATTTGCTGCAAGTCTATTTAAAAGAGGTCTACAATTTATAAATATCCCAACAACGCTTTTATCTCAAGTGGATTCATCAATCGGTGGTAAGACTGGAATAAATACAAAATATGGAAAAAATCTTGTTGGAAGTTTTTATCAGCCAAAATTAGTAATTAGTGATATCAATTTTTTAAAAACTCTACCTAGAAGAGAGATAATTTGTGGATATGGAGAAATTTTAAAACACTCTTTGATTGCTAATAAAAGTCTATTCAAATACTTAGATAAAAATATATTAGATATTCTCAAACTGAAATCACCTTTTATAGAAAAAACTATTTATGAAAGTTGTAAAATAAAAAAAAAAGTTGTTGAAAAAGATGAAAAAGAAAAAAATTTACGAAAAATTTTAAATTTTGGACATACATTTGCACATGCTTATGAGGCATCATTAGGTTTTTCAAAAAAACTAAATCATGGTGAGGCTGTCCTTTTGGGAATGAATACTGCTTTAAAATTTAGTAATAAAAAAAAATTTTTGAAAAATAATGAATATAATTTAATTAACAAACATATGACAAAATCTAAATTACCAAATTCTATTAAAAATTATTTTTCTTCAAGGGACATTAAGAATATTCTGCTATTCATGACTAAAGATAAAAAAAATAATACTGATAAGATAAATTTAATTTTGTTAAGAAAAATTGGTTATCCAATTATAAATATGAGTTATAAAAAAGAATATTTAAAAACATTTCTTAATAATGAACTAAAGAATTAATATTTGTAAAGAATGAATATATTCTTTTAATTCTTGATCTAAAATTTTATAAATTTTTTTATTACTATCAATTCTACTTAATTTTTTTAGTTGATTTGAATTTATCAAAATTTTTAAATGAAACTTTCCTTTTTGATTTCCAGGATGGTTTTTATGAAGAAAAGACTTATCTTCAACTCTAATACTTTCAGCTACAATTTTATTTTTTAATTTTTTTTTTACAATTGCAATTAAGTCATTAATATCCATAAATATATTATATATCATGAAAAATATTTGTGACTGGAATAATTGTAAAGAAATAGGTGAATACCGGGCTCCTATTGAAAAAGATAATAGTAAAAAATACAGGATGCTATGTCTAGAACATGTAAAAGAATTTAATAAAAATTGGAATTATTTTTCTGGAATGAACGATGATCAAGTTATTAATTTTTTAAAATCTGACATGATTTGGCATAAACCCACTCAAAGTTTTAGCTCTTCTGACAATTTTTTTAAAGTTTTATGGAATAACACATTAAAAGATGAATTTGACAAAGATAAGTTTAGGAGTGATTACAATCACATGCGTCAATTTAAATTTGACCATGCAGATATAAAAGCATTTAGCATTTTGGGAATTTCTGTGGGTTTGAAATGGCAAAAAATACAGGATAGGTTCAAAATACTTGTCAAAAAATTTCACCCTGATATGAATTCTGGAGATAAAAAATACGAGGAAAAACTAAAATTAATAACATTAGCTTATACTCAATTAAAAAATACTTATAGGAATAAAATTGATACCTAATCTAGATATAAAACCTGACATTAAAGTTTCCATAAAGCAAACTTTTGGAATTGATACTGAAATGGAGGTAGATGGTTTTTCAAATAAGAGCGAATATGTCCCAGAAATAGATAAAAGTTATAAATTCGATAGAGATACAACATTGGCAATTATTTCAGGATTTGCATTCAATAAAAGAGTTTTGGTGCAGGGATATCATGGAACTGGTAAATCAACCCATATAGAACAAATTGCAGCAAGATTAAACTGGCCATGTATTAGAGTTAACCTGGACAGTCACGTTAGCAGAATTGATTTAATTGGAAAAGATGCCATCGTATTAAAAGAAGGAAAACAAGTTACTCAATTTAATGAAGGTATTCTTCCATGGTCGATTCAAAATCCAGTTGCATTAGTATTTGATGAATATGATGCTGGTAGACCAGATGTTATGTTTGTTATTCAAAGAGTTCTTGAAGCAGAAGGAAATTTTACTCTTTTAGATAAAAATAAAGTTATTAAACAAAATAAATTTTTTAGGCTGTTTGCTACCTCAAACACCGTGGGACTGGGAGATACAACAGGACTATATCATGGCACACAACAAATAAACCAAGGACAAATGGATAGATGGAACATAGTAACAACTCTTAATTATTTAAGCCTCGAAAAAGAAATGGATATAATTTTAGGAAAAAATAAAAATTTAAATAATTCTAAAGGTAAAGAGAAAGTTGCTAATATGATAAAAGTTGCATCTTTAACAAGAAAAGGTTTTATAGGTGGAGATGTGTCTACTGTAATGAGCCCAAGAACAGTACTTCATTGGGCAGAAAATGCAGAAATTTTTAAAGACACAGGTTACGCTTTTAGAGTCACTTTTTTAAATAAATGTGATGAAATTGAAAAAAATATTTTTGCTGAATACTATCAAAGATGTTTTGGTGAAGAATTACCAGAGTCACTGGCAAATATTCAAATTTAGATGAAAAATAGCAATACAAATGCTAATTTAAAAGAAAAACTCAAACAGGCACTCACTTCAACCGTTAGAGTTATATCGAATGATTTATCTATCAATAATAAGTCAAAAGAAAATGAAAGTTCAAAAGAATTTAATTTTTTTGAATTAGATAACTTAAACTCAAAAATAGATTTTATTAAAGCTAGAGCAGAGTCAGATTGTATTGCTTTAAAAAAAAAATTTTCTAATGAAAAAATTTTTAAAAAAAATTTACCTAATAATTCATCATGTAAATCACTCTACTCAATTGCTGAAAAGATAAGATATGAAGCTCTTGGTGGTAGAATGCTAAAGGGAATAAAAAAAAATTTTAAAGAAAACTATAATCAAATGATTAGTTTAAAAAGAAAAGATCAACTTAAATCTAAAGAAGATGTTTCTGTAACAGAAGCATTTGAATTATATATGATTAAAAAATTTCATAATATAAAATTAAATTCACTATCAAATAAAATGTTAAGCTATTGGGAAAAAGAATTTGATCTGTCAATCAATGAACACATAAATTTTTTAAGAGATAACTTTGAAGATCAAAATAAATATTCATCAAAATTTTCAGAAATATTGAAAAATATGGATATATTTCAAACTGAAGATAATGATGAAACTAAAGAAAACGATCAAAATGAAGATCAAAATAACAATTCTAATGATGATAGTGAGAATAACGAGGAAGATAAAAAAGATCAAAATAAAGAAAATGAAACAGAGGCTAGCCTAGACTCTGATTATGATATTGATGAATATAAATTAGATGAACAATTAGTTGACACAGACTCTGAACAACAAAGTAACGAGCAGGTTATCCAAAAAAAGATTAATGATTTAAATCTAGATTACAAGATATTTACAAATAAGTATGATGAGATTATTAAAGCCGAAAATTTAGAAAATTCTGATGAGTCTGCTAAATTAAGAAAAACTTTGGATCAGCAATTAGTTGGTTTTCAAGATGTAATAACAAAGCTTGCCAATAAACTTCAAAGACAATTATTAGCAAAACAAAACCGGGCATGGGAATTTGATTTAGAGGAAGGTTTGCTTGATAGCTCAAAATTACCAAGAATAATAATGGATCCTTATAATTCTTTATCATTTAAAAAGGAAAAAGATCTAGATTTTAAAGATACTATTGTAACATTATTAATTGATAATTCGGGATCAATGAGAGGAAGACCAATAACAATTGCAGCTATTTGTGCGGATATATTATCAAGAACCTTAGAACGTTGCTCTGTAAAAGTTGAAATTTTAGGTTTTACAACCAAAAATTGGAAAGGTGGACAAAGTAGAGAATTTTGGAATAAAAAAAGTAAACCAAAACTACCAGGAAGATTAAATGATTTAAGACATATAATTTACAAGAGTGCTGATACACATTGGAGACAAGCAAAAAATAATCTTGGTCTGATGCTTAAAGAAGGACTTTTAAAAGAAAATATTGATGGAGAGGCGATAACCTGGGCATTTAATAGATTGAAAAAAAGAAAAGAAGAAAGAAAAATTCTTATGGTGATTTCTGATGGTGCACCAGTGGATGATTCTACTCTATCAGTAAATTCAGGAGATTTTTTAGAAAAACACTTAAAAAAAATGGTAAAATTTATTGAAGATAAATCTGAAATAGAAATTTTAGCAATTGGAATTGGTCACGATGTGTCAAGATATTATAATCGAGCAATAAAGATTACTGATGTTAATGAACTTGGTGATGTAATGATTTCCCAATTAAGTTCGTTATTTGATAAGAAAAATAAATTACACTAAATTTTTAATAAATCTTCATTTTTCCATTTAATTTTTACTTCAGCCCCACTTCTTGTTTTCGAATTTCTACAATGAATTGATGCAAAATTTTTTTCTAATAATGTTTTTCCAATAAATATTCCTAAACCTAGACCAGACATTTTTTTATTTTTCTGGGTTTCAGTTTTTAAATAAGGTTCACCTATTTTTGATATTATATCACTTGGATAACCTTCTCCATCATCTTCAATAATTATTTCGGAAAACTCATTATTACTTTTAATCATAATATAAATTCTATTTTTACTGTATTTGTTAGCATTGCCTATAAAATTTCTTAAACCATAGATAACCTCAATTGATTTTGTTATTTTTTTTGGATTTGAGTCTTGATCAAGATTTAAAATAAATTCTTTTTTACTTGTTTCTTTAAATGATAAAATTATTTCTTTAAGATAGTCTTGTAAATTTAAATCTTCATCAATAAATTCATCTTCCTCATTTGGATTTAAAGATAATCTTTTTAATATTTGATTGCATCGCTCTACCTGGCTAGCTAATAATTCTATATCTTGAATTACATCCTTTTGATCTTTTAATTGTTTTAATAATTCATGAGTAACAAGTTTTATAGTTGATAAAGGTGTTCCAAGTGAATGAGCAGCTGCAGCCGCTTGGCCTCCTAAAGATAACATTTCATGTTCTTTGGCCATTACTTCTTCCATTTTGTTCAATGCTTCTTTTCTAATTCTTGACTCTGATCCAAAAATTATTGCAAAATAATTTAAGAATATTAGTACTATAGATAAAGCTATTGGTATTGAGTAATAATAATAAGGACTTACATGGAAATGAACATCTAAAGGTTTTGGTAAACCTTCAGAGTAAAAAGTTAAAAAGATTATACTAAATATTGTGGTAACAACTAAAAGTATATTTGTTCTTAAGCCTAAATTAGTTGAGGCAAATACACTAGGCACTATTATAAATATTATAAATGGATTGACCACTCCCCCTGTTAAATAAATCAAAAAACTAAGTTGAATTATATCTATCAGTAAAAATAATAAGGCTGATCTATCTGATAATTGAGTTTTTTTGTAAACAAATATCAAATATAAATTACTAATAACTCCAACTAAAATAATTAAGTTTGAATAAAAAAAATTGAATTCAAACTTAAGATAGTAATTAACAAAATTAATTGAGATTAGTTGGCCAATTATTCCGATCCATCTAAGTGTGATATAAGTAGATTTTTTTAATGAATAATATTTAGAAGTTTCAAAAAACTTCATTTTTTAAATATCAAGGTTTTGTACATTTATTGCATTAGAAATGATAAAATCTCTTCTTAAAGCCACGTCATTGCCCATTAAAGTGTGAATTAAAATTTGATCCTTCTTTAAATCTTTAGAATACTGAACTTGGAGTAAATTTCTTGTTTCTGGATCCAATGTTGTGCTCCAAAGCTCTTCTGGATTCATTTCACCTAAACCTTTAAATCTCTGGATGCTCATTTTAGATTTTTCTAACTCTAAAACTTTATTGAATTCTTTAGATCCTTTTTTTATTTTTTTTAATTCTTTATTATTGTTTACTATATAGTCTTCGAGCTCTTTTTCATCTTTAATATAAATTCCTTTTGACCCTTTATTAATTTTAAATAAAGGAGGCTGTGCTAAATAAACGTGGCCATTTTCAATTAGTTTATTAAATGGTTTGTTGTTAAAGAAAGTTAGCAATAATGCTCTAATATGAGATCCATCAACATCAGCATCTGTCATAATGATGATTTTTCCATACCTTAAATCTTTTAAATCTATTTCTTGTGCTTTAGGATCTAAACCAAGAGCATTAATTAAAGTTAAAATTTCATTTGAAGAAATCATTTTTGATAAAGCTTTAGTTCTTTGATCTAAACCATTGCCATTTTTATTTCCATTTTTTTTAGTTTGTAATTCTTCAACATATGTATTCAAAATTTTTCCTCTCAAAGGTAAAACTGCCTGATTAGACCTGTTTCTGCCTTGTTTAGCTGAACCACCAGCCGAGTCTCCCTCAACAATAAATAATTCTGTTCCTTCTTGTTTTCCTATTTGACAATCAGCAAGCTTTCCAGGCAATCCACTTAATTCAAGCGCTCCTTTTCTCCTTACATTTTCTCTTGCCTTACGTGCAACGTCTCTCGCAAGAGCTGCTTGAATAATCTTCGCTAAAATAATTTTAGCAACAGAGGGGTTTTGATCAAACCATATAGATAATTTTTCACTTACAAGTGTTTCAACTATCATTCTTACTTCTGATGAAACTAATTTATCTTTAGTTTGAGATGAAAATTTTGGATCTGGTATTTTTGCAGAAAGAACACATGTTAAACCTTCTTTAATATCGTCACCAGAAATTGCTAATTTATTTTTTTTTAATAAGTTATGTTCATTTGCATATTTATTAATTACTCTTGTTAATGCACTTCTAAAGCCCAATATATGGGTACCACCATCTTTTTGATAGATATTGTTTGTGTATGGATAAATATCTTCTGAATAAGTTCCATTCCATTTTAAGGAACATTCTATTTCGATATTTTCTTTTTTTCCTTCAAAATATATAGGTTTTTTGAATAGATCATTTCCATTTTTATTTTGCAATTTTTCTCTTTTTTCATCTAAAAATTCCACAAACTCAAGGATGCCGCCTTCAAATTTAAATTCATTTACTTTTTCTTTTTTTTGACTTCCATCAATAAAGTTAATTTTTATACCTTTATTTAAGAAAGCTAATTCTCTCATCCTTTTGATAAGAATAGCTCCACTGAATTTAATTGAAGAAAAAATTTGTTTAGATGGCAAAAATGTAATTTGAGTTCCAGTAGTTTTTGATTTTCCAATCATTTTTAAAGGTGATTTTGCTTCACCATTTTTGAATTCTATAAAATATTTTTTGCCATCTCTATTAATTTCTAATTTTAAATTTTCAGATAAAGCATTAACGACAGAAACACCAACGCCATGCAATCCCCCAGAAACTTTATATGAATCATGATCAAATTTTCCTCCTGCATGGAGTTGGGTCATTATTACCTCTGCTGCAGATTTTTTTTCACCTTTATGGAGATCCACAGGTATGCCTCTTCCATCATCATTAACAGTAACGGTTCCATCATTGTTAATTCTGACGTTAATATTTTTGCAATAACCTGCTAATGCTTCATCTATAGAATTATCTACAACCTCATAAACCATATGGTGTAAGCCGGTTCCATCGTCAGTATCACCAATATACATTCCAGGTCTTTTTCTTACAGCTTCAAGACCTTTTAATACTTTGATAGAATCTGCCTGGTAGTTATTTTTATTTGTCATATTTTTTAAATTTTGGAAAATATAACTATATCATTTTTTTCCGATTATTGTTTATTTATAATTAAATTATAAAAAAAAAATCAATAAATTAGGCTTACAAATAAAAGCTTTTTTCATGGCGGAGAGAATGGGATTCGAACCCATGAAAGAGTTTCCTCTTTACACGCTTTCCAAGCGTGCGCCTTCAACCACTCGGCCACCTCTCCTAAAATTGTTTATCTAATAACTCATTAATAGTTGTAAACAATATTTATTATATTTATAAGCATATATGTACTTAATTTCACATCGCGGAAATATTAACGGAATTCAAGAAGATAGGGAAAATGAACCTAAATATATAAGTAAAGCAATAGAAGATGGTTTTGATGTTGAGGTAGATGTCAGGTATGCAGAGGGTAAATTTTTTTTAGGTCATGACTACAATCAATATAAAGTTGATAAAGATTTTTTATTAAATAAAAAAATCTGGTGCCATGCAAAAACAAATATGGCTATTTCTGCTTTACATGAAATTGGTGCTCATTATTTTTGGCATCAAGAAGATGATTATACTATTACTAGCAAAGGTTTTATATGGACTTATCCAGGAAAAAAATTATTACCAAATAGTATTTGCGTATTGCCAGAAAATGCTAATTATATCAAAATTGATTGTCTAGGTATATGTTCAGATTTTATAAAAAAATACGCAAATGATTAAAGCAATAATTTTTGATCTAGATGGGGTTTTGGTTGATACCAAAAAAATACACTTTGAAGCTCTAAATGAGGCTTTAAAAAAATATAATTTCAAAAAAATTTCATTTGAAGATCATGTAAAAATTTTTGATGGATTGCCAACATTAGAAAAACTAAAAATTTTAAATGAAAATGATAAATTACCAAAAAAATTTTTTTCAAAGATTAATAAATATAAGCAGAAGATAACTTCAGAAATTTTAAAAAAGAGAATAAAAAAAAATCAATCTCTTTTAAATATATTTAAAAACTTACATAAAAAATATAAAATAGCTGTTGCAACAAATGCGGTAAGCTCCACCTTAAAAATTTGTTTGAATAAACTTGGTATCTCAAAATATGTAGATTTTAAATTAAGTAATGAAGACATAAATTTTGCCAAACCAAACCCTGAAATTTATTTAAGAATTTTCATTAAATTTGGAATTTATCCTTCAGAAGCATTAATTGTTGAAGATTCTCATTATGGAAGAGAAGCTGCAATTTCTTCAGGAGCTAAACTTTTACCTATTAAAAAAATTGATGAATTAAGTCTAAAAAAAATTCAATCAAACTTAAGTCTAAAAAAAATCAATAT
>JGI20155J14468_10000731_pt1 | contig 26517 bp, 20 predicted proteins | sample COG_05_FD_14468 | JGI IMG/M metagenome (IMG submission 14468) | reverse complement strand
TAAAACTACTCTTAAAAGAAGGAGAGTATTTTAAAAGGAACGCAGAGGAGAGCAGTTTAAAAGAGTCGTCGTAACAGTAGTAGTACCGTGCAAAAGTAGTTTTACACGAGCGCAACTTTTATTAGTATCTTTGCGTTTCGCGTGCAACTTTTCTTTAACGCAAACAATTTAAAGCAAATTCTCTCGAGACCTTTTTTCCCTTAAAAAATTCTCTTGAATTCTCTTGGAGAAAAAAACTCGAGGAAACTGCCCTTTTTGTTTCCTTTTTTTTTTGATTTGCTCTCCCTCGTTTGCTTTTTCCTCACACCCCCACACCAACAACACTCAAAATTACTCAAACTTTTGCATAATCACAACAACGAGAACACGAGAACAACAACGAGTAGTAGTCTCGAAACACAGAAGACAATGACGACGACGACGATCAAAACTTTGAATACTAATCATCATTCTTATTGTTCTTACGATGATGTTGTTTTCAGAAGATCACAAAAAGCATCATCGCGTAAGCGAAGAATCTCTCGATCGTTTACTCCTCGTGCATCATCATCATCATCATCATCATCATCGGATGAAAAAGAAAAAAATGTAAACATCGCTTTAGTGGGTCAAGAGACGTCGACCGGGAAACTCGTGATGGGACTCTCCGCTGGACGAGGGAATAATAATAATAATAATACCATTTCCGTGGTGTTTGGAGAGAAGATGGAAAATTCAGAGACGATGACGGAAGGGATGGATGCGCAGACGTTTGAGAAGCGGTTTTATTGCACCAAGGAACAGTTTGCGAAAATATCTACTTTTGCGAGCGAGAGGAGCGCGTCGACCGTCTCGGCGTCCTCAACGACGACGACGTATATATTCTGCCACGAGTCCGGGGCGAAACAGATGAAAGCGATGAAAGATTTAAAAGCGATGAAGATTGTAAATAGCGGGGAAGTTGATGATAAGTGCGTTTTATTATCGAGAGTAGGGATCAATCGAAAAGAGAAAGCGCCGTTCAAGACGCAAAACGAACCGTATCAACAAAGAGAAACCGTGCAGATTGGACAAATCGCGTTACCAATTGGAAATGCGGTTGGGGAACCTATTATTGGGACTTTGGACGGCTACGAGCAAAGCGAAGAGTTCGCGAAGGAAATTTTCGGAGCGGAAAACGTAACCGTCGTGAGATCCGGGGAGTTACGAGGCAACGGGCCTCTACTTCTCGCGGATTTGTCCGCGCGACTCGTCGACAACATGTACGACGTGAAATTCCAAGACTTGTACGTGTTTCAAGGCGACAGTCAACAAGGGTACACGAAGAGGCTAAACTTGGCGCAAACCTTAGTTCGCGTCGCCGAAAATTTTTCATCATCCGCGAACCGAGATATCTCCGTGTTATCGGTTATCTGTAAAACCGTTCCCATCGTGGGTGAACAAACGCTTTCCCAGCCGACCGATCGAGAGAGAAGGAAAGGGTACGACATGAGTAAAGGTATCGCCCCTTCGCCCATCGATATCAACACCGTAGATTCTTTGCTCGCCAATCCTAAATAATAAAACTTTTGTCAAGTAGTAGTCCTCTCTAGTAATCGTTTTAGTNAAAAACCTCTGATATTTTTTTCTTTTTTCTCTTCATTTCTTTCGCACGAAAACAACAACNTTATTTCCATTGAGTATGTCTTCTTCTTTGTCTTCTTCTTCTCTCTTCGCGCGTGTTCCTTTAAAATGTCATAACAACGCGCTTTTAGGAGGACGAAAAGAAGGACGCAGAAGAGGTTCTCCTGTTGTGGTGACGAACATGGCGAAGAAAGATAAACGGAAGAAAGAACGCGCGGCGGCGAGGAAACAGGAGACGAAATCGAGACCGTCGTCTTTATCGTCGTCGAATAAAGATGACGACGAAGACGAGGAGGAGGAGGAGGACGATGTAACAGGAGGAGTTCGAGATGGAAAAGAAGAAGCGAACGAGAACGATTCGAATCAAAGAATTTTGGACAATAAGGATGTGTTTTTTCAATCGATGACGTTAGCGTCCACGTACAAACAAAGAACAGATTTGCAACTTTTAGGCGACCGGAAAGTACCGGTCACGGAGGCGGTGAAAGCGTTGTTTTACGCGCCGTTCGTCTGTTGCTCGCACGACGAGAACGACACGTTTAATTACGCGAATCAAGCAGCGCTGAACTTGTGGGAGTTTGAATGGGACGATTTTATTGGCATGCCGAGCACGAAGAGCGCGGATGGCGAGGACGAAGAGATACAAAAAGAAAGACGACAGTTGTTGGACGACGCTTTGGAGAAAGGGGTCGTTTATAATTACAACGGCGTTCGAAAATCGAAAAATGGGAAAGAGTTCATGGTAAAAGACGCGACGTTGTGGACGTTAGTCGATCGAGACGGGGATAAATTAGGTCAAGCGGTGAAGTTTAGCAAAGTGGAGTACGTGGCGAGTAAAGAGGTTTGGAAAGTCTCGGAAGGCGGAGAGTGGGTGAAAGACGACGGCTCGGACGACGATAAAGGTAATGACGACGAGGACGAGGACGACGATGAATAAACAAGAGTACTTATTACGCATTCTTACTTATTGTTATTTTATACGCTATACAACATGTAATTACACTAAATCTGAATTTTGAATTTCTGACAAACAATCCAATTTTTGTTTCGATGTCCATTTGAACGCGTGCGCGACGTGCGATACCAAAACCAATTTTTGTTCACTCGTATACTCCGGGTGGATCATGGTCCATCGAACGAGCTCTGATTCTTGGGTATAGAACGCTTTAATATACGTTTCCACGTATCTAAAGTCTAAGTTTAACGGAGGAGGAACTTTCTCGAACGGGTAGTGCGTCTGAAAGTGTTGCTGCACCGTTTGGACGTCCATTTGCATAATTGCGCGTCCATCGACGCTACATTTTTTCACTTTCGCAAATCCTCTCACGATGGCATTGGACACGAGTTGCGCGCCGAGTTCCCACAAGATTTTTCCGTTCACCGCGGTCACTTCAGAGACGCGAAGTTTCGTCGCAAACTGTGCCAGCACTTGTCCGAGTTGCGTCGTCCATTCCGACGCCGACAACACCGACGGCATTTCTTTCTGATTGTACTTCCCGAGCGCAGCTTTCTTCATAGACTGCATGTCTGTGATTTTGAAATCCGAATCGCCAATCTCATCTGGCAACCACGAAAGATCGAGCAATAACTCAGCAACTCTACTCAAAATGTGTTCGCGCAAATCGTCCACCGCGTGCACAACTTTCGTAAAGAACTTATCGACGACGGAGGAGGAATCTTCTCCCACCCAACGCTCAAAAGTTGGTTTCAACTCTTCGTATATTGAAGCTACACACGCCAGAGACTCTAACGCGACCACGCGCTCTTTCAGTCCAAACATGTTCCCAGAACTCGCGATTTGTGCGCGTGCGTTTTGGGAACGTTTTCTGAAGGTTGCGCCGAGTTTTGAGACGACTGGCGTTGTCGTCGAGGCTGCAGCTGCAGATGACGCTGATGGCATCGCGGTACCGTTTGGGTTGTTACCACCACTACCATCACCAGGAGTATTCATGTGCTGATGTTGCTGTTGTTGCTGATGAATAATCGGCGGCGGTGGTTTCAAAGCAAACAAACCTCCTCGCGATGCTAATTTTGTGAGCGTTTGTTTCAGTCTGTTTGTCAACGCATCTTTGTTATGGTCATCCAAAAGCTGACCACTCGTGTGCACGAGCAATCTCGGGTTACCGAAAGAAACAAACACGTTGAATAACGCGAGTTCAAACATTTCTCTGCAAGCATCGAAAGCTTTGAGTTTACTTCTGCATTTGCTATTTGCGCTCATCGTCGGCGACTCCGCGGCGAGCGAGGCAAAGACGCGAACGCTCTCGAGTAAGTATGCAGTAGACGCCGTCACAGTCTTACTCGTCGACGCATCTTCTTCCTTTCCATGCTCTGCACTCAATTCGGCACCACCATTCAGTTTCGCCATAGCTGCAACCGCGCTCATTTGATTACCATCACTATCGTTCATCATCTTAGACGATTCTTGCGGCGAGAGCAGTAGATTTTCTTCATTCGTTGTCATTTTCAAGACCGCATCGTCGCTCCCGACGAAGCGTTCACCGGCAAACGGATGTTCGCGCCGCTCGACCCAATCTATCGCTCTCATCGCTTTTTCTTTGCTTTGATGATCGATATCATCAGCATTCATGATCAAACCATTCGTGCTCCCCACTCGCTCTTCAATCGACGACGCCATTCGCGCTTCCGCTCTCGCTTTCTTCGCGAGATCGTTCGATAGTTTCGTCCACGTCTCTCGCTCGAACGCTAGTTTTAACTCGCCGAGTCTCGGTTTCCTTTGCGCGTCGGATAAGACATCAATTGCGCAGTCCATTAAACTTTTCGTTCGCGAGTAGACGGTTTCAGCTCCGGCAAACTTTTCGCACATATCCGCGAACAAACGGCATTTTCGTAAAGTCATCCGGGCGACGTTCGGGTCGGCGTTAAAGGTCGCGCTGCTATTTTGACGTCCGGAATCTGTTCGGATAGCTATTTCGAGTGCATTCAGCGCGTGGTAAGCGGTATCTGTCGTTCGTGCTTCTAAATTTGACTTTGCGAGAGAATCCGCGAGAAGAGTTTCAAACGCGTCGTTCTTATTCGCCATTGCGATTTTCTTCTCGTGGTACGCCTTTGCAAAATGCAAGCGCTTAAACAACAGATGTGCAGCTCTTGAAACGCCGCCTACTGGATCTTCAGCTTGAGATTGAACGAGTAACGAATCTCTCGCAGTTGCAAAACATTCCGCGCTGAGTTCCGCCGCGCGTTCGTGTCCTAAAGCGAGCGCGCCTTGGAACGCTTTTTCGTACAAGGAGTCTCCATCTTCGTCGGTTGAGAACGCCTGCACGAAAGCATCTCTGGTGCCACGTTCGACTTCAAACTTCAACAGGTTCAAGTCTTCGATCGCTTGTTTTGTACAGTCTAATGCACTGAGTGCTTCTAACGCGTTCTTCGCTTCACCATACTCGACTATGGCTGCCGAAATGTCGCCCTTCCCAATCTTCTCTCGAATTGAGATTTCCCGCTCGCCACATCTCCGCAACTCTTCTACGACGCGCAAAACGCGAACCATGTTTTCTTTCCTTTTATTCGTGTGCACGGCTCGAATTTTGACGTCGACGGCGTGTTGCGATCTTTCTAAAGCGCATCGTCCATTTTTAAGCACCACATTTGCTCTCGTCAAAGAGTTTTGTATATCCAATATCTTCTGCGACGCGTGACCGACTTCGTTTCGTTTCTTATATATTTCCCCATTGATTCTAGTTTGTACGGTTTCTACGATTGCCATCAGTCGCTCTTCTTCGCGTCGCAGATCCTTCGGCGAAAAATCCCGCGGAATCTCTTTCAAAGACTCTCTCAAAGCGTCAAATTTAATGGAGTCGTTGTTTGACGATGATGACGACGGATCCGTCGACGCGTTTATTCTCTCTTCGCTCCTGTTCGTTTCATCTTCATCTTCATCTTTACGATACGGCTCGAAAAATCCGGGATGTAATTTGTCTACTTCTTTCGCGGCTTGCTCGGCGTTCATCGACGCCGCGTTCAACTCCAAACTGTCCATTCTGTTCACTAACTTGCCCGCAGATGACGAGGATACCGGAGTTTGTTTTTGCTCTAGATGTCGGCTCTCGGGACTACTCGCGCTCGGGCTCTGTTGAGTATTCATTCGGTTCGCTAACTTCCCAATCGGCGAACTCGCGTCTCGTTTTTGTTCTTCGATTTTGTCCTTTACCAGCTCAACTTTTTCCTTCGCGCGTTTTCTAAACTCCTCCGCTTTCTGCTTCCAGTTGTTTAGAAACATTTTCCCGCCCGCCGCGTCGTTCGACGAAGAGTTGTTGGAGTAAGCGCTCATACAGACAGACGACGGTGATACTATTTACGCCTATTATTATTCTCTTTCTCTCTCTTCCTTCCCAGTCGTGATCGTATCTAACACGTCCTCCGCAAACTTGCGAAAATCTGAATTCTTCAGCGCGTTTTCCAAAGCACTTTCTTCTCCTTTCTTCTCGCTTTCTTCGGCGCTGTTATCGATCGCTTTCAACGTTTCCAACAATCTCTCGCTTCGTAATTTCTCCAAAAGAGGTAAATTCAACGCCAACTTTGCGAAGTGTTCTCGTCGTAACCGGTGTCGATGACTGTCCTCGGAATCGGTTTCGAACGTCCTCGTCGGTTTTGGTTTTATACTCTTCTCCTTCAACGTATTATTATTAGTGGTATCAGTATCTTTCGTCGTCGCCAACAAAGCTTCCAATTCCAATTCTCCTTCAACCAATTCTTCTTTGTCTTCTTTCGTTCGTGCCTTCTTCGGTAAAACGACGACGCAAGACGAAGAAGCGTTTTCTCCTCCCCCCTTGTGTTCCTTGTTGCACTTCACGGAGCAATACGGCTGACGACACTTGGGACACTTGTAATTCGAGTTTGGGCGAGCGCAAATCACGCACAAAAAGGACATATTTGTGAGAACATTCAACGAACTGAAAAACGGAAGAATGAAAAAATATTTTCCTTTTCGGGTGTAGTATTAATAACAACGATGACGATGATGATGATAAAATCGATCGTTACAAAATAAACGCATCCATCGCAAGATCGATTATACTTTAACGACGAACGCGCGCGTTTTGGCGATATCTTTAGGCGCCGTTGCAGTTTTTGGATCTAAGTACACGCGCTCGATCAAAAAGACGTTTCCAAAGTTTCTCTCGAGCATAACCGCGCACGGCGATTTTATCGAAGCGCTCTTCAGTTTAGAACAGGCTCGTTCGGACGTTGCAAACGCGGCAGAGTAATAGGAAGGAGACGAAGCGCTCTCGTCGAAAGAGCGGTCGTCTAACGAGGCGACGATGGACACGAAGAGCGCAGATCGGTCGGTCAGTCGGCTGGAAACGGGATCGCCCGTGGTGTACGCCGCGACGTTGAAAAAAGTCGCTCTTCCGTCGTTTACTGCGTTTTCGCCAAAAACGAGAACGATAAAGTCCTGCGACTCTTCGGTTAATACGCTGGCATCGGCGACGATGTTTCCATCCGAAAGCTCGCCCAAATTGTTCACGAGCTTTTCGCTCAGGCTGTAGGCGGCGTCCGCTGTGGAACCAAAACAACCCGAGCGCACGTTAACGCCAGGAAGAGAAAACGGCTGATAAGAAGGATCACTCAAGCATTTCGCGCCGTCGTTGACTACGACTCTTTCCAAAAGCGAATTTATTCGCGTTACCGAACGCGTTCGTAAGTTTTGATTGAAACTCATCGGCGGCGGCATTTAACGAAGTTTTCTGTTTCATCGCGCGATGATGGATTTTTGCTTGCGAATCTTTTTCTTCGTCGTTTAAAAACGACGACGGGAATAAAGCGTCGTTTGGCCCGCGCATCGGCAGATATTCTTTGGAGTAAAACACGTCTGGATGTTGTCTTTCATCATCTTCTTCTTCTTCTGGTTGTTGTTGCCTCGTCGTCGGTCGCGATATCGTTGCTAACGATAACAAATTCAAAAGAGAATTACCACCACTGTTCGCTGCGCGTGCTGGCTCGCGACCACGAACAATCATCGCCGGCCATTCGTATCTGGCGTACACGCCGAGTGCCTCGGCGCCTTTCAACGGCCAAATCCCGACTCGAAAGCTCGTCGTCAAATCATCCGCGATTATTGACGGAAGGAAATTCAATTCGTCGTATCGAAGCGCTTCGAGTTCAATGGACGTTGACGCAATGCCAGTATTTTCAAGCACTTCTTTCAAATCATGAAACGTCTTCGAGGAAGCCGTGCTTATAATAACGAGCGCGCGTCGAAACGCTCGCGACCCTCGAACATTCTTGTTATTCACCGGTGACGAACTCGCTTGCGCGGAGACGGTTTGTCGCAGCGAACGCAAACCCAAAGCACCAAAGGTCTTCCTCCAAACGTACGTCACGTACGAATAGTATTTCGCAGACGATGGTGGCGCGCACATGATACTCATCGTCGCGTCTCTTTTACCGAACTGAAAATACGGCCAATTTTGATTGTTCACGTTTACGTTTTCCACTCTCGCGTACATCACTCCTGGGTTCCCCGTATTCGCCGTGCGTTGCATCAAACTCTCGCTATTCATCGTCTCTTCTAAACCATACTCAGAAGTATCGTGCGTAAATCTCAAGCGCCCGCTTTCTCGCGCGCGAACGTTATAAAAGTTGTTTCCTCTGTTTCCTCCTCGTTCGATGACTTCTCTCGCCAGTTTTCGTGCAACCTCGTTCGCTTTCTCGAAATCTTCCAACTCGCACAAAAGTTCGAACTCTTTTCCGATCGGTAAACGTAACTCCTGTTCGGCGAAAACCCCAACGAAGTTCGTCGTCGTCGCAGAAAGAAGACAACAAAGAAGAAGAGAGAGTTTCGACAGAAGCAGAATTACTTTGTGTGATGCCATCAGAATCTTAGCAGTAGTAGTCATTCTTCTTAAAGTGGAGATGTGAATAATAAAAAGTGTCTCATCTCTCGCGTATTTTTTAATTCTTCTTTTTCTGACTTCTTTCCCTCGTTTTTTCTTTTTCTTTTTTTTTTCACTTTTTTCGTCTCTTCATTTTTTTTGTTTTCGTCAGAACAGAGGCACGGAAAAAAGAAGCGCCGTCGTCGAATGAGATGATGGGATCGTCGTCGAACACTACTAATCATCGCGAGGAACGCGTTCGCGCGAGGACGAAGAAGAAGAACAACAACAACAACATAAACATAAACATAAACAAGAGGAAGATGAGTAAAGAAGACGAAGAAGAACCACGTTTGGTCGAGTTCGTTTTGAAGAGTAACATCAGTAACAACAACAGAAAGGTAATTTTCTTTTTTTCTTTCCCGCCGTTTTTTTCCTTTCTTCTCGGTGTTTGTTTGTCGTTTCCGAGATTAATCGTTAGAGAGGGATGATCAACAACTCACGCGCGCTAAACAACGCGTCTTCTTTTCTTAAAAACAGAGAACAACGACAACGACGACGAGAGGGCAACAACAAATTTCCACGCCTCCCGAAGGGAAGACGACGATAGAAAAACAACAAAGTAATACTAGAAAAAGAACGAAACAAAATCAAAATCAAAATCAAAATCGAACAGCCGATGTCACGTCATCGTCGTTTTCCTCTCTTCTCGAAGGAGAAGGAGAAGGAGAAGGAAAAGTCGAAAATTTTTCGGACCAAAAAAATCAACTGTTACAGAAACAATTACATCATCATCATCATCATCATCATCGAGAGGTGGACGAGAGGTGCGATCGAGAACAACAAGAGAAACAGAAAGAAAAGAAGACGAGTAATAATAATAATAAGAAAGTAGCCGCCACCGCGGGAGGGGGCGAAGAAAAAGTTTCGACGAAGAAAGGTAAAGGAGAAGGCGAGGGGTGTCCGCCAACGACGACGAAAACGACCAACGAGGAAGGGCACTTTGAGTATACTTTAGGCGAGTCTCTCGGACCGAACGATCGATTTAAGATTTTAGCACCGTTAGGCGAGGGAACGTTCGGGAAGGTTTTGGAGTGTTACGATCGAGTGAAGCAAGAGTACTGCGCGGTGAAAGTGATCAGGAACGTGCCAAAGTACAAAGCGGCGGCGAAAATTGAAGTGGACGTTTTGAAAGAGATTGGGAGAAGAGACGAACGCGACGAGTTTCATTGCATCAGATTGAAAGAGTCGTTCGAGCACGAAGGGCACGCGTGTTTGATGTTTGACATGTACGGATTGTCTTTGTTTGATTTCATGAAGAAGAACCACTACAAACCGTTTTCTTTGGCGTTGGTTCAGAAGTTTGCCAAGCAGTTGATCAAGGCGGTGGCGTTTATGCACGAGTTGAAAATGACGCACACGGATTTGAAACCGGAAAACGTTTTACTGGAAGCTCCCGGGTACGTGCGAGTCGTCAGTGGTGATGTAAACAACGCCAACAACAACGCGACGAATATGGCGACGGCGGCGGCGGTGGCGACAACGACGACGACGACGAGTGCGTGCACAATCAAGGTGCCTGTTACGAGCGCGATCAAACTCATCGATTTCGGAAGCACGACGTTGGAAGATCAATACCATTCTACGATCGTGTCGACGAGACACTACCGCGCGCCAGAAATTATCCTCGGTACCGGCTGGTCCTATCCGTGCGACATGTGGTCGATCGGATGCATATTGATAGAACTTTTGACCGGAGACGCGCTCTTCCAAACGCACGAGAACATGGAGCATTTGGCGATGATGCGCAACGTGTTGGGTCACATGCACACGGATGTCATCAAACGAAGTTCCAAGGAAACTATCGAGAAATACTTCAATTCGGAGACGTACGAGTTGAGCTGGCCTGAAGGCGCTAAAGATATCGAGAGTGAACGCGCCGTACAAGCGGTGCAGCCGTTGGATATCATGATTCGAGAGCGTTTCGAGTGCGAAGAAACGGGCACCTTACTCCGACACTTGTTGAGTCGACTGTTAGAGTACGATCCGGACACGCGCATCACGGCGAAAGATGCTTTGAACCACGGATTTTTCCGTTTGGACATCAAAGAGAACGCGTACACTCCGACGACGGCGTTTGCGAGTAACCAAATCTCCGTCACGAACGCCGCGAAACCGGCGACTGATCGAACGGCGTCTTCGGTCGTGCGAAACGTGGGGCCGACGAACAGCAAGGCGAGATCGCAAACTACCGGCGGGATTCGAGGCGCGTGTTTGGACAAACCTTCCATGGCAACTGAAATCGTCTTGGGGGCTTAACATAATAATAATATCAAAGAATAATAAAGATACTAATAGAAGAAAGTAATAACTCGGATATACGATACGAAATGAGTACGAAGAAAAGAGAGAGAGACGCAGCAGCGCTACTAGAGTAGAGCACACGCTAGTTAGTTTTTAGAACGCATAAGAAAAAATTACACAATTGTAAAACAATAAACAAAACAACATTCAACGAACGAATGAAAATTATCACTCGTCGTAATCGTCCTCCTGTGCAGGTATTGCTACGCCGACTAAATCATCGTCGTCAAACGATCCTAAATTACCAGCGGCCGCATCCGCTTCTTCTTCTTCTTCTTCTTCTTCTTCTTTCCGCGGAGCGGGCGCTTTACTTTTCTTCGCTTTTTTTGTCACCGGCGATTTCTTCTTCTTCTTTTTCGCGTCGTCGTCTTCCGCGTAACTCTTGGGCCCAGAGATCTTTCTTCCGCTCCTGCTCGTCGTTGTTACCACCGGCTTCTCTTCTTCTTCCTCGGAGTCGTCGTCGCTTTCGTATTCGTCTTCTTCCTCGTCGGTATCTTCCTCGTCTTCGTCAAACTCTTCGTCTTCTTCCTCGGAGTCGTCGTCTTCCTCGTCGTTGTTCTTTCTCTTCTTTCCTCCATTTCCTCCTTTTCCTTTTCCTTTAGGATTTGTCGCGCTGCTCTTTTTCTCTTTCTTCTTCTTCTCTTTCTTCTTCGGGTTCCCGTCCTCGTCGACTCGTTCCAACAGTTTCGCCGCGAGTTCCGCAGGATCCGGCGGCGGTGGTAAATCCGGCACGCCTTTCACCACGTCTTCCAAGAAATCAAACTCATCGTTGTCACTGATCGCTCCTTTCAAGTGCACCGGGTTGATTATCCTCGCGCCGTGCGCTAACGCCGTATCCGCGGTCGCTTTAAACAGTTTCGTTAAAAACAGTTCCAAAGCTTTCGCCATCACCAACGGCGTCGTTTTGACGATTTTCCCAACCTCTTCGTCTTTTTGCATCATGCGTTTGATTCGTGCCGCTAAGTTGGCGTTTTTGTTGTTGTGTGAAAACGCGGTCGTTTGGTGGCCGCTCATTATTATTATTTTATTATTCGTTTCTTCTGTTGTTGTTACTGTTGTTTATGTTGTTGTTCTATTCTATTACCAAAGTATGTTTTGTGTGTTTAATAAAAGTAATTTAGAGAGTATTTACTAACTACACTAATGGAGAGAGAGAGAGAGAGAGAGAGAGAGAGAGAGGATCTGTCCGAAGAGAGAGAAAAGTTTACTCGAGACGACCCTTTTTCCTTCCTTTTTTCACTCGTAGTGAAAACAACAACTTTTTAAAAAAGCTCCTCTCTCTGCTCTCTCATCATAATGTCTCTGAAATACTTCATATCATAACGAACTTTTTTCAATAATTTTTAGTAGTCTACGCAACAACAACAACAAAAAACGACGATGATGATGATGATGACGACGCGTTCAAACAACTCTTATTGTTGTTCTTCTTCTTCTTGTTCTTCTTCTTCTTCTTCTTCTTCTTCTTCGAGTTTAGGAGGAGGAAAAGGAGGAAGAGGAGATGTTTCTGTTTCTTTTTCTTCCTTTTCGAGGAGGAGGAGGAAAAAGAGCAGTCATTTTCGTCGTCGAGCATTGTCATCAATTTCATCGTCATCATCATCGGAAGTAAATGAAGTTGAAGTTGAAGTGAACGAACGAGCGAAACATTATTTCACCAAAGACTCGTTTTATGAACACGCGGACAAATTATATTCTTCGTTTCAAAACAACCACTCGAACGCGAAGAAAGCAAACGCAGAACGGTTTTGCTGGGATTATTGGCACGTGGAGAATCAGTACACGCAATTGAGAACACCGGCGAAAGAGTATTATTACGAGGGGGAGATATTAAATGAGTTTTACGCAAAGTTTGAAGAGGAGTTGTTGAAATACGCGCGAGAAAACCTCGCTTTGTCGAATTTTACGCCGATTTGGATGTCGTGTTACGTGGACGGGATGGGGCAAGAGTTACACGCGGACGTGCCGCACGGTCCGTTGGCGTTTGTGTTCTCGCTGACGAAAAATTTCGACGATTCAGACGACGACAAAAGCAGTAGTCCTAGTAAAAGTGGTAGATACTTTCGCGGCGGGGAGACGACCATCTTGCGACCGGAACGCGCGAATTATTGGCAAAGTTTTGATCCGACGGAAATCGTGGAGAGGACGCAGTTATTCGAGGAAATCGAGCCAAAGTTTAATCGGTTGACAATATTCGATCCCAGATTACCGCACGGCGTGAGAGAGGTCAAAGGAACGAAAGACGTTTCCAAAGGTCGGTTAGTGTTAAACGGCTGGTTCAACGAACCGGCGATTTCCTGCCAAGGAGGTTTGACCATCGAGGACGTCGGTAAAGTATTGGACGCAAAGTTGGATTTGTTATACGAAGAGTTGGAGACTCTTCCAGCTATGATTGGTTTCGCCGCGTTAAGGATGGAAATCGAAGCGGAGACTGGACACGTCGACTCCATTTCCTGGGGCGCGGATACCGTCGCCCCGGCTTTATCTCTCCGCGACCCAAACGAGGTCACGGAAACGAGAGATGTGGTGTTAGCGACTATAGCTGGGATGATGAGTGAGTGCGTCTTTCCGTCGTCAAAGGAAAAGAGTTCGATTTGCGTGCCTTTTGTTTTCGGTTGATGATTTATTACTAGAACACACTACTCTTAGAAACGTATAATCCCTCATTACCATCGTCCCGACTCGTTATGATATAAAATCATGAAGAAGAAGACAACGACGACATTAAGGAAGAAAAAGGTGGTGGCCAGACTCGTCGTCGTTCTTTTTGTTCTTGCGTTTCTTCTTCTTCTTCTGTTTAATACGTCGAACGACAACGACAGCGAGAACAACGGACACCATCTTCGAAATGGGAGGAACCCTTCGTCTTCTTGCGACGATGAGAGTATTGCGAACAACAAGAACAAGGAAGAAATGTTGGACAGGTTTCGCCGCGCGTGGTTAGTAGCAGATGATGATGATGATGAATCGTCGTATTCGGTGTCACCAGATGCGACGACGACGAGGACACAGACGACGAGAGAAAAAAGTGCGATAATAAACTCTTTTAAAGGTCCGTTAACGTTACACTCGAAACTGGGGCCGAAACTCCCGAAAGTACCGAAAGCGAACGGGGAGATGGAAGATTTAGGTTTAGTTTCGAAACTGGACGCGAAGAATTTACCGGAACGAGACGCGTTGGAGGAGTTACGCGAGCGAGAGTTTAAAACGTGCGCGGTCGTCGGGAACGGAGGGAGTTTGTTGTTGTACGAACACGGCGATGTGATAGACGCGCACGACGCGGTGTTTCGATTTAACGACGGGACTGGAAAAGAGCCGTATTCGAAATACGCCGGGACGAAAACAACCGTGAGATTAGTGAATTCGCAACACCGAGGGTACAGAGAATCGGAGGAAGAAATCGTTTTGCAACACCTGACGGCGCCGGCGCATTTGAAATTGTACGTCTCCAATCGAGCGAAGAAGTTAGTCAACGCGAAAGATTACGCTCTGAGTGGCGCGTTTTATTCGTTCGTAAAGAATAGAATCGATAAGAAATCAACGCCAACGAATGGTATGTACGGTCTGTATTTAGCGCAATCCGTGTGCGAGAAGATTACGATTTTCGGTTTCGCCCGACAGTGGTACAACGCGACAAGGTATCATTACCACAACGATTACGAACCGACGGGGAGTCAAAACGCCAGAGATTCCGCGGAGATGATTCCGTTGGAGAAACTCGTGAGAGACAAACCAACGAAAGTGATGTTTGGAGAACCGTGCGTGGGTGGTGGCGGTAGTAGTAGTAGTAGTAGTAGTAGTAGTAGTAGTAGTACTCGTAATAGCGACAGATGTCTGTTGTGCCCCAAAGGGAGTCGCTGCGACGACGCGTCCTGGGTCCCGATCCCGGACGTCGGATACAAAGCCATGCCGAAAGAAAAAGTGTGCTTGTATCCTGCTCGCTCGGTGGAAGGTCCGGCGCGATACGGCAGTATAGACGCGCGCGAGCGATGTTACGAGCAACCCAAGGTGGATTGTTTCCTTCCTAGAAGTTAAGTTAGATTATGACTCTTTATTGAACCCAAAATAACTCCTCAAATCTTCAAATCTTTTCTCTCTCTTTCCTTCATAAAAATATAAAAGTTTCTTCAAAAACACTTTCACTCGCGCGCGCTTTTCGATGCCAACAGCAGCGATGACTGTAGCGTCCTCCTCTAAACGCGAAGATGAAGACAACGACGACGATTCAGACGACGGGGTCACCGAGCGCGCGTTTCGAGAGGTTTGTTTTTGTTCCTCTCTTCTTCGTCTTCTTCCTCTTTTTTTTTTATTCTTCTTCTTCTTCGCGTATTATTCGTCGTATCTAAAAATAGGCGTTTCTTTTCTTTTCATCTTGATCTTGACTTCTTCTTCCTTTCCTCCTTACGCATGGCGCGCTTTTGGGACATATAAATAAAGGTCATGCAAACGCTCTCGAGGGACAAGTCCCTGGATGCCTTTCGCGTGGAATACGAAAAATTGTACCGAACGCTGAAGCACTCGCACGAGCAGGAGAAGAAACTGGAGAAAAAGTGCAAGAGTTTATCCGAAGAATGTCGTCAACTGACCGCGAAAGGAGAGAGGTTACGAATGCATTCGAGAGAAGACGAGACGCAAATAGAAACTTTGAAAGCAGAGCTCGAGTCGGCGTGGAGACAAGCGGACGACGCTTCGGATTTAGAGATGGCGGGAAAAGAGCAGATTGCCAAGTTACGCGTGGAAATCGCCGAGTTGACGAGACGGTGCGAAATGGCCGAGAACGGCGAAGAAGAAGAGAACGAAGAAGAAAGTTTCGATGGTTGCGAGAGAAACCACTCTCGTCGTCGTCGCGGTCATCGTCAGGAGGACGACGAAGATGACGACGCCGACGAGACCGACGACTATTTTGGCGGTAGATTTTCTACTACCAAAGTTTCCGGCGATATCGTCCGTCGCTTACAGCGCGAGAAAGAATCGCTTCAGCTCGAACGCGACGAGAAAGTCGACGAGGTCGTCCAATTGCGTCAAGATATTTCGCAGCAAAGGGAGAGAGCGAGAACGGCAGAGACGAAAAAATTAGATCTGGAGTGCGAGTGCGCGAAATTGAAAGATATCGCTCGAGCGAAGAGACTCGAGGCGGAAAAGTCAGACACGAAACGCGAACGGTTGGAGCGAGAGTTGATGCACGCGAAATCTATGATTGAATCGAAGCAAGGTGAAATTTCGCGGATGAAAGCGCAAGCTGTGAATTTAGAGCTAAAGAACCAAAAATTAGCCGACGAGCAAAGGAAAAGTGAGCACCGAGTGAAAAACGCGCAGAAAGAGTGCAACGCGTACGCGGAAAGAACCGAACGCGTTCGGAGAGAAGTGGCAGAGATTACGTTAGAATTACAGAGAGTAAACGAAGTCGCGAAACAGAAAGAGATTGAAACAGAAAAGTTGACAGAATCCGCCGCAAAAATCGAGCGAGAGACGAAGAAGATTATCCAAGTGAAGGAAGCGGCGTTGCGAAAACTGAAGCAGGCGGAAAACGCGAAAATCGAAAGCGAGCACAAAAGGGACGATTTGAAACTCGAAATCAGTCGCATAGAAAGAGTCGTTGAAGAGCAGCGAAGAAACATCGAGTTAGAGAGGAGAGCAAAGGAAGATTTGATGCGAGAGAAAGAGGCTTTGGCGAAACAAACGAGCCAAGCGGAGAAGCACACGCAGAAGCACAGAGATTTAGTTTCGATACACGAACAACACAAGAAAACGCTCGAGAGCGAAATCAAACGATACAGAACGGAAATGAGCGACATCGAAATTCGAGCGAAACATTTAGAGCAGGAGAGACAAACTGCTGTGCAAGAAGCGAGAACGTTGAAAAGCAAATTGGACGCCGCGCGTGAAGAGTTAGACGCGAAAGAACACTCAATTACTGAACTTCGCGAAAGTTTAAGAGAGACAGATCTGAAAACGAAAACTGCCAAGGCACAGTACGAACGCGCGAGAGTGGAAAATAACGAGTTGAGCAAGAAATTACTCGATTTAAAAGAAGAAGGCGAACGATTGAGAGACTTGAAATTGAACGCCGAACGTCGTCGCGAGGAAGCGGAGAGTTTAATCGAATGCAAGACCAAAGAGATAGACGAAGACGAGATGAAGAGGAAGCAAATGGAATCAGAAATCGAGATTTTGAAGAGAAAGAAAGACGATTTAGACCAGAAGACGAACGAAATTTTGATCGAGTTGAAACTGAGCGAAACGCAGAGAAGAAATCTGGAAAAGCACCACGCCGAGTGCGAGAAGAAGCGAGTGGAAGAGAAGCAAGAGATGGACGTCATTTCGAGAGACCGGGACGTCATCTCGCACGCGCTAACGAGGCGAGAGGAAGAATTAGCCATGACGTACGAGAAAATCAAAGTGCAAAGATCCGTTTTGGCGCAAGGTCAAAGGGATTACGAGGCGAGAACGAGAGAGATCAAGGCGTTGAAAATCAATTTGAGCACGCAGACGCACGAACTCGAACGCGAGCGACGCCGAGCCCGGGAAGCGGAAACGTTAGAGAAAGAAGTGAGAGTCTTAACGCGTTCCTTGACGAGAGAGAAAGCGAAAGTGCGCGCTTTGAGCGAAGAGTTGGAGAACCCATTAAACGTCCATCGTTGGCGCCAACTCGAAGGCAGCGATCCGAACGCCTTCGAGTCTATTCAGAAAATCCAACAGCTACAAAGACGATTGGTACAAAAGAGCGAAGAGGTGATGAAATTGGAGAGAGAGTTGGAAGATAAGAGAATTCAAAGCGAAGAATTGCGAAGAATTGCGGAAAAACGCGTCACGGAGGAAGAACAAACGCAGATGTTGCGAGAAAACCAAGCGATATTAAAGGAAAAATCCAAGCACTTGAAAGCGTTGCGTTCGGAGTTGAACGCTCAGATTCAAAAAGCGGACGAGTATCGCCTCGAGGCGGAAAGCTATCGAAACGAGCTGGACGAGATTAAGGAAATGCTTTTCCGAGCGAAGAAAAATGAAAGAGTAGGCGTCTTCGTCTGATTCTGATGAAACTTTTTCTTCTTATTATAAAATACAAATCCTCCAATACGCGTGTGGTTCTTTTCTTCTTCTAAACTTTCTCTCTCTTACTTACCCATAGTCTCAATCGCGGATACCATCGCCGTAGACACGTCGATCCCAATTTGATGCGTAGCTTTTTCGTAATCGTCCTTCGCCGCTTGAAACTTCGCCGTGTGTTCGCTTAACATTTTTCTCACCACCGTTTCGTCCAAGTGTTCCACCGGAACCGCTTCCACCGCTAAGATGTCCACGGAGCTGTCCGCGTGCGCGAAGGCGAAACCCGAAGAGACGAAATACTGTTTATTATAATAAAGAATGATGAGAGAACAAATATATATATAAAAGGTCAGCGTTCTTTCGATCATCGATGAAACGAAGATATAAACGCGCTCGACGAAATCGAATAATCAAAGCGATGACTTCTTCTTTCAAAGTCTTTTGGGAAAAAAAACAGGTCTTTTGGGAAGCACGATCGCGCAAGTCAAAAAAGAAACTCTTGTCTACGTACTCTGCTCGTCACGCTTTCCTTATTTTCCACGGAAACCACCCCCGGTCGTAGCTTGGCGACCACGGGAACGTGTCCAGGCAAAATCCCAAAGTCCCCGGTTTCTGCTGGGACTAAAACCATGTTCACTTCCGCGTCCGCGAAGACCGCTTCGTGGGGCAAACGAAAATTCAACTTCACCGTTTCCGGAGGCGGACCGGCGTTTTTCACCTCCTCTTCGCCACTCTTCGCGACGTCTTCGGCTGGCATGTACGTCGACGGCGTCCCCGGTGGGTCCATCATCGACGGGCGGTATTTATCGAACAACTCTTGGAATTTTTCCACGGACGTTTGCGTCGATTCTCCTCCTGCGTAATTTGATCGCGAGGAGGTGGAAATCATTCGATTTTGATGAGAAGAAGAAGAAGAAGAAGAAGAATATAACGCAGATAACCCGGCGGAAGTCGAGGAGGAGGAGGAAGACGAAGTCTGATTAGATCTGCGGAGGATCGCTTGAGTGAACGCTCTGCGCAACGCCATTATTATTATTATTATTATTATGTGTGTTTTATATGAGAAGAGGTTTCTGTAGTAGTATTCTGTGGTTTTGTTTTGCTCTTTTTTTTCTCTTTTTTAGTTGTGCTTTTTTTGGTCCAAACTGCTTCATTACAATCTTCTTCTAAAAATCACTCCTCTTTCCTGTACGAGCTTTCACCAGTACTTCGCTTTTTTCCTTTGGTTTTTCGGTAGAATGCGATGACTTCGACGAGACACACGTATACAACGATTAAAAAAGCGGTACCGAAGAAAGCCTCGAATCCACCGTAAAAGAACGCTTCGAGGAAGTGGTACGAACGACTTCCGTCATCGGGAAGCTTCTTCTTCTTCTTCGTATTTTTTCTCGTCGTCGTCGTCCTCGGAGAAGAACCGCCAGGAGGAGGACTGTTGTTGTAACAATCCAATCGGACTTTGTGCGAGGCGATGGTTTCCTCTAACGCCTCGACCATGGCGTTTGCATCGACGATGGAGGATAAGACGAAAGTGGTGGCGCGTTCCCATTCGCGCAAAGTAGTCGCTTTGACGGCTTCCTCGTGTTTGAATTTTAACAAACGCGAGCGAGCGAGGAAGGTTTTGCGCAACGGTTCCCGCGGGAAGGCGTGGGCGAACGTGTTTTCGTTTTCGCCGTCCTCTCTGCAGATGTCGTGCAGAATTTCCAACCGCGTTGCGATGAAGCGTCTGATTTTTTGCATGCCAACTGCAATGGTCGTTCGTTTGGCGCCGTCGATGATTGCAAACGAATCGCCCTCGCCGGCGGATAAAGGCGTGAAGACGTCGTTACCGATGGCCCAGGATAAATCCACGTCGTCGCGATCGACGTCGACGTGTATGCCAAACAAATTTGTCATCAACGACGCTTTCAGCGCACGCAAGACGTCCGAGGAATCCACCCACGCGTTTTGCGTCGGGTCGTCTTCGAAACATTTGAACGAAGGAATGTCGATTTTATGTTTCTTGCTGTTACGCACGGCGACGATGAAAGAGTTGTCTTTGGCTATTTCCGCTTGCTTCCCATCGGTAAACGCGCCGAGTTTACCGTGCGTGGTTAACTTCAAATCGAACAGAAATACCGGTATAACTTTTGTCGTCTCGTCACCGTCTCTCAGACCGAGTTGCTTTCGAATGCCTTCTTCGTATTCCTCGACCCAAAAGAGAAGCTCGCTTTCGTCCACGAGAAATTCTTCATCATCTTCTTCAAAACCTCTAGCACCGCTGCTATTACTATTACTACTCGTTCTCTCGCTATTTCTATTTCTATTTTCTATGCTTTTCCTTATTCTGTTCGTGTTCGTGTTGCTGCCAGAGTAATGCATGGCATTTTTGAACGCTTGCGCGCACAACGGGCACTCGTTAAAATCAACCTCGCGTTCGTTCACTTTAATCTTTCTCCCGGGAAGAAGTGCTTTCTGTAAATACTTTTCGACGCGATGGTCGGGATCGATTTTCTTCGCGTCTCGTTCGCTCTGTAAATTGAACGGAAGTTCCGATATGCGAACGAGTTCAATTTGTACGTGTGAAATCCACGCGTCGTCAGTCTTGAATTTTACCATCATCTTTTCTTTGCCGCCGCTCGATACCGATGACGATGACAACGACCCGAAGTGCTCGTCCAAAAATTCGCGCCTAATCGACGGCGCAAATAACGTTTTACTCGCATCGCCCAAAAAACCGGCGATTGAGGCGGATAATAGCGGAACGTTTTCCTGTTTCGCGTGCGCGCCTAAAACTTTCGGAGGTACTCGTCTGGAGTAATCGGTCGTAAACTTTGTTCTCTTCTTGGTAAACCCGTTTGGGCCGCTGGTTAAATCTACCCAAGCGTACGCCGGAGCCGACGGAGAAGAAGATGACGACGCGTCGTCTCTCGATACCATCGACGTCCCGAAACACTGACTCGAATTCGACGACTTTTTATCATACTTTTTATCATCACCGCCACCACCACCCTCGTGACTCAGAAACGAATACACGTACTGCACGCTTGCTTTGTTATCGTTTGGATTCTTCGGCCGTCTCGGATTTAACGCGTAAATCACGTACGGTGAAAAAACGTCGTCCTTCTCCGTCCTATATACTTTCGTCATATCGTCGTCCCCGCCAAACACGTTATCCTTTTCGATAATTCCATCTACTTTTCTAAAATCCACCGTATTCTTCGCCTTACTCGTCGAAGACCATTCTCTTTCGACGCGAACATTTTCCTGTATCGCTTTCTCAACCTCTGCGTTTACCTCTTTCCTCGCGTGCATCACGCGATAGTGAAAGTGCATTTTATACATCTCTCCTTCGCTCAACGCGTCTGACTTTACCGTCTCTAAAAATGGTTCGATGTCTCGTTTCGTCACTTTCGCGAGAAAATTTCCGTCTCGGTGGAAGCCGGACAGTTTCAACGACACCGACAAATAGAAATCGATCGGTTTCGTTCGCCACTCGCGATAGGTAAACACATCTTCGGGAGAAGAAGAATCTGAATCTGAAGAGCGTTGTTGTTGTCCATTCACTTCCTCTTTTGTGTCCTCGCTAAACTCCGAGTAACTGTCGTAGGTGTTGAAATCCGTCCGCCACGGAGACGTTTTCCCGAGAATGGTGGACAGTTCTGCTCGAGCACGAGCGGCTGTGTGTAAATCATCATCGTTTCGTTGCGCCGACGAGACAAACGAGAAGAACGAGAGCAGTAGCAACGACGAACATACTCTCGCCAGGCACACCATCGCTTTTTGGCCGCTCATTTTCTCGTTTGATGTCGTCCTTTTCTCGTGACAAACAACAGAAGCGCTTTCGAGGGGAATGAGGGGAAATGGAGATGTGAAATGTCTTCACATGTACACGCGCGAATAGAAGAGCGCTGTTTGCGAATAGAATAACACTAATAAGAATACGAAAAGCAGCGGTAAGAGAACACCAATAGATAACATCAAAATGGAAGCATCCTCGTCGTCGAATGCAGGCGGTGGTGGTGGTGCGAATAACATACATTTAGGACAAACGTCCGATATCGCGACGGCGTTTTTAACCGCTTTGGATACGTCGTTATCGAAGAAATGGCGCGAGGAAGACCGGATGTGGCGGAAACAAGACGTCAGTTACAGAAAAGAGGAACGAGAGTATCGAATTGTAGAGCAGTTATATCGAGAGCAACAGGTGAACTGGAGGAAATCGGACGTGAAACAAAGGACGTTGGAAAACGCCAGATGCGTGTGGAACAGATACGTGGAAAAGAACAGACGAGACGTCGAGGAGAAATCGGAACAGTTGAAATCGATATCGAACTTATCGGCGTTGATTGCAGGATTCGCGGTGGTCTCTTTAGTGGAGTTGAACTTTACGAACGATTTCGAGAAAATGCCTTCGCACGTGAGCGAGTGGTTGATTTGCGCGTACGCGGCGTCGACGGCGCTCGTCGTCGGGTTGATGTTGAACGCGATGGTGTTGTGCACGTTTATTCTGAGTTCGATTTTAAAGAGAGGAAAATCGTACGTCTCCGAGGACGAGGAGGCGGAGTTCTTGTTTCGATGTCGAAGGTTTGCGAACCATTTTAAACCCGGGGATTACCCTCCGCAACCGAAAAGGACGTTCGAGAGACACTGGGAAAACAGGTGCGAATCGAGTTGGAAGAAAGCGTTTTACATGTTCACGTTGGGAGTCCCGATTTTCTTGGCGAATTTAGCGTGTTGCGCGTGGTTGAAGTTTTCGTACTCGAAAGTGACAACCGGTGTCGTCAGTGGGATCGTCTTTCTGAGCGCGTGCGTGTGGGCGAAAACGAACAAAGATTGGGGTTGGGAAATCGCTCGAGGAAGCGACTCGGCGCGAACGAGTATCAACGGGGGTATTAGGAAGAATCTGAAACGAGGCGCAGACGTTGGCGGGAAAATCAACGGTTTGCCGTTCGATTGGCACGCGCGACCGAAAGAAGAAGACGACGAGGAGGAGGACGAGGAGGAAGAAGAGGAGGAAGAAGAAATAGAAGAACGCGACGACAAAGACGAAAAATCCGACGACGACGACGTACACGACGTTTACGACGAGAAAGACCAGAGAGTGTTCGTCCCGATTCACCCCGACGAAAAGGAGTGACGATTATTCAGAGAGAGAAAGAAAGAGAGAAAGAGATGATGATGATGATAATAATGATGATGCCTTTAGAAGAATAGCCAGAATATATATTCCGTAGCGAGCAAAACCGCCTCATTATACAAAGAGTAGTACGTGTAAAAATCCGAGATAAAAAATTGTTCACACTCTTGGCAAAAGTTTTTTTGTTTCACTCGGTTGAAAAAAAAAAAAAGAGGGGAACAAACGCTCGTCATTTTTTAGCATAAGAAGAAGAGAGATGTCATCGGGAAGAAGATATTATACTAACGATAACGGCACGAGGAGCAGCAGTACCACCGCGACGAATACTACTCACCACCACAACAGAGGATATTATATTCAGAGCAACTTTTTTAAGAGCGAGGAGGAGAAGGAGGAGATGAATAAAAACGACGAAAACGCGCAGCCGGGGAAGAATCATCATCGTTCGTCTCATTTTCAACACCAACAGAAGTCCTCCGCCTCCACCGCGACGGCGAAAGAACTCCTCCATCGCGCGAGAAGCGAAATCGTGAACCAAGTGAGAAAGGATATTCGAAACTCTTCGAACACGTCGTCGTCGTCTCACGGGGGGGACTTTCGTCGCGAGAGGGAAGCGTTGAAAGAAAATAATACGAATACTAAAGATGGTCTTGGGTTCCAAAGTCGGTTCCCGAGCGCGTTTGGAGGTGCTCAAAATATTGACGGAAACGACGAGCAACAACATGTTGCGCGAGAAAAGCAACGATTGGAAGAGAAAAGACGGAAAGCACAAATGGCGGAGACGAGTTTACACGAGAAGATGGACGAGACGAAAGAGAGGATCATGGAGAGAGGAGGAGGAGGACGGAGTCGCGCCGCCGCCGCGAATACTACTACTACTCATACTACGCACAACAGCAGTAAAAATGTCTCGCAATGGATGGACAGCGTGGTGGCAAAAGCGAGACACGACGCGTCGATGTCACCACCATTACAACAGCATAGCAGGAATAATAATACTAGTAGCAACAATAACTCCTCGGCGACAGAGAGTTTGAGAGAGGCGGCGAAGAACGCGAGAGAGGCGGTGACGAGGGCGGTGTACGGCACCGCGACGGCGCGACACGACGAGGGGAAAGAGAACACGCCTCCTCCAGTTGTCCGACGAAGCTTTAGCGATCCTTCGCCTTCTTCTACGATGAATTATCAACAACAACACGAAGAGACGGACGCGAAAGTGACGAAAGCGATGCTCAAATCTGCGTTGAAACAAACCGGAGAGTTACGAACAGAACTGAGAGAGACAAAATTGACGTTAGACGGCGTCAAAGAAAATTTGGAAACCGCAGAGAACGACTTGAAGAAGGAAAGAGAGAATCGCGAGGAAGATAAGCTGAATTTCGAGGCGGCGAAGAACGAGTTGGAAACGTCTCGCGAGGCGGCGAGGGAAGCTTTGGCGAGAGAAGTGAGCGTGACGCAAGAGTTGACGAAAAAGTTGAGCGCGAAAAGAGACGAAGCGCTGGAACAAAGAAACTTGGCGGATAAGTTTAAGAGAGAGTTGGAACAGTTACGAAGCGAGCTGAGAAACTTGAAGAACGAAAACGAAAGTTGGATTCGAAAAGCCGAAGCCGCGAATGAGACTTCGAGACGAAGATCGGGCGACCAACAGAAGGACGTGCCAAAAGTTTCCTCGTCGTTTCCTCAACAGCAACAACAACGACCGCAGCAAAACGAGCAACAAAAAGTAAACGCGACGACGACGACGACGACGGCGCAAACTCACCAATCGCAACAACAACAACAAGTCAACTGGTCTCGAGAGCGTCGCGAGGCTGAAGAGTTGAAAACAAAAGGAAATCGCGCGTTCCACGCGAACAAGTTTGACGAAGCGTTACAATCGTACACGGCGGCTTTACAGGTGAACTTTGAAGACCAACCGTTCCGCGCGGTGCTTCACGCGAACAGAGCGGCGGCTTTGCAGTCGTTAAAGAAACATTTAGAAGCGATTGTCGCGTGTTGCGAGAGTCAATTTTTTGATAAATCGTACGTTCGAGCCATTCAACGACGAGCGGACGCGTACTTATCCATCGGCGATTGGACGATGGCGGCGAAAGATTTAGAAGCTTTAGTGCCAATCATGGGCAAAGAGTGCGACGCGAAATTGCGAGAAGTCAAGATGAACATCCAAAGAGGCGTTCATATCGAACACTACGCCGTCTTGGGCGTCTCCTCTCGAGCGAGCGCTTCAGAGATTCGAGCGTCCTACCTCAAGAAATCTTTGAAGCACCACCCGGATAAAGCGGAAACCGAGCACACGAAAGAGATCGCAGAGTTGATGTTTAAGAGAGTGGTCGAGGCGTACAAAGTGTTGAGCGATGCGAACGCTCGGAGAGCGTACGATAACAAGAGGATCCTAGGCTCGAGCAACGCGTACAACAGAAGATATTAATTTTTAGTAATACTTTTGAGAAAAAGAGAACTTTCGTCGCGCGCGTACTGTAGGTGTTATTGTTGAAGTCAGAACATGACTATTAAAATCACTACTGCTATACTTTCCTTACTACTACTATTACTACTACTATCACTACTTTTATGCTCTACATGTTCCTCACCGCTTTCTTCATCTCAAAACCGGCGTGCGCTCCGAAAATCTTCTGCAACGCCCTCACCGCCGGATACATAACTTTCGCCAAAATATGATCTGGTTTCGAAAACGTCTCCACTTTAAAATACACTCGGTCGTTTTGCAAGTCCTTCTCCACGGTAAACTTCTCCTCTCCGGCTAATAAGTGCCCTTGCAAAGTCGTGTGCGCGAAGGAATACGACTTCTTTTTCTCTTCGCTTACGTATGTGATTTCCAGCGGATTGAGCAGCCACACCCTTGGAAACGGTTGAATCATGACGCACACTTTTTGCCCTTTTCTCACTCGCGTTGCTTCGTCCACTTCGGTCCATCCGAGTTGAAACTGTTTCCACGATTTCAGCGCGCTCTTGGCTTTTTCGTAATCCACGTCGCCGTTCGTGCCGAGTAACACTTTCGTCTCGTCTATGGCGTAACAACACGACTTCGTCTTCTTCGCAAAATTGGTAAAGTTTTTCGTCTTTCCGACGTCCTCCTCGTCCACGTTGAATGAATGATTCTTCTTCTTCTTCTTCTTCTTCTTCCTCGCATCTGTTTCGTTCGTTCCTTTTCCTCCAAATCCTTTTTGTCGCGATCCAATATTCTCGAGTATTTCTCGCTGCGTTTTCACGCTCGGTTTCTGTCCGAACGTTATAAAAAAGAATACTACCATGTGTATTCCGTGTGTATATTCTCTTGAGAGTATCACGTTCCTATATACGTTTTGTCGCACACTTTTACAGAAGTGTGTTCTTTTTTTTATCCAAAACACACGCACACACAAAGAAAAAAAAGACCGTCTGACGTCATAATAAATCTCTTTCACACGAAAGAGAGATACAAAATTTAATTTACTTTAGACAACAAGAAGAAGAAGAGACAGTATACTTACGCCAGAGTATGCTCCCTTTGAAAGCAGTCACGTCTCCTTCTGTTGTTCTCACGTCTCACACCGCGAGTAA
>JGI20155J14468_10000701_pt1 | contig 27115 bp, 41 predicted proteins | sample COG_05_FD_14468 | JGI IMG/M metagenome (IMG submission 14468) | reverse complement strand
ACGAAAGTTACAACCAAATGTACGTAGGAACACACTAGGTACTCCTACAAACTTGCCTTCGCCTTGTACACTATAAAATGCTTCTGAATATCTTAGTTTCATAGACGGCTTTCTGTTAACTGCTTCATGTGACGGATACCCTTTTTCATATACTGGTGCTTCTATCATTACGAGCCTGCCGCAAATTGTTGTTGTAACTTAACGTTGTCAATAAACTCTTTCTTAGTTGCAGGGTCTTCTTTAAATGCACCACGTAGTACTGTAGTTTGTGTTAAACTACTATGAGCTTTAATGCCTCTGTTTTCACAACAGCCATGTGTTGCTTGAACATAAACACCTACGTGTTCACTACCTGTTTGTTCTTGTATTGCATTTGCAATCATAACATTCAGTTCTTCTTGTAGTGTACCTCTTGTAGCACACCATTGTGCGATACGTGTGTACTTGCTAAGTCCTAGTAGTTTAGGTCCTGCAATGATACCAATGTACGCTACACCTTTTACTGTCTGGTGATGATGTGAACACAAACTTGTAAGTTCACTACGTACAACTAGCATACCTTCATAACCACCTTCAATGTAGTTAGGGAAAGCACTTGGGTTAGGCATTGGATCATAACGTCCTGCCATAATCTCATTGATGTACATCTTAGCCATACGTCTTGCAGTATCCATACTGTTAGGATCTGTTTTAGTATCAATTAATAATTTTTGTAATACATTTTCAAAAGCAGGTACTGCTTCATCAATTAGTTGTTGCTTGTCACCTTCTTCGATATATTCGGCAATGTTATCATTTGCCCAATATCTTACGCCAGCTTCTTCTAGCTTTGCTTTAATTTGTTCACTTTTACTCATTTATGTCTCCGATGTTTAGGCAGTGGATTGCCTTTAGTAATAATACAATGCACAATATAAATTACATTATACATTGTATTTAGGTTTTTGTCAACCATTAAAATATTTTTGTAACATTTCGATGCGATCGTCTGCTTCCGCAAGTTTATTAAGCTCTTCGATTACTGCTTCAGTAACATCTGAATGTTCACCTATACCTGCGGGCATAGTTTTATACACTTCGATGTTTGCTAAATGAACTGCAACTTCACCTTGTGCTTGTTTTAATGCGGCCTCTAATATTAGATCTCCTGCCTTAGTCATTGTAGTTTCCTTTCTCTGGTATTACGTGACGTACACCGCCACTGGGGTCTTCCATATCACCCGTTCTTCTTGGAATGAGATGGATGTGTGGATAAGCAACAGTTTGTCCTGCGGCCTCACCTACATTCTGTCCTATGTTGAACGCATCACAATATCCACGGTCAACCCAATCGTAGCCCCATTTATATGCGGCTTCGAAACATTTACTTAAATCCTGCCAACTTTGTTCTTTTGGGACAAAAAGAATATGTCCTTCTGTAACAGGAAATCCGTCTTTGTAGACTGTAAAATCTTTAGTATCTATTAGTACGTCAGTCCACGGTTTATTCATAATCAGCAACATTCTCCCAGGGATAAACTAACCATACATCTTTTTCTGATTTGTTTACTTCGTGACAGGTGTAACTTACTTTATCAAAGTCACTAGCTAAATTTTCAGTAAGTGCCGCAAATCTAACATTATTACCCCAAACTGTTTTCCATGATTCTTCATCAGGTAAACAACTTGCTTGCCAGTCTTGCCTAATCCAATTAAATGTAGCACCAGTGTCATTGATATCATCTACAATAAGTATATTTTTACGTTTGCCTATATCCCAACGACTTTTAGTTGTAGTTCTTTCTGCTTCATCTACATATCCAAATGCATCTTCTGCCATCCAACAGTTACTTTCACTATCACTATTATCATCACGTAGGCTTACTTTAAGTGCTTCGCAACGAATACTTGTCATATTACTAATAATAGTAGCAGGAACATTACCACCACGGGTAATTCCTATAATGTAATCAGGACGCCAGTTGTCTGCGTACATTTGATTTACGATACTGACACACATACGTTCTACATCAGTCCAGTTATAGTAATGTTTCTTAATCATTTTTATATTTCTCGTTTAAATAAGTTTCATTATGGACCCAGCGATATCCTGCATCCTTCCAATTAGTTGTAGTAGCATGTACGAAACGTACAAATCCCCATTCTTTTTGTTTACGGCCCATTAAAAATAAACTTGTACATGGTATTTCATTACCATCTTCGTCTTTAGCAAGTTCTAACCAATGTAGATCATCTGCTTTTCTAAAACGTAAACTTCCCGGACCACGCCATTCTCTAGTAGCACCAACGACAGCACCTTCTCTACTAATCACAGGAATATGTTCCCAATAACCGCCTTTAATAATAAACGCTCCCCAATTCCATGGATGATCGTGTAGTGTAGGTTCATCACTTACTAAAACTTTATGTAATGTAATGTTAAACGGAAACCATTTACGGTCTTTTAAAAATACATAGTAACGGATAAGATACGGAATCTTACCTGTTCTATCTGTAATTACTCGACGTCTTCCGAGCATGTCCATAATCTTAGAAAAGAGTGTCATCTTCTGCCTCATAATTGCCTTTATAATCTTGATCTACCATTCTGTAAATAGAATAAAAGTTATCCCATGCTTTTTTAAGTGCAGGATATTCTTCACACATTTTTACTACTCTGTCAGGATCTATTTTATTTCCAAAGTCCCAACTTAAATCTGTAGCATCTATTGTTGCGACTGTATCACTTAAATTAAAAGTATATTCACTACCTGTATCATTAGTATAGGATGTGTCTATAGTTATAGTTTCTGCTAGATCAAGACTTAGTTGATGTTCGTCACCCATTGGATATCTCCTCATAAAGTTCCTTGCCACTAAAAAACTCTTTGTTAAGTTTATTAACTTGCTTGTTAATACTTGGTAGTAGATCATCATAGTTTTCCATATAGTTTACAATTTGTGCTACTACTTTGTCTCTGTTGTGTAAGTAAGCATCAAAGTTCTCAGTCCATTCACTTGGATATTTAAACTCAGGCAATGCCATTTCACTATAACTCAGTCTGTCAGGCACCATAGGAATAGCATCTACTAATGCACCTTCGTACCAACTAATGCCAAGTGTTTCTTGTAGGTTAGCACTAAACACTAGTTTAGCTTCACCTAGTAAGTTATGATATTCGTTCTTTGTAAGTTGCTGTTCTTGACATACTACAAATTCATACTGTGGTAGTCGTTCTTTAAGATCTCTAAAGATATCAACTTGCTTTTCAGGTGCAACACGGTGCGGAAAAAGTATAAGATCTTTTTTATCCATTTGCTTATATGAATACAAACTATCTTTTAGATACTCCATAGGCCAGCCTACACGATGTATTCCGGTCCATTCAAGTGCATAGTCTTCGTCAAATGCATCTGTAAACATATCAATGTGGAAGTCACTTGCAAAGAAGTTATCGTCATAACATTCAAACATTGCCATTTCAGCATGTCTAACCCAAGGTTTATTACCTATAAGCCTACCTAAAAAATCTTGCGGATCATAACTACCTGCATGCCACATACCGCCAATAGTAATGTCAACACCAAGTAACTCTGCCATGTAGCGTAATTGAACCACTGTAGGATTCCAGGCATCGGTGTAGATAAAATAATCGCCGTTCTTAATTTCTCCATTTGCAAACATCCTGCTTATTTCTAACATTTGTTGAGATTTATAATTGTTAGTCCCTGCAAAGTTAAGAAATGCCCCAGGTGTAGTAGCCTGTGGCACTTCGCCGCCACTAATAACAATGACATCTTGATTTGTAGACCGTCGCAGTTGTCTTGGAAGATGTTCCTTCCATTGTTTAGTATAACGTGTGTCAACTGCTTCGATATCTACAATATAAATCATCTATTATTTCTCCGACGTTTTTTTCTTTCTAAATATTTTTGGTAGGAAAGATATCCTTCCCAAACTCTGTCGCCTTTCTTATAAAGGCTTTGTTCGTTGTAAGGTTTAGCTTCAAACCTACAATAGTCACGGAACGATTCAAGATCGTTAAACACTTTATTATATGCATCTCGATTAAATTCGATAGCCATGTTAGTAATTCCTTCTTACACATGTTTCGGGTAATAAATTGAACAGCCGTTTTCGCCGTCTTCGGCAACATCAATTTCAACAAACCGGCCTGGGTATTTTGCTGAAATCTTATCATATAGTTCGTCTGCAATCATTTCACACGACCTATGATTTAGAACGAGCACCTCACCATCGGATGTACTCTCTGTAGTATAAAGTCTTTCCATCCATCGCTTGAATTGGATGAACTCAATGTCTCTATCGTTGTGGAACACTTCGATACGCACCCTGAAGTGAAAGATATGGCGATGAGGAATACCAAGAAACGACACATCGTCCCAATCACCCGTTGCCAATTTTGGATCACTATCTGCTCCTGGATACATATGAACTCCTTCTTTTCTAAAGGTAACCCATATGCTTCTTTGTGCATTATTTAGTGCTTTTTCTTTTGCCATCTTCATATCCTCTTCTCTAGATCTACGCATCATATAGTCGTAGTATCTTTCATTTGTTACATTCATTATACTATCACTTTATTACTTTGTCAAGCCCATATTTTGTCCAATCTGTGAATTTTTCTCTATTCATCAAATCATGTAAACTATGACACCAGACACCGGGGTTAGTTGCCTTAAAGCCTTTGTCATCTATCTTCAACATAGTGTTGTAGTTCCACAGTTTTGCGTAAGGCACTGGAACGCGAAGTTGTGGGATAAAATTATCATGTTCAGTTAGTCCTGATTCTAAAAATGCTTCAGCAAGTGCAATAGGAATATCTAAACTACACAATTTACCAGCAGTTAAAAATGCTGTGATCATATTTTCCCAAGGTGTCCATTCATCAGAATCTTTAGGAAAGTCTGTTCCTGGATTAAAACTATGATTAGCACCAAAGAAAATATGTTCACATTGTTCTTTTTCAAAGTGTTCTTGTATTATGTCACATGGCTGTGTACCCGTAACAAATAATGTTTTCATTCCAAACGCAGGAGTCTTCTCAACTTCAATGCCTGTAAAGAATATAGGAGTATCACTTACGCCACTTTTGTAATCTCTTTTCATTTTAACGCCTCTAGCTGTTGTTCTAAGTTTGTTATTTCAGTTTTAAGATCTAGTTTTTTTGCCTTTAATGGTTTTGTAATACTATCAGGCGCAAATTTATCATACTGTTTTTTGATGTGATCGTCTAAATCTCTATGTGTACGATACAAACTATCTAGTCTAGCAGAAATTTTATCGCTTGGTTCTATATAATCACTCATCCAAATAGTTCTCCAAATTTTGTTTGTGCATTTACAATGCGTTTTCCAGTGTTACCTCTTGTACCAATAATGGTGTCCCAAAATCTACTAAATTCTTCAATTACCGCATTCGCTTCGTCTCTGCTTGATGTTGCAAATATTGCTTCCACAACATCTCTAAAAAATAACCTGTCAAAGGACTCTTCGACAAGCATGTTCGGAATGACTCCATTGTCGTATTGTCTATTTGCTTCTTGTACCGCATTGATGTGACTCCACACATTGTGACCCATCTGGATCGCATAACTAAAACTATCCCAACTAGTTGAATCTCGGTTACGTATAATCTGGTTACCGTTATCATCTAGTATAGGATTACCATTTTTATCCCTATCGATATCACCTTTAAGTATTTTAGGTGTACCAATTAAATTTTTATCGCCTTCTGCATATATACAAACATCATTTACTTTAATATTCTCTGTCAATGGGCTATCACAAAAGTTTTTAAAGATTCCGTCTTGTAATACCGCATCTCTAAAGTTACGTGTATCAGTTGCATACTTTAATTCGTCAATACTAGGAACCATTCTATACACCCATTTACTTCTGTTTTCTGTTTCAGTTTGTATATAGATTTGTCCATTTGCTGTAGCAAGGAAAGGACTTGCACAATCAAATGTTATAGTAAAATTTTCGTTGTGATGTTTGCGGACTGCTCTTTGTACATCTGTAAGTAATGTAGCCCACTCTAGTTTGCTGGTACCAAGAAAATGCATGAAGTCATGTTTACCTTTTTCAAGTAGTCCGTCAAATCTTAGTGCAACCAAACGTTTAAGTAAAAGATGTACATCACACATGTTCTGTCCACCCATTGACCAACCATTGAAGTGATCTGTGTATACCTTAGGATCACAGTAATCCTTCATTTGTTGATACCAGTCTTCAGCATCTGCATGATTTTCACCCTGGAGAACATTCAAAAACTTACAGTTGCCGTTACGGTTCTTCATAAAGTAATCATTGTTGATACGAGTAGCATTAACAGCATCTTGATAATTGTCGATTCCTGTTGCTTTTGCACCAGCAGGTGAACGTGCCACCCAAGCCGGAATATCAAGTATCATACCATAGTCCATATAAGCATCCATCCACGCAAGAACTTGCTCACGTTTCTTTTGTGCTTTAGGACAATTAGGATCTTTCCAGTCGCCTTCCCATACACCTTTACCAATTTGGAAACCACCAGAGTCACCAAGTAACCAACTATTATTACGATCTCTATTTCTGACCATATCTTCTTTAGCTGAGTCTTTATTGATGTCTAACTCAGCGTGTCCTGCTGAGTAAAGTGTCCAATGGTAGTTAAACAATCCTTCTTTTTTGTTTAACCAATTCATACTTTCCATACTTGGATAGGGAATACGTGCCGGATCTACATAATCTTCGGCACGTTGTTTTCCTATAAAAGTTGCATAGAAACCACTCAGTGCTGGAAGGAATACAGCATAATCTTTTTGTGCTTCTGTTAGGTCAGTGTTCATGTATTACTTACTTTGTGCTGGAAGAATATAATTGTATGTTGCTAATCCGCTGTCTACAGCAATTTGCATAGCACCTTGGTCACTAATACTCATTGTAATATCACCGCCAAGACTTAGAATTGCTTGTGTTTGTGCTACAGGCCATGCCCATGTATGTGCTAATTTGCCGGATATACTAGGTTGAAATACAAATTCACCTGCGTGTGTGCTTGCATCACCAAAGCTAAAAACAAGATCAGTTGCACTACCTGTGTCTACAGTCTTTACATTGAATGTAGGCTCTTCTGAATGTGCCGCACTTTGTAACTTCATACGTGCAATACTTGCCATACTTGGGTTAAAAGTTACGTCCCAGTTGGCACCTTTAAATTTTACACTTTTTAGTTTCTCTTCAATAATCTGCTGATTCATAAACCTATAATCATTTTGGAAGTCACCAACTGCATTTTCAAAATGTATATGTGTAGGAATAGTTTCGCCGTTACGTTCTGCTTTTACTACATCAATCTTAGCATCTTTCTGATACTCTGGATTTTTTAAGTGTAATGCTAACTTATCTAAGTTAGGCATACCAAATGTTCCGTCAGCAACAGCTTCGTTTGTGTCTGCTGTAAGAATGACTGAACGATCTTCGGCCATTGATTCGATTGTAGTAGTATCTGCACCAGTTACTTTAACTAGATTAAGAAAACCTAGTGCATGTGTTTTTGCTACTACGTCTTGTAAGATGTCTTTCATTAATATTCTCCTATGTTAAGTTTTATTATATTATCTTTATTGTGATTTGTCAAGTAGTTTTCTACCGAATATTTAGGTTTAAATCCAAGTGTCTTTATTTTTTCCATATTAGCACAAGTCCATTTACGTTCGTATGGGGTATTTAGGCGAATTGGTATGTTGTCTACAAAATCACGGATTCTAAATGGATGCCCTGTACCAATGTCAATTGTGCCAGTATACTTACTAGCCATGCATAACTCAATAGCATCGCACAGATCGTTAATATGTATAAAGTCACGGTAATGATCTGTTACATATTCTAATTCGCCGTCTTTTAGTTTCTGTAAAAACATACCAGTGCGCGGATTATCTGAATAAACAGTGTGAAATCGCATACCTAAAGTGTTAGAATAGCGTTCTCCAGCTTCTTCTATGACATATTTACTTGCGGCATATGGGTTTAAATCGGGCTCGTAGGCGCTACTAGAGCTTGCATAAAGCACTCTAGTATCAGGATAACGTGCAAACAAGCGTTTACTTACTTCTACGTTATTACGCCAGTATCCAGCAGGGTCGTTAATACTTTCACGTACTCCACTTTTACCTGCAAGATGTATTATTAGATCAAATTCTTCATTTAACTCACAAGTTAGAAGATCTTGTGTATTGTTGATATGGTCTCTATCCCATCCATCCTGTAGATCTATCCCTACGACACTATTTTCTTTAGTAAGACGTTTTACTAATTCCTTACCAATAAAGCCTTTGTGTCCTGTTAGCAGTATTTTACTCACAAACTCTCCTCCGTAAATCACTCGAACTGAAACGGTGATCTCTCTTATTAAAGTGTAAGTCAATATCACGTTTGCGACAAATATCTTTACCGGTAAAGTCTTTGTCACGATATTCTTCTCCTAGTATACGTATATCAATTGGATACATACTAAGAATGTCTTCAAGGTCTTCTTCAGTGCCGTATGGAATAATTTCATCTACGTATTCTATACCTTTTAATTGAGTGTAGCGTTCAACTACAGTCTGTATAGGTGCATTTTTTTCTGCTCTATCTATACTTGGATCAACTTGTAATCCGCAAATAAGATAATCGCATTGTTCTTTTGCTTCACGCAACATTATTACGTGTCCGGCGTGTAGCAAATCAAACGTTGAGCAAGTAAATCCTACCTTCAATTTGCTATTCCCCTTTCTTGAAAGTTTTCAAGTATTTCCTTTGTGTCTCTCCAGCTTTTAACTTGTTTAGCAACACCACCTGCCTCTTTTACAGCATAGGCTAGGCTAAAGTCGTTGCCATCAGGATCCATTCTATCTCCAAAAAAGAAAACTCTGTCTTGTTTTATTTCGTCAAGCACTTGTCTTTTGTCTTTACCTTTAGCAATAATATCTATACCTGTCTCTCCACCAACTACAGCACTTACATCATCGAATTGTTTATTAATTTTTTCTGCTATATGGATACGTTCATCAGATTCGATATCATAATAGAAGTAATTTTTGCGTTGTACTTTATCAGCATTACGTCCTACTATACTAAAATTAACCATGCCAGGCCTTTCCTCTATATGATTTCCAGTTTTAACTTCATAGGAACTACTATCAAGTTCTTTTTCTAAAAAGCCTTTGAGTTTAGTAGACATTTTCCAAGGATTAGTGTAAACATTGTCTTGTCTATACCAGACATCGTTTCCGTTACAATTATATATTTTGTTTACACTCATACATATTTCAGGACCAATCTGTTCCAATGTTTTTGGATTATCACTGCCTGTAACTAAACTTACTGCGTTATTTTGTGAAAAGTATAAAAACCATAATGCAAACTGAGAGTTAATTTTCTTTCTACTAGGTGTCAATGTTCCGTCAACATCGAATAAAAAATGATTCATTCTAACCTCCAAAATCGAACAAGCTAGTAAATGTATTATGACGCTTAGTATCCTCTAATGGATAGTTTAGCACACCTATCAAGTTATCTAGTTTGTTATCAATAATTACTTCTGCCATTGCAGTATCGTCAAACGGTAGTTCTTTAAACCAATCTGGAATACGTAGTTCGTCTGTTGGATACGCAACACTTGTGTAGCCTAACGGATTCTGTTTTAGTTTACAAACAATAACTTTCATACCATCTACAATCTCTTGCGAGTACTTGTCACCGTTCATACGCTTTAGTGTGTTCCAATTGATGCTTGCTCTTACGTGTCCAGGCATGTTTGCTTTGCCTTGCTTTTCTTCAAGACGCTGATAATGTCCAATTTTGTTTGCACGTTTGGGAGAACCTTTCTCCCAACCAGGTCGATCGTTAAATTCTTTTCTAAACACTGTAATACGTTCTAACACATCTTCTTGTGGAGCATCAGTTAGCACCATTAGTAGTAATTCGCTTAAGAACTCTTGCATAAACACAGGTGTATCCGACCTACGTAAGTCCAAACCCATTGCTTTTACTTTGCCAGGCTTTCCATCAGTATCGCTTCTAAAGCCTTCAATGTCATATACAAGTGCTGCATAACGCTTCTTAGTAATGTATAAACCTGACTTTGCAACAATTTCTCTAGCCGCCGCAATAACATCTGAACGTGACTTAGGACAATGAAATGCCTTCAACATAAAGCTAGGAAATGTTTCATTAGCCGCCTCGCATACTTGATCATAAAGTTTAATTACATTATCTTTATCCCAAGGTATATCGCCTTTGTCTATTTGTTCTTTTAGTATAGGGTATCCACTAAAGTAACAAGAGTCAGTATCACCATATATCATTGCTTCACCGACATGGTCATATTTGCCTGTGATAGTTTTGTTGACTTCTGCACTCATGTGCTTTACAATAGTTCTACCAGTTAGTGTTGTTGATTGTCCAATACGTTTATCAAAGAATCTACAGCCTGGATTAAGAATAGCACCATACAAACTGTTTAAGTTAATCTTTTTAACCAACTGTCGCTTATCCCAATACTCGATCTCTGCTTCATTACCTGCGTCTTTTGCTTTTTTCAACATCTTCTGCATGTCTTTACGTTCGCTATACCAGCGTTTTAGTAGTCCAGGAATAACACCTTCGTGTTCTGTTGTAAAGATAGTACCGTTTGAACTAAGCATCCAAGGCATATTACTATCAAATACAGCCTGGTATAATTCAGCCGCACTTAGTACATCTGTACGACCGTCTTCCCAGTCAACATTTAGAGGAATATCTTTGCGTTTATCCATTACCGCTTCATATTCTTCGGTTGAAAAACGTCCTTCCCAACTACCTGCAAATGATTTTTTCTTCAAACCCATATCTTCAGTTACACGAGCCTCGCTTATATCAGGACGTATTTGTCCTACAATAGTTGCAGGATCCATATTAAGAGCTCTAATAACACTTGGATATAGTGAATTCAAATCCATTGAACCGATCCACTTATGCAGACCTTTTTTAGGAAATGCAACATATGCACCAGCCGCTTGTGTATTTTCTGTGTCGTCTCTTCTTTTGCGATTAGGAACTTGTAGTCCTCTATGGTGTGCTTCGTTAACAATCCCTTGTTCAGTAACTGCAACAGCACCCATAGTGGTCTGTAGCATCACAGTATTTTCGTGAGCAACAGTATTACTTAGATCAATAAATCTTAGTTTTTTGTCCAACTTGTCCAGTAGTGCGGTATCTTGTATGTTGTATTCGATGAATTTTCTAAAGTCATTGTTGTACAACTGGTCCAAAGTGCCTTCATAAGGGACTTTGTTTTCACCAACTTCGATTTCGCCAATGGCATCAAGTCTATATGTGTGTCGTTCTTCATATGTGTATTTACGATATAATTCCAAACTATCTAAATGCACTCTGCCTATGAGGTCAAAGGTGACAGCTGATTTACCATACTTCTCATATTCTCGTTTTTTTGGAAGTTGTCCCCATAGACAGAATCTACGTGTGTCGTCTTTGCTTAGTACACGACTTGTTCTATTCACAGTGTAAGGAATATCATAACCTTCACTGTTCCAACCTGATAAAATATCAGCATCTTCAATTATTGTTAAGAAAGTGTCAATCATATCACCTTCTTTTTCAAAAAGCATAACATTGTCAATGCCTTCTAGTTCTGCTTTTGCTTGCTCCATTGTTAGCGTCTTAGGAGGTACTGCTAAACAAATCATTGTTTCTAACCACTGTAAGTATACAGAGATTGATGTAATAGGCATGAAAGGATCTGCAGGATCAGCAAAGCCACGCTCTGGATCAAAGTCTGTTTCAATATCGAAAAATGCAATGTTTAGTTTAGGTGCATCTTGATTAAGATAGTTTTCACTTAAACATTGGAATATAGGATTGATGTCGCTTTCAAAAAGTTCTTTGTCTCGGTTAATAGCAACTTCTTTTCTAAAGTCTTTTGTATTCTTGCAAACAATTCGTGTAAGTGGATCACCAAATATACTTTTATATTTGCCTCTTTCGTCTTTGTAATAGAATGTATATTTTGCTTGATACTCGCGGTAATCTCTCTTACCGTCTTTGCGTTCAACAACTCTGATTATGTCAGAATCGCGATCAAATAGTGCGTCTACGTAACTCATATATCTCCTTCGTTGCTTATGGCCAACTTAACCTTCTACATGCCTAGCTATTGCTATTGGCGTTATTATTACTTATTAAAACAACAAGCCCGCAATGTAAATTACGGTTAGTCCTGCATTAAGGACTATTAAACTGTTCTCTTTCCAAAGGATACCTATTAATACCCAAAGACTATTACTTACAATGAATGCCCATATATAAAAAGGATAAACATTAAAAGCGGCTAGAGTTGCGGCCACTAGTAAACATGCTGTGCTGACCCACGCTAACCATTGATAGGGCTTTACCACCATAGTGCTGCTACTCCATATCCGAATACGTTAATGACGGCAAAGTATCCTGTCAGTAACATAACCCATGCCGCGCCTCTGCGTACAGCCGCGTAGCATTGTGTAACCGATCCTACAAAGAAGAACGGATATATAATTAACATGTTTGGATCTATAGCATTAAATGCCAAAGTCAAACTTGCTACTACTGTAAAGATAAAACTTATCAGTTCGAATGTAAAAGCAACCTTATCACTTTTGTAACTATTGATCCAAAAATCTTTTATCTTCTGCATTACTTGTCTTTGCCAACTGTAACAACAAGTGTTTCTAAATCGTCGAATTCGTCAGCAACTTTTTCCCAGTCACCTTTTTGTGCAATTTTAATTGCTTTATTAATCATTGATGGTTTAATATCAAGTTCTTCTGCTACTGCTTTGACAGTATCTTTTAATCCTGCATTTAGGTCTTCAATTTCTTGTAATACTGTAACACCTTCGTTTACTAGTCTTTCAAGTTTCGCTTTTTCTTCAGCACCATAGGTACGGTCACTCATAAGTTTCTCCTTAGTTTAAGTTATATTATATAGGATTTATTGTTGCTTGTCAAGTCTTTTTTTGTATGCTTCTTCAAAACCGTCTTCACGGTAAATCATTTCATGATTATTCCACATACGTCTAAAGTATCCATCGTAGGAATCTATGACAGTTTGATCGTTTGGTGCAATATGTCCTTTTACTATGTAGAATAGTCTGCATTTTTCTTTGAAACTAACGTCGGACATTTTTACCTAACTATTTTTTATATTTTGCGAGTGCTTTATATAGTTCTTCTTTGATCGATTCTGTCTTTTTGTTGGGCTTGCCATGTTTATTGTGCTGTGCCCACGCAATGGCATAGGGTGCACCAGGATCGTCAAATTTCTTTTTCAGTTTTTTGACTTGCTTCTCTCTGCCTGGAGGAGCATCTTCTTCTTTCTTTTTATTCTTTTTAGCTAATATCTTCTGCATAGCAATAAGATTGTTTCTAAATGCTGGATTAGACATTAATTCAGAAAACAATGCTATATACGGTTGTATTGCTGCTCGTTCTTTGTCGTTTAATATTTCGCCTTCACCGGCTTTCTTTAAGCCTCTTGCAATTAAAGCACTAGGATCCATGTCAGGATCAATTGCTCCACCTAATGTAGTTGCAGCAGGTGTAAGAGCTGTTATATCTATATCGGCTTCGCCTACTAGTTTATCTTTTAAAGGATGAGGTGTTTCATTTCCTGCTGTAGGCTTGCTCAATTTAGGCATTGGATCTTTGCCTTTTGCTTGTCCTGCACTACCTGTTTTCTGTGTTTCTGTGACACCAGCTAATTTTGCGAAGTCGCTTACACTGTCAATACCTAATGGCATTGATCCTTCAGGTACTGATGTACTTTCGTTTATATAATCTTTAGTTGGGGGTATATCTGCAGGAGCATTGTTTGCCATATTTAAAAGAGCTTGTTTATCCTGTTCAGGAGTTGAAGGAAATAAGTCCTTCATCATTGAGCTCATTTTATAAAAGTCAGTCATATTAACCTCTTTTCATCACAATGTTTATAGCTTTGTCTACGTCAAACTTAGTAAAATGTTTAGATCCAAATTCTTCACCTACATTTTTGTAAATCCACTGAGTGCCTTTACTTCGTAAATTTTTGTTCACCCATGCAACAAGGTCATTCATATCTGCAGGCATCATAGAGCTAAATGCGCCCTTTACTTTATCTAAAAAATTTTCATTAGTATTGGTTTGTTTGAAATATTGTAAAAACTTTTTATGATCCTTGTGCATTTCTGCGGCATCAGGATTCTTAAGATAAATTTTTAACCAGCCTTTATATTGTGGATCATCGCCGATAGTTTTTTCTTTACCTTTGAAAATGTCAAATATTTCGTGGACAAGCATTACATCTTCACACAGTTGTCTACTGTTTTGCCACCTTTTTTCTTGGTGCCCATACGCTTGTAGCCTTTCCAGCATACTTTGCCGTCAACGCCTTTTTGCTTTTCTTCGTCAAGTGTAGTGTAACTTGGTTTACCACATTCGCTACATACTTTAGATTTAGTTTTTGACTCAAGCATAGCATTTAGCCCATCTTTGTACGAAGATTTTTTAGCCTCTGCAACAGCAGTTTCTGCAAACTTCATGTCATAATCCATTGCATGATATACAGAGCCAATATAATCTGCGGCCTTAGTTATTTTACTCTGTTGCCATCCTTCTATGCCTTCTGCTTCAGAAACAGTTTTAAGCATTTCGTGTAATTTGATTGCATATTTTGCTATTTTGTATAGGTCAGCTCGTGCCATTTGCACTTCGTGATCTCGTTCCGCCATTTGGGCTAAATCACCTAGTCCGCCTTCATTAACTTTTTTGTTTATTTCATTGTGCCGCATTATACTCTCCGTATATATATTTATGCTTTTGTTTTCTTTTTCTTCTTGGATTTCGGTTTATCACTGTTTACACGTTTTATAGGTTCGCTACCAATTCCGCCACTAGCAAAGCCGTTTCCTCCACCAATACTAGTTGCAATACTAGAAGCCATAGTAGTTTCTTTCATTGCTTTTTTCTTAGCATGGCAATCACAGTGTTTGCAGTCAGGTCCACATGTACATTCTGTTACAGGAACACCGCAACAAGCCTTAGGACACATTTCAACTTTTTTCTCAGATAAAATTTCTAATATTCTCATAATACTATTTACCTTTCGTCTTTCCGCTCTTCATGTTAGCACACCAGTGATACATTTTAGCCTTCTCACCACTTGCTTTTTTTGCTTTTTTTCTTAGGCTTGTGACGCTGCCATTACAGCTTGCTCCAGACTTTTTAACACGTCCGGGCCTACTCTTACCTTTTTTTTTACCGTCAGCAAAGTTTTCTTCTATGCCCGTCATTTTGTCATTTACAGCATTTCTTCTTACAAGTTTGAACATGTCTGCATCTTTTATACTTTTATCTGCTTTAGATATGGTTTTAGCATTTATCCAATCAGTTCCTTTTGATAATTTATCTACCATAGCACTGTATAATCGTGTACGTGAAAGTCCTTGTTCTTTACTTGCACTAAATTGTATAACATCAATTTCACTGTGTTGTTCTATAAATTGTTTAATGTGATTGATTACTGCACCAAATATTGTACTTGCATCTCCACCACCGGTTTTCTTAGTAGCACCATTCACTTCAAATGTTATATCTAAACCAGGTAGAATAACGCCTCCTGCATTAATAGGTTCAAAGAAATATTGAATCCCTACTTCTTTGCGACCAATGTATGCAATATATGCATCACCATCGCCATGGTCTTCAGGATCTTTTTCCCAATCAATCTGTGTATCAAATGCTTCTTTAACTGGCTCTTGCATATGCTGTTTAATATCTTTAGCTGTACGCTCAAACTTATGATCTTTGTATTTAAACCCTGTACCTCCTGCGGCATCCCATGCTTCTACGTTTTTGCCGTAATCGTCAATTAATATGTTAGGTGTGCCGTCTTGCTGTGTTGCATACTGTGGTTTGTCATGTGTTATGTGTATATTTTTTGGCGGAAAAAATGCTAGGTTCTTTTTAATCCATTCACGCTTGTGCGGCTCAGATTTTGGATCATCTGCTAAAGGTGTGCTACATATATTGTATTCACCTTTTACTTGTTTTACAAGAGCAAGTAATTGTTTTGCTTGAGGAAGTATTGGCAGTTCTAACCAAAATTGTTCTGTATCTCTAATTTTTTGTAGTGCATTTGGAAAATCATCAATCTTTGTCCAATGCTTTTTATCCATTAGTTTAGCCCACTCACCAAAAAAGTCTGCAAGTACGCCGTCCATGTCAATATATATTTCAGTTGCCTGTGCTATTTCGCCTAAGTCTTCTTTCATTTGCCTATAGTATAACACATTTTCATATAGTGTGTCAACTGAAATATTTTCTGCTAAACCTAAATTGAACAAAACATTTGTAGATTTACCTTTTGTTTTTTTGCTTAAGGTAGGTGGAACTCCGTCTTTTGAAACACTGTTACCAAACTTTTTTGCTTGTTTTGGTATTTCATTAGGTCCTACATCAACTGTAGTATTGACACCTTTTACTATTCTGCCATCTTCATTTAGTTCATAAAATCTCATTTTTTACGACCTCTAAATGGTACGCCGGTCATACCTGGCAAACTGAACCAAAGTTCAAACCATTCTTTGTCACCTGGCTTAATATTTTTATCACGCATCTTTTTTGCGTTTGAATTAGCAGCATCGCTTATGTTCTCAAGAGTATACTCTGTGTAACCTTTAAATTCGTTTACACCAGCAAGTTTCTTAAGTTCATCAATACTTGAATACATTAATTTACCTTTATACCGGTTTTACTGTTTGCTGAAACTTTTGTATTTGCATCTACTTTATAATCTACTGTTGATCCTTTGTCTTTGTCAATGCTTACCCCCATATTACCACTTCTGATTGACGTATTATCACCACTTATAAGTTTGCCACTCATATCATAAGTTGCTTTTTGATCTATAGTTGCACCTTGTGCTGATGTGCCAAAGTTTACAGTAACGGTTTGTTTAGCAATGTTATGTGTTTGTTGTAACCCACCTATCTTTGGAGTCATATACAACATTAATTTTCCTTTTGGCGTAAAGATATATGTTCCTGCTCCACTTGCAACACTTCTATTGCCTTTTGGAGTAGTGCCAATTCGAGTACCATTTTCATCTGTGCCATCTGGACCAGTAGGTGCTTGTGGTGGTGTAGGCATTTTAATTACTTTAATTTGTTTAGGTAATGATTGTCCTGGTGTTACTTCTGCTTCATATGCCTTAAATCCACCTGGCGGAAGTCCTCTAGTTGCTCCTGAACTCATACCCCCCATAAAATACCCTATTTCTAACTTTTGTCCTGGGCGCAAAGATTTTGGATTTTTAATACCGTTAAGTTCTAAAATATCTTTAGCACCTGCTTTTACGTCACCATCGTAATTACTATCAGCAAATCTAGTAGCTATTGCCCAAATAGTATCACCTGGTTTTACTATATATGATTCAGCAGGTTGTTCGTCTGCTTCACCTATAGGTGCTTCTGGATCTCCGAGTGCATTATTAAGCAACTTACTAGCAGTGTCGCCGTTACCCGGATACATTAATTCTGCTGCTTTCATTTTTTTCTCCTCATCCATTTCAGGCCACGCTGCCCTAAGTTCACTAGCACTTTTGATATCCATGCCACTAAAGTTAAAATCAATTGTAGGACCATATGTCATATAACCATGCATATCTGCACCGTGTTCTAGTTCGCCATTGTAGCTTATAATATAGCCCATTTGCCCATCGCTTTTTCTTATTTGATCTGGCTTAGGATGACTGGTTTGATCCTTTTCGCTACGTACAAATACTAATGCAGTATTTTCTGGATCACTTAGTAATCCTGTATACGACAACGCATTGAAAGGACTTTTAACTTGTATAAAGCGTTGTGTTGGTACACCAGCCATAGCGGCTAATTTTTGTTTTATAGCAAACGGAAAGGGTCGAGACTTAGTGTCGTCAGTAGCAGCTACATAAACATTAGGTTTTCCAAACGTGTCAACTGCCCAGTCGTATAAACTTTTGTGTCCAGGATGGAAGGGATGAAATCCTCCCGGCATAACCGCAACAACTTTCTTTTTACGTTCTTCAAATAAGTGTCTGAGTTTCATGCATAGTCGCCTTCTTCTATTGCTTTCATCTCTTCTTGATATATCTTATCGTATATAGCAGTACGATGATCGTTATTATAAACATCGTCTGGATGTCCAGCAATATTATATTTACTACAATAATCTGTCATGCCCTTTTCTATCATAGGCATTATTGTTTTTTGAGGATTATCATTACTACCTTCACGTTGCATATCAGCAATTTTTGAAATAGTAGGAAAGTATTCTCTGCGGTAAAAATTAGGATCATTACGCATATGCATACACGTATCATCAACTAAATCAAAACCTACGTCCATAGTTTCTGTAATTTCTCTAACCATTACCATTTTCTGCAACTCCAGTAACGTGCCTTATGTCTTGGCCCTGGATTATCACAATTATGTCTTGCTCTGAAAGAACGTCTTGCTGCCGGATTATTTTTTCTAATACGCATAGACTTACCTTTAACACTACTTCCGCCGTGTCCAAAGTTAACTTTAACTACATTGCCTTTAGGATTCTTTACATAGACTTTAAACTTCTTAACATCGCCTGCCATTGGCTTACCAAGTTTAACTTTACGTCCTTGATATTCTGCTTCGTCGATAACATCATCATCGTTATACCACATAACACCATAGTCTTCATAAAAATCATCGTCATCGTCGTATGTTATTTCGTCGCTCTCTTCTAATCCTTCAGCACTAATATCTATATCAAAATCTTGGTAACCTTGTTCAAACATATAATTTGCTAATTTGTTTGCATATTCGTCTGCTTCTTGTTCAGATAAGTTTCTAGCTAGTGGAATCTGATAAACTGTACCGCCTTGATCAGTTTCGTACATTTCCTGTTCTGCAAAAATACTTTCGTCAAGTGACTTTTGTTCTTCTTGCTTTTCCATTGTTATTCTTACAAAATGTTCCATTATTCCTCCTAATGATTCAATGCTATTGAACCTACTGTCCCGTCAGTCCAGTCATATACTTTGGCCCTAAGCCATACATAATTGCCTGTAAAATTAAACATATAACTACCATAGCTTCCAGTGTATGTTTGCTGTGTACTTGTTATAATGAACCAGTCAGCTTCAGCAGGTTCTACTGCTAAAGTTGCTTGTATTTCTATAACACCTGTAAATGTGTTATCTGCATTACCGGATATATTATATTGCACCGTATGGAAACCGTCAGCACGGCCATAATAACCGTCACCTTTTAGTTTATTAGAAGTACGCGATAATGTAGAACTGTCGTTGTCATGTGTCAACTGTACTACGTCTGTTCCGCTTACTGTAAATTCAAAATTTTCACTACTTACTGGCATACTGTTATTTATCAATATCTGAAGCACATACTAATTTGTCGATACGCTGAATACATTCGCCTGCAAGTATCTTAAATAGTATTAAAACCTTATCATTTGTAATATAAATATATCTGCCATTCATATACTTTTGATTTTTTTTTAGATCTTCTAATAACATATTTGAAAATTTCACTTTATCTCTGTTTGCTTCAAGCCACGAGCCTAATGTGTCAGGAACAAGATTACTGCCAAATGTTATTTTGTAGCCATATTTGCTGTTTTTAACAATAATAGTATTTGTATTGTTTTTTATAAATTCTAAATGCTTTTTAGCAGGTTGGTACAATGATTTTGCATGTTTACATTTATTTGATAGTTTATGTAAAAAACTAATATCATTAGTGTACAAATTTAAGTGTCTATTTTCGCATCTTAGTAAATAAGAATTTTTATATCTAGTTAATTCATTGTAAATAGTTCTTGCATCTAAAAAGTGTTCAAGTAGAATAGGAGCTTCATACCTACCGAAACTCCTGATCAACGGCCTACCAGCTTCAAAGTCTGCTTGTAGTTTATCTAAAACAGTACAAGCATACTTAAAATTCTTGTTTCTAAATATAGGTGTTAGTTCACTGTTAACACTTAGAGAATACAGATACTTGTTATAGAAAAGTTTTGTAGTTTCATACTTTAACAGTTTCTTCATTTGTGTCATATGCAAGTACCAGTTCTTTCTTAACTACATCAATGTTACATTTGCCTCCGTCTTTCAACTTACCAAACAATAATTGTCTTGACAATGGACGCTTGATTTCTTTATCAATTACACGTTGTAAAGGTCTCGCACCCATCTTTTTGTTAAAGCCTTTATTTACTAGATAATCAAGTGCTTCATTACTAATAGTTATGTCAACTTTTTTATCTTTAACTTGTGCTTTTAGTTCAACTAAAAACTTACCAACAATTTTCATCATTACTTCTTTACCAAGGCTACCAAATGTAATTATACCATCAAGTCTATTTCTAAACTCTGGTGCAAAGAAACGTTTTAATTCTGTGTCTTCGTAGTCATTTTCAACTTCGTCTCCAAAACCAATTGTGTTCTTTTCTGCATCAGCTGCACCTAAGTTTGTAGTAAGAATTAAAACACTATTTCTTGCATCTGCTTCTTTTCCGTTACTGCCCATTAGTTTACCATTGTCCATTACTTGTAATAGAATTTGTGAAACGTCTGGATGTGCTTTTTCAATTTCATCTAAAAGCAATACACAGTTAGGATTTTCTTGCAACTTCGTAATAAGTATTCCGTTATTTTCTTCGTAGCCTACGTAGCCTGGAGGAGATCCAATTAATTTTGCAACTGAGTGCTTCTCTTGATATTCACTCATATCAAATCTTACAAGTTTTACACCAAGTTGTTTTGCAAGTTGTTTTGCAGTTTCAGTTTTACCTGTACCAGTTGGACCCATAAACACAAACGATCCAATAGGTTTATCGTCAGCTTTAAGTCCTGCTTGAGCTACTAATATTTTGTCAACAATTTCTTCAACTGCTTCATCTTGGCCGTAAACATCTCCTTTGATATTCTTTTCAAGATTTTTTAGATTATCTGTTTCTTTTTCTGCAACTTGCTCTGCAGGCAAGTTAACAACTTTGGAAAGTTCAAACTGTATTTCTGCATCGCTTACAATTTTATCGCCGGTAACTTCTTTCAAATTAAATCTACTACAGGCAAGATCAATTAAGTCAATTGCCTTGTCTGGTAATTTTTTATCGCTTTGGTATTTAACACTTAATTTTATTGCCTCTGCGATAGCTTCATCAGTGATAACTGTAGCATGATAGTCTTCATAATATTTTTTAATGCCATGCAATATGTCATTTGTTACTTCTGCACTTGGTTCGTCAACTGTTACACGTTGGAATCTACGCATTAATGCACGATCCTTTTCAAAGTACTTGCGGTATTCGTCCCAAGTAGTTGATGCAACAACTTTAATATTACCTTTTGCTAATGCTGGCTTTAACATATTTGCAAGATCATTTGCACTATTACTGCCACCTCCTGAACCGGCACCACTAATCATATGTGCTTCATCAATAAACATAATCGTTTTACCTTTGGTTTTTAAGCCTGCTAGTACAAGTTTAAAACGTTCTTCAAAGTCGCCGCGATATTTACTACCTGCTAACATGCTACCAATATCAAGCATGTACACATTATATTCTTTCAAAAACTTCGGTACATTATCATTGACAATATTCCAAGCAAGTCCTTCTGCAATAGCAGTTTTACCAACGCCAGGATCACCAACTAACAAACAGTTATTTTTATTACGTCTTCCCAATGCAAGTGCAATAGTATCTAATTCGTCACTGCGGCCTATAACAGGGTCAATTTTTTCTTTCTTAACTTCTTGGTTAAGGTCTGTAGTGAACTGCCGTAAAGCACGTTGGCCTTCTCCTGATAGTTCTTCGTCTTCAATTGTAGTTTCAAGTTCTGTGTTGATATACTCTGCAAACGGATCTTTCAATAACCCTCCTTGCTCAAGATAAAAATTACTAATACTCTTCTTTTCAGATAAAATACTTAGGATTACATCTGAAAGTTCTATAGTGTTTCTACCAGCAAACAGCACTTGTGTAAACGCACGATTAAGCACACGTTCTACTGCCTGTGTTTTTTTAGGCTTAAACTTTCCTTCTATCTTTAGTTCGTGACACTTTTCTTTTAAGTGGTGTTCTAAATTAGATTTTATATAATCAGCATCTGCACCATAACCTTTTATAATATTAAAAAAGTTATCACTACATAACATACTAAACAAAATATGTTCAATAGTAATGTATTCATGCTTTAGCTTTTTTGCATCAGCTATTGCTTTATCAAATACTAATTTTAGTTCTTCGCCTGGCTCAACCATTTATATACCTTTTTTCTCTTTTAGTTTTCTTTTTCTTAGCCATTTCTAATTTTAACTTAGAAACCCTATCTGTAAATTCTATGCCTTGCAAGTGGTCATACTCGTGTAAAAATACTCTTGCATCATAATTGTTAAGTACTATTATACACTCTTTTGCGTCTGCGTCAAGAAATCTTGTTACCAATTTCACCGGTCTTTGTACTTTTAAAAACAAATTTGGATGACTTAAACATCCTTCATATCTTAAATCAGTCTCTTCTGATATCTTTTCTATTACAGGATTAATTATTGCAAATGCTTCTTTTAGCTCGTCATGCTGTGTAGGTTGCATAACAAATATTTGTGCATCTATACCAACTTGATTTGCACTAATACCTATGCCTTTATGTGCATCCATAATGTCTACCATATTTTGTGCAATTTCTACTGCATTATGTTTATCAAAGTCAAAAGGTTTTACAGCTTTACTAAGCCATTCACTCGGTGCGTAAATTAATTCCATTTTTAATCTCTTGTATCTTTCTTAGTTCATCAGTACTTAATTTAGGAGTAGTAGCTCTTATTTTTACATATAAGTTACCTCTGTTATTTGTATTTACACGAGGTACACCGTGATGTGCTATATTCATGGTGACACCATTATTTGTGCCAGGCGGAATTTGTAAAGAAATTTGTTTCTTTTCCGGAGTATTTAAAATAACAGTTTTTCCCAAGATCAAGTCAAATACATCAATCGTAATTTCTGTGTAAAGTTGTTCGCCTTCTCTTCGCCACCCTTGTGGTGTAGCAATATCTAGTTTTACTTGTAAAGTTCCTCGCGGCAACCCTTTTATACTATCGTCTCCGTAACCTGGAAATTGTACAACATCATTATTTTTCATACCCGGCGGAATTTTAACATCAATTATTTCATGCCTACCGCTAGGTGTGTTGAAAGAAATACTAGTACCTATTCCTGTATAAACTTCTGTAAAGTTCATTCTATAGTTTATGCGTATATCTTTATTACGTACTGGTCTTTGTTGCTGTCTATTGATATGTCCGAACTTATCAAATCCAAATTGTGCAAATACATCTTCAAATCCGCCCATACCCTGGAATCCATTTGGGCCAAACCCTTGCGAATATTGTGGTTGAGGATTGTCATATTCTGCACGTTTCTGTGGATCTTTTAGTGTGCTATATGCTTCGTTAATTTGTTTGAACTTAGAATCATCACCGCCTGTTCGATCAGGATGGTGTTGCATACTTAATTTTTTGTATGCTTTTTTAAGCTCTTCGGGAGAAGCATTTTTTGAAACACCTAAAGTAGAATAGTAGTCCATACTATTACTTATTGTATAGGTTACTTAGATTTGTCAGTTCCGGTGTAAAGACCAAACCATGCCGCACCAGCACCTACAACAATACTAATCAAACCTGATTGTTCTAATGTAGGATTTGGTAAATCCATATACCAAATAACACACTTGTATAACAATACAATATAAACAGTTAAAAACAATCTTGGAAAAATTCTCCAAGCATCAATTGCTTTTGCTAAATGTATTACACGTTGGTATGGATTAGGCCCCAAGTCTCTTACACTTGTATCTACTTCTAAGTCTAGTTTAACTTTGCGTGTTGTTGTATCTTGTGTAGCAACTACTACTGCATCTGGCTTTGTTTCTGCTACCGGAGCAGGAGCAGGTGCCTCTGCTGGTTTATTTAAATCTTCTGGCTTTTTTCTTGGCATTATCTTTTCCCCTCAAGATGTTTGATACGCTTTTCAAGCTCATCTATTTTACTTGTTATTTTAGGATATTTTACACGCCAAGCATCTGGATCATTTTGTAACCATGTCCAACCCCAACGTATTGCTAGATATTCTAGTGTGGCATCAAACTTACGAACTGCCCATGTTGCCATTCTTGTGTCTTTGAACCAAAATAAAAATCCTGCACCAAATACTGATCCAGCTAATGCTGTATAAATCCATAAGCGATTGCTCGCCATTTGTTCAATCATTTCCCACATATTAATCCCTCAATTATTATGTATGTATTTATTCGGATTTATTGTCTTCTGGGAGAGGTGAAACAGCGTTTTCATAATATAATATAATTGCTTTTTGCTGTTCTATATAGCGTCTTAGTTCGGCAAAGTTTTTTGATAGGTTTTCGTAGTCTTTAACACTAATAGCAATGTATGAATCGCCGCCGTTCTTTGCCTCAAACTCTTTTTTAAATTCTTCTAAGTTTTCTTCAGGTGATACAACATAAATTTTTATGTCGTTCATTTGCACAGGCTTGGGCATAGGAACAATAGGTACTACAGTTTTTTCTAACTTAGTAACTACTTTAATTTCTGGTTCTTTATAAAAGCTACTACAACTACTCAGTAGGAGTATCGCTAGTAATAGACTCGAGATCTTTCCAAAGTTCATCTGTTTTACCTTGCATTCTGTTTTGAATTAGACCTGGCTTCTTATTAGCCAAGTGTGTCAAATTGTGCTTGTTTAGAGTAGCACGAAGTTCATCTCCGTACTGCTCTGATTTGTTTAAGTCTGCGTTAAGTTGATCGGATAACGTGTTTAGTCTGATATTATCTGCTTTAAGTGTTGCTAAACTTTGCTCGCTTGTTTCAATAGCACTTTCTAATTTAGCATTGTTAAGTCGGGCAATTTCTAAATTGGATTGTAACTGTTTTACATAAAACAATCCTCCTCCAGCCGCGGCTAGAACTATAAAAACTAATGCAATTTTTAATCCACTAAACATATTCGAATTTACCCTAGTAACTTTCCCAGCGTTTTTGGTCCTACAATACCGTCAGCAGTAAGTCCGTTTGAACTCTGCCATTCTTTAACAATACGTGCAGTACCAGGACCAAAGATTCCATCAGCAGGAGCAATATTAAGTTTTTCTTGTACTTCTGCTACTAATGGACCACGTGATCCTTGTCTAATTGTTTGATTATAATCTGTTTCTGGTTCTTCAAAGTCGCCACCTAATACATCTATTGCATGTAGGTAATGTTTCTTACGATCATCTAAGCCAATTGTGCCGCCGTTAATACGTTTTGTAGCACCTACAATATCCATGTTATCGCAATACTTATTTAAACCGTTACTATCCCAGAACCAACATGCTGAGTCTAGTGCGCCTTTTTTAGTGCGTACATAGTCTACTGCCGCTTCTGGAGACATGTCCATTTCTTCTGCGAATTTTGTGTAGTTGTATCTACCAGTTAGTTGTAATATGCCGCCACCTCTAAAACGCCAGCCATCACCGCTATCGGTGTCGCCATTGTCCATACGTGAAGCGTAAATAACGTTTGCGATTTTTTCTGGTTTTCTATGGTATGGGTTTGCATCTCTACCTGCCCTCCTAAAATATTTAGGGAAAATTGTGTTTAGTGCTTTGGCGCTATAGTTTAAGTTTTCACTTAGCACTCTAAAGCCTCCGCTTTCATGTCCACACTGTGCTACAAACATTGCTACACGCTCTGCTGTGTTTACTTCCCATAAAGGAAGAATTTCACACATTGCTTCGTACCAATCTTTCCAGTCATCTCTATGGATTAACTCTTCAGCCATCCATTCTTCGAAATCAAATTTAAAGTGTTCTTTAGCCATAGTTTATTTCCTTTTTACTACTAGCGCCAACCCTTCGTTTTCAAAAATAAGTTTGTCGCCGTATTTGCTAATATTGTAGTTACCAAGATACTTAGTTAGAAATAGTATTTCTGGATAGGCGTCAATGTTAAAACTACTATCGATACTTTCTAGGATTTCTTTTTTATCACCTATTTGTATAAATTCAAATGCAATAGGATCAGCATATACTTTTTTTATTAACAAATTATCATCTAGCATATCTATGCTTTCTAAATAACTGTTATTGAAAAAGTTTTTATAATTTTCCATCGTAGTTTGATTTCTAGTCATTCCGTAATTATTAGGATCTTTCGGAATGTGTGCATCTAAATTTTCCATTGTAGCATCTTTACTTTTAAAATTTTTGTAGTATCTAAACTTTAAATCATCTATGCCTGATATCTTTTTAATGCCATCTAAGACTTCAAATATATGTTCGTGTATGTGACGGTTTCTTTCTAGTTCAATAAAGACCTTGTATGTTCCGTCTGACTGTTCGCCAGCAGTAGAGTCTGCATCTAATATAAAACTGTAACCACCTTCAAGAAATTTTACTAAATCGTCTGCTGGTGCTTTATCTCTAATACTGAAACTAAGCGTAACAATATCTTCGTCCTCGCCCATCTTAGATTTAAACGAATCAATTTCAAATACATTGTGTACCATGTGTTTTAAATCGTTTTCTCTAAGGCCCATTATATAACTCCTGCCGCTGGTGCCGCCGGATCAGCTGCTGGTGCAGCCGCATCTGGTGCTGGAGCTCCTGCCCCGGCCATTGCATCAGCTGGTTGAGCGCCAGGCAGTGCGTCTGATTGTTCAATTGCTGGTTCTGTAACTAAGCCCATTTTCTGTGAGTATGCACCATATATATCTGCTACTAATTTTTTTGGCATCATTATTTCAACTATCCATATAGGTAATCTATCTAATTTGCCTTTCTTAGTACCAGGACGTATATCTCCAGGCTGACGTATTTTACGTGGTTTAGCAATATGTGATTTTTCATATGATATTTTACAATCATAATCTAGTAATCTTTTACCACCCATTGGATCTGGCATCTTAGCCCTTGGCCAGAAAAATTTACATGTAATCCAATGTCTATCTATAATAGGACCTTCAGCTAATTCGCCGTCTTCCCA
>JGI20155J14468_10000679_pt1 | contig 27554 bp, 18 predicted proteins | sample COG_05_FD_14468 | JGI IMG/M metagenome (IMG submission 14468) | reverse complement strand
GCAGCGATCATCATCTCGATGAGAAGAAGAAGAGAGAAGAAGAAGAAGATTTTAATATCATCGCGCGCTTTATCCTTCCTTCGTCTAAAAGTCAAAAGCACGACAGAAACAACAAACGAATTTTTTCTTTTCAAAAGTCGTTGAGAGGGTGACCGTTTGTTTGATTCTTTCTTACGAAGAAGAGTACCACCGAGTGCAGGACCACGACGAGGACTATAATAACGTGAATAATAATAAAGGACGAGAAGATAACGATGATGATGGCGACGACGACGACGACGAATACAGAAGAAAATCAGAGCAGAGACGCGTACGGGTTTGCGATTTCAAAGGAGAACAAACAGCCCAAAGATTGGAAGGAAGTGCTGAGAAAAGAGGAAGAGGAACGTCAAGTCGCGTGGTACGAATTTTTACGAAGGGGAGAAGATGGTATGACGCCACCGACGCACGCTAAAAGAAAGATGAAATACAACGAGGACAACGAAGAAGAAAAAGACGACAACGACGAAGACGAAGAAGAAAACGACTCCTTTGACGCCGTAAGAGCGGTCATGGCTCTGATACGCGACGACGATAGCGCCGATGACGATGCCGACGACAAGAAGGAGGAGAAGAAGAAGAAGAAAAAGAATACGGACACTACTAGCGACGAAGTATCCAGTAGCAGCGAATTCGATGGAAAACGAAGGAAAGAGCTCGAGATGCTCGTGAACAATGGTTTACCGATGAGTCAACGCGCGAAACTTTGGGAAATTTTTGCAAACGTACCGAGTAAACGCAAGAAAGGTTTATACGATGATTTAGTTCGAAGAATCGAAGAAACAGTGGACGAGAATAATGCAGACGATAATAGTTATAATCTGATTTTGAGCGAACGAAACGGATCGCCTCCGAAAGATGCGAATGATGACACTAACATCAACAACAACAAAGCGACTCTTCCCACGAGCGACGACGACGATAAATGCGAATCGAAGCTTTTTGACATTTACAACCACGTGCAGAGCTTTGCGGATGCAAAAGTGCAGGTCGAGAAGGATCTCCCACGAACCTTTCCGGCGCATCCGTTACTGGAAGGCGTCGGGAGAGATGCTCTTCGACGCGTATTATTAGCCTACGCAAGATACAATCCGAAAGTTGGATACTGTCAAGGTCTTAATTTCTTAGCTGGACTTTTGTTGCTGCTCATGCCGGAAGAGTCCGCGTTCTATGTGCTCGGGACAATCGTCGAGGACATCTTGCCAGGATATTTCGTCACGAAGCAAATGCTCGCGCCTTCGGTGGATCAGAAGATCTTGAGAGTATTCGTCAGTCAAAAGTTGCCGACGCTTTTAGAAAAGCTCGATAAGTTCAACATTCCGTTATCGGCAATTACTTTGAATTGGTTTTTATGCTTGTTTGTGAACTGCTTGCCGTGGGAGACCGCGTTACGAGTTTGGGACGTTTTGTTATTCAAACGTGATCGAACGGTCTTGTTTCAAGTAACTTTAGCTCTGTTAGAATCGCCGTCTATTTTGAAAGCGGTGAAAGAACCTGCATCAGACGTGAGCGCGCTAGCGACGGCGTTACAAAGTGCCGTGACGGAAGCATTCGACGCTTCGGCGCTGATGATGACGGCGACGCTCGGTAACGCAGACGTGACGATGCACAAGGTTGAACAGCTCGCGAGAAAGCATAAGAAATCCGTCGCCAAGGAGATTTTTGGCGCAGATTACCACCAATTTATGACAATGTCCATGAGCTTCGCGTTCACCAACACCACTGGCAACAATAACAAAGACAGCGGCAAGGACGGAGAAGATGCCGATTCGAAGAAATTAGGAGAGATGTTTGAGAAATGGTGCACGCCGTGGAGAGAGAGAAAAAAATATATACAACAGCAAAGCACAAAAAATAGAGAGAAGGAAGAGGGAGTATCACTGACGACGACGCCCGAGCTCGCGGATGATAATATCGACGAGGAGGGCGCGTCACTGGACGAAAAAATTTCGAAAGTTTTACGCTTTGACGAGACGGACGAAGATGGACGACCAGCGAACCACCCGTTGGTGGAAACGCCGATGACGTGCGACTCGGTCCAATCTTCGTCAGCACCAGTAGCAAAACAAAAAGAAGGCGAAGAGAAAGACGGCGGCGGCGACGAAGCGGAGTCTGCACCGACGACGACGACGACGACGACGACGACGACTGGTAGTTTCGGAACTTCATTTAAAGAGTGGATGTCCACGGCAAGGAAAAGTTGGGAATTCAAGAGGAAATCTTCGTCGAAGGAGGTTGAAGTCACCAGCGGCAGCAGCGGCAGCGGCAGCGGCAGCGGCGGCGCCACGGCTGCTCCTGCATCGAGCGAGGAATACGACGAAAATAACGATGCCGTCGTCAAAGAACAGACCTCGAGCGATGCTGCGCCGCTCCACTCGCGCTTGGAAAAGCTCGAGCGAGACGCGAAAGAGAAGGACGACGTTATTCGAAAGCTTCAAAAGCGCATCGAAGCGCTCGAAGAACGATTGCTGCTTTCCTCAAAGTAGTGCGTGTTATTTATATCATATTAAAGCATATTAGTATTCATCGTCATTTCTTTTCTTCTAAAACGCCAATCATGTAATCGTCTACGATATCGAACACTCTCGACGGATGTTGCGGTCCGCGAAATCCTTTACTCGCGTCGCCTCCTGCGTTTTTGGCAATCGCCGCTACTCCTCCCGGGTGTTCCTCCGCGTATTCCGTCACGTCGTACACTTTCTTATCGATAATAATCCACAAATCATCCACCGAGTTGTGTTTCCTCACTTCCTCTGCGCTAATTTTCCGCGTTTTATCTACCACCACCATTTCCTCTTTCTTCTTCTTCTTCTTACTCTTTGAAGAGGAAGAAGAAAGGAGAAGCGCTCGGTAAATGTATAACAAAATCACGCACACGAGACCGACGAAGAACAACCTCGGGTTGTCACTCTTTGACTGCACCGCTTTTGCCGGCTTTTTTTTAAACATTAGTATCAGAGATGTTCGTTCTTCTTCTTCTTCTTGTTGTTGTTGCTGTTGTTGTTGCTGCAGTGACTGCGTGCACGAAGTAAAGCGATGATATGTATTGCGCGTATTTGTTTTTGTTTGTTTGATTTGTTTTTATTTTTTTTTTGAAAAAAAGTTCACCCTTCTCACAACAACACCACAACCTCTTCTCCTCTTTCTCACTCTCATCATCATCATCATCATCATCGTAAAAAAGAAGAAGAAGATGGTTTTGAGACGACGATGAAAATGATGCTCGAAGAAGGGTTGGAAACGCTCGCCATGTTCGCGCGAATGCGGTCGGTGGATGCCATCGTTCGTTCAGCGCTCTTGAAAAAACAACAACAACAACAACAAGAAGATGAGGAGGAGGAGTTAAATAATTTTAATGTGAAACAAAAAAACATCAACGCGCTGGACGAGTTGCAACGGACCGCGCTGCACATTCTCTCGCTTCTCGAGAACGACAACAAAACAAAGTTTTACGAGAGACTGTCGTGCACTTCTCACAGTCGTCCGAGTGAGACTGGTGGTGAGACTCATCACGACGACGACGACGACGATGAGAAAAGGAACACAATAGATAAAACGAGAAGAGACTACATCGACGTTTTCTTGAAGAAGATATTCGTGAAAGCCGAGGCAAGTGGGTGTTTACGAGACGACTTTGCCGAAAAGCACGGCGAGCGTTTACTCGCCTCGGCTTCGTTGTCGGGAGCAAAAGCGGACAAACGAACAGAGGAAGAAGGTGAGAAAAACGAGATGACGAAGAAGATGTTCGTGTACGAGAACGGAACGATACAAGAGACGGGCGAAACGTTCAGAGATGACTTGCTCGACGTAGGAGCGAACAGTCGTTACGAAAATCTGTCGGAAATAACGCTCTCGCTGTCGAAAAATTTGTTCGCCGGCAACACGGGCGCGCACGAATGGACGGCTGGATTCAAACTCGCTGAGTTAGCCATCAACGAACCAGGTTTAGTGTATAATAAAACAGTATTAGAACTAGGAAGTGGCGCTGGTCTTGCCGCCGTAGCTATGTTGCGTTCGCAACCTTTACGATTAGTCTTGACGGATAAAAGTAAAGAGTCGAACGATAACTTGGAAAGGAACGTGCGAGGAAATATTTCCAGTACTACGAGTAGTACGAAAAATAAAACCACCGCGATAAAGAGAGAGAGCGCATTAGATGCGCTCCCGCCAATGCCAACGGGCGAGGACGTGTATCGTAAAGACGTGTTAGCGTCCAAAAATAGGACGGACGAGGAAGAGATGGCTTTTACGTACGAGTGCGAAATCGTGAACTCGTTCGTTTCCATTCGCGAACTCGATTGGTTTTCAGACGAGGAGACGTTGAAAACAGCCGCGGATGTGATAAATCCAGATTTAATCGTCGCCTCGGACGTGGGATACGATCCAGACTTGTTGCCTGGACTCATCGATACGCTCGATGTGTTCCTTTCCAAACGAAGTTCGAATCGAAATTACATGTGGTTAGAACCGGAAACGAGCGAAGACGCGTTTGATATGCTGTTTTCCCCGCGACCGAGCGAAGTCGCGAAACCGTGCATAGCATTAATCGTCAACGCGAAACGGCAAGAGGAAACGAATGCGAAGTTTGACCAACTGTTGAAAGAAAAAGAGCACTTACTCTCGTTTGATGTCACGGAATTCGCTTTACGAGAGAAGGCGTTTCTCGGTTTCGAGGAGGAACGTTTTGAAGGCGTGTCTTCGGAGGAAGAGAGGAGGGATGATGTCATCGTGCGAGTCATTTTTGCTTCGTCTTTGCCGTCCGTGCGGTACATGAAACGAGAAGGGAGTAAAAAAGACGATCCGAGTCACGTGGTCGTCAGAAGAGGACGGTACGTAGTATGAGAAATACTACTACTACGAGTAATAACTCTTCTGTTTGCGGGGTGTGTGCTTTTCTTTTGTTTTTGATTTTTTTCGTTTTCTTCTTGTTTTCGCTTGTTTTCTGACAGCTATTTAAGTACAGCATAGGAAGGTGAAGGTAAAATGGTATGGGCTCACGTGATTGACGTGTCCTTTTTTAAGAAAAAAAAAGAAAGAAAATATCTTCTTTTTCATCAATCGCGTCATCATCGATCTGACTCAAAAAAGCTCTCAAGCTTGATATAATTCTCTCTCTCGATTCATTCGAAGAAATTCCTCATTCAAAACACTCATCAAAACGCTCTTCTTCTCGTCGTTAACTATATAATCGAGAGAGAATAAGTTCTGATACATACTATTATTGTTTTATATCGATTCATTTTACTAAGTAATAAAGATAAAGATGGCGTCCGCTGCTCTTCAATCATCCTCGATCGCGATGACGAAAAAGAACCTCGTTTCTTCTTCTTCTCAAAAGCGATCATCTTCTTCTCGAAGAAGTTTACACGTCGTCAACGCGGCACCGCCGACTGGGAACGAACGTCGCGCGATGGAATCCGCGAAAGTTGCGGCGAGAACGAACTTCATCAGCAGCACCGAGGAGTTAGACGCGGCTTTGACCTTAGCCGGCGATAACTTGGTCATGTTGGGCATAATCTCCGACGAAGCCTGCGAGGGATTCACGGACGAACAAGCCAAAGAGTGCAGACAAATCACGGCGTCGATGGCGAGAATTGCGAGAGAATGCCCAGACGTGACGTTCTTGGAATGCGACATCTTGTCCTCTTCCGGCGCTAAGAATTTGGCCGATAAGCTCGGCGTCAAGGACTTTCCTACGTTTCAATATTACAAGCACGGCGACTTGTTGTGGCAACACTCCGGTTTCGGCGCCGGCTCGCACGAATCCATCGCGGAAGGTGTTTTGTACTACGGCGATGAAGGTGCCGGCGGATTGAGAGTTCAAGACTTTTTGACCGACATCTCAACCGAGGCGGACTTGAAGGACTTCTTGGAGTTGTGCATGCCGGCGCAAGAAGTTCCGGGTTTCATCGCTCCGGTTGAAATCGAGTGCGCCAAGCAACTCGCGATTGTCGACGTTTCGGTCGAGAACGATCCGCCGAGCGGATGCTTGAAGATCTTCCCGGCGGTCGTTTCTCTTTCCAGAAACACTGCGGGTGCGACGAGATGGGCGAGATTGATCGCGGACAAGAACAAAGAGTCCAAGGCGTTGGCCAAGACTTTGAAGGTGTCGGAAGTCCCGTCTTTCGTCTTTTTCGCGGATGGCAAGGAGGTTGACCGATACACGGGTTCTGACCGCATGACGTTGATGAATAAAGTGTTGGCGTTTCAAAGAGCGAACGGTGTGAAGATGCCGCAAAAGAGAACGACGAAGAGAATGACGACTGCGGAGGCGAGAGAGATTGCGAGAAAGCAAAGGGAAGAAGCGAAGAAGGCTGGCAGATCGCAATGGTCGTAAAAAAGAGATCTCACTTTTACCACCGCCATCACATCTTATTAATAAGTAATCATTCACAACATTTTCGCACTAGCATCAGGCCAACAAGAACGGCCAACATAAAAAACAAAATTGTAAACGAAGGAAATACAAACGATATTATTAAACAACCAGTTTCTTACTACAAACTATTTTACTATTGTACAACACAACAATCTGCTTTACGAAAAATTATTACGCCTATCTCACCGCGACGAAGAAGATGGAGGAGGTAAATCCATATCTTTCGTGTGAATGGCTAATTTCTTTGCCGCGATGACTTTCTCCACCTTCAACGCGTTTTGAACCTCTTTACTCGCCGTCATCTCGAAGCTCTTCGCCAACATTTCCGACATCGCGTCCGCGCTCGCCGTTGCGTTTGTATTCGCGTTTTCCAACGACACGTTGAAGATTCCAACCTCGTCTTCGCCTTGAGAGCCAATCTCGCATAGTGCGCCTTCTGGTTTGATGACGTACGCTACCCCTGGAAAACATACGTTTCCGTTTACTTTTAACGTGGCTGTCTTTTCCAGCGCTTGCGCGTACAACCTTCCGCTTCTCACATCCAACTGGACTTGACGTTTGGAACCAATTTTCACTTTCTCCGTGACTTCGTATTTTGATGTCGTCGTTTTTGATGTCGTCGTCGTTTGCTCCCCTTCAGCGACGACGACTATTTTCGGTGAGAGCGACGACGCGTAAATGCATTTAAACCCTTCATCACGTCTTCTAAAATGTCTTCTAAAATGTCTTCTTGTCGTCGTCGTCGTCGTGAAAGAAGAAGATGTTGAAGGCGTAGATATCAGACTTACCTTTCCTCTATCCATTTTATAAATATTTTTTTTGAAGACAACATTTACACCACAAAAAAGAAAGAAACTTACGTAAGTTGTTGTTGTTTGTTGACGTCAGCATAAACATCATTGAAACTCTTCTTCTCTCCGAAGAAGAAGAAGTCAAGAAGAAGAAGTCAAGAAGAAGAGTACTCTTCTCTCTTCTATTTAATAATAAGAATAATAATAGAGTCAAATGTTAGCAAAAAGCGCCAATCGGACGGAGTACGAGCGCGAACGCGACGAGCGCATCGAAGCGAACAAAAGAAGAATGGAAAAAGTTCTCGGAGACGCGAAGCGTAAAGCTTTTCCATCGTCTTCGTCTGAAAAGGATACAGAGGAGGAGAGAAGAATAAAGAAGATGAAGAAGAGTAATGCGTTGCTTCCAAAATCCAAACCTTTGCTGTTCGGAGCGACGAAGAGAACGAGCGCGAGAGATAAAAAAGTGGTCAACTACGCCGAAGAGAAAGTCGACGTTTCGATATCGACGCCCACTTTAGTCCCTTCTGGTGGTGGCACTGCGAAAAGAGCGTCGTCGTCGTTTGGGACGTACGACCCGCCAAAGACGCGAGAAGAGGCGCAAAAATCGGCAGTGTTTTACAAACCGGCGAGGAGAACGAAGGAAGTGTATCCGGAAAGTTCCGTCTTGAAGCGCGACGAGGCGACTGGGAAGCTGACGTTCAAAAACGTTCCGAGTTCGCAAGCGCACTTTCAACCGAATTTGACGCCGAAAGAAATGATTCAAGCCGGGACGTTTGGTGGGTGCTACTTTAACCCGCGAGGAGGTAAAAAAGGTTTCCTCAAACGTCCAATTCTAGTCACGTCGAAAGAGTTTCCCGAGGAATGGTTCGAGAACATGTCCAAAGGTTTATACGAGAATCGAGTGTATAAAAGTTACCGAAACCTGTATCAAGTGAAAGCGGGTCAAGATCAGCACTATTGGGAAGAACACGGATGGATTAACGAACAAGATCCGAGAGGGTGGTTCCAATGGTATTGCAGGTTTTATCTCGGGAGAAGAACGGCGGACGATGCGAGACAAATATCGCGCTGGACCGGAGTTGGCGGCGAAAAAGGTCGATGGAAGAATAATCTCTTGAACAAGATTGTTTCGTCAAACAGACGTTTCGACGACGCCTCGATTTCACCCGTCGTTCGACAAACAATGTTACACTGGGCGATTGAAGTGACGGAAAAAGATTGCATGAAGTTCGCCAAGAGTAAAGGATATAAACTAAAAGTCGTTTAGTGGATATGTACCGGTGTGTACCTGTGAACATGAACATTGTATATACGTAGTAGTTTTGTATTATACTTGGTATAAAACAATATCATAGTGTGGTAGGTACTGGTTGTAAAAAAACAACAACCAGCCTCTTCTTCTTTTCGCCTCAAACTTACTTGCCGGCGTCCGTGCGTCTTCTCTTCAACGTTCTCAATCGCAGCGCGTTCAACTTGATAAAGCCGGCGGCATCTTTTTGGTCGTACGCGCCGCCGTCCTCTTCGAACGTGGATAAGTTGACGTCGTACAAAGAGGTGGGCGATTTTCGTCCGACGCACATGACGTTGCCTTTGTACAGCTTTGCTCTGACCGTACCGTTGACGTGTTGCGCGGCTTGATCGATGCTTTTTTGCATCATTTCTCTTTCCGGCGAAAACCACATGCCGTTGTAAAGCAACTCCGCGTATTTTGGCATAATCTCGTCCTTGTAATGCATTTCCCCTCGGTCCAAGCAAATGGATTCCAAATCTCTTCTCATGGCTAACAAAACGGTGCCGCCGGGCGTTTCGTACACACCTCTCGACTTCATCCCAACGTATCTGCTCTCGACAATGTCTAATCTACCAATGCCGTTATCTCCTCCGAGCTTATTCAACGCCGTCAACATTTCAGCTGGCGATAACCTCTCCCCGTTCAACGCCACAGGGTCCCCTTTCTCGAACTCCAACTCGATGTACGTCGGTTCGTTCGGCGCGTTTTCTGGGCTTACCGATCTCGTAAACATATCTTCCAAATACTCCTCCCACGGATCTTCCAACGCGTTCCCTTCGTAAGAAATGTGTAACAAGTTAGCATCGGTCGAGTACGGTTGCTCTTGCCTCTTCGACGCGGCGACCGGAATCCCGTTTTTGTCCGCGTACGCCAACAACTTCGTTCTGGAATCTAAATCCCACTCTCTCCAAGGCGCGATCACTTTCACGTCTGGTTTTAACGCGTAATAGCCGATTTCAAACCTGACTTGATCGTTCCCTTTCCCCGTGGCTCCATGGCACACGGCGTCCGCGCCGACTTGATTCGCAATCTCGATTTGTTTCTTCGAAATCAACGGTCTCGCGATGGACGTGCCCAATAAGTACGTCCCTTCGTAAATCGCATTCGCTCGAAACATCGGAAAGACGTACTCTTTCACGAACTCCTCGCGAACGTCAACGATGAAGATATTTTCTTCCTTGACGCCCATTTTCAACGCCTTCACTTTCGCCGGACCGAGTTCTTCGCCTTGGCCTAAATCCGCGGTGAACGTCACGACTTCGCACCCGTACGTGTCTTGCAACCACTTGAGAATGATGGAGGTGTCTAACCCACCAGAGTACGCGAGGACGACTTTTTTCACCTCACCAGACGGACCAACTTTTCCAGCCATTGGAACGAACTTTTTATTTAAGCGATTATTGTTACTACTTCTTCTGTTGTTCGCGTTGATGTTCTTGTTGATGTTGTTGATGTTAAAAGACGACGAAGAAGAAGGTGATGATGATGATGATGATGTGCGGTTGCGTTGGGGATGCTTTTCTTCTTCTTCGCGACGAGAAGTCGTTTGTTGTTCGTATTCTTGGTGTTGTTGAAGGAAGAGACGAGNAACGCAGACTTTAAGGAATGCGTGGAGAGAGACATCTATCTGTGATGCGTGTGTGACGAGCTCGTTCGTTGTGTGTGCGATGGACGAGGCGATAGATATCGTGTGGGTCTGTCCGCCGTCTTTTTTTATCCACTTTTTATTGAAGAAGAGGAAGGTTTTTTTTTTCGTCTCTTGTTTTTCAAAAGTCTCTTGTTTGTTCGTTTGTGTATTCGTTGTTCGGGGTGGTGTTATTTGCGTTGCATGTATTATTATACTATATTCGCGAACAGACGCTATTCATTTCAAGCGCTATTATTAAACGCGACGTTTTTACTACGATCTAATCGTCTAATAGACTACTTTTTCTCTCTTTGTTTTCGTTTTCCTCCTCTTCTTCGTTCCACTGTTGCTCTTGTGGTGAGCGTTCCCGTCCATCTCAGCTTTCTCGAACGCGGCGACCAAGGCGACGAGTTCTCGCTCTTCTTTTTCCTTCTCCTCCAACGCTTGGATTTCGAGTAAAGTAAGTTTCTTTCCATGTTCGTCATCGTTTGAAGGGAACCAGCTTCCAGGGGAAGTCGAAGAAAACGCATTCGGTGAGAATCCGTAAATAGGACGCGTAGACGAAGCGTTGCGCTCTTGCTGCTTCTCCTCCTCCTGACGCATCAAATCCCGAAGAGGACTTTGTTGAGAAGACGCAGAACCTCCGATGAACCCTTTATTCTTATCGAACGAGGCGCTAGAGCCAAGCCATGGCGCCGGAGAGGAATCTACGACATGCTTTTTCGATTTCGTTCGTCTCGCCAGAGCGGAAAGCGACACCGTTACGCTCGTAGCAGATGAACCCGTCGCATCCTCTCTGTGAACACCTCGCGTCTCGAACATTTCCATAGAAAATTCTTTCTTCGCTTGGGAACCCACCATGGATCTAAACGATGGTAAAGGATTTCTACTTTGCGACTCTTGAATCTCCTTCAAACTCGTAGCGGTGAAACCACGCGATATCGAAGACCTTTCTTGCTCCTCCCCATCCGCTTTCCATTTCAACTTCTCCTTCAATCGTGCTTCCGTTTCGAGGTCCTCGTCGTATGCATCGTTCCCATCTTCGACGCTTTCTTCGTACTGCCTGAATATGATCGGCTTAAATTGTTTCAATATGCCTCCCGATTTTCGTCTTTCACTCAAGCGTGTATAATCAACGCTTTTTGGCGGCGTCGTCCGCATCGAATTGCGTTGGATTTGCTTTTGAGTGCATTTCGTTGTGGAAGTGAGAGATATTTTAATCGGTTTTGACTTCGATGGTAGTGATTCTGTTTCTGGCGAGGCATTTCTTTTCATTTGCGGTGCTCGCGCCGGAACTTCATTCGTTTTCCCACTCATCACTTCCACTCTCTCCTTTTTCTTCTCCTTTTTCTTCTTCTCTCCTTCTTCGTCGGCGACGACGGGCGCGTACGTCTTCTCTATATCCCAATCGAGTTCTAAAGTTAATTCTCCACCGCCGATGCTTCGTTCTCGAATCCCACTTAAAACAGCATCGTCGACGTGCTCGTCATCGTATTTCGTACCCAGCACATCGTAAACCTCAATAAGTGCGTCTAAATTCAAAGCTGCGAGCTCGTACGCGTACTCTCGCAATAGTTCTCCACTTTCAATGTCTAAATTTGGAAGATTTTGAAGACACTCCATGCAATTACTTAAATCCAACACTTCTTTACAAAGAACTCTACACGCGATGTGTTGTAAACTCTCTTCTTCTTCTTCTTCTTCTTCTTCTTCTTCTTTTCGGGCTTTTTCTCGGATGATTTTAGATTCCGGCCAATTCGAATTAGGCTCCGTCCAATTCGATATGCTCAACGCGTGCTTATCGCTGATCGAAATCGAAGTTGCTCGTTTTACACCCACGACGCGACTGAAGACTGAGCACTCTCCAGATCGCTCGTTTACTTCAAACTCGTAACAATCACCGTTCCTAGCTAGAACACAGCCTCTCGAATTCGTCATCGTGCACGATACAAATGGCACAGAATTAAACTCGTCGACCCTTTGCGCTTCGCAATCATCGAGCTTTTTGGAGTGAAAACGATACAGATCACCGTTCTCGCAAACAAACGCCGAAATTGTATTGCCGCACGACATGCTCACAATCGCACTGCGAGAAGAACATCTTATTTGTTTCGGTTTACAATCTCCAGAACCGAACCGAACGATGGCTTTCGTGTTGTTGTTTTTTCGCACGAGCACGAGCGTCGTCTCATCAGAACATGAAGCGCTCAGACAGTAACCTTCAATGCCGACTACAGCCCTTGGAAATTTGACGCGCGAAATAGCATCGATCTGAAACCCGAGTTGACCAGTCCCATTCAGTCCAAAACTCCAGCATCGACCTTTGGAGTCGATAACGACAGCGTGCGCGTTTCCACAACTCGCATCTACAATGCGTTGCTCTTTAAATGTCTCTCGAGAGATTGGATCTCGCTTATCGTCTCCGAAAATGCGTCTAGGAAACATTTGCATGCTGCTGCTATCGTCTTCCTTGTTGTTGTTGTTGTTGTTATTATTATTGTCGTTAGTGAGACCAGCATCTGACGATGAGGAAAAGAGTCCGAGCGTTTTTCCCATGATAAATAAACTTCCAGAGTCATCCACGAGCAGCGCGAAATTTTCCGAGCACGTGATTTTAACAATCTTTGGTTTCGAGGAAGCTCCACCGATAAACGTCTCGATGCGCGTCGGAAACATATCCGCTTCGCGCTTCAGTGATGCGTTGTTTTCTTGTACTTCACCGTTTCTTTTGCTATAACTATTCCAATCGGTCAGACCCCAGGAATAAACCTCCCCATCATTTGTCGTCGCGAACGAACGAAATCGAGAACAACTCAACGAAGTCACGTTTAAGTGGTGCTTCGCAAAATACTCTATCCGTTTGCATCTATCGCCGTTCGTGTTCGTGTTCCCGGTGCCTAGCGTATAATTCACGCCTGAGCCCCAAGAAAAGACATCCGATCTTCTCAGGCGCATGTGTCTCTTTCTTCCTTCTTCTTTTTCTCCTCCTCCTTCTTCTTCTTCTTTCGACGCTACGGTTGCTATCGTTATCGATAAACTTTCGATCGGAGTGTGCCCTCGAAAACACCTCGGTTGATGAAGCAGATTCACGCTACTCTTCTTCGAGCAGTGTTCCGTAGCGAATTTCAACAACGTTCGAGCGCACGTCAAGTTGGGACCGTGAAGTAAACATCGATGCATCGCCGAGTGGCCCGACTCAAAGTCTCTTTGCACTAAATACTCTTCCAAGTTCATCGTTTTCTTACTATTCGTTGTGTTCTTCTTCTTGTTCTTCTGTTGTGTTATTGAGAAATATTTCTTTGCCTCCTCTAGTATAAACTGCACAACGCGCGCATCTCCTCGAGAACAAGCGGCGTGTAACAGAGATGGGGAACGAGAAGAATCAAACCACGCCTCGCGAGGTGCGCGTGATTGCATCATGCGCGCTTTCACCGTCTCCAAGCTCGTTCCAAATCGAAGAACTGTATTGAGCAGGAACTGAAACTCGTCGTCATTGGTAATGATGATGTTGCTCTCACCCATAGCGACAACGACGACGACGACAACAACAACAACAACAACGACGACGACGACGACGACGACGACAACAGCGACGCTCTGCACTCGTCAAGCAAAAGTGCGTTCAAATCATCATCATCATCATCGCGAAGAATAAATACAAGTTATGAAGAATGCTTTATTATTTTTCTTATTATAAATCGAAAAAAGAGCACATGCAGTGAGATATTATGATTATTATTATTCTTTTGAGCTTTTGCCGGCTTTTCTCGGCGAACGCGAGAGACGCGATTTTTAGACGAGGCAATAGCTCGGGCTTGATTTTGATGAGGAGAAGGAGCGTTTTCATCGAGAAACAACCTTACGGCGCCAGCCCGTTGAAGTCTTGGTTGTTTGCGGTGATCGTATCCGTGGTGACCTCGCGACTGCCGTGCGCGTACAGGTCATCCGACATATCGTCGCGTTGCGACTTCATGTCGGCGCACATCTTATCAAACGTCGAGGCGGAGATGAGATGGCACGTTCTGTCTACTTGCCACGTGATTGGGGACCACGCAGAGCACACGGAGTTGTCTCTGGACGTACCGGTGGTGGAACCGGTGTAGTAGGTGATCTCGCTCCCCTTGTCGCCGTCGACGATCATGCCTCTCATGAGGTCAGGGTAGTAGTAGTTCTCGTCGTTGACGATGGTGAAAATTTGCGCCTGCACACCAACGTTGAGGTGGAGTTGGTTACCGCTGATAACAGTTGCAAGCGTCGGACCATCGATATCGCAGAGAACCCCGTCGTAGAACGGAGTTTGGTATTGGTTAGGCGTACCACACGCGCCGACGGAAGAGTGCGGCCAGTGGACTTCGTAAGTTTCGCCGACTTTCATGCCAACGCAGTGTTGCCAGTCGTATTCCTTGGTGTACATTTCGACCGAGGAATCATATTTGTGGCATCTACCCCCCAATCGAGCACCTTCGGCGAGGAGCTTACGGTGCGACGCAGAGCCTGGTCCACTTCCGGTCTCGTCGTACTGGCCGACGGAGAGATGTTCCGCACCCAAGTGCCAGTGAACGTTGACCGGGCACAGTTTCTGCTTGTAGTACGGCTCCTTGATTGGCTCGTCCGTCCCCACATCCAAGCCTCCTTCGTAACCCACGGTAACGTTCCCTCCGGCTTGCTCAACACCGGCGACAAGTTTGTCGGCGCAGGACCCGTTATCGAGAGCACCATTAAAATACGTCTCAATCGTCTTTTTTTGGCCTTCGCACGTATTTGTACCGCTCATAGGCGACTTGGTAGACATTGGTGCGTGTTCCGGTTCCATACCTGAAACGATATGATCGACGTCTTTCTGCATTTGGTGGACCAAACCGACGTTGGCGAAAACGCCGCAGAAGGTCACCACGCCGAGAGCCACGAGAACCTTGGACATCATCCCCGAAGAGGAGGACTTCTCCACGTTACTGTATTGCACTCCACTCATTTTCTGTTGTTAAAAATCGTTCATCGCGAGGAAAGTGTTGATTGAGAGAAGAAGAAGAAAACGTTAATATTATTGTTGTTGTTGTTGTTGTCAGTTAATAAAAAGAGTGTGTTGTGCTCCTTTTTCTTTAATTTTTCTTGAAAAAAATGCAAAATACGCGGTGGCTGACACGTAACACGCTTGGGTGTTGTTGATGATGATGATGTCGGAAGCAAAAGAAGAAGAAGAACGACAGCGCGCAAAAACCATCTCTTCTTTAAGAAGAAGAGAGGAAAAAGACGAGGCGTGAANAAGAAGGGTTGAGCATCATTCTGCGGTTGTTTTGCGGTCAGTTGCGTCGCGCGCGGCGACTGTCTCGCGCGATGATGATGATGATGATGATGCTCCGTATCTATGATGACGCATGAGCGATGAGAGATTTTGAAAGATAAAATCAATTTCTCAACGCATCTTCTTCTTCTTCTTCCTCTGACGACGAAAAAGAAAAAGAAAAACAAAACGATGAAACGAAGACGTACCTTTATTAGGCTCGCGTATCACTCAAAACACAACACTACTACCTCGTGTGTGTGTGTATTAATTATAGTATTATGAAATGGATATAATTTAATGAGGGCTACTCGTTTGACATGTCTAAGTTTTCTTGGTTTCCTTTTTTTTTTCTTGGTTTTCAAGTTTTCTTGGAGGACACCCAAACAAACACAAACGAGGAGGCTGTCGGAAAAAAAGAGAAAAAAGCGTGAGATGAGATAATCTGACCTAATTGAATAAAGTCGGATAATATCTCTCTGTCCGTTTCTCTACTAAAACACTTCATCGTCCACATCATCCTAATACTACTACTAAAGAACTTTAACAGAAGAAGAAGAAGAAAGAACAAAAGAGAGCGAAAGGAGAGCGAAAGAGAGAAAAAGAAGTCTTTATTGGTGTCCTCGTCTTTCACATCGTCGTTTAGAAGAAGAACATTTAAGATGGTGAAAGTAACGAAAGCGACTTCGAATCCCGACCATTACTCCTCCATCACGTCGTACATCAACGAACCTTTGGAAAAGATAACGCCACCGGAACGACCGAGAACGAGCAAAGATGAGATGTATAAAGTTCCCGGGTTTAAGAGTAAAGATGGATCAGTGAGTACGGGAGGCGTGGCATCTATTCACGTGAAACAGAACGTCGCGCAAGCGTTGGCGACGTTGAGACACACGTTCACGGTGTGCGACGCGACTGCTCCGGATTGCCCAATCGTGTACGCCTCGGATTCGTTTTTGCAAATGACTGGATATCCGTCCGAGGAAATCATCCATCATAACTGCAGGTTTTTACAAGGGAAAGATACGGACCCAGAGAGCGTGAAAAAGTTAAGAGACGCGGTGAAAGCTGGGGAGAGAGTGTCGGTGAGGTTGTTGAACTATCGCAAAGACGGGACGCCGTTTTGGAACTATCTGACAATCGCGCCGGTAAAGTTGGCGGACGGGACGGTGGTGAAGTACATCGGGGTGCAAGTAGACGTGACGGATAAGACGGAAGGGAACGTGGCACCGTCGGTTTTGAAAGACAACGATGGGTTTCCTTTACTCGTGAGATACGATGCGCGTTTAGCCGCGCAGAATTTGGGCGCGTTTACCGAGGTGGAAGAAGCGGTGTTGAGCGCGACTGGTTTAAAGAGTTCAAAGTCGTTCGATGACGATCAGCAAGCTTTAACAAGTCGTAGTGGGATGGATATGGCGTCTACTTTAGAGCGGATTCAAGAATCATTCGTTATTACCGATCCGAGTTTGCCGGATCACCCGATCGTGTTCGCCTCGGACGGTTTCTTATCGTTTACGGGATACACCAGAGAGGAAATTTTAGGACGAAACTGTCGGTTTTTACAAGGAAAAGATACCGATCAAAACAGCGTGAAAGCTATAAGAGACGCGATCGATGCCGGGAGTGAAGTGACGGTCAGGTTACTAAATTACACGAAAAATGGTCGTCCATTTTGGAACATGTTTACGTTAGCGCCGGTGAGAGACGACGAAGGCAAAGTGAGATTCTTCGCCGGAGTACAAGTCGACGTCACCGTGTACGATGACGACGGGACGGAAAGAACGGTGGCGTCTTTTGATAAAACAGAAACCGCAGAGAGAGAGCAAGAGGAATATTCCAAGAAAGCCGCCTCGAATATTGCCACGGCGACGAACAACGACGCCGCGGATAAATTACCGTGGGAAGGTTTACTCGGCAGTTTGAACGGTCCGAAACCACACCGGATGGGCGAATGCGAAAGAGAGTGGAAAGCGTTGATTGCCGTTGTAAACTCGGCTGCATCAGCTGGAAGAGCAAAGGCGAACGCATCCGCAGCGGAAGCAGGAAGACAACTCACGTTGGCAGATTTTAAGCCCGTGCAACGAATCGGCCAAGGCGACGTCGGATCGGTCCATCTCGTCACGCTCAAAAAAGGAAACGATACTACTCAACAAGAAACAAATAGCAAAACGAAAGAAAATACATCAACAAAAAGAATAACGAACGAATTAAGCATCGACGGTGAGGAGAAACCGCTAAAATTTGCCATGAAGGTGCTAACGAAGCAAGAGATGATTGAACGAAACAAGTTGCACCGTCTACGAACCGAGTCGACAATCTTACAAATGTGCGACCATCCTTACTTGGCAACTTTGTTCACCGCGTTTCATTCCGAAACGCACGTGTACTTTTTGATGGACTATTGCGAAGGCGGCGAATTGTACGAATACGTCCAGTCGCAACCTGGGAGACGCTTGCCGGAGAAACACGCAAAGTTTTACAGCGCAGAAGTATTGCTCGCGTTGCAATATTTGCACTTGTTAGGCTTCGTTTATCGCGATTTGAAACCAGAAAACGTTTTGTTACGAAGCAACGGGCACTGCGTTATTACTGATTTTGACTTGTCTTTTGTGGCGTCGAGTCGACCGCACATGGTCATGAAGGACGAAATGCCGAAATGGAGACCAATTGATCAAGCACTCGTCACCGAAAAGAAGAAACAGAGCAGTAGTAACCCCGACGGCGGTAAAAATAGTTCCTCCCCGTCATCCGCCGCTGAAACCGCTGCAGCTGCTAAAGAAACAAAGAAAAACAACAATAAAAAATCCGCTTCGCTCTCGAAACCGCCAAAGTTCAAATCTGGAACGCAAAATCCAGTCCTAATTGCGGAACCGTTTGCGTTTACAAACTCTTTCGTCGGTACCGAGGAGTATTTGAGTCCAGAAGTTCTCTCCGGCGCCGGACACTCTGCGCCGGTCGATTGGTGGGAACTTGGAATTTTCATCTACGAATTAGTCTACGGCACGACGCCTTTCAAAGCAAACAGACGCGAGCAAACGTTTGAAAACATCATGAATAAACAACTCGCGTTTCCGGAGCGACCGGAAGTTTCGCAAAGCTTGAAAGACATCGTGACTAAATTACTGGAGAGAGACCCGACGAGACGATTGGGAACGTTCGGCGGCGGGGAAACCATCAAATGTCACGACTTTTTCGGCGACATAAACTGGGCTTTAATCCGGTGGGAAACGCCACCGTACGTCCCCGCAGATGCCGCAATGGCGGCGGCTAAAGGAGACGAAGGTCAGGGAGAAGAGAAAGCTTCTTCTTCTTCAGCGAAATAAAAATGTATCAATCAAACCATCGGCGCTTTTAAAAAAAACGACTACTAGTAGTAGTAAAACCACAATTACGCGTACTATTTATATACTAATAACACTGATGTCACCAAGGCATTCAGGCACTATTTTACGTTGTACTAGTACTACTACTTTTACTACACTACATTTTAAATCGGCGGCACGAACGCTTCGTCCGGTTCGTCGTCGATTTCATCACCCGCCAACGCCTTCACCAACGGGTGCTTCTTCAACTTTGGTTCTAAAGTAACTATCCTATTAATCAAAATTCTCGCCCCGTCCAAATCTTGTCGACACTGTACTTTCAAACTCGCCCAGTTGAACATCACGTCCACGCTTTCCGGATGGTGCGTCAAAGCGTTCAAATAATACGCCTCCGCCTTGTCAATTTCCCCTCGCTCTTGCAACAACATCGCTACGTTATTCGACGCGTCCAAATGCGTCTTATTCGAACACGCTAAAGTTTTCTCGTACTGTTCGATCGCTTTCTCTGGCATCTCTAAAGTTTGATACACGTTCCCGAGCGCGAACTGCGCGTCCGCATCGTTCGTATTCTCCTCCGCTTTCGTCTTAAAAAATCGAACCGAGTTCTCCACGATATCGTTAAACGCCTTGTGAATAGTTTCTGTCGAGTGTATTTTTTCCTCCAAAGCGACTCTTCGCGCAGCTTTGAGTCCTTCGAAGGAGGTTTGTCGAGAGACGCGAAGGATATCTTCCGGCGAGCCTTTCGGTGCGAACGGAGATGCACTTTTGTTCTCATCGTCGTTGTTGTTCGTGTTGTTGTTGTTGTTGTTGTTACGCACATCGTTGACAGCAGCAGCCCTCCTGCGACGATGATGATGACGATGTCGACGAGGCGATATTTTAGCGCAAGAACAACACCTTCGCGACGACGACAATTTTGACGTCGAGGTGGTCGAGGCTCTGACGATAGAATAATAATAANNNNCCCCGCTCGTCGTCATGCTTCTTCTTCTTTGATAAAAGTTCTTCTTTTCTCTCGTTTACCAGAAACTCTTCTCTTTGCGCGTAAAAAAAGTGGATAAAATTTTAGTCTCTTTCCTCGGGAAAACATCTCATCACAAATAGAGTAAACCACCACTTTCGCGAAGAGATGACGGCGATACAGACGACGATACGGACGACGATACAGACGATGTCCCTATTCTCTCACTCCGCTTCTTTTTTGAAAACAAACGCTGATACTAAACCTCCTCCCCGACAACTCGTCGAAAAGGCGTCGTCCTCGCGTTGCAAACTTCATCGTTCACAAACTGGAAGTCGTTTAAAACGGTGTCGTCAACTCCACGAAGTTGTCGTCACTCTCGCGAAGAATAAAACTGATGACGATGAAAACCACGATTCAGATGATGATTCAGACGATTCAGACGACGCGTTTATTCAACGACTCCTTCTCAACAACAACAACGATGAGAAGAAGAACAAGAGTCGGTATGATTGCCACTCTTTGGAGGACTTTTTGGACAGAAAAAAGCTGTCGAAAATCGACTTCAACAGAAGACGGTTCAAAGTGTTTTCGAAGTTTCCCAACGACAATCGCTTGATTTTCGCTCTCTCAGGCGAGTTACAAACTCGAAACGGATTCGAAGGCCACACGGCGAGGTTCCGCCAAATACCAGATTTTATGTATTTAACCGGCATCAGCGAACCGGATTATTTCCTGTTGAGCACGTGCGGACCGAACGAAGAAGACGTTAAGACGGTGATATTATGTCCGAGAAAGACGGAACAGATGAAAGTCTGGATGGGCGCGGGAAGAAGCGTTCAGGAGATTCAAGAGACGACGATGTGCGACAGGTGCTTTTACGTGGACGAAATCGACGACGCTATGGAGTATTTGAAGAACAACGGTAGTAATAGCAATAGTAACAGTACGGAGAAAAATAACGACGAAGGAGAGGAGACGAGGAGTAACAATAAGGGAAGAAGGGCGTTTAAGATTGCGCACTCGAAGGTGGTTTTTGTCGCGCCGGAACTGGACGACGTCGCGTTGAAGAAGCGGTTACAAAGCAACGACGCTTTCGTGAAATCAAAGACGTGGGGACCGTCGATTAGCGCGAACGCGACGTCCTCAAATTTCAGATTCGATTACGTGGCGCTACCGGATAAAATCGCGCGCCAAAGAGCGATAAAAACCAAGGAAGAAATCGAAAGGATTAAACGCGCAAACGACGGGTCCTCGGACGCGCACATCGCGATGTGGCAATTTTCGAAACCAAACGAAACGTATGAGTTTCAGTTGGAAGCTGAATTTATCGCGGCGTCTACGAAAAGGAATTTGCGCGAACTCGGGTACCCGTGCATCGTCGGGAGCGGTAAAAACGCGGCGATTTTGCACTACGAGGAGAATAGCGCGTTGTGTAAAGAGAAAGAAATTGTATTGGTCGATGCCGGCGCGGAGTGCGAAGGGTACACCGCGGACATCACCAGGTGTTTTCCAACCGACGGGAAATTTACCGAAGACGCCAAGCTGCTCTATAACGTCGTTTTAGACGTGCAAGTCGATGCGATTGAACGCTACACGAACGGCGCTCTTTGGGCAGACATCGCTCGAAAGGCCAAATTGAAAACCATAGAAGGATTGCAAAAGAAATTGGGCGTAGTAAATGCAGATGCAGATTTGAACGAAGCTTTGGAAGCAGGTATCTCGGAAGTTTTTTTACCGCACGCGTTGGGACACTATCTCGGATTACAAGTTCACGACGTAGGACCAAACTCTGGGACGCCGTTACCAGTAGTGTTAGAAGTCGGCAACGTGATCACTTGCGAACCGGGGGTATATTTTGTCGAAGCTTTATACGAGAAAGCGTTAGCGAACGAGAAGCAAAAGAAGTTTTTAAACAGAGAAAATATTGAACGGTTCGCTAAAGTAGGGGGCGTGCGCATCGAAGATAACATATGGGTCACCGAACGCGGGCCAGTTAATTTAACGCGATGCCCGAAAACAGTAGAAGACGTTGAAGCCGCGTGCGCTTCCGCGTAAAATAGATTTGCACCTAGGTACACATGCAGTGTATTGTTTACTACTGTTACATTACTATTACCGCGCTAACATGTTGTGGTTTAAATTCGCAATTGGTTTCTATACGTTATTGCTCGGATCATTCTCTTCTTTGACCTGTTGTAAAGGCGGTGGAGATCTCCGTCCGCTTGGACTTTTCCGAGTATCGTAGTCGCTCGGACGAGTCGGGNTATCTCCGCTTGCAACATCGCCACCGCCATTAGTCGTCGGAGCGAGATTCTCTACCATCTCTGACGTGTCCACCCCGAGCTCTTCCAGCTCCGCTAAATCCATCTTACCTTCCGCGACGGAAGTTTTTCTAAAAAACGCCCCGGCGGTTTCAATTTCCGAATCTCTCGGCATGTGCTCTTTCAAAATCGCCTCGACGCCCATCTTCGCGATCGCGAACTCTCTTCTCTGGTGTTCGTCTTGTATGCTGTCTTCCATGTTGCCGATGATGGACATGTGTTTCTTAAATACCGCGGAGGTTGTCCTCGGCAACACCACTCTCTTCTTCTTCTTCTTGCCTTGCTTTTCGCCAGGGGGGCTCATATCTCCAACTCTAATCTCGTACTCACCCCAACCGTCTACATCTTCGTTATTGTCGTTATTGTCGTTATTATCGTTATTATCGTCGTTATCGTTATCGTCGTCTGATTGTTCGAACGGCGTGTGCCTCGCCGATGGATTTCTCGAGGAAACCATGCTCGCGATTTTCGAAACGACTTCTCCGGCGAAGGAGTTCCTTCGACCCGACGGCGAATCATCTATAGATCCTCCTCGTTTACCATTCACCGAAGAGGGCGTCATGATGTTCCCATCGCCATCTCGCATCAACTCTCTTCTTCCATCATCTTCGTCTTTTCCATCGCCTTTCTTGTCTTCGCTCATGGACGACCCCGGCGCGACATCCGTAAATTGTTGCTTGTTCGTATCTAAATTTAACCATTTCGGACCTAGATTCGAAATGATCAACATACCAACCGGGGCGGTTAATATGATTGAAAATACCGCGGTCGTTAAGATATCGTTGCCCCATTTCACCCACTCGTCGTAATTCTCTTCTCCACTTTTACTTTTCAAAATGCTCTCCAACGGGTCGCTCGCTAACGCCGCTTGCACCGTCGCTTTCGGCAACCACGACAACGCGACAAACGCTCTCTCTTTCAAATTCAAATCCCCGCCACCGACGGCTAGATACGCGACCGGTAAGCGTACGCACAAACCGATGAATAAAAGTAACACGGATTTTGGTATAGTCGACGCGGTTAAATCTGCAAACTTTACCGCGCTTCCGATGACTCCAAACAGCAACGGTTGGAACAACGTTCTCCAAGCTCGAGATAAATCCACCTCCACGGAATGCGCCAATTCCGGTCTCGGCCCCAACGAGAACCGGTCTCGCTTAAATGGATTAATTGGAATCGGTAAAGCAAACGTAGGAATTGGACATCTGCCAGTCGTCCACGCTTTATTCGCGGTGATCCCCATCGCTAACGACGCCATCGCGCCGCCGCCGCTAAAATCGTACTTTCTCCCGAGAAACATCATCGCCATCCCGAGTTCAAACGTCAACAACGATCGCTTCCACGGCTTATTCCATATCGCCGTCGCGCCTAAAATGACGTATCCAGCGAACGACCCGACAATAATCCCTAACGCCACGTCCGTTGGTCCGTGCATAATCGTCCACCCTAAATTGTTGTGGTCGTTCGATTGAATGGCGAAGGACTTCATAATCGTGTACCCGGTAATCGCGACGACGTCATCGAATGACGCCGCGGCGACGACTAAGCTCGGAATACCTTTCGCGACCCCGTACCCTCTGGCTTGTAAATCAAACATGCCCCCGACGACGACCGCTGGCGATACCGCGGCTAAAATAAACCCCAGAGATAACCCAAGCGGCACGCTCAAATTAAACAACGCCGTCGCGACGAACCCCGTCACGATCGCCTCGCTCAACCCGGGCATCACCGTCAACCTCACCGCGGCTAAGCCAACCCTCTTAAAAGCTACTAAATCCAACTCCAAACCCGACCGCATTAAAATCACGGACAACCCAGCCGCTCTCGTCGCCGAACTCCACTCTTTCGGCAACGCCTCTACCAACCCTCCCGGGACGTTACGCAAGCACAAACCGCTCAACAACATCCCGAGCAACGGTGGGACATTGATGAGCTTCGCCAACGTCGCGCCAACGTGCGCGGCAGCCCATATGAATATCAAAGAGAACACCGCGCCGCCCGGGATGACGACGACGTTATTTTGGTTCACGTTCGGTAACAAAACGTCCCCGAGGACGCAATAGAGCATCACCCAAGTGGTGAAAACTAAAAGAATAGTCGCCGTTCCCTTGGGTACCGACGGTGCGATGGAAGGAATGTACGCTCGAGCGACGTTCGTGGCCGATTCTGGCGGTTGTTGTTGTTGTTGTTGCTCTTGTTGTTGAAACTCACTCTCACCACCACCACTCCGAGGCGCATCCGAATCGTCGTTCTTGTTGTTCTTGTTTTCACCCGGGAGAGTTCTCGTCGTCTGAATCGTCTCAGCCTCCATCATCGTTTTTTCAAAAAAGTTTCCAAAGCTGTCTTTTATATTACTACGTATCGTCGAGTTCTATTCAACGCGATAATGCGCACGTTTAGATGATGTTTATGATGATGATGATGCTTTTTATATCTTATAGTAACTAACGCTTTTTCCTCTCTGCTTCTTAATTAAGAAAACGAGTAGTTTAAAGAACTCTTTTTCTCGCGTCGCACTCCCTCAAAAAAGCAGTTTAGAGAGTGAGAACGAGCCGCAAACACCTTCGCGTTTTGCAAGAAGAACTGAAATCCTCAAACCCTCAAAATCGTCGTCGTCGAAAGGAGGAACAAAGTGATGATGATGATGATGAGTATATGTAATATTATAACGAAAATGAGATAAAAAAAATGTCAACCAAAGGACAGAAGGACACACGAAAATGGTAACCAAAAGGCGTTCTTTTATTATAACATCTGATTTTTGACAGGAACATTCATCATCATCATCCAAATATCACACAACAAAATAAAATTAAAACCAAGCCTTATTATTCCCTTCGTACTCTTTTAATCTCTCTCTCAAGCGAAGATTCTCACGGTCCAAACGCTCTAACTTATCGTTTAATTGCGCTTTGATTTTTCGTTCGGATTTAAGGAGGCTTTCGGCGTCCACACGCATGCGTTCTGTGTGTTCGAGTTTTGATTGTAAAGAGGCGTGCGCGTCGACGACGAGACGAGCGTCGGCGCGGATTTGGTTCGCCTCTTCTCTGGCTTGCGTCAAGAGGTGATGAAGTTCTGCTATCTTTTTCTCGTCTTCTCCGTCTCCTTTGCTGTTGTTGTTGTTGTTGTTCGTCGATGGCGTCGTCGTCGTCTTCCCCGTAGTCGTCGTCGTTTCTTTGGCAATCGTAGTACCCCTTGTTGGGAACTCGTTCGGTAACTTATACACTTGTAAATCGTTCCCGCAAGAACCGTTATAACCCCCAAACGTCATTAAAACGGACTCGTTACCGTCCACAGATTCAAAGCTCACCGCGCTCATGCCTTCGCCGACAAATTTTGGACTTTCAAACTTCATAAACTCGGGGTTGTTCTCGTCGTCGGACGTGATCCATTTCACTTCGTTCAAATCTAAAATCGCGGTTTCCAGTACGCCGTTTTGGTTGTTCCCGCCGCCAATGATTAACGCGTACCGGTCGTTCTTTAGCGACGCGACGCAATGACCGGCCCGAGCTAATGGAGTTTTGCTAACATTATTGTTCGAAGAAGAAGAGGCGGATACCGCCTTCCATTTCCCACTCGACACGTCCAAGGCGTATAAGTCGTCGAAGCACTTGAAAGAGGCTCCCGTGCCACCAAAAATGATCATCTTATCGCGGCCCCACGGGATGGCGACGTGCTCGGCTCGCGCCGCCGGCGTTACGAAAGTCGCCGACACCGACGCAACCGCCGCTTTTTCCTTTTGATCCTCCGAACTATTTCCCGTCAACGCGTTCGTATTCTCATCGCACGCGACCCAACTCATAGTTTTAAAATCTAAGCGCCAACAATCGTTCAAATATCTTCGATCTTCGTCTTCGCCGCCGAATACGACCACGTCGCCGTCTTTGCCTACTTTCGTGACAGACATGCCTCGTCGAGCGCACGGGCCTCTCTTCCCTTTCACGTGCACCGGAATCCACGCGCCTTTGAGAACGCTAGTAGAAGAAGAAGAAGAAGAATTTTCCTCCGCTTCCATCAACGCCAATCGAAAGACGGCTAAATCGGTATCGTTGGCCCTCTTCGAACCCTTTGAAAACTTACCTCCGAACGAATACGTGTACCCATCTTTCAAAGTGATCAATCTGTGACCACTAATCGGCGCTAAGCTCTCTTTCTCTTCCTGCTTGAAACTCTTCCCCCATACTCTTTCGTCTTCGGTGTATTCCATCTTTCTCCATCTCGACGCGGCGACGTCGAACGCGTACGTATCGGCGACAAATCGCCCTCGATAACACCCGCCGGAAACAATCATCTTCGATCCATCGCCGGTTAACGTCGCTCCGTGTTGGTATCTCGGACACGGTGGTTTCGAAGTAGAAGTTGTAGTAGTAGTCGTCGTTTCCCACCTCCCCCTCTCCATCGCTTCCGCCCACTTTGCCACTTTCTTCACCCGCGCGCACGCGCTCGCGTTGTTACTATTCATCCTCTCTTCCTCCGTCATCACTTTCCCGAAATTCTCTTTAATCTCCATCGTTTCTTCGTCGATCGCTTCGTACCAATACTTATCTTCCTCCTCTAAGAGCTTCACGTACAATCGCATGGCTTCAAAATTCGACATTTTCCCCAAATTCGCCCACGTTTCGTACTTCCCTCGTTCCTCTCTCGTCATGTGCCATTTGCTTTTGATTTCCGTCGGGCCGTGCATAGCTTGCGATTTTAACGCGTATAACAGTAACCTCGTTTCGTCCGTGAACGTGGATTCCAGGGATGGAAGTTTCGCCACTTTCGTCGCCGCGTGGAATCTGTTATTTAGTATCATCGAAAGAGAGAAGAAGAAGAAGAAGAGATGAGATTTTCCGTTAGAAAAAATTGGCAGTTTTGTTTTCGCCAAACACGATATTGAATATAATCTAACAGAGAATACTACTTGAAGAATACTAAGAAGAAAAACGAGAAGACAAAACGTACTTGTCCGGGTACGCCAGCGTCGCCATTATTGTCTTCTTCTTATAAATAACTTTGGACGATGATTTTACTCTTTAGAGTAGTAGTAGTAGTAGTAAACAAAGGAGAGATGTGAAGAGAGAGAGAGAGAGATAAAAAAATGAAGTCTCTTCTGTGTCTGTTGTTTTTCCCCTTTTTGTTTTTTTGTTTTTTTATTTTTTTTGTCAAAACACCACTGTTTTCGTTGTTTTTTGATGAGAGAGAGAATTTTTGTTGCAAATGTGTTGTCCTGTATTATAGAAATTGGTTGTTGTCTTCTTTAGGAGTACGCTTTAGTAGTACGAAACTTTTGATGATGATGATAATACGGATGATGATGATACAGATGATCGAATAATAATGAGAGAAAATACTACGAGTAGTATAACAACAATAATGGATGCAAAAATCGAGAGATGCGTGGAACCACTTTTTTCCAAAGGAGGAGGAGGATTGAAGAAGAAGAAGACAAAGACAAACGACGAGAATAAAGACGACGGGGAAAAGAAAAACATTCTTCCTGCGTTGATGATGATGAGAACAAAAAGAAGAAAGATTTTTGAGCTGACGACGAAA
>JGI20155J14468_10000678_pt1 | contig 27556 bp, 27 predicted proteins | sample COG_05_FD_14468 | JGI IMG/M metagenome (IMG submission 14468) | reverse complement strand
GCTCTGGGGAACAGCGCGTTTCATCGTGATCGTTACGGTGTGCTTCAGGGGTACTAAGGCGTCAAAGCGGTCATCGGGTTTGACCCTGGCGCTTAGCCAGAACACAACCTAGTCTTAAAAAGCCGGGCATTGCCCGGCTTTTTTGTGGGCGGGTTATGGGCCAGGTAAATCATTTTTGCCGATATAGGCCGTTAAGCAGGTGAAAACCTGACTTCGTGATCATTGGGATATGCAATCATTGGGTTATGTCATCACAATTGATAATTTGGGTCATGGTGACGGCGGTAAAGCGGCGCTGGACGCCTGGGCGTGATGGCGTTGGGCGGCTGGTTAAGGCGAAGATTTTCGGTCACCTCGCGCGCCTATTTATCAGCGAGTCCAAAAATCAAGTCGGAGGTAGAGGCGATGGCTGTGGTCTTAACCGGTTATATCAAGGTGTCACGGTCAGAGCGCCGCGTCATTCAGCAGCACCTTGCTCAGCATATCCAAAACACGCGCCAGGAGGCCGGTTGTCTGGCGTTTGAGGTTAACCAAAGCGCCGAGGACGACTGTGTCTTTACGGTATTTGAGTGCTTCAAAGATCAAGCCGCCTTTGAGTCCCATCAAGCGCGCGTTAAAGTCAGTCTTTGGGGCGAGATCTCGCGCAATGCCGAGCGGGTCTACAGCATTGAAACCCGGGACGCGGCTACCTCGGTGAAAGCGCTCTGAGTCGTGATTGGCGTTCGCGGTTTGCGCATCAAGCGGGCTAAAGTTGCTGGTAAAGCCTGCGTTACCGGGCTAAACGAAGGCCTGCCGGAATGTTTGCAGGGCTGTCCCTGGGTAGACCTGAGGCATCTTCTGAAGACGATCGGGGCGCAGGACGCGCGTTTTGAAACAACGCGCCCCGAACCCTGCTAGGTTCCCGTTAAGGCTTTACGAATAAGAGGGTAAACCGGTCGGTGTTACCGGTGACCGACTTGCGGCCCACTTCATAACGCAATTCGTCATCAGGGCGATAGTGCAAGTCGGAATAATCCAATAATTGAAAGCCAGCGGCTTGAATTTCTTGAATGGCTAAAACCGGATCAAGCCTGCGCCAAACTTCAGTGGAATCGCCTTGCATATGTCGTCGGGTGTGATCCACCACGCCATACAAGCCCCCTTTCTTGAGGGTGTCGAAAACCGCTTTGTTCATGTGTTGCCGGGCCTCTGGGGTTAGGTTATGAAGATTTCGAAAGGTTAGCGCAAGATCTACTTTTTTAACGCCGAGACTAAACGCTGGCATGATCATCGCCCGCGATGTGGTTGATCGGGTAATGTTCGAGCGATCAAACGGAATCAGTTCAGTGGATTCAAAACCGGGTTGGCCGATCAGGCGCTCAGCGGTGCGCTCTGCGCCGATGGTCAGCAGTAGGCGGCCGCGCTCGGCCAAGACTGGGCCCAAAATGGTTGTATACCAACCGCCGCCTGGCATGATCTCTAGCACCGTCATATCGTCTTTTAGGCGAAAAAACTCGAGCGTCTCGAGCGGCTTGCGGTTTTTATCTCGATCGATCTCAGCTGGTGAGCGGCGTTCGTCCTTCAGCGCGGCTGCGATTTTCTCACTGGTCGTTGGGGATTCAGCGGACAGTGCAAGGCTTGTGAACAGGCCTAACGTCAGCAGGCTGAATAAACGAATTAAGGGGTTTTTCTTCATGCTTTCGATCTCTTAAAGGTTCGCGTCAGAGACCCAATTGTACGGTTCAAGCGCTATAATGCGAGCTTTACTCGGAGGCATCCTAATGTTGATACGACAAGTGGCGGTTGTGGCAGGGGACCTTGTTCAAGCCGATGCCGCGTTGAAAGCGCTGTTAGGGGCAACCCACGCGTATACCGATCCAGGGGTTGGCGAGTTTGGGTTGCACAATACGGTGATTGCGACCGGTCACTCGTTTGTCGAGGTGGTATCACCCCGGTTAGCGCAGGACCCAATTCCAACGGCGGCTGGGCGGATGCTTGAGCGGCGCGGCGGTGATTGTGGCTATATGGTCTTGTTTCAAGTCGACGACTTAGCGCCGGTCAGAGCGCGGGTCGAGGCGGCGGGTATTCGCATCATCTGGGAAACCGAGCGGCCCGAGGTATCGGCTTTTCATGTTCATCCAAAAGATGTGGGTGGCGCCATTGTCTCCTTCGATGAGATGCGGCCCGCGGATGATTGGGTTTGGGCTGGCCCGGATTGGCGGGCGCAACGGGCTGCAAAGACCGGCGATTTGAGAAGCTGTTTGATCGAAGTGGATGACCCGAGCGCGACCGCCGCGGTTTGGGCCGGCTTACTCGGAACGCAGGTCGCGTATCGGGGCGGGTTGGCGGTGATTATCATGGACGATGGTGCTGAGGTGCGGTTTTCGAGCGCGACGGATCACCCGCCCAGAGGATTAATTGGGTTTAGCCTGGCAAGCCGCTTGCCGCAACAGAGCATTACCACAGTTGCGGCGTTTTGTGGTGTTGAGGTCAGTATTGCCGCTGATTGAGCAAGCAGCTTGTCTCGGCTTAGGCTCTGAGGCAGTTGACGGCTTTACTGGACAGACTGACCCCACGTCGACCTTGGCGAAAAGGGTTCCGGTCGTGACCATTCGTCAGGTAAACAAAACTAAGGCCTGACACAGGGTCTGCCCACGCAATTTGGCCACCAGCGCCGCCGTGACCAAAGCTTGTCGCTGTGCTGCCATGACCAAAGCCGCGAAGGTGTTGGTCTCTCTCGCCCGCAATCACAATACCGAGCCCTCGCAAAACATCAAACCCTAAGTAGGGATCTTTTAAACCGTGAGTTCGTATCGTGCGCGCACTGAGCAGCGTCTCGGCTTGCCAGGGGACCTGCGTAAAGTCGCTCGAGTCCCCGGAATACCCTAAGAGTCCTTGATAAAACAGCGCCAAAGTTGCCGCGGTCATAAACCCACCGCCGCCGGGCGTCGGGACTGCTCTGACGTCGGCGGTATTAAAATTATCGATGGCGGCCTCGGTGACTTCGCTAACGGGTGGCGGTTGCATTTTTCGCTCGGCGTAGTCCTGCGCGGTGGGGGGTGCGCCGACATGTGAAACTGGGACGATCTTGTGGTGTTCGCTGCTCGGGCAACCCACAAACAGTTCGGGTAGGCCGAGGGGTTCGGCGATCTCTGTTTGAATCAACTCGGCGAAAGCCCTGCCATAGATTTGTTCGAGAATCTCGGCTAAAGCCCAGAGGCTTGAAGTTGGATGGTATACAAAGCGGCTACCGGGCGGCCATTCCAGCCGCCATTGCTGAAAGCGTGCTTGGCGCCGCTCAACATCGAAGTAGTCGGTGGGCCGAAAAGGCGCATTGGGGAAGCCCGCGGTGTGGGTTAGTAGATGCTGAACTGTGACCAGAGACTTATCGCCTTCTTTAAAAGCGGGAATCCAGTTGGCCACAGGGGCCTCTAAGTCCAAGGCGCCCGCTTGCATGGATAACCAGGATAGAGCGGAGGTTATGGCTTTGGTCGCGGAAAAAATGGGGTACAGGGCTTGATTGCTGGCCGCACCGAAGGTTTCAAAAGCAATCAGTTGGCCTCGATAGGCCAGTGCAAATTGCGAGGAAGGCAAAAGGCCTGTTTCGATTTCTTGCTGTACCCGAGTCCTAAGGGTCTCAAGGGCGACCGGATCAATTGCGTCGGGCAAGGCGCTGGCGAGGTCTTGATCATACGTCATAAGGGGCGGCTCCAAAGACTCAAGCCAAAATAGTAGCACGCAACACGCGCGGCAGGGGGCATTCCGATTTTGAGATGATGCCGGATGGGCAGAGCAATGACCTACGCCGCGCGGCGCTGGTGATAACCGTTCAGCGCGGCGTCATCGCACTCTCGATACAGGGTTTAGGGTCAAAATCGCGACTCCACAGATAACCAATATAGGAGTAACCATGCGAACACTAATGGATGAGGAACTAAAGGATGTGCAAGGGGGGCTAGATTTGGTGGATGCGGCAGCAATGATCGCGTCGGTTGCAACGTTTTCACCGGTCACGATGGCTTTTGGTTATCCGATCGCGGCCGCGCTCATCACGATTGATGTGCTGTCGGAATAACGTTGATGCCAAAAAAAAGCGGGGATCTGGCTGCTCGCTAGATCCCCGCTTTGATTCTACTGCGGCGTTAAACTCAGTATCGGGCTAGCCAAATTCGCCGATAACGCCCGAGATGCTTTCTTTTGCATCGCCAAACAACATTCGGGTGTTCTCGCCGAAGAAGAGCGGGTTATCAACACCTGAGAATCCTGAGGCCATGGAGCGTTTTAGNACAAACACGGTTCGCGCCTGGTCGACATTGATGATGGGCATGCCGTAAATCGGGCTATCTGGNTCCTCGCGTGCGCTGGGGTTNACCACGTCATTAGCNCCAATCACGATTGCAACATCCACGTTCTCGATGCGCGGGTTAATGTCATCCATTTCGACCAACTGTTCATAGGGCACGTCGGCTTCTGCTAATAGCACGTTCATATGCCCCGGCATCCGACCGGCAACCGGGTGAATCGCGTAGGAAACTTCACAGCCGTTGGCTTCGAGAATCTTGCCGAGTTCTTTCACTACGTGTTGTGCTTGGGCAACTGCCATGCCATAACCCGGTACGAAGCAGACATTCGAGGCCGCTTCCAAAATATAGTAGGCGTCTTCAACCGAGATCGGTTTGACTTCGCCCTCAACGGCTTTGGCGGTCTTGGCTGCGCCAAACCCGCTAAAGAGGACGTTGGCTAAGGAACGGTTCATCGCCTTACACATGATATTGGTTAGGATGATGCCAGAGGCGCCAACCAATGCGCCAGCAACGATCAGAATATTATTGCCGACTGCGAATCCAGCTGCGCAAGCTGCAATACCGGAATAGCTGTTCAATAAAGAAATGACAACCGGCATGTCGGCGCCGCCAATCGGAATCACGGCCATTACGCCGAGTAACAAGGCCAGCCCAAGCAAGGCATAGAGGTAAACCGAGGTGGCAGAGGGATCCATACAGAAAAGATAGGCACAAGCCACGATGGCAAGTAAAAGAGCGCTGTTGAGAACCCGTTGACCTGAAAAGACCAATGCCGCGCTATTGATACGCTCGCTCAGCTTGCCATAGGCGATCAAGCTGCCGGTAAAGGTCAAGCCGCCAATCAGGATCGCCAAGACAATGGTCGCGGCTGTGAAGGTCGGCACGACATCGCCTTCAAAGTAATACAGGGTAGCCCAACCCACCAGCAGGCTGGACGCGCCGCCAGAACCATTAAACAGGGCCACGAGCTCGGGCATACTGGTCATTGCAACCAAGCGTGCTGAGAGTGTCCCGATCAGTGCGCCAACTAACATGCCAACCACAATGACTTCGTAACTCACGGCCTGACTGCCGATAAGACCTGCGATGACCGCAATCAGCATGGCCATCGAGGAGAACGCGTTACCGCGTCGAGCGGTTGCGGGTGAGCCCAGCATTTTGAGGCCGAAGATGAACAAGGCCGCAGCAACGATGTAAGCAAGATTGGTATAAATTGCGATATCCATGATTATTGCCCTCGCTTACTTTTGAACATACCGAGCATGCGATCGGTCACGAGATAACCGCCAATGACGTTGATGGTAGCAAACGCAACGGCGGCGCCGCCCAACCAGCTGGCCATGTCATTATCGGTTGCACCAGCGGCTAAAAAGGCGCCGGCCAAGGTGATCCCAGAGATGGCATTTGCACCGGACATTAAAGGGGTGTGTAGGGTTGCGGGCACTTTTGAAATCAATTCAAAGCCCAGAAACACTGACAAGACAAGAATGAAGGTAAGAAATATAATTTCCATGATTTAGGCTCCCTGACCTCGTATCGATTGAATTGCTGCATTCACCAGGGCGCCGCCATGGGTAATCACGCAACCTTGTAAAATATCGTCTTCCATATCCAAGTTAAAATGCTTGGTCTCACCGTCCCAGTATTCCGAGACTAAATTCACCAGATTTGACGAGTACATCTGGCTGGCATCCTTGCAGACTTGAGCCGGCAGGTTGGCCATGCCGATAATCGAAACACCGTTAACATCGACGGTCTGATCCGGCTCTGACCCTTCAACATTACCGCCGGAGTCAACGGCCATATCGACGATTACGCCACCCGGTTTCATCGCAGCAACCATATCAGCCGTAATAATTCTAGGCGCGGGGCGACCAAATAATTGGGCTGTGGTGATCACAATGTCGGCTTGGCTGATGACATCCTTCATGCCTAAGCGTTGCAATTCGAGTTGTTCTGGCGTCAGCGCATTGGCATAACCATCTTTTGTTTGGCCAGTCTCTCCAAGATCAATTTCAACAAATTTCGCGCCGAGCGATTGCACCTGTTCTGCAACCACTGCCCGAGTATCAAACGCCTCAACGCGCGCACCGAGGCGCTTGGCGGTCGCAATGGCTTGCAATCCTGCAACCCCCGCGCCAATAACAAAGACCCGCGCCGGACTCAGGGTTCCGGCGGGCGTCATCATCATCGGTAGAATTCGGTCCAACTGTTGGGCCGCGAGAATGACCATCACGTAGCCAGCAAGATTGGCCTGCGAGCTGAGCGCATCCATCTTTTGAGCGCGCGTGGTTCGCGGAATCATCTCCATGCTGATGGCGGTGATGTTGGCGGCTGCCAGCGCATCGACCAGGCCCGCTTCATTATAAGGGTCTAGGTAGCTGACATGAATTGCACCAGACTTGAGCTTTGTCACATCCTCTAAACTCGGTTTACGAACGCGTAGAACCAAATCAGCGCTAGCAAGCAGGGCTGTTTGGTCGTTTTGAATGTGCACGCCAACGGCTTCGTAGTCGGCATCGGCATAGCCTGAGCGCAGCCCCGCGCCGGACTCAATATGAACATCAAGGCCCGCACGGACCAATTTTTTGGCTGCATCCGGAATCAACGCGACGCGCCGCTCGCTGGGCAGGGATTCAGATGGAACTGCAATCTGCATAATGGAGTCCTTATACGAATAAAACGCTAGGTGGAGTTTTTTTGAGTGCAATGTGCTCTGCGCACATAGGGTTGCCTTCCTCGATTCGCTCGAAAATAGCATGTTCCCAATGCTCTTGCTAGATTTGTCTCGACTGTTACGGAAAAAAGATTGAAATTGTTCAGGCAGTACCACTTTTAAGCAATGATGACTGGCCGCAGTTTGCAGTCCAATGTTGGTTTGCGCGGATTAGCGGTATGAATTCGAGTGGTCGTTCACTCGATAAGGNCGCCTCGTTTGTTTTATGCTGTGTCGGCAAGCGGATCTGCAAAATTGGATCCGGTTCGTTGTCGACGTTTTTAGGAGGCTGGACGATGTCTTGGGAAAAAGAAGTACTAGAAATTGAGCAGCGAAAAGCGCTGGCGTTAGCCCAGGGCGGCTCTGAGGCGATTGCGGTTCAGCATGCTAAAGGGCGGTTAACCATCCGAGAGCGAATCGATGCGGTCTTAGACGTTGGAACGTTCGTCGAGCACGGCCCCGGTGCCGGATTTGCAACCCAGTCGGAGGCGGGGGAGATCACGGATTTTAGTCCAGCGAACTATGTGGTTGGATTTGGCGCGGTACAGGGCCGGCAAGTGGTTGTCGGGGGCGAAGACTTTACCTTAAAAGGTGGCTCGCCGAATGCGGCCGGATTGCGCAAGAGCGTTTACGCCGAAGAGTTGGCGCTGCATTACAAGATCCCGCTGATGCGATTGCTCGAAGGCGGCGGTGGAAGTGTGTCAGCGCCGAGTGGATCCGGACCGAAAACCGTCGGCTCGCCGGTTTTTGCTGAGCCACGCTTTAAAGTGATCGCGGATACCCTCGGGGTCGTGCCGGTTGTTTCAGCAGCATTAGGGCCCGTGGCCGGCTTTCCAGCGGGTCGGCTGGCAGCCTCCCATTTTTCCGTGATGGTGAAAGACGTGTCACAAGTCATGGTGGCAGGCCCTGCCTTGGTTGAACGCGCCCTTGGCCGACGGCTCAGCAAAGAAGCGTTGGGAGGGTATCGGATTCATGAAAAAAGTGGTGTTGTTGATGCGGTGGTCGAATCCGAAACCGAAGCCTTCGCGGCGATGCGCCAGTTTTTGAGCTATCTGCCCCAGAGCATTTATGAGGTGCCGGAACGAGGAGGCTGCGAAGATCCGGTTGACCGAGCGGATGAGGCGCTTTTAAGTATTGTGCCCCGGGACGTCAGACGGCCCTTTGAAATGCGTAAGGTGATTGAAGGGGTGGTTGATGCGCAGTCGTTTTTTGAACTGGCACCAAAATATGGACGGGGTCAAATCATTGGGCTGGCTCGGCTAAATGGGCTTCGGTGGGGGTGATCGCGAATGATTGTCGGCACTATGCGGGTGCCATGACGGCGTCGGGTTCTCAAAAAGCCAAGCGGATGATGGAATTATGCGAAACCTTCCACCTTCCGATCGTGAATTTCTTGGATGAGCCGGGCTTTATGCTTGGCCCGGATGCGGAAGCTTTAGGCACCATTCGTTATGGCATGAGCGCCGTTGCGGCCGCCGTTCAATCAACGGTGCCCTGGGCCACCGTCGCCATTCACAAAGCCTTCGGCGTCGCGTCGGCTGCACATTTTGCGCCGAATACCTACAAGTTGGCCTGGCCGTCGTATGAGTTAGGTGCCTTGCCGGTTCAAGGCGGCGTCGCAGTTGCCTTTAGGCGTGAAATAGAAGCGTCAGAGGATCCGGAGGCAACCCGAGCAGAACTTGAAGCAAAGCTCCTTGCGGGCCGCTCGCCATTCCCCTTAATGGAAAGTTTTTCGCTGCACGAACTGATAGACCCAAGGCAAACAAGGCTTAAATTATGCCAATGGACACAATGGATCGAGCCGGGTTTAGCCGCGCTCAAAGGCCCGGCGACCTGGGGCTACCGACCGTGATCCAGCGGTTGATCTCAAGGGGTCTTGTCCTTGCGTGGCTACTCGGGGCGACGCCTTGGGTACAAGCCGCGGAGTCTGTTTGGGTCTCATCTGGTATGGCCAAGGCCAGGATCATCACGCCAGCCAGTGGCATTGTCTCTGGTGAGGCCCTTGACGTTGGGGTCGAGCTTGAATTACCGGAAGGTTGGCACACCTACTGGCGCAACCCCGGCGATTCTGGTGAGCCCGTTTCATTAACCTGGTCGGGTCAAGGGCTTAAAAGCAGTTCAAAGATTCGATGGCCCATTCCAGATCGCATTCCTTATGGTCCCTTGGTGAACCTAGGCTATAAAGAATCGGTTTTATTAACCCAGCGTCTCGCCTTCGAAAACCTTGTAGGCGTTGATGCGATCGAACTCACGGTATCAGGCCGCTGGCTCGTGTGCGAAGCCGTTTGTATACCCGAAACCAAAGTCATGACCCTGACCCTGCCGGTTGTCGAGCAGGCCGCGGTAAATCCAGAACTGAAGGTTCGGTTCGACCAACTGCCGCTGCCCCAGCGTGCAGCGGGGATCAGCGAGACCCGTTGGCTGAGTCAAACTGATCTTGAAATTCGATTAAATTTTCCGGGTATCGATCTGAGCCGCCTCGATGGTCTTTATTTTTTGCCGTTTGAAGAAGGTGTGCTGGATCTTACCGTTGCGCCCACGGCGGTGGTTGAGGCAGATCAGATTGTCCTCGGTGTCGGCTTTGAAGATGCAAGCCGTGCGCGTTATGACGGCTTGCTTTGGTTTCAAGAATGGGTCAACGGCGAACGGGTCACGGCGGCCTTTATGATTGAAGTGCCCTCCCCAAATGACAACAGTGGGGGGCTGGCTTTTCTCCAAGCCATCTTAATGGCGCTGCTCGGTGGGATGATCTTGAATCTGATGCCCTGCGTCTTCCCCGTACTTTCGATCAAAGTATTAGGCCTTATGGCGGAGGCCGGAGGCAGTCAGCAGGCGCAACGCCAGCAGGGTTGGTGGTATACCTGTGGGGTTATTGCAAGCTTTGTGTTGATCGCGCTGGTGTTAATGGTTCTGCGCGCTGTCGGTGAGCAGATCGGGTGGGGCTTTCAATTACAGTCCCCGGTCGTTGTCGCCTTGCTTGCCATCTTGTTTTTACTGCTGGGTTTGAACTTGTCGGGTTTTTATACGATCGGCAGCGGCATCAGCGTCAATGTTGGTCCCGAAAAGGGCCGTCTTGGCGCGCTATCAAGTGGTGTGCTGGCGGTGGTGATTGCAGCCCCCTGCACAGCACCCTTTATGGGCGCGGCACTAGGGTATGCGTTGGTCCAGCCGCCGCTCATCGGGTTAACGGTGTTTGCAAGTCTGGGGCTTGGCATGGCGCTGCCGATGTTGCTCTTGTCCTATTCGCCAGGCCTGCTCGCGGTCCTGCCGAGGCCCGGTGCTTGGATGAACCGGTTTAAGGAAGGCGCGGCGTTCTTGATGTATGCAACCATGATCTGGCTGCTCTGGATTCTGATTCAACAAGCTGGCGAGTTTGGTTTTGTTCTGACGGCGTTGTCGGCGTTGCTGGTCGTGTTCGCCGTTTGGTTGTGGCAAGCCTTTAAACCGACTGGGTTACAACGGGTATTGCTGCTATTGAGTGTACTCGGGGCAGGTTGGGCGATTAGCCAGATTGCGGTCTTGGCGCCCACTATGCCTCGCCCGGAACAGGCCCGCGCTGGCGATGGTGGGATCCAAAGTGAGCCGTATACCGAGGCGTTGTTGCGCGCCGCAAAGGCCGAGGGGCCAGTGTTTGTGAACTTCACGGCAGATTGGTGCATTACCTGTAAGGTCAATGAGGTGGTTGCCATTGACACCGAGGGCACTACAGACTTATTCGAGGCACTGGGCGTGCGTTATTTGAAGGCAGATTGGACGCTTGAAGATCCAAAAATTACGGCGGCGTTAGCCCGTTTTGGTCGAGTAGGGGTGCCGTTGTACTTGGTGTATCACAGAGGTTCTGAGACCCCTTTGATTTTGCCGCAGATATTAACGGGCGAGATGATCCGGCAGGCGCTTCAAACGAGGGCACCTGCCGAAATCAATGACGCCTAATGGGCTTTTAGGCATCAACGCGAGCAGAGGCCTGACCTTTGATGACCTCAACGCCCTCGCTGTCTTGGGTTGACACTGAAAGGTCTATGAAGTGTTGGCCGTTTTCTTCACGAATTGCGTCGATTGTGGCCGATGCTGTGAGCGTGGCGCCTGGAAACACCTGCGCGGTAAAACGTACGCCGTACGCCGTAAGACGACCGTCTCCCACATAGTTGGTGAGCATGCGACCGGTCATGCCCATGGACAGCATGCCGTGGGCGAAGACAGACGGATAGCCGGCGATTTGCGTTGTGAAAATCTCGTCCGAGTGCAGCGGATTGTAATCACCGGATGTGCCGGCATACTGCACGATTTGGGTTCTAGACAGATTGTTGCAGACTTCTTCGCGATAGACGTCGCCCACATTGAGATCACTCAGTTTTAAAGGCATGGAAAAGGCTCCTTAAGCAATTATGAGGTTGCGGGTCGCTCGGTGCGGACACCGACGCTGGTTGCGGTGACGACCAGGTCACCTGTGAGGTCTCGATACTCAGTGACCGATTCACTGAACATCAGCTTGCCGCCACGTCGACCTTCCTTCTCCCAGCTTTTCCCGGGTTTAACCGTTGCGGTGAGGGTGTCACCTGCAACCAACGGCTTGTGATACACGTAATGCTGTTCCGCGTGTAAACCGCCGCCACTGCCGCCGCCGCTCCCACCGCCTTCTTTCGGAGTGATGCCGGTAGGGCCTTTAGCTGAGCCGAACCATTCCTGACCAATTTTAGGTCGCAGGAAGTAGTCTGGGTCGAACTGTGCGCTGGCTTGAACGAAGGTGGGCGGCGCCACAACGCCGCCAGGTTCTGTGCCCTTGGCATAGTCTTCGTCATAATAGATCGGATTGGCGTCGCCAATCGAGCGCGCGAACATCATGATGTGTCCAGCTTCGATAGGGAATTTGTCTACGGCCATGAAAGCCTCCCGGTTTGGTAATGAGTGAATGGGTTAGTGCAAAACAAGGTACAGGCCCGAATTGGCAGGAGTCAAGCACAGAATATCGAAAACAGTCTTGCCGACCTAAAGCTTGGGCGCTATGATGCTCGGCCGCGTTGGCTTCTTGCAACCGGGTTGTGTCCGGCCAAACCCGGGGTGATTGGGTTGAAAGCGCCGGATCAGGCAGCATAGAAGCTGCACGTTAAAAGCGCAGCATAGCGAGGCGCAGTAGGGCCAAGGCGACAGGCGCTATGAACGCGTGACAAACGATGATATTGAGTAAAGTGTTAACCGTTTCTAATAGAGCAAGGACTTCCCAGAGCGCATGTCTCGACCACCCCGAATAGAGTATCCAGGCGCTTGCTACTACCTGACCGGTAGGGCACTCCAAGGTCGTAAGGCCTTTGAGGATGATCTGGATTATCGGACGTTTGAGCAGGTGCTGAGTAGTGTTGTCCATCGATTTAATTGGTTATTGCAAAGCTATGTTCTGATGCCGGATCACTACCACTTGGTGGTGGAGGTGCCTGAAGCCAACTTGTCTAAAGGGATGCGTCAACTCAATGGCGTTTATACCCAGCACGCCAACCGTCGTCACAATTCCGAAGGCCCATTATTTCATGGCCGTTTCAAAAGCATTTTGTTCGAAAAAGAAAGTTTCCTGCTGCCGATCTGCCGGCATGCCGCGCTGAACCCGAATCGTTTGGGCCTGACGAAAGAGCCAAGCACCTACGAGCAGAGCAGTTATGGGGCTTTGATCGGTCAAAAACCCATGCCGGATATGTTGCATCCGGATGATCTCTATCAGCAAGTTTCAAAAAAGCCAAAGCTCGCCCCAGCCGCGCTGCGCGCCTTCGTCGAGACGGATCAGGCGTTCGAGTCACCGCTTAACGATCGCGCGCATCAAGTGCTATTGGGTACCGATGCGTTTGTTGATCGAATGCAGAGCTTGTTGCTTAATTCCGCCAAGGCAAAGCAGGCGCCGAAATTGGGTGGTCGTCGTAAGTCGCTGCGAGTTTTGTTTCGAGGTATGCACCAGCTGAGTCGTGCAGAGCGCAACCACCGAATTACGCTCGCGCACTTAGAATACAACTATACATTGGCCGAAATAGGCCAGCATTTAGGCCTGCACTACACCACCGTGAGCAAGGTGGTCAACGCGAGCGAAAAAACGCGCTAGCGTCGGCAAAGGGCATCGCTTTTTTGCATGAGACAAGAATCAAATCCCAGCGTTGTAGTTCAATTCGATACTCGATATGATCCAGCAGGTCTGGCGGTCTTGAGGGGTTAATGATTCTATGATTACCCCCGATGACGAGCAGTCGTATTCGAAAGACCGAGTGATTACACTCTAAACATCACAGAAAACAAGGAGACCCATGTGCGCAGACGTAGAGCGATCATCGGCGAAGAAACCGAAGAGATAGATTTAACCCCGATGCTTGACGTCGTGTTCATCATGTTGATCTTTTTTATTGTGACGGCAACGTTCGTAAAAGAAATCGGTCTTGATGTGAACAGTCCGGACAAAAATCAAAACGTAAAAGATGCTGATAAACAAAGCATCGTGGTGCAAATCACCAACCGCGACAGAATTCGGATTCGTGGACGTGACATTGATTTCCGCGCGGTTCGTGCCAACATAGAGCGCTTGCATGCGGAAAATCCGGACGCGCCCGTTGTCGTGCAACCCCATCCTGATAGCACCACCGAAACCATGATCCACGTCATGGACTCTGCCCGTCAGGCGGGTGTCTACTCGGTTTCAATCGCTGCGACTTAGTCCCAAAACCACAACGTTCGTCTGGATGAGCCGCGTTAATCGCGGCTCGTTTGTTTTGTTCCCAAACAATTTTCTATTTAGAGTAGTTTAGTATGGAATTAATCTTGATTCGGCACGGTTTACCAGAAAAAGTCATTCGTTCTGATGGGGGTGCTGCCGACCCCAACTTGTCCGAGCAGGGGCATCGTCAAGCCGCTCAAGTTGCGGACTATCTGAAAGACGAGCAGATCCACCGACTGTATTCCAGTCCGATGCGGCGCGCGGTTCAAACCGCGGAGCCAATTTCGAAGACCCTTGATTTGCTGATTGAGCAGCGCGATGGCGTTGCCGAATACGATCAAGATGCCAACGAATATATCCCCGTGGAGCAGCTTAAAAAAGAAAATTACGAGGCCTGGTTGCGGTTAATGCAGGGCGACATGGTTGGCGTAGACTTTGAGGCGTTTACCAAGCGAGTCGTTGAGACCCTTGAAACGATTATCCAAGAAAATCGCGGCAAAACGGTCGCCGTGACCTGTCATGGTGGGGTGGTGAATATTTGGGCGGCGCATGTACTCGGCATGCCGCTTAAAATGTTTTTTAATCCTTACTATACCAGCGTCAGTCGGTTTCGGGCCGCCAGCACCGGTGAGAAATCGATCGTCACCCTGAACGAGCGGTTTCATGTGCGAGATGAACTCTAGGACNGGACAGATTGCAATTTTGTGCGACTGAATTCTGTGCGGTTAACAGATTCGGGTTGTGCGCTTTAGGGTCTGTTTGTCGACAGCATTGCCCCAAATAACGCCGGTTATCTTTTGGATGCCGGTAGCACCAAAGCAGTTGGTTTGGCCGCAGGGCGTTGACACGCCCGGTACTTGCCGCGCCTTGGGATCGACGGCGGATGAGCAGGCTCGGTCGTTTGACTATGGTATAAAGAGCGAGGAAGCGCACAAATTGGGACTGGGAATGAGCATGAATCGATGGTTCGAGAGGTTAGGAGCAAGTCGTGCGGCTTGCGTGGTGGGTATTTTGCTCAGCGTGAGTGGTTGCGCCAGTATCGTCTCCAATGCGACGAGCCAATTTGCGGATAATCTGTCCTCGGCGATTCTGGGATCAAACGATGTCGCAACAGTGCGGGAAGCCATTCCAGCTTATCTTGTTTTGATTGATAGTTTGGTAATGGGTGAGTCTCCGTCACCAGACTTGTTACTCGCCGCCGCGCAGTTGAACGGCGCCTTTACCAATTTAGTTGAGCCGGAACGCGCCGGGACCTTGTCGCTGAAAGCGCTCGACTATGCGGCCCGCGGGGCGTGTCTTAAAAGCGTCACGCTATGCGATCTGTCTCAGCTTAGTTTTAAGACATTTTCTGAGCGCGTTGAGTCGATCTCTCTTAAAGAAGTGGCGCCGGCTTATCAATTGGCCGTAGCCTGGACTGGCTGGATTCAAGCCAATAGCGGTGATTGGGCGGCCGTGGGTCAACTGGCCCGCGTCAAAGCGCTGATGACCCGCGTACTGGTTCTAGCCGATGGGTTCGATGAGGGCGGCGCGCACTTGTATATGGGCGGACTCGAGACGGTGTTGCCGGCCAGCATGGGCGGCAATCCAGAAAAGGGCAAAGCGCACTTTGAAAGCGCGATTGCGTATTCTGGTGGCCGCTTCCTGATGGCAAAAGTGGTTTATGCCGAGCAATACGCTAAACTCGTTTTCGATCAGGCATTGCATGATGCGCTACTTAACAGCGTCCTGGCCGCCGATCCGGTCGCGCCGAATCTAACATTAATTAATACCCTGGCTCAGGAACGAGCCAAGCAGCTGATGATGGAGTCCAATGATTATTTCTAAACATCTAAAACCCCGAATCAATCGCCTGACACGCGGGTTTGTTTTGTGTCTTGCCCTAGTCGGCGCGGGGTCAAGCACAAGCGCACAAACGTTGAAGATGGCAACGGTTGCCCCGGACGGGCTCGCTTGGATCAAGCAATTGCGCACGGCAATGAAAGCGATCGATCAAGAAACCGAAGGTCGGGTTAAGTTCAAACTTTATCCTGGCGGGGTGCAAGGCGATGATTCGACCGTGCTCAGAAAAATGCGTATTGGTCAGCTGCAAGGGGGCGCCCTGGCAGCCGGCGCGCTCATTCGGTTTTACACCGATCTTCAGATCTACAACATGCCCCTGCAGTTTAAAAATTCAAACGAAGTACAGCACGTTCGAGCCGAAATGGACGACGGTATTATCGATGGGATTAAGCAGGGCGGCGTTCATGTATTCCCCTTGATCGAAACGGGCTTTGCATACTTGTTGTCAAAAAAGCCGGTGTCCAAGCCTGAGGATATGGCCAATTTAAAAGTTTGGGTCCCCGATGGCGATCCGTTGGGCGAACAACTGGTCAAGCTTTTTAAAGTGAGCCCCGTGCCGTTGAATATCACCGACGTCTTGGCGGCGCTACAAACGGGCCTGGTAGATGCGGTCGCTGTGCCGCCGCTGGTTGCGATTGCGCTGCAGTGGCACAACCACGTCGATTACATGATGGATCTGCCGCTCATGTATATCTACTCGGTTTTGGCGGTGGATGGCCGGGCAATGAAGAAGGTGAGTGCTGCTGATCAAGCGGTTATTGCAAGCCATCTCGATCCCTTGATGAAAGAAATCGATGGGGTGAATCGGCAAGACAACGTCAAAGCGTTCGAGGCGATTCTGGCCCAGGGCGTGACCCCAGTACAACCAAGCACTGCGGATTTGGCCGCGTGGAATGCCCTCGCAGTGGAGGCGTTGGCTGCGATGGTTGCCGCTGAGGAGGTCTCCCAACCCGTTTTGGATCAGTTCCAAGCATCCCTTGAAGCCTACCGGGCTCAGTCGCAGTAGCGTATGGCGTCAACTGATCAGTCTGTTTTGCCGCGGCTTATCAAAGGTTACGCCGCGTTTGAAGATGGCGTCTTGATGCTGATCTTTGCGAGCACCTTAGGTTTGGCTGTGATGCAGATATTGCTTCGAAATTTTTTTGATATTGGTTTGATTTGGCTGGAAAGTTATCTGCGCATGCAGGTGCTTTGGTTGGCGATGCTGGGCGCCATGGTTGCAACCCGTGAGGGCGGACATATTCGGATCGATCTGCTCGCACGGTTTATTCAGGGCAAGCTGATTCGCTATTTTGACGGTGCGGTGGCGGTGTTCTCGGTGTTGGTTTGTGGGGCAGCGACTTATGCCTGTATCACCTTAGTGCAATTCGAGATGGAAGATAACATGATGGCGTTCGGGCCCGTGCCCATCTGGATGTGCCAGCTGATCCTGCCTTTTGGCTTTGGGGTGATGACCCTGCGGTTTGCGGAGAAAGCCCGGCGGGTGATTTTCAAGGGCGCACTCTAATGGGGTTTCTGGGTTCAGCCGGTCTGATGCTACTGGCGCTGCTGGGCTCGCCCTTGTTCATTGTGATCCTGGCTGCTGCGATGCTGGGGTTCCTCATCTCCGAAGTGCCGCTCACCGTCATCGGTATTGAAATGTACCGCATCGTTGAAACCCCCATGCTGCTCGCGCTGCCTTTGTTCACCTTCGCAGGCTACGTTTTGGCAGAATCGGGGATGTCCCAACGCCTGGTTCGCCTGACCGCGGCGACGCTGGGTTGGTTGCCCGGTGGTCTGGCCCTGGTCGCTTTTGTGACCTGCGCCTTCTTCACGGCCTTTACGGGGGCCTCAGGGGTGACCATCGTCGCGATTGGGGCTTTGCTGTATCCAGCCCTGCAACAAGGCGGCTATACCGAGCGTTTCAGTTTGGGGCTGGTCACAACTTCTGGCAGCTTAGGGCTACTGCTGGCGCCGTCGTTGCCGCTAATTTTATATGGGGTGTTGGTGCAGCAAATGGATTTGGGCGTGCAATTTAGCATCCAAGATCTGTTTTTGGCGGGCCTTATGCCCGCGGCCTTGATGATTATCATGCTGACCGCGTATACCGTTATCACGCAACCTGGGGTTACGCGCCCAGTCGATGAGGCAAGACCGTCGGTTCGAAAGGCTGCGTGGGCGATGCGCTGGGAGTTGCCGATGCCGGTGGTGGTGTTGGGGGGGATTTATTCCGGTTTTTTTGCCGTGTCCGAGGCCGCCGCGATCACGGCTTTGTATGTGTTGATTGTCGAAGTGGGCATCCATCGGGAGATAACGCTTTCGACCTTAGTGCGCATTACCCGCGAAGCGATGGTCATGGTGGGGGGGATTTTGTTGATACTGGCCGTGTCGCTTGCGTTCACGAATTTTCTAGTCGACTCAGAAGTTCCCCAATGGTTGTTCGAGCAGATTCAGCAGGTGGTCTCCAGTCCGCTGACCTTTTTGTTACTGCTCAATATTATTTTGCTCCTGCTGGGCGCGATACTCGATATTTTTTCCGCCTTGGTGATCATGATCCCACTGATCGTGCCGGTCGCGATGCAGTTTGGGATTCACCCGGTGCATTTGGGCATTATTTTCTTAGCAAATATGCAGATCGGTTACTTCACGCCGCCGGTTGGGATGAACCTGTTCATCGCCAGTTATCGGTTCAAAAAGCCCGTGGCGGAGTTGTATCGCGCGACGCTGCCGTTCATGGCGGTGCTCATGGTCGCGCTCGCCTTTATTACCTATGTCCCATGGCTGAGTCTTGCTTGGATGAGCGAATAACGGGTACCAAAATGGGCGTGGCTTAAAAGCCCGCGGCCAGTCCTTCCTTGCGATGATCACTGCCCCCACAATAACCGTTCTCAATACGGGCAATCAGTTGGGCGCCGCCAAAGAGATGTTCAGGTTCGTGGAGTTTGAGCGTGTGGCCCCGAGCGCTCAGGGACGCAAGGGTGGCATCTGAAAAACCTGATTCTAAGGCGAGGTCACCGGACTCTGTGAGGTGCCATCGCGGCGCATCCGATGCAGCCTGTGGGTTTTGGTTATGAATGATCACACGCACCATCATCTGCACATGACCTTGCGCTTGCATATGACCACCCATGACGCCAAAGCTCATGAAGGGTTGGTCGTTCAAAAAGGCAAAGCCAGGAATGATGGTGTGGAAGGGCCGTTTGCTGGGTCCGACACAGTTGGGATGACCCGCTTGGGTATTAAACCCGGAGCCTCGGTTTTGAAGGCTAATGCCGGTGCCGGGCACCACGATCCCGGAGCCAAAACCGCGGAAGTTCGATTGAATAAAGGACACCATCATGCCGGACGCATCGGCGGCCGTGAGATAGACCGTATCGGGGCTCGCGCCCAGCGCGGGTGGTGGGCCTTGGACTTGGTCGAGCCGGATTGCTTGCGCGGCCTGTCGCAAGGTTTCTGGATCCATAAGCGATGAAACGCGCTCGGTCATTGTCGTTGGATCCGCAAGGTGCTGCGCAACCTGTTGCCAGGCGTAGCGTATGGCTTCAACCTGCAGGTGGATGGCGTCCGGGCTGTCCAATTCGAATTGGGCCATGTCCCAATGCTCTAATATTCCGAGTGCGATCAAAGCCATGATGCCTTGCCCGTTAGGGGGTATTTCAAATAGCCGCGCGCCAGAAAAGGCCGTTGAAATGGGCGCGACCCATTCGGCTTGATGCTCGCCAAATCTGATTTCGCTAAGGGGTAACCCGCTTGGTTGGCATCAAGAATCATGCGTTCTGCCAAATCACCGTGATAAAAGGCCTCACCAAAACTGTCGCGGATTGCCTTGAGGGTCTCGGCATGCTTTGGCAAATTAACCAATGAGCCGATGTTCGGAGCCCTGCCATCTGGAAAAAAGGTCGCCTGAAACTCCGGGAAATCGCGATAAGTGCGCTGGGCATGCTGCCAGTAGAAGGCGCTTTTGGGACCCACCAAATAACCATTTTCGGCGTAATCAATCGCAGAATCGAAGAGCGCTTTAAAGGGTAATCGGCCAAAGCGTTCGGAGAGCGTCGACCAGACATTGACAGCCCCCGGCACGGTCACGCTGTGCCAACCTAGGCCCGGCATGCGTTTCAGGCCGAGGTAGTCGCGGCGCTTTAAGGCGCTTGGCGTCCGGCCTGAACCATTGATGCCGTGCAGGTCTTTGCCGTCATAGATGAGTGCAAAAGCATCACTGCCAATACCGTTGTTGTTGGGCTCAACGACCGTTAGGGTGATTGCCGCTGCAAGGGCTGCGTCCACGGCATTCCCGCCGGATTTGAGGGCGGCAAGACCCGCAGCGGTGGCGAGGGGTTGGGACGTGGCGACCATGTTCTGGGCAAAAACCGGCTGACGGTTAGCGGGGTAGGGCAGCGCCCAATCAAATGCCATCAGGTTGCTCCACGTTAATGGGTTCGGCTTGTTGCCAAAGATTACTCAAACTTTGTTGTTGAAAGAGGTGATAATATCGGCCTCGTCGCGTAATAAGTTCATCATGATTGCCTTGCTCGATGATGCGGCCGTCATCGATGACCACAATTTGATTGGCATGGCGAATGGTCGATAATCTGTGGGCAATGATGACGCTAATTCTGTCCTTGAGTAGTGCGCGCAGACCTTGTTCGATCCGAGCCTCGGTTAACGTGTCAACCGATGAGGTCGCCTCATCCATAATCAGGATCTGTGGATCTGCGAGCAGGGCCCGAGCAAAGGAAATGAGTTGTTTCTGGCCAGCCGAGAGACTCGACCCGCCCTCACCAATCACCGTTTCATAGCCGAGCGGCATCGCAATGATGACGTCATGGGCGCCGGCCTGTTTTGCCGCAACGAGAATCTGATCTTGGTCTGCTGACAAATCTCCGTAGCGAATATTGTCGGCAATCGTGCCAGCAAATAAATGCGAGGACTGTAGCACCACGCCCAGATTCGATTGCAATGCCTGCAGGCTCCAATCGCGATAGTCCACATCATTAATTAAAATTCGGCCGGCAGTGGGTTCATAAAACCGGGCCAGTAGGCTGATCAAGGTGGTCTTGCCGCCGCCCGTTGCGCCCACCACGGCGACACTTTGCCCGCGCTGAATCGCCAAATCGATATTGTGCAACACGGGTTTGCCCGTATTGTACCGAAAGCCGACCCCCTCAAAAGTAATGCGCTCGATCGGTTGGTTAAACGCATCGGGCTCGGCGCCGCGGGTCGTGGGTTGCGCCAGTCTGTCGAGCACCGCTTGGCTGTCTTGTATGTCGGGTTCAGCTTGGATCAAACTGATGACCCGTTCAGCGGACGCTTGGGCCATTTGCATTTCGGCAAACCAATGGGCGAGTTGCTCTATCGGCTCAAAAAAATGCCGAGTGTAGGTTAAGAAAGCGATCAAGGTCCCGGTAGAGATCAGGCCCCAGGCCGACTCAATCCCCCCAACCACGAGGGCAATACCGGTGGCTAGGGCTGAGAGGGTTAGCACAATCGGTAGATAGATCGCCGCTTGCACCGCATTCGTAATTGAGGCCGCGTGCATGCGATCGGTCAAGCGGCCGAATTTATTCAGATTGTCAGCCTCTTTCACAAAGACCTTGCTGGTCAAAACGCCCATGATATTCTCGTTGTAGGCGCCGGTGATTCGAGAATTGGTCTGCCGGACCTCCCGTGCACTGCGCAAAATCCTGGTCTGAAAGTAGCGGCTGATGATTGCCAATAGCGGCAGGCTCAGCAGGATGATCAATCCTAGAACCGGTTCCATAATGAGCATCGCGCCCGAAATGCCCAGCATGATGGTGAAGGACCAGAACAGGTCGAGGATGCCCCACGCCATAATATTCGATAACCGTTCGCAGTCTGAGGTCATGCGCGCCATGAGCCAGCCGACGGGTCGTTCATCATAGTAGGCAAAGGATAACCGCTGCAGATTGGCGAAGCCGTCGCGACGGATGTCGTGGCTCATGTGACTGCGAAGCTTGCCACCAAACCATAAAAACCCAAGCACAGCGGTGCCTAAGGCAACACACAATACCCCGTACAAGGCGCCATAACCGAGCAGATCGATGTCTTGGCCATACAGGCCAATATCGTCAATGACCCACCTTGTCACGAGCGGAAAAGAAATCTCAGCGATGCCAACCACGACCGCGCAGAGGGCAAGCAGCACCAAATCCTTTGGGTAACGGCGGGCATAGGTTAGTAATTGCGTCCAGACCCCCAGCTTTAAATCTTTGTCGGGCGTGAACTCATCGCTGAAGTTGTCGTCGTCATAGAAGGCGTCGCTCATAACAGGTTGCCCTCAGGGGTTCGACTCTGCTGGATATCTCGTTGCACTTGGCCTTGCAATTCACAGAGTTTTCGATAGATCCCGGGTGTTTGTGACAAAGTCTCATGGGTTCCGATTTGGGCGACTTCGCCATGGTCTAAAACGATAATTCGGTCGGCTTGCATTACCGTGGATAACCGATGGGCAACGATAACGGTGGTCCGGTTGGCGCGAACCCGTCTGAGATTGGTGAGGATCTGAGACTCAGTGTCGGTATCTACGGCGGACAGCGCATCGTCAAGAATGAGGATTGCTGGGTCTTTTAATAGCGCCCTGGCAATGGCGAGGCGCTGACGCTGACCGCCCGAGAGCGTGACACCCCGTTCGCCGACAAGCGCTTCAAAGCCATTCGGTAAAGCTTGAATGGTGCCCAGTAGATTCGCCGTTGTGACCGCCTCGGTCATGTCAGCAAGGCTTGCTTGGGTTTGACCGATTCGAAGGTTGTCGGCAATCGAGCCGGCAAACAAAAAGGATTCTTGAAGCACGACGCCCATTTGCGCTCGGACAGACTTTCTAGACAATTGACTGAGGTCAAAGTCATCGACCCATAAGGCGCCCTGCTGGGGATCATACAGGCGCAGCAAGAGCTGGATCAGAGTGCTTTTACCCGCGCCAGGTGCGCCCACGAGAGCCACGGTTTCACCGGCGGCAATGGTAAGGGATAGATTCGATAATACGGGTGGATTACCCGGATGGTGAAAGGTCACGCCATCGAGTTTGATTTGTCCGTTCAGCGGGGCGGTTAAGGCTTGCTCAAGGTTAGATTCCTCTGGCTCTGACAGAATCTCAGCCATTCGTTTGAGTGCAACCACCGCTTTGCCAGAGTCGGTTAGGACCCGGCCCATATGCCGGATGGGCCAGATGATCATGCCTTCATAGGTGATGAAGGCAAAAAGGGTCCCAATCGTCATGGCATCGGCCAGTACCCAATGGGCGCCAACGAAGAGAATGAGGCCAACTTGAAACAGGCAGACNATGTCGCTGGCGCCATAGTAAAAGCCTAAAAAACGCATCAAGCGTTGATTTTGATCACGAAACCTTGCGTTCGCGCGGCCAAANTTTTCNGCTTCAAAGTCTTGCCGAGCAAAGGCCCGNACCACGCGAATTCCGGTTAAGTTTTCCTGCAGGACGGTGGTGAGGCTCGCCTCGGCTTCATCGACCTCTAAGAACATTGCTTTCACGCGATTGAAAAATAACACCGCCGACAGCAGCAAGAGCGGCATCGTGATGAGCGCGACCCCTGTCATGGTGACGTCGAGCGACAGTAAAATCGGCGTGACGATCAATAGCATTAACACCGCGCGACCAATCTCGATGATCTGGCCACTCACAAACACGCGAAAGGTTTCGATGTCTGAGGTGCAGCGCTGGATCAGGTCTCCGGTATCGGCCTGATGATGAAAGGCGATGGGTAGGTGATTCAAATGGTTCATGAGGGTGTCGCGCAGGCGCCGCGCCATGCCTTCTGCGGCGACGGCGATTTGTTTCCCCCGTAGGTAGACAAAATAACCGGCAAGGGCGGTGCACAACACAATCAGGATGCCGGATAATCCCAATTGCATATACAACGCATAATCGTCGCTGAGACCTGAGGGCATAAAGTGCTGAAGCCAGGTTAGATAGGCGTCCGGCGCCTCACCGGTCAACCGATCGAGCATCGAGCGAGTAATCATGGGCACGGTGAATAGCAGCGCAAAGCTTGCAATCATGGCCAGTAGCGCCATCAGTAAAGGGCCGCGAAAGCCGGCCGAGATGGTTACAAATAGCGGCCAGAGCGCAGGGGTTTTAGGGTGGGTTGAAGCGGTAGCATGCATGATGATGGTGCGTCCTCTAGACGGTTTAGGTCAAAGTCGCATGAGGCTTAAACCTCCAGCAAACCGTCCTTTTTTAAAGTGCTGAGGCATTATGCCGCTGCGTAAAACAAATAACAAAGCCGCATCCAACACGCTGGAGTTCAAGACGCCTCTTCTGTATAAAAGGGGTTCTCATTGTTAAGGAAGCGTTATGAAATTTTTTAATTCTGTCGGACCTAACCCCCGCGTTGTTCGGGTTTTCATGAGTGAACTGGGTCTGACGATGGATCAAGACACGGTTGATATCATGGCGGGCGAAAACCGCCAGCCGGCCTACCAAGCGGTTAACCCTGGGGCTCAGTTGCCGGCCTTAATGCTAGATGATGGCGCCGTGGTGTCTGAGATCACGGCTATTTGCGAGTACCTGGCCGAGCACGCAGGCGGCACCAGCCTGATTGGCGACACGATGCAGGAGCGCGTGGAAACCAGAATGTGGGTTCGCAGAATTGATCTCGGAATCGTTGAGCCCCTAGCAAACGGTTTTCGCTCTTCAGAAGGCGCGCCGATGTTTAAAGATCGCATGCGCATCATTCCGCATGCGGCGGATGATTTAAAGGCGCTCGCGCAAGACAAGATTCAATGGCTAGACGGCTTAATGGGCGATAAAACCTACATCTGTGGCGATCGCTTCAGTTTGGCAGACATTATGCTCTGCGTGTTCCTTGAATTTGGCGCATCGGTCGGACAACCCATTGATCCAAACAATGCCAACATCGTTGCCTGGCATAACCGTGTAAAAGATCGCGCAAGTTTTGCTGCTTAGGCCTGGCTAAATGGGGTCTTTGTCTGATTTGACCCATCCTAAATAGGTTTGCGCGNTGCGGGTTGGTCGAGCGTTGCGTCATGCTTGAAGGTCAAGCCGATAAGGCGCCTGGCTGATGGGTTTGGCCCGCGCTCGATTTGGTTACAGGATCGGGTTGCTGAAGGCATGAGGAAGGCCTATGAACAAGCGGCGCCATCTGTTGGGCGCCATGGGTCGTAGAACCTATTCGGGTTGGGGCTTAAAGCAAAAGGGTAACCGCAGATAACAGCCCCCAAAGCAACTTTTGGGCGCGGCAGTTTGGCGTCAGAAAGCGCGGGGCGCCAAGACGGTCGGCAGATCGGGAAGATGGCGCCGGACGACAGCAATGCAATGCCTTGGGATAGAATCTATCAGCGCGGATTAGCGCAGGATATGACGGAGCAAGGTTAAAAAAGCGTCACAACGAAGAGACCTGTTCGATGGAGAGCAGAAGGGATTAAGGGCAAACTATGTTTCAAGGAATGAATTTTGCGCCCGCGCAACTGCCGGGTGAACTCGAGGCGTTACGGACCGAGGTCCGGGAATTTCTGAACGCCGAAACGGACTGGCATCCAAATTCGGACTTTAATGCAGGCGCGTCGCCCGAGTTTTCCAAACGCTTTGCGGCGAAAGGTTGGATTGGCATGACATGGCCAAAAGAATATGGCGGCGGCGGTCGGAGCTTTCTTGAGCGCTATGTTGTGACCGAAGAATTGCTGGCGGCTGGCGCGCCTGTAGGATGTCATTGGATTGCCGATCGGCAGAGCGGGCCGCTGCTTTTAAAATTTGGCACCGAGGCGCAGAAGCAAGCGTTCTTACCTGGGATCATCTCCGGAGAAAGCTTTTATTCGATCGGGATGTCGGAGCCCGACACGGGATCTGACCTTGCTTCGATTCGCACGAGTGCCGTACAAGTGCCTGGGGGCTGGTGTTTGAATGGCAGTAAAATTTGGACGAGCAATGCCCACCTGAACCATTTTATGGTGACTTTGGTGCGAACAGCCCCCGCAACTGAAAATCGTCACGAAGGCATGAGTCAATTTATCGTGCCGATTCATGCCGATGGTGTCACCGTGCGGGGTATTGATAACTTGGCCGGCGAGCAGGATTTTAATCAAATCTTTTTCGATGATGTCTTTGTCCCGGATGACCATGTCGTGGGAGAGGCCGGCAATGGTTGGGCCCAGGTCATGAGTGAGCTTGGCCTATGAGCGCAGTGGTCCTGAGCGCTTTTTAAGTGCCTTTCGCGTACTGGCCGAGTTTGGAAAAAGCCTGCAAAACGACGCGACGGAGTCCCAAGCACGGCTTTATGGTCAGCTGGTGGCGCACTTGGTCGTTCTGCGGCGGATGTCGATCTCGATTGCGAGTTTGCTTGAGAACGGGCTGATGCCGGATACGGAAGCCGCGCTCATTAAAGATCTCGGTAACAGCTATGAGCGCCTGGTGCCGGAGGTGGTTCGCCTGTACTTGCCGGGACAAGTGCCGAAGGGTTTGGCCCAAGCGCTTGAAGAATGCGTACTGCACGCACCCTCATTTACGTTACGGGGTGGTACCCGGGAAATTTTACGCGGCATGATCGCCCGTGGTTTGGGCTTGAGGTAGCACGATGAATGAAGAACAACAGCTGATTGGTGAGATGGCGCGCCGCATGTTGGACGACCATTGCGGTCCCGCCGTCGTTGACGCAGCAGAGCAGGGCGATTACCCCTCGGCGCTATGGACGCTGCTGGTTGACAATGGCCTCACAACGCTTGGTATTGATGAAGCGCTCGGCGGCGCGGGTGGCACGTTTGGCGATGCCCTAGTTGTGTTGCGAGAAGCGGGTCGAAAAGCCGCGCCCCTACCGCTGGCAGAAACGCTGCTTGCGGGACAATTATTGTCAAGCCTTGAACAACGGTTGCCTGCGGGCCCAATGTGTTTAGTACAAGGTGATGTGAGCCTGAATGAATCGGGTCAATTGCAGGGGTCGGTGCACGGCGTGAAATTTGCCCGGCATTGCCAAACACTCTTAGTTGTGGCGCGGCGCGGCGAGGACCCAGTGATTTGCCACATTCCAGCGGCAACGGTTGCGGTCACGCAAGGCAAGGATCTCGCGGGTGAACCCAGTGATGATCTTGATTTGTTTGTCCAGGTTCAACCGCAGGCCTGCTTTGAGATTGATGAGGCGAAGCTCGATGCCGTGTTGGTTTGGGGCGCGGCAATGCGGTCTGTCATGATGGCAGGCGCCTTAGAAGAAGCGCTGGCGGCAACGGTTGGCTACGCACTGGAGCGCAAACAGTTTGGTAAGGCCATCGCGAAATTCCAGGCGATTCAGCAACAGTTAGCGGTGTTTGCAACGCAGGTTGCAGCGAGTACTCGGGCGGCTGAGACGCTTATGGTTCAATCTGAGATTGCCAGTATCGATGTGGCCATCGCCAAAGCCCGCATTGGTGAGGCTGCCGGTATTTGTGCAGAGATCGCGCATCAGGTGCATGGCGCGATTGGCTATACCCGAGATCACCGGCTCAATCATCTCACACGAAGGTTGTGGGCCTGGCGTGATGCGTTTGGCCATGAGGCCTATTGGCAGGAGCGTCTTGGGCGAACCCTGTTGGCCGATCAAACCGGAGATCTCTGGCAGCAGGTCACGGCGCTGGGTTAGGGCGCCTTCGGGGTGTAAGGCGAAGGCGCCGCAAGGGTGACCCGGGGTCAGATCCGGTTGGCGCTGAAGTCTTCAGGGGTTTCTGTTCTTAGGGCAGCACTTACTCGGTGCAGCTCGGTTGGGTTGATTGAAGACTTGCCTTCAGACCTTGCAGTAGGGCTTGGCGCAGTTTTGATTGTGAGCAGGCAGGCAAGGGCTGGCATTCATTAAGGACCGGATCAACCGTTGCAACCCAGCGGCAGCAGGGCCTTTGGAGTTCGCCCTAGCAGAGCGCCTAAAAAATGCCTTTTTGCCCCCGCGGCGCACTCGGATGATGGCGCGCGCAAGCGATCGTTTTAATCAGACATTAATCGGAAATCAGAAGCAGTACTCACGGGCTGCGTGCTGCTCACAACGCCTTGGTCAATCAGGCGAATCATCGCGCTTAAAACAGACCGCTCGGCGGCGGGGAACATTC